>Ga0308015_10000012_pt1 | contig 127239 bp, 120 predicted proteins | sample Neamet231_FD_203128 | JGI IMG/M metagenome (GOLD analysis project Ga0308015, IMG submission 203128) | Marine microbial communities from water near the shore, Antarctic Ocean - #231 | ecosystem: Environmental > Aquatic > Marine > Unclassified | place: Southern Ocean | collected 2014-07-28
TGTCACCATCAAAATCGATGATATAAGTATCTTGAGATTCATAAGAAAGTAGTTTTGCTAAATGAAAACCAACATCTCCAGCACCTGCTATAATAATCTTCATATTTAAAATAGATAGAATATAAGTGGCAAAGATACGAAAGTCTGCAAATTGTTTTTTAAAAATTGATTTTTCTTTTTATGTTGTTATATTAAATACAGAAACCTAAACTCCTATTTTGTATATTTATAAAAAAAACATGTATGGAAAAGTTCACAATAAAATCCTGGGCTTTAGACGATAGGCCTAGAGAAAAATTGATAGCCAAAGGGAAAATAGCGCTATCTGATGCAGAGTTAATTGCTGTTTTAATTGGTTCTGGAAATAGAGACGAAAGCGCAGTAGGATTGGCGAAACGAATTTTAAAATCTATAAATGGAAACATTAATGAACTGGCAAAACTATCTGTAGAAAAACTAATGGAATTTAAAGGTATTGGAGAGGCGAAAGCAATAAGTATAATTACTGCGCTAGAATTAGGCAAGCGAAGACAGTTGGAAGCTGCACTAGAAAAACCTACAATAACAAGTAGTAAAGATGTTGCAAATCTTATGCAGCAAATCATTGGAGATTTAGAACATGAAGAATTCTGGGTGTTATTTTTAAATAATGCGAATAAAGTAGTTGCTAAATCTCAAATTAGTAAAGGTGGTTTAACGGCAACTATAGTAGATGTTAGGCTTGTATTTAAAAGGGCTTTAGAAATAGCTTCGGTAGGTATTATTGTTTGTCATAATCATCCATCAGGTAAATTACAACCCAGCAATGCAGACAAACAATTAACTCAAAAAATTAAAGAAGCAGGAATTACTTTAGATATTAAACTTTTAGACCATTTAATTATTACCGAAAAAGCTTATTTTAGCTTTGCAGATGAAGGATTGTTGAAATGATAAATACAATTATTTTTATAATTGAAAATACAATGAAATAATTACACAGCTAAAAACGGACAACTAAAGTACAAATGATATTAGTTTACACACATAAAATTACTCCCAGAGTTCGTTATATATTTAGACATATTTTAACGAGAACGCTATTAATTCCTGTCAGTTTTACAACAAAAATTGACGATTTTGTTGCATATAGCGGACCGAAACTAACCTATACAAAAGCACCTTTGGGAAATGAATTTTTTATAAAAAGCAATGCTTTATTATTTGAACAAGGCGTAAATGACCTAGAGATAAATATTCAAAAATGGGAAGAGGTTCCTTGTTTTTTTGGAGCAGGTAGTAAATCTGCCGTTCCTTTTGATCTTTTTGCAGCAAGTTTTTATTTGATTTCTAGATATGAAGAATATTTACCGCATGTAAAGGACGTGCACGGGCGTTATACAGCACCAGAAAGTTTAGCCTACAATAATGGTTTTCTAGAAAAACCAGTGGTAGACATTTGGGCGTTTAAGCTATTAGCAATAATAAAGAAAAAGTTTCCTAACTATAAGTACCAAGAGCGGTCTTATGAATACGTTTCTACAATAGATATAGATAATGCTTTTGCTTATAAGTATAAAAATTTTATTAGAACTTTAGGTGGTTTTGCAACCGATTTATTTAAATTGAGATTATTTAATATTTGGAATCGACTAACTGTAATTTTAAAATTAACAAAAGATCCTTTTGATAATTTTCAGGAAATATTAAGTATTAAAAAAGCAAAAGATATTAAAACAATTTTTTTTAGCTCTATTGGAGATTATACCACTTTTGATACCAATGTATCTCCAGCTAAAAATAAATACAGATTGCTTATTAAAGATTTGGCAGACTACGCTATTGTTGGTTTACATCCTTCTTATTTTACGATGAAAGATGCTGTATTGTTAAAGAAAGAAAAAGAACGTTTAGAAAATATTACCAACGCACCAGTAATTAGATCTAGACAACATTATTTGCGATTTAATTTACCAGAAACTTACCAGCAATTAATTGATTTAGAAATAGAAGAAGATCATTCTATGGGATATGCAAGTGCGGTAGGTTTTAGAGCAAGTACCTGCACACCGTTTTATTTTTATGATTTAGATTTTGAAATTCAAACACCTTTAAAAGTATTTCCATTTGCATTAATGGATACTACTTTAAATGATTATATGAAGTTAACTCCAAAACAATCTTTGGGTAAAATTAGAGATTTAAGAAATGAGGTAAAAGCCGTAAATGGTACTTTTATTACTTTATTTCATAATGAAAGTTTAAGCAATCACCTGCGTTGGAAAGGGTGGAAGCGATTGTATGAATCTATGATAAAAATTGCAATTTCTTAAGATGATACACTACGTTAAAAGAGAAGATTTAGAGGTTTTAAAGTATGACGCATGTATAGAAAATGCGCTACAATCTAGAGTTTATGCATTTTCTTGGTATTTAGATATTGTTGCAGACAATTGGGATGTTTTAGTATTGAATAATTACGAGGCGGTAATGCCTGTTCCATGGAAACAGAAATATTTTATAAAATATGCATATCAGCCTTTATGGATTTTAGAACTAGGTATTTTTGATTCTAAAAATTCGTTAAACTTAACACCTTTTTTAGATAAGTTATGTAAGGAATTTAAATTTGCGGAGTTTAGACTCAATAGCCAAAACAATTTCAATTTTAAGAAAGAATATTTAGCAGATAGACAGTTTCAAACTCTTAGTTTAGATAAAGATTATGAGTTTATATTAGATGGATATAGAAAAGATAGAAAAAAAGAAGTTAGAAAAGCTACGAATTTAAATTTAACAGAAAAATGGAATGATAATTCAGAAAAATTAATCACGCTTTTTAAGAATAACGTAGGTAAAAGAACTCCTAATATTTTAGAAAAAGATTACCGTAATCTAAAAAAAATAATTGCTATTTGTCTTCAGAGAAAAGTAGGAGAAATATTATCAATTTATGATGAAAATAATAATTTAGTAGCTTCTGGCTTCTTTTTAAAATATCAAGGTTCTGCCACGATATTGATGTCCTCAACAGATTTTAAAAACAGAAAGAATGGTGCAAATACATTTTTAATAAATAGCGCCATTTTGCAATATCAGAGAAATTTTAATATCTTTAATTTTGGCGGATCATCTATGCAGTCTGTCGCAGAATATTTTCTGAGTTTTGGAGCTAATACGCAAATCTATCAGCAAATGAAATATAATAATTTATCATTTTTGTTGAGACTATTTAAGCGTTAGAGTTTAAAAAGACAATGTGCTTTTTTGGTATTTTTTTATTAAAGCATATTTTTTTAAAATCTTCAAGGTAACTATCTTTTTGCTTTATTATTCTACAAGGATTTCCGGCGGCTATCGTATTTGAAGTAATATCTTGAGTAACTATAGAATTAGCCCCAATAATTACATTATCTCCAATAGTAACTTCTGGCAGAACTGTTGCATTTGCACCAATCCAAACATTGTTACCAATTATAATTGGTTTCCCTGTTGTATGATTTCTTAAATTATTGCTTTCGTGGTTTGCAGAAACAATAGCAACTCCGGGTCCTAATTCTATATTTGAACCAAAGATAATTCCATTAGTTGCCTGTATGTAGTTGTTTAAGTTGTCACCAGGATCACATAAAATACCTTTTGTAATATTTTCGGGTGCAATAACTTTAGAGGTAAAATGAACAGGCCATTTCACTTTAGGGTTTAATCTGAATAATTTTTGAGGCAATAAATAGTGAAAAAATAAAATATAATAACGAAGATATCCGTATTTTGGTCTGTAATATTCAGGATACATCCAATTAATTATCCATCCAAAAAAGAAAAAATCTAACTTCTTAAACATTATTTTTTACAATAGTTTTTAGGTGATTTAAAAAATAAGCGAGTAGTGATATATAACCCACACCTCCAAAAATAGCTAAAATTAAAATTGTAATAGTTATATCGTTATATAAATATCCAAAATAAATAGCAACTAGATTAACGATGAATAGATAGCTATTAAAAATTAGACTTTCTAAATTTTTATTTAAAACTACAACTAAACTGCTTATTGGGCTAAAAGCACTTCTTCCAAGTATAAGTATAGATAAGATTAAGGAATAAGACCTTAAGTTATTCCATTTATGATTAAAAATAGATTCTAATACAGTCATACCAATTGTATTGACTAAAATTAGAAAGGCAAGCATTAGAACTAAGTTGATGCTAACAATTTTTTTAGTTAATTTTAATAATTCCGTTTTGTTCTCATTCAAAAGTTCTGATGATTTTTGAAAAAAAACATTAGATACCGAGGATGATATTAGAAATAACGGAGTTCCTAAAATTTTAAGGCTAAAAAAATATACACCTGCTTCTTTCGCTCCAAAAAAAGTTAGAATTAAAATAGGCATTAAATTATTTGCTATTGCATTTGTTGCTGAAGAGGGAAGCAAGTATTTTACAATAGTATTATTTTTTTTTATTCCTTTTTTTATTTCTTTTAAGTTCGATTTAGAAATTACATTGCTGTTTTTGAAAAAGTAAAAAAGTAATAGTAAAAATTGCGAAATTAAAAACCCTAAAATTAAACCGAATAAATTAAAATAGTAATACAGTAAAAATTGAAAAGTAATATTGCTAATAGTTAAAAATATTTTTGAGTTAGAAAGTGTGGAAAATTTCTTTTTGAAAGTGAATAAATTTTCATTCACCAAGTTAAATGAAAGTAACAAAGCACCAATAAGGGAAAGAAAAATTAAGTTTAGATTTAGCTTTTCTTGAAAAAAATAAAACGAAAAGACAAATAATAATGCCGAAATTAAAAAGGTTAGTACTGGTATTAAAACTAATAAAAAATTAAACCAATTTGTACTTTCTGTATTATCTTTTGAAATTACAATACACTTGTCTAATTGTAGTGTAGAGATTACAGATACAATGCTAATAATACTTATGAATACACCAAAAATCCCATATGCTTCTTCTCCATATATTTTTGCCATGAAAATTGCACCAATAATTGCAATAACTTGTGCAAATAAGGTTCCTCTAAACATTATAAGAATGTTCTTGTAAAACGGTTTTAATGTGTTTTTGGAGACTTGAGGGTTCAAAAATATTATTTTAACAAATATAACGCAGAATAGCCTTTTTTATTATTAAAATTTATATTTTTATCACAATGAAAATAGAACACGTTTTTTTTGACTTAGATCATACCTTGTGGGATTTTGAAAAAAATTCTGCATTAACTTTTGAGAAAATTTTTATAGAAAACAATATTGATGTAAAAATTGATGATTTTTTAGAGGTGTATGTCCCACTTAATTTAAAGTATTGGAAATTATATAGAAATGAGAAAGTATCAAAAGAGGAGTTGAGATACGCGCGACTTAAAAAGTCTTTTGATGCAGTAAATTACTCAATTTCTGATGATTTAATAGAGCAATTAGCAACAGCATACATAGATAATTTATCAGAATTTAATTATTTATTTGAGGGTGCTTTTGAATTGTTAGATTATTTAAAAGAGAAGTACACCTTGCATATTATTACCAATGGTTTTGAAGAAGTTCAAAATAAGAAAATGGTAAACTCTAAATTGTACCATTATTTCGATCAGATTATTACCTCAGAGTCTGTGGGTGTGAAAAAACCAAATCCAAAGGTTTTTAATTTTGCTTTAGAAAGTGCAAATGCTAGAAAAGACAATTCTATTATGATTGGTGATAGCCTGGAAGCAGATATCCAAGGAGCCTTAGATGTCGGTTTAGATGCAATTCATTGTGTTTTTGATGATTTGACTGCTACGGGGAAAAATATTGTTTCCGTAAAAAAATTATTAGAAATAAAACAATATCTTTAAAGTAGGTTTCGTTTACAATTGAATTAACTCTCAGTTATGAATTTATTAAAAATATATAGTACCGTTTTAATTACTATTTTTTTTCTATCGTGTTCTCAACCTTTAGATTTTGAGCAATTAGAAGAGTATTCTATTATGCCTTCAATTTCTTCTTCACTCGTCTTTTTTTCAATAGATGCATCTAATTTTAATACTATTATTTCGGGTATACCGGTAGCCATTGAGGTGAATGAAACTACAGATTTTAAACTTTTAGAGAATAGTTTTATCAAACAAAATCTGGTGCAATTAGATTTTAATTTTGAAATAAAAAATGAATTTAATCGTGTTTTTTTATTAGATATTAACTTATTAGATGCAGAAAGCAATATAATTCATAAGGTATTTGAAGGATTTGAAATTAGAGGAAATTCATTAGATATAAGTGCCGAAGTCTTACTAATTATTGAAGATTTTCCGGAGGTTGTAAATTTTACTAAGGTTCAGTTTATAATTGGTTTAAAAGATATATTTACAACGCTAGATGCTTCTAATTTGAGTAAAATAGAGTGTAGATCTTCAATAGTAATTCATTTAGAATCAAATACTTAATATGCGGATAATTGTTTTAATTGTTAGCTTCTTAATAGGTTTAAATTCTTTTTCACAGAATAAACAGGTTTTGTATGATTTTGCAGGTTTGCCTCAAACATTACTTTTAAATCCGGGTTTAGAGATCGATTATAAGTTTCATATTGGTGTGCCTTTATTGTCTGGTTTTTCTTCTGAAATTGGATCTACTGGTTTTTCTCTTTCTGAAATTTTTGCTGTAAATAACAATACTATAACAGAAAAAATTAGTACTGTTTTAAATAAAATAGATGCGAACGATTATTTAAAAGTTAATACCCAGATAGAAGTCTTTATTGCTGGTTTTAGATTTGATAAGAAAACATATGTAAGTTTTGGGTTTTATCAAGAATTAGATGCTATTGGTTATGCGCCTGTAGATGCACTTACTTTAATTAACGAGGGAAATACTAGCTATTTAAATAAAAGTTTTAGTATTTCTGAAATGATATTTAAATTAGATGTTTTAGGGGTAATTCATGCGGGGATTTCAAGAAAGGTGAGTGATAAATTAACGCTTGGTGCACGACTTAAATTATATTCTTCAGCTTTAAATTTAGAAACAACAAATAACCAGGGTTCTTTTACTACGAGGCTGGGTAACAATAATATATATGTCCATCATTTAGATAATGTAAATTTAAATGCTAGGACGTCAGGTCTAATTTCTAACAATGAATATATAAGTGATGCAAGTACCTACATTGAAAACAGTCTGTTAGGAGGTAATTTAGGTACAGGTATTGACCTTGGTTTTACTTACCACGTAACTCCGCAATTACAGTTGTCTGGGAGTCTAATAGATTTAGGTTTTGTGCACCACAATAAAAATATTAAGAATAAATTAATAGTGGGTAGTTTTACATTTGAAGGAATTGAGTTCGAGTTCGATTCTAATAGAAATTATTGGGGAGAACTGGATGCTGCACTAAAGGAACAACTACCAATTGTAGGTAATGAAGATAGTTACACATCCTGGAGGCCTGCAAAAGTGAATGCTGCTATTAAATATAGTTTCGGAGAAAAAAGAAACAAATATTGTTATGATAATACTTTAAAAGATTTTTACACAAATGCCTTTGGTGCACAACTTTATTCTGTATTTAGACCATTAAGACAACAATTTGTATTCACAAGTTTTTATGAAAAATCATTTTCAAATAAACTACAAGCAAAAATAACGCACACTATAGATGATTACTCGTACTATAATATTGGTGTGGGTATTTCCGCAAAAATATGGAAAATTAATTTTTATGGAATCCTTGATAATCTAACAAAGCTGTCAGATATTTCGTCTGCAAATAATGTTTCTTTACAGTTCGGTTTTAACTTGTTATTTAATTAATATGAAAAATATAATTTTAGTACTCTTTCTAATAATGTCTAATATTTTTGTTTTTGGACAAGAAAAAAAAGTAAATAATTACAAATTTATAGTGGTACCAGAGCAGTTTAATTTTTTAAAACAGAAGGATGAATATAAGACTAGTTCTTTAACTAAATTTTTATTAAAGAAAAATGGTTTTACAGTTGTTTTAAATTCAGAACAGTATCCTAAAGATCTAAGAGATAATCCTTGCAATGGTTTAAAAGCTTTTGTTTTAGATAAGTCTTCTATGTTTAAGGTAAAGGTAATAATAGAGTTGAGAGACTGTTCTAATAAGATATTGTATACCTCTGACGAGGGAGTTAGTAAACTTAAAGAATTTAAAAAAGGATTCCAAGAGGCAATTAGAAATGCACATGCAAGCATGAATGATATTGCTTATGATCCATTTTTAATAGAAACTATAAGGAAAGATAAAAAAGAAATTGTTACTGTAAATCCAGTTTTAGTTAAAGAGGTAAAAGAAGTTAAATTAGAGGTTGAGTTACCAGTGATAAACAATAGAAAAGCTGCACAAGTATTTCCAACAAATAATATAGTACTTGACAGTGCATTATATGCGCAGAAAAAAGAGAATGGATTTCAATTGGTAGACTTAAAACCACAAGTTGTATTTGTCATTTTAAATACCAGTGTTAAGGATGTCTTTGTAATCAAAGATAAAAACGGATTACTTTATAAAAAAGGCGAAAATTGGATTGCCGAGTTTTATGAAGGCGGTGGGATAGTAGTAAAAAAATATAATATCAAGTTTTAATTTTTTTATTAATCTTAATAATCATATTTTCCCTGCCATCTATTTTTTAAAACCTCTTTAAATTGCTTTTCTCTTTGGTTTTCTCCCGGTTCATATAGTTTTGTTCCAGAAATTTCATCAGGCATAAACTCTTGGGCTACAAAGTTATTAGGATAATTATGTGCGTATTTATATTCTTTCCCATAATCTAAATCTTTCATTAATTTTGAAGGTGCATTTCTCAAACTTAAAGGCACAGATAAATCTCCAGTTTTTCTCACTAAATCCTGTGCTTTACCAATGGCCAAATAAGAAGCATTACTTTTTGAGGAATTCGATAAATAAACTGCACATTGACTTAGTATGATTCTAGATTCTGGATGACCGATGATTGAAACTGCCTGAAAGGTATTGTTAGCAATGATTAATGCAGTAGGGTTTGCATTTCCAATATCTTCTGAAGCCAAAATTAACATTCTTCTAGCTATAAATTTCACATCTTCTCCACCTTCTATCATTCTAGCCAACCAATATACCGCCGCATTTGGATCACTTCCGCGTATGGATTTTATAAAGGCAGAAATAATATCATAATGTTGTTCTCCAGTTTTATCATACCTGGCTGTATTTTGCTGTATTTTAGATAATACAAGTTTATTAGTAATTATAATTTCATCATCAACAGAAACTAAGATTTCGAATATATTTAAAAGCTTTCTAGCATCTCCCCCAGAAACCTGCAGTAGAGCGTCTGTTTCTTTTAATGTAATTTTTTTTGATGAGAGAAATTCGTCTTTCTCCATTGCTCTATGTAAAAGAGCCACTAAATCTTTTTTATCAAAAGAATTTAAAATATATACTTGGCATCTAGAGAGTAGGGCAGGAATCACTTCAAAACTAGGGTTCTCTGTAGTTGCTCCAATTAGGGTTACCCAACCTTTTTCAACTGCTCCTAATAAAGAATCTTGCTGAGATTTACTAAATCGATGGATTTCGTCAATAAATAAAATAGGGTTTTTAGCAGTAAATAAACCACCACTTTTTTTAGCTTTTTCTATAACTTCCCTTACATCTTTTACACCAGAACTTATAGCGCTTAGCGTATAAAAAGGCCTTTTACTCTCTGTTGCAATAATATGAGCTAGCGTAGTTTTACCAATCCCTGGAGGCCCCCAGAGCAATAAAGAAGGTATCATACCTTTTTTAACTAAATTAGTTAAAACGCCATTTTTGCCTACTAGATGTTGCTGGCTAATGTAGTCTTCTAATACTTTAGGTCTAATTCTTTCTGCCAAAGGTTCATTCATATTGTAAAAATAGCAAAGTTTTATGACAGAAGTTGTTATTTTTTATTTTGGTAACATATTTGTTATTTTTGCAACTATGAAAAATGAAAGTCATTTAAAAACGTCAAGATCTATTTTCTTTATACCAATAGTATATGTTGTTGCTATTTGGTTGATTTATTGGGTTGAAATTTATTTTAATTTTAATTTTAATAAGTATGGTGTTTTACCGAGAGATATAATAGGGTTAAGAGGCATTGTTTTTACACATTTTATTCATAGTGATACCAATCACCTTTTTAACAATTCTGTTCCGTTGTTTGTTTTGTTATTAAGCGTGTTCTATTTTTATAGAGATATTGCCTATAAGGTTTTAATTTTTGGAGGTCTATTATCCGGCCTCTTAACTTGGGTTATAGCTAGAGAATCTTATCATATTGGTGCAAGTGGCATTGTGTATCTATTGTTTAGTTTTGTTTTTTTTAGTGGAATTATTAGAAAACACTATCGATTAGTATCGCTTTCCTTTATTATTATATTTCTATACGGAAGTATGATTTGGTATGTGTTGCCAATTAAAGATGGTATGTCTTGGGAAGGACATTTATCTGGTTTACTAATCGGTTTGATTTTTGCTGTATTTTACAGAAAAAAAGGACTTATTAAAAAAGAGCATCAGTTCTCAAAAACTGCATTTGATCTTTTATTTGATGAAAATGGTAATTTTGCTCCGCCAGAAATAGAGGAGGAGCAGGAGGAAGAAATAAAATAAATATTTTTAATTTTTAACAGTAGGAATTCGTTGTCTTATAGTCTCGTATAAGAAGGCTCCACATGCAACCGAAACATTTAAGGAAGCTATTTCACCTAATAATGGTAATTTAGCCTTATAATCTACCATTTTAAGTATTGAAGGGTTTACACCGCGTTGTTCAGAACCCATTACAATTGCAATTGGTTGGTTCATGTTTATATCATAAATAGAGTCTTCCGTTTTTTCTGTAGCGGCAACAGTTTTAATTTCGGCAGCTTGTAAAATATATAATGCATCTTTTATATGGTCTACTTTACAAATAGGTATTTTAAAAGCGGCACCCGCAGAAGTTTTTATAGTTTCTGCATTTACAGGAGCACTTCCATCTTTTTGAACAATTATACCATTAACACCTGTACATTCTGCAGTTCTTATGATCGCACCAAAGTTTCTTACATCAGAAAGTTGATCTAATAATAAAAATAAGGGTACTTTACTACTTTCTAAAGTTTGCTCTATAAGTTCCTCTAAATCATGAAATTCTACTGGAGATATTTGAGCAACAGCACCTTGATGGTTTCCATTTTTAGATAAACGATTTAATTTTTCTATGGGCACCATGCTGGTAGTGATTCCTTTTTCTTTTATTAATTTATTTAGCTCATAAAAAAGAGAACCTCGCAATTCTTTTTGAAGGTATATTTTGTTAAGTGTAGAGCCCGATTCTATAGCTTCTATGATGGCTCTAAGGCCAAAAATATTTGTCATTGCATTATCCATTTTGCAAATGTAGATTAAAATAATGAGCAAAAAAAAACCATCTCTAAAAGAGATGGTTTTATATATGAAATAAAGTTTATTATATCGTAAATGAAGCGGATTCGCCAGCACCATATACACCATCTGTGCTATAAACTACTTCTCCATTGAAAATTATAGTAATTGCGCCAGCACCATCTGAATATGCGTCAAATACTCTGAAGGTATAAGTACCAGCATCCCAACAAAATTCGTACGTTAAAGAAGTTCCTGGAGCTTCGCCAGAATGTCCTCCATATGCTAGACCAGCAGCATTACTAGTTGCTACTATTGTACCAGCAGCATCTTTAATATCCCAATATACTTCTTCCGGATAATTGTCAAATCCAATTTGTAACGTTCCAGGATTAGTAGGACATACCTGTTTAATGTTTAAAGTGATATTACCTCCAACAAAGACACCATCTTTTGAAACAAGAGCCATGGTTAATGTTTCACCAACAGAGCTAATGTTTACATCTGAAATTGTCATTGAAATTTCACCTACATTTGAATTTGCTGGAATTGTAACTGAAGTCGGTGCTGTATATGCTGCAGCATCTAATGTTGTTGCTTCGGTAATAATAGAAAGATTAAATGTTCTTGCAGTTGTCATTATTGAGCCAGCATAGACCTTAATACCATTCGTGTTTTCACCGTCAATATCAACTCCAAATGAATAAGAATCAGACTCGAAAGTGACAAAATTTGTACCTTTTGGCTCCGCCTCGTCGGTACAACTATTAAGCGTGCATATTGCTATAAATAAGTACGCGATTAATTTTATGTTTTTCATTATTATTGTTTTTTAATTAAAAAGGCAAGTACTTGAGAATTTAAATACAACTACTTACCTTTTAAATTGATATTAGTTATTTTGCTAAAAATGCATTGTTTTTAATATAATATAATTACTATTTATTACCTTCAGTAATTAATGGATTGTCTGTAATTTCTCTTTGATGTATAGAAAAAGTTACCATCGGATCATCATAAGAAATAGTTTCACCAATTCTATTTAGGTGATTAGTACCTCTAGTAGTGTTCAATTTTCTTCTCTTCATTAAAAGATAACTTTTACCTTCACCAATAAATTCAATTTTTGTATTAAAAACTACTTCATCTACAAGTGCTTGACCTGATAATGCATCTACATATGCATAGTCCGCAGGATTACTGAATCTTTTAGCCAAGACTTCTTTTAACCTCGTCTTAGCGGCAGCATCATCACCTTCTACAGCGCTCATCTCAGCAGATAATAAGTACATTTCTGCAACTCTCATATAAACATAGTCATCTGTTATTGGAGCTTGTCCAAAATGTACTTTGTTTAAATTGTAAAATTTATTAGCTGGTATTAAGGGAGATTCTCCTGCAGTGAAAGAACCTCCAGCTGGATTACCAAATTGTTGTTTTCTAATGTCATTTGCGTTTATTTTAGCATAAAGAGCATCATCAATACCTCTGAAATTACCAACTGCTTGATAAGAATAGCTGTAGTAATCCATAAATCCATGCCAAGAAACTAAACCTAAATTATTAGCTGTAGTAATATCGAATCCCCACATCCATCCTGGAGTTCCTAATAATGTGAAACCACCAGTAACTTCAGCAGCATTCATCATTGTAAACTCTCCAGAATTAATAACTTCATCAGCTAATTTCTTAGCTAATAAATTTTTATCGCTTTGGCCCATTGATGCATAAACATATGCAAGAATTCCTTTAGCAACATTTTGGTTTAATGAAGCTTTGTTAGGTCTAGCGTAACCGTCCATAAAACCGATTGCAGAATTTAGGTCATTTATTATTTGAGTGTATACATCACCCATTGTAGACTTAGCTTTACCTGGCTCACCCGGGTTAATATAAAGAGGCAGAATTTCTGCACTTGCATCATATTTAATGGCGTAGTACTGAGTTAGGTAAAAATAAGCAAATGCTCTAATTGTCTTTGCTTGACCCACTACACCTTTTACAGCGTCAGATTCAGGAATAAAATCATTACCACCATTAGCGGCAATAATTAAGTTTGCACTATTAATTATTCTGTAGTAAAACCTCCAGCCAGTATAGTTCGGCATGTTTCTAGTGTTGTCTTGTGTCCAAACATAATTTGCTAATCCTACAAATCTATTGTAACTAGCACCAACTTGCGCTAAATCACTAGATAATAAATCACTCATCAAATCAAAAGATTTATGACCAAAATCTTCTTGTTGAGAAGTACCACCTATATAAGCAGTTACCATTTGATTGTAAATCCCCCTTAAATTACCTTCTACAATGCTAGGATTAATTAAGGCAGTTTCACCCAAATCATCATTGGATATGAAACTCGTAGGTCTATTTTCTAAAAAATCTTCACCACAAGACGTAAACATAAGACTTGCAATGATTACTATTATATAATTTATTTTTTTCATAATTATAAGTTTTATTAAAATTTAACTCTAACACCTAATGTGTAATTAGATATTGGATTGTAGGTATATCTACCAGATTCGCCAGTTAATGATGTTGTAGGATTATATCCTTCTCTAGAACTTAATAGAAATAAATTATCCCCTGATACCCATAAATTAACCGAAGAGAATCCTGTTTTTCCTAAGAATTGTGAAGGTACTGTATAACCTAATCTAACATTGTTTAAAGATAAATAGTCAGAGCTCTGAAGAAATCTTGTAGAACTTGAAACGACTTGAACATTTTCGTTTGAATATAGTCTAGGAACAGCGTTGATATCTCCAGGTTGCATCCATCTATCTTGCATATCACTATGGTAAGATGAGCCTCCAACTTTACCATTAGTCATAAGATTTGCATATTGAGCGTCATAACCATAACCTCCTAAGCTATATCCAAACTGTGTACTTAAAGAGAAACCTTTGTACGAGCTATTTAGCCTAAAAGCACCTCTAACAGTAGGTATCACAGATTTACCAGAGTACTTTCTAGTAGCGTTACTGTAGGTATTTGTTATTCTTTCTTCAATAACTGCATCTGGATTAGCTGCTGTATAAATTAACATATCTTGAATACCTTCTCCACTGTCATATTGTCCATTACTATTTTCATCCGACCAGTTTTCTATCCACATTGGATTACCATTAGCAGGGTCAACACCAGCCCATTCTCTCATATAATAGTCATAGATACTTTTTCCTTGTGACTGACCAAATCGACCATCAACATTAATAACCTTTGGAAGACTAGTAGAGTTTTCTATTGGCATTTTAGTTATTGCGTTACTAAACATTTCACCATTTAATGTTAATGATAAATTGAAATCTTTATTTCTTACAATATTACCAGTTACATTAAATTCAAAACCGCGATTCTCTAATGCACCGTCGTTAGTCAAAATAACAGCATCACCTGTAGAAGGAGGTAATCTCTTATTTACATATAAGTTATTGGTGGTCTTAACATAGTAATCTAAATCTGCTTGAATTGCACCATTAAATAACTCAACTTCAACACCTACTTGCATTTGTTCACTAGATTCCCATGTAATATTTGGATCAACAACAGCTCTTGGAGCTAAAGAAGGTTGTCCTAGAAGATTTTCTATATTAAATCCAAGTTGACCTGCATAAGCAGCGTTTCCTTGATCACCTAGAACACCATAACTAGCTTTTAGCTTTAAGAAATTAATAACGTTTGATGAGCTTAAGAAATTTTCTTCACTAACAATCCAACCAGCACCTGCTGACCAAAATGTTCCCCATTTATTTTTATAAAATCTTGATGAACCATCTCTTCTGAGTGTACCTTGTAAATAATACTTTTTTGAATAGTTATAGTTGGCTTGTGTAAAGTAACCTTCTAATGAAGTCTCTACGATATTACCAAAAGATACACCATTTTGATCTAAGTAATTATCTGGCGCACCTGCAGCATTTGGATTTAAATTAACAATACCTTTTTTACTCATGTCAAAAAATTCACTTCTATCAGCAAAAGATTCGTGAGCAACTAACATATTAAAACTATGATCTTCACCAAATTTAGTTTTATATCTTAAAATTTGATTAAAATTTTGTGAAACATAAGATGTGTTGGACTTGTCAAGAGTACCACCTAAAGCAACACCTGCGCTACCTTGAATAGAGTTTCTAGTAATATCTCGATTACTACTATAGTAATTCATACCATATGTAGTTTCAAAAGTTAAACCCTTAGTAAGCTCGACTGCAGCGTTAATATTTCCATTAACAGAATGTCTTTTAGTTCTATTAATGTTATAAATAGCTTCACCAACTCCATTATATGTAGCAGAGAAATCTCTAGCGTTACCAGCTGTATTGTCACCAAAATCATAAAAAGGTTCATTGGTGTTCGGGTTCGTTACTACATTACCATCAGTATCTCTAAGATATAGAGGATAGATCGTTGGAGTGAAATCTAACATATATGTTACATTACCACCACCATAACCAGTAGCATCATTATATTCACTGTAAGAATAATCTAAATTAGTCGAAATTTTTACTCTATCAACAGGATTAGAGGTTACATTTAATCTAGTAGAATACCTGTCATATTGTGATTCTGAAATAAAACCTTCATCAGATAAATAACCTAAAGAAAAATAGTGTTTTGTTTTATCAGTACCACCAGAAGTTTTAAAATTCATCTCATTTCTAACACCATCTCTATATCCGGCATCTGCCCAATCTGTTGGAGTGTACTTTCTTGTAACACCGCTTATTACGCGACCAGTAGATGGGTCTATAAGTCCATTACCGTCAGCTACATTCCACATATTGTATAAAGGTGCAACACCTCTGTCAGAAAATAAATTATTTAAAGCGAATTGCGAAGGGTCATTATTTCCTGCAAATTCAGCAGTGTTTTTAAGACCAGCGTATACTAACTCCATATAGTCTTCTTCACCATCTACAAGATCGTAACGTGGCAATGTTCTGCTGGAAACAGAAGATTGAAAATCAAATTCAACAGTATTTTTACCAACAGTACCTTTTCTTGTTGTTAATAATACCACACCATTAGCCCCTCTAGCACCATAAATTGCTGTTGCAGATGCATCTTTTAAGATTGTTGTTGATTCTATATCATTAGGGTTGATTGCATTTATATCTCCAGAAAAAGGAACTCCATCAACCACATATAAAGGTGCACTATTACCTTGTATAGAGCTAAAACCTCTAATTCGTATGGTAGCACTTGAACCAGGTCTACCATTAGTTCTTGTAACAGAAACTCCAGAAACTTCTCCAATTAACGCTTGTGCAACGTTGGATACAGCCTTTGCATCGATGTTTTCGCTACTTACAACACTTGCAGTACCAGTAAAAGATTTTTTTGTAGTTGTACCATAACCAACAATAACTATTTCGTCTAATATGTTTGCATCTTCTTTCATAGATACGTCTATTAAATTAGATGATTCAATTGTCTTATTAATTGATAAGTAACCAAGATATCTAAATATTAAAATATCTCCTGAACTAGCTGTAATTGAGTATTTCCCATCAAAATCTGTCTCTGTACCATTTGTAGTTCCTTTTATGACTACACTAACTCCTGGTAAGGGACCCGTTCCATCAGTTACTTTTCCCGAGATAGTTATCTGTTGTGCAAATGAAATTTGCACTACCAACGCCAGAAACAGCGTTAAAATTCCTTTAAACTTTGTTTTCATTTTTATATTTATTTGAATTAATTATGTCAAAAGTCTTAAATTTATCTTAATAAAACTATTATTTAACAATAAATATTTATGATTTCAATAAAATAATTTATGAAAACAGGATTTTATTTGTTAATAATGTAATTTGAATCACGCCATTATACTTAGAATATGTCTGTTAACTAATACTAAGAATAGTACTGTATGGTAGACTATAATCGTGAAATGGAAAACTTTTATCAGTTGTAAGTCTATTACTTATATATAGATTCAGTAAAATGTTTAACAATTTTTAAGTAAGTATAAACAGTTAATTATTTTTTACTCTGAAAGTTGTAGGTAGTTTGTTTTTTACTTTTATTCAATTACTTTTTCGATAGAACGAGTATTTTAGGTTTCAATTTATAATATAGTTTTTTAGTTTAAAAACAAAAAAAAGACTGCCTTTTCAGACAGTCTTTTTATATAATAATAGGTTTAGGTAAAATTAGTTTTTATCCCACCATAACTTTGTGTGCAGATCATCTGCTCCTTGAGCTGCAACAACTGCTGCGTAATTTGCAGGGTTGTTGTCTTCTACAGAAGAGTCATATGCGTCACGAACTGGAATTCTTTGGTCCTGTGCGCTAGCAGATGGGGTTAAAGCTGGCATATCTAATCTTCTCCATTCAGCCCAAGCTTCTGGTCCGTTTAAATATAATGCTACCCACTTCTCATAAGCAATTTCACTTAAAGTTGAAGTCGTGTGTGCTGCAGTATAAGCATCTATGTCTGCTTGTTCTACACCCCAAAAACTCATAGAGTCTTCAATTCCCTCTTTAAATAAGCTACTTGTTGTCCCACTACCAACATTCCATCCTTTTAACTTTGCTTCTGCTAAAGCAAACTTTACTTGTGCAGAAGTATAAATAGGAGATTGGTAATCTTGAACACCTGTTACAGTTTTACTAGGTAAAGAATAATCTTGAACGTTTCCGTTTACAGCTCCATGCGCAGCTCCAACATACTGTGAGTCAATATCACCAGGAAAGTTTGTAGCAGTAGTAGAACCATCTCTAGAAGGCTCTACATATTTGAATAACCTAGGGTCTAGGTTAGATCTTAAAGATTCAGCCATTGTGTTAGATAATATGTAATCTACTCTAGATTCAAATCTATCTTCCCAAGGGTTGTCACTTCCGTCATCTGTACCGAATGTAAATAAGATATTATCTGAGTTGCTTGTAACAACACCACCAGAAACAGCTTCTTCAAACTTTGTTTTTGCTAATGATGCATTTGCATCAGATATTCTTAATGCCATTGTCATTTTTAAGGTATTTGCAAACATTTTCCATCTTCCCATGTTACCATTAAAAATAATGTCACCAAGAGGTCCGGCTTCAGCGTTAATCAAGCTTAGAGCTTCATCAACTTCTGCAAACATGTAGTTATATAATTCTTCTTGAGAATCAAACTTTGGTTGCGGAAATGTAATTCCTTGAAATGCTTCTGACCAAGGTAATGCACCCCAGCGGTCTGTGATATACTGTAAGTAATAAGATCTCATGATCTTAGCAACAGCTATTTGATTGTTATTACCACCAAATGCTTGAGCACCAGCTTTTAAATCTTCATCGTTATTAATTTTAACAATTTCGTTTAAATTCTGAATTGGACCTGTATACCAAAAGTTATAATTACTTGTTAAAACTTCATATCTAGAGGCACCAGGGTATTGTCCTTCGGCTAACTGTTGCGTGTACAAAATTCCTTTCATACTTGTTATAACTGATTCACCTACTGTTTTTTGAGCCTGAGACAATAACTGAGATGTTACAGCTACTGTAGGTCCGTTTGGATTATCATTGATATCTCCAAAATCTATAGAGTTACATGAACTATAGAATATAGAAACACATATCAATAATGCTATGTTTTTTATTGTTTTTTTCATTTTATTCTATTTTTAAAATCTTAAGTTTAAGTTTAATCCGATGGTTCTTGTATTTGGTAATTGACCTGCTTCTGCCCAGTTATAACCACTTCTTTTTTCAATTTCAGAAGGATCAATCCAAGGTAAATCAGAATAAATTAACCAAACATTATTTGCATACAAACCAAGAGTTGCATTCTTTATGTTTAATTTATCAGTAACTGCTTTATCAAATGTGTAATTTAATCTTACAGTTCTTAACTTAATATAAGTAGCATCATGCACATTATTTTCATAAATGTTTCCTAAATTCCCTAAAGAATAATGGCCTTTTGCATCTACATACTTATCTACAACAGTACCATCAGAAATTGGAGTTCCGTTAGCATCTGTACCAGTTTGTAATACACCAACAATATGAACACCACCGCCGTCTGCTACAGGATCTCTTAGTGGGAATCCTTTATCATTTAAGCCAGCCGTTTGAGCAGATAAACCAGAGTGATCATAATATCTCTCTGTTCTAGAATAGTATTGACCACCTTTTTGAAAGTCAAAACCAAGGTTTAAACCAAAGTTTTTATAATTCATGTTAGAGGTAAATCCACCTGTAAAATCTGGTAATAAGCTACCTAAATTTTTGTTTGTCTCTCTAGCAAAGCTATCACCCGATGTAAAAATTTTAGAACCATCTGTGTGAGTAGCATATCCTCTACCATAAAATAATCCCCATTCTTCACCTACTCTTTCTTGTAACTTCATGTTAGAAGTATACGTACTTAAGTTTCTAGATTCAATACCTTCATATAAAGCATCAACAAATCTTGACAAAGTTGCGAAGTTAAGTCCTACATTCCATGTAAAGTTCTCAGATCTAACAACATCTCCAAAAACCCCTAATTCAAGACCTTTAGAAGTTTGTTGTCCAGAGTTTACTACGATTGAAGAATATCCTGTTGCACCATCTAAAGGCACGGTTACTGGGATGTCACTATCAACTCTATTGAAATAAGTAAAGTCTAGAGAGAATCTATTGTTATAGAATTGTAATTCTGTACCAATTTCAGTTTCTGTTCTAGTACCACCAACTAAATTTTCATTTTGTTGTCTACCGTTAACAGAAAGTGTACCGTTACCGTTGTATAAATCACCTACGTTGTAAGTACTACCAACATTATACGGATTAGGAAAATAAGGCGCTTGTGCATAACCAACTCTTAATTTAGAGAATGTTAACACATCATTTTTAGGAATAATTTTATTCGCTAAGAAACTTAAAGATCCACCAAAGGTTTCAACTCTGTTGTCATCTGCTTTTGCAGTAGAAGACCAGTCAAATCTATACGATGCGTCAAAGTATAACGTACTTTTATACCCTAATGAACCTTTAATAAACATACCTTGTCTTTCGTCTGCATATGTGTAGTTAGATGTATTAGCTGCATCTTTACCACCACTTAAGTTGTAGAAACCAGGAATTGTTAAACCACCAACAGTATTTGAGCTTAAAGAGTTGAATTCAGTTTTAATGATTTCTCCACCTAAACTTGCGTTTAAATCTAAATCACCATCTAAATACTTGTCAGCATAGTTAAGCATACCAAAGTATTCTACTCTTTCATTCTTAGAGAATGATTCAGAATAAAAAGATTGATCTAACAAACTTTTTGTAGTTCCTCTATCATTATTTCTGTAAGAGTGAAAAGTTCTTCTGATTTCACCAGTAACGTTAAATTTGTCATTGATAGTATAACTACCACCTATTTTACCAAATGTAGAATTCTTATATTGATTTTTAAAATTTTCATAAGAATGTAAAAAAGGAGAATCCCAATATAAAGGCTTCGCATCTCTTGGTCCGTTTATGTTCCAAGAAGTAAGTGCACCGTTACGTTCGTAATTTCTTAAACGACTCATGTCTAACTGACGTTGCCACCATTGGTTCATGTTAGATGCAATATTAGCATATCCTTGATCTGGATTGTTTAATGTGTGTCTGTCCTCGTAGTTTATGTTTGTGTATATCTTAAACTTATCTGACATGTCATAAGAAAGATTGATAGAGAATTTAGAAGATTTTCTATTAGAGTTCGGTACAATACCGTTTGCTCTTAAATCTGATAAAGTAGTTCTAATATTGTAATCATCGCCAGCTTTCGAAAAAGCCAATGTTACAAAGTTAGTTACTGCGTTGTCGTAAAACTCTCTTACATTGTCTGCTTGGGGAGACCATTCTCTTAACTCACCAAATTCTGGTGTATTCTCTACCCAACTATCCCAGTGACGCACTAAAGTACCGTCTAATTTTGGGCCCCAGCTCTCATCTGCTTGATATAGTGGCATTCTGTGACCATCAAAAGAAGCCCAACTAGCAGGGTCTTGGGCAGGATCATAAGAAAAAGTATCCCATTCTTGGCTATAACCACCACCATATTCATTTTGGTAATCTGGTAAAGTAGCAACACTATTTATAGATGTATTAAAATCTAATTCGAAAGTTGTTTGTCCTTTTTCGGCAACTTTAGATGTAATTACAATTACACCATTTCTTCCATCAGGCCCATACACTGCTGTTGCAGCTGCTCCTTTAAGAACAGACATACTTGCAACGTTTTCTGTGTTGATATCACTAGTAGAGTATACTCTAATACCGTCAACTACATACAATACATTGTCACTACCTCTTAATCTAATTGTAGAATTTCCAAAAGTAGAACTTGAGTTACCAACAATTTGTACTCCAGAAACTTTACCTGCTAATGCATTCGATAAATCAGTTTCTTTTGCTTGTGTTAATGCAGGTCCTGAAACAGTTTGTTGAGAGAAACCAAGAGATTTTTTTTCTCTTTTTACTCCGTACGCTGTAATTACGATCTCTTCCAAAAGATTTGCATCTTCTTCCATAGTAACATTAACGTTATTAGAAGAGCCAATAGTTTTCTCTATAGTTTTGTATCCAACATAACTAAAACTAAGAATACTTCCTTCTTTAGTTTTAATTGAGTACTTACCATCAAAATCAGTTTGTGTTCCTGTTGCGGTGCCTTTTACAAGTACACTTACCCCAGGTAGAGTGCCAGATGAGTCTGATACTGTTCCGGAAACTGTTTTCTCTTGTGCAAAGGTTATGTGCACAACAAACGCTAGAAGCAGCGTTAAAATTCCTTTAAACTTTGTTTTCATTGTTTATTTGATTTAAATTAATTGCATCAAATATCTAAATATTTTGTTAAATAACAACTTTTAAATAGTATATTTTTTTTATTAACTTGTTTATTATTAAATTATATACAAATAATTGACTTTTATTGACCATTTAATTGTGTATAATTCACTAATTTAACATAAATTAGTAATGCTATAAAAATGCTATAAAAATGATATAAGTGTTGATAAACATGTTTTACAGTGGTTTAATTGTTATTTTATTTAATCAGTTACTACAAGAAAAAAAAAGTAAAGAGTTTTTCTCTAAAAGAAATTTACCCAATTTACAAAAAATTGTGTGTTTTTAAAATCTAACGGATTTTTGGTATTTGTGCCAACTGCAGTAGATATATTAATTTGAGAATTATTCGAATTAAACAAATAGCCAAGGCCAAAGCTGTATAGTTTTTCTTTGCTGTTGGTTGTAGTAATTAATGCCAAATCTGTAATCGTATACATATAGGAGTCCTTAGATGTTTGATATCTAAATTCTATGTTCTGTAATAAATAGTTTTTTACAAAAATGCTCTGCTCGTTAAAGCCTCTAATAGATTTGTTTCCTCCAATTCTAAACAATTCATTATCAAAATAGTTTGTAGAATTTAATAGTGCTGTTTTGTTTCTAAAGTAGATGCTATTATTTCTGTTTAAATCTAGCAGATAAGCGAGGGTAGTTGCTATTTTAATTTGTTTAGATGTATTGTTAGTTGTTTTTCTTTTTCCAAAAGAGGGATTTATATTTATAAAAAATATGTCATTTTTAAAAACATCATTTTTTAAAATTTTGTATTCATATCCAAACCCAAGAAAGTGATTTTCGTAGGTGCTAATATTATTAGAAATGGTTTTTGTACTATTTTCAGATTTTTCAGAATTAAAAGACACAAATAAATTGGTGTTATTTTTTATTTGATATTTTAGATTGGCGTTTAAATTGGTGTTTAAAAAAGTGGAGTCTTGTTTATATATCGAAAAAGCTAACTCTGGACTTAATTTAGAGTTATAGATATAAGGTGTTTTCACTGATATTGAAAACTCTTGTTTTTCGTTTCCAAAACTATTCCATAATAAATTTAATTGTTCTCCCTTATTTAAGACATTCTTCAATTTTAAGTCTAGATATCCATTAAATTGTAATTTTCCATTTTCTTGAGAATTAAAGTTTACAAGGCCATCAAAACTACTTCCTTGTATTTTTTTTAAATATATATATATTAAGGTAGAGTCTTTTTTGAATAATGTTTCAGGAGGCTTTGTTTCAGAGACAAAATCTAGGCCTTTAGACAGTTTAGAAATTTCTATCAACTTTTTTTTGTTAAAAGTAGTTTTAGAATTAATATTTAAATAATTTTTAATAAATGATTCTGGAAAATTGTCATACCCCTTTAAAATGATCTTATCTATTTTTCTTTTTTTAGAGGTAATTAAATCAATTTCGGCATATAGTGTCTTATTATCTATCCTTAATTTTTTTAATTTAATTATAGAGAAAGCATTTCCTTTGAGTTCTTGAAAGGTTGAAATGTCCTTTAAAATTTCTTCTAATTGGTATATAGGTAATCTAATATAATTATTTTTGAATTTATATTTTTGTAGAATTTGTTTGCTGATGCTCTTGTGTTTTAGAAGCACAGAATCTACCTTCTTATCAAGATTTAAATAAGCAATATATTTTTCACCTTCTTGAGAGACGCTGTCTATTCTGCTTAAAAAATACCCGTTCATTTTAAGGTGTTTCTGAACTCTATTTAATTCAATATAAAGAGCTGTAGAATCTAGATGTTTTGTTTTATAGTTTATTTTAGAAAGAAATATATTTTCAGTTGCTTTATTTGAATTTATTTCAAGACTAAAATCTTGGGAACATACTTTAGATGTGCAACCAAGTATAGCTATTAATACTAAGAAGGAGATGTTTTTTTTATGCAATAGTTACGCTGTTTTTGAATTTCAAATGTATCTAAAAAACAGATACAATAGAAAGTATAAATACTTTTTTAAAAAATAAGTTACTGACATTAGAAAGGTTAGAAATTATTTGTACATTTGCAAACTCTGAAAAAAGAGACAAGTTTAATTATAAACGAAAAAAAGCAATTATTTAGTATGCCTACTATTCAACAATTAGTTCGTAAAGGAAGAACCAAAATAACTAAGAAGAGTAAATCGGCTGCTTTGTCGTCTTGTCCTCAAAGGCGTGGAGTTTGTACACGTGTTTATACTACAACACCAAAGAAACCTAACTCAGCAATGCGTAAAGTTGCAAGAGTTAGATTGACAAATGGTAATGAGATAAACGCATACATTCCAGGTGAAGGACATAACTTACAAGAGCACTCGATAGTATTAGTTAGAGGTGGAAGGGTAAAGGATTTGCCAGGTGTAAAGTATCACGTAGTACGTGGAGCTTTAGATACTGCGGGAGTTGAGGGGAGAACCCAAAGACGATCAAAGTACGGTGCAAAACGCCCAAAGAAGTAAAATCGTTATAAGTAAAGAGTTGTAATTTCTGAAAATTATACCAAGTTGTTTATTTTGTTTAAACTACTGGTAGTGGATGGAAAGGACAGTTAAGAGCAAGTAACAAATCAATTAACTTTTTTAATGTAAAGACATGAGAAAAAGAGCAGCAAAAAAAAGAGTCTTATTACCAGACCCTAAATTTAACGATCAGTTAGTAACTAGATTCGTTAACAATTTAATGTGGGCGGGTAAAAAGTCAGTAGCTTTTAAAGTATTTTATGATGCGTTAGACATCGTAGAGGAAAGAAAAGGTGAAGAAGAAAAGTCAGCCTTAGAAATTTGGAAAGATGGTTTGTCAAATGTAATGCCACATGTAGAGGTAAGATCTCGTCGTGTAGGTGGAGCAACATTTCAAATCCCAATGCAAATTAGACCAGACCGTAAGGTTTCTATGGCTATTAAATGGATGATTTTGTATACTCGTAAGAGAAACGAGAAAACAATGGCACAGCGTTTAGCTGCTGAAATTTTAGCCGCGGCTAAAGAAGAAGGTGCTGCTGTTAAAAAGCGTACAGATACTCACAAAATGGCAGAAGCTAACAAAGCATTCTCTCACTTTAGATTTTAATAGATATGGCTAGAGATTTAAGATATACTAGAAATATTGGTATTGCAGCACATATTGATGCTGGTAAAACCACTACTACAGAACGTGTATTGTATTATACAGGTGTTTCTCATAAGATCGGAGAAGTACATGATGGTGCAGCAACTATGGACTGGATGGAGCAAGAGCAAGAAAGAGGTATTACAATTACTTCTGCAGCTACTACTTGTACTTGGCAATTTCCAATGGAAAATGCAGAGACACTTCCAGACACAAAAGATTATCACTTTAATATTATTGACACACCAGGTCACGTAGATTTTACTGTTGAAGTAAATAGGTCTTTACGTGTTCTTGATGGTTTAGTATTTTTGTTTTCAGCTGTTGATGGTGTTGAGCCTCAATCTGAAACGAACTGGAGACTTGCAGACAATTACAAAGTGCCAAGAATTGGTTTTGTAAATAAAATGGACCGTCAAGGATCTGATTTTATGATGGTTTGTAAGCAAGTGAAAGAAATGCTAGGTTCTAATGCTGTCCCAATTGTTTTGAACATTGGTGATGAGGAGAACTTTAAAGGTATTGTAGATCTTGTTAAAAACAGAGCTATTGTATGGCATGAAGAGGGTATGGGTTCTACATTTGATGTTGTAGATATTCCAGAAGATTTAAAAGAAGAAGCAAAAATTCTACGTGGTAAACTTATTGAAGAGGTTGCTGCTTATGACGAAGATTTGTTAGAAAAATATATGGAGGATGAAGATTCTATAACAGAAGACGAAGTGCACGCTGCATTGAGAGCTGCTGTTATGGATATGTCTATCATTCCTATGATTTGTGGTTCTGCATTTAAAAATAAAGGGGTTCAGTTTCTATTAGATGCTGTATGTCGTTATTTACCTTCTCCAATGGATAAAGAAGGTATTGTAGGTGTGAACCCAGATACAGACGAACAAGAATTACGTAAACCAAGTGTAGATGAGCCTTTTGCTGCTTTAGCATTTAAGATTGCTACAGATCCTTTTGTAGGACGTTTAGCATTTTTTAGAGCATACTCTGGTCGTTTAGATGCTGGTTCTTACGTTTTAAATAATCGTTCTGGTAAAAAAGAACGTATTTCACGTATTTATCAAATGCATGCTAACAAGCAGAATGCAATTGATTATATCGAGGCTGGAGATATTGGTGCTGCTGTAGGTTTTAAATCTATCAAAACAGGAGATACTTTATCAGCTGAGAAATTTCCAATTGTTTTGGAATCTATGGATTTTCCAGATCCAGTAATTGGTATTGCTGTTGAGCCTAAAACAAAAGCGGATGTAGATAAGTTAGGTATTGGTCTTGGTAAGTTAGCCGAAGAAGATCCTACATTTACAGTTCGTTCAGACGAAGCTTCAGGCCAGACTATTATTTCTGGAATGGGTGAATTACATTTAGATGTAATTGTAGATCGTTTAAGACGTGAATTCAAAGTTGAAGTAAACCAAGGACAACCTCAGGTTGAATACAAAGAAGCTATTACAGCTGAAGCGCAGCACAGAGAGGTTTATAAGAAACAATCTGGTGGTCGTGGTAAGTTTGCGGATATCGCATTTACTATTGGCCCAGCCGATGAAGGTGTTCAAGGATTGCAATTTGCATCTGTTATTAAAGGAGGTAATGTTCCTAGAGAATTTGTGCCTTCTGTAGAGAAAGGTTTCAAAGAAGCTATGAAGAATGGTCCTTTAGCAGGTTATGAAATGGATTCTATGAAAGTTACATTAAGAGATGGTTCTTTTCACGCTGTGGATTCGGATGCATTATCTTTTGAATTAGCTGCAAGAATGGGATATAAAGCTTCAGCAAAAGTTGCGAAAGCGAAAATCATGGAGCCTTTGATGAAGTTAGAAGTTCTAACTCCAGAAGCTAACATGGGTGATATAGTTGGTGATTTGAACAGAAGAAGAGGACAAGTAAATGACATGAGTGATCGTGCTGGTTCTAAAGTTGTAAAAGCAATAGTACCATTATCAGAAATGTTTGGTTATGTAACTGCTCTAAGAACGATGTCTTCTGGTAGAGCTACTTCTACTATGGAATTTTCACATTACGCAGAAACTCCTTCAAATATATCTGAAGAAGTAATTGCAAAATCTAAAGGTTAATCTACTTAATAATTACAAGATGAGTCAAAAAATTAGAATTAAATTAAAGTCTTACGATTACAACTTAGTAGATAAATCTGCTGAGAAAATTGTAAAGACGGTAAAAAGTACTGGCGCTGTCGTAAACGGACCAATACCATTACCAACACATAAAAAGATTTTTACTGTATTGCGTTCACCGCACGTAAACAAAAAATCTAGAGAGCAATTTCAGTTAGCTTCTTACAAAAGATTATTAGACATCTATAGTTCTTCTTCGAAAACTATTGATGCTTTAATGAAACTTGAGTTACCAAGTGGTGTTGAAGTTGAGATTAAAGTATAAGTAGAATATTAACTTTCGGTTTAATTTTGTTAAACCGAAAGTTTTTAATACTTTTGCAACCCGAATTAGAGTAGGGTTAAGCTATTTTTTGAGGTTAAATTCAATAATAGTAACATGTCCAGAGCGTTTCGCGAAGGAAAAACGGAAAAAACAAAATCAGCGTTGAATTTGTTTACGCTGTTTTTTTTTGAACAATCGCAAAGGTCACAAATGAAACAATAGTTTCGAACAAATAATTATTAATATAGACGCGCTGGATAATATGTTCTATCGTCTAAAATTTTAACTAAATGTCTGGGTTAATAGGAAGAAAGATTGGGATGACCAGCTTATTTGATGAAAACGGGAAGAATATTCCTTGTACAGTAATCGAAGCGGGTCCTTGTGTTGTCACTCAGGTCAGAACCGAAGAGGTTGACGGCTATAGTGCGTTACAGCTTGGTTTCGATGACAAAAAAGCAAAAAGTTCTAACAAGTCGTTAGATGGCCACTTTAAAAAAGCTGGCACTACTGCTAAGAAAAAAGTCGTTGAATTTCAAGGGTTTGAAGGAGAGTATAAATTAGGAGATTCTATATCTGTAAGTCACTTTGAAGAAGGTGAATTTGTGGATGTTTCTGGTGTTTCTAAAGGTAAAGGTTTTCAGGGTGTTGTAAAGCGTCATGGATTTGCCGGTGTTGGTCAAGCAACTCACGGACAACATAACCGTTTAAGAGCTCCCGGATCAATTGGTGCTGCATCTTATCCAGCAAGAGTATTCAAAGGAATGCGAATGGCAGGTAGAATGGGTGGAGATAAAGTGAAAGTACAAAACTTAAGAGTATTAAAAGTAGTTGCTGAAAAGAACTTACTTGTTGTTAAAGGAGCAATTCCTGGACACAAAAATGCTTTTGTAACTATTCAGAAATAATGAAAGTAGCAGTTTTAGATATTACAGGAAAAGATACAGGTAGAAAGGTTGAGCTTTCTAAGGATGTATTCGGAATAGAGCCTAATGATCACGCTATTTATTTAGACGTAAAGCAATACTTGGCAAATCAACGTCAAGGAACGCATAAATCTAAAGAAAGAGCTGAAATAGCGGGTTCAACTAGAAAAATAAAAAAACAAAAAGGTACTGGTACTGCAAGAGCAGGTTCTATCAAGTCTGGAGTTTTTAGAGGTGGTGGACGTATGTTTGGACCAAGACCTAGAGATTATTCTTTTAAATTGAATAAAAACTTAAAGCGTTTGGCACGTAAGTCAGCTTTAAGTATTCAAGCAAATGATAAAAATGTGATAGTTGTTGAGGATTTCAATTTTGAGACTCCAAAAACTAAAAATTTCTTAGATGTGTTAAAAGCGTTTGAGTTAGAAACAAAGAAGTCATTGTTTGTGTTAGGTAATGAAAATGCAAATGTGTATTTATCATCACGTAACTTAAAAAAATCTAAAGTAATTAAAGCTTCAGAATTATATACTTATGGTGTGTTAAACACGAACAAGCTTATAATAACAGAAAGTTCTTTAGAAGATATTAATACAAATTTAAGCAAATAGGGATATGAGTATTTTAATAAAACCTATTATCACGGAAAAAGCTACAAGCGATAGTGAAGTATTTAATCGTTATACATTTGTAGTAGATAGAAATGCTAATAAATTAGAAATTAAGGGAGCTGTTGAAGCAACTTATGGAGTTTCTATTTCAAGTGTAAGAACTTTAAATTACCCAATACAAAGAAATACTAAGTTTACTAAGAAAGGTTTAGTTACTGGTATTAAAAGTGGGTATAAAAAGGCTATTGTACAGTTAGCAGAAGGAGATAGTATTGATTTTTATAACAATCTTTAAAAGACAAAAATGTCAGTTAGAAAATTAAAGCCAATAACACCAGGTCAGCGTTTTAGAGTTGTAAATGGGTTCGACACCATAACAACTGATAAGCCGGAGAAAAGTTTACTTGCTCCGAAAAAACGATCTGGAGGTCGAAACAATCAGGGTAGAATGACAACACGTAATATAGGTGGAGGTCATAAACAAAAATATCGTATTATCGATTTTAAAAGAGATAAACAAGGTATTCCCGCAACAGTTAAAACTATAGAGTACGATCCAAATCGTACTGCGTTTATCGCTTTACTTAGTTATGCTGATGGAGAAAAGCGTTATGTGATAGCACAAAACGGTTTAAAGGTAGGTCAAGTAATTGTTTCAGGAGAAGGTGTAAAGCCAGAAATTGGGAACGGAATGCTATTAAGTGAAATACCTTTAGGATCTACAATCTCATGTATTGAATTACGTCCAGGTCAGGGTGCTGTTATGGCACGTTCAGCTGGTTCTTTTGCACAATTATTAGCAAAGGAGAGTAAGTATGCAACTGTAAAGTTACCTTCTGGTGAGACGAGATATGTCTTGTTAACATGTATGGCAACGATTGGAGTAGTATCTAACTCAGATCACCAATTACTAGTTTCTGGTAAAGCTGGTAGATCTAGATGGTTAGGTAGAAGACCAAGAGTGAATGCAGTAAGAATGAATCCGGTGGATCACCCAATGGGTGGTGGTGAAGGACGAGCTTCTGGAGGTCATCCAAGATCTAGAAATGGTATTCCTGCAAAAGGATTTAAGACAAGGTCTAAAACCAAAGCTAGTAATAAGTATATTTTAGAACGTAGAAAGAAATAATAAATTATGGCAAGATCATTAAAAAAAGGACCTTTCGTTCACTATAAATTAGAGAAAAAAGTGTTAGCTAATGTAGAAGCTGGTAATAAAACAGTAATCAAAACTTGGTCTAGAGCAAGTATGATTACTCCAGATTTCGTTGGTCAAACTATCGCTGTTCATAATGGCCGTCAGTTTGTACCAGTATTCGTTACAGAAAACATGGTAGGTCACAAATTAGGTGAATTTTCACCAACACGTTCTTTTAGAGGACATGCAGGTGCAAAAAACAAAGGAAAAAAATAGGCTATGGGAGTTCGTAAAAAAAATATGGCAGATCAGTTAAAAGAGGCTAGAAAGCACCGTGCTTTTGCAAAGCTTACTAACTGTCCTACGTCACCAAGAAAAATGCGTTTAGTAGCGGATCAAGTAAGAGGAGTAGAAGTTGAAAAAGCTTTACAAATCTTAAAATTCAGTCCTAAAGAGGCATCTATAAACTTAGAAAAATTGTTATTGTCTGCTATTGCAAACTGGCAAGCTAAGAATGCAGATGCAGCAATTGAAGAGGCTGGTTTATTTGTGAAGACTATTTGTGTAGATAGCGCAGGAATGTTAAAAAGATTAAGACCAGCTCCACAAGGGCGTGCTCATAGAATTCGTAAGCGTTCTAATCACGTTACTTTAGAGTTAGGTGCTAAAAATTTAAGTAATCAATCAAAGTAGAAATGGGACAAAAAACAAATCCAATAGGAAATCGTTTAGGAATCATCAGAGGTTGGGAATCTAACTGGTATGGTGGTAATGACTACGGAGATAAAATTGCAGAAGATTATAAGATAAGAGAGTATGTAAATGCTCGTTTATCTAAGGCAAGTGTTTCTCGTGTAATTATAGAGCGTACTTTAAAACTTGTAACCGTTACTATCACTACTGCAAGACCTGGTATTATTATTGGGAAAGGTGGAACAGAGGTAGACAAGTTAAAAGAGGAGCTAAAGAAGATCACAGAAAAAGAAGTTCAAATTAATATTTTTGAGATTAAGCGTCCAGAATTGGATTCTAAATTAGTTGCAGTAAGTGTTGCACGTCAAATTGAAAATAGAATTTCTTATAAGAGAGCTATCAAAATGGCTATTCAAGCTACTATGAGAATGAATGCTGAAGGAATTAAGATTCAAATTTCAGGTCGTTTAAATGGTGCAGAGATGGCACGTTCAGAGCATTTTAAGGAAGGAAGAATTCCTCTTTCTACGTTCAGAGCAGATATTGATTATTCACTTGTTGAAGCTCATACTACCTATGGAAGATTAGGAATTAAAGTATGGATTATGAAAGGTGAGGTATATGGTAAAAGAGAATTATCACCATTAGTAGGGTTGTCTAAAAAGCAAGCAGGTGGTAATAAAGGTGGTGGAGATAGAGGAAAAAGACCGCAACCTCGTAGAAGAAAATAATTTTTAAAATTAGAAATTAAAAATGTTACAGCCAAAAAGAGTAAAATACCGTAAGGTACAGAAGGCGAAAGGAAATATGACTGGTATTTCGGGTAGAGGTAATCAACTTTCTAATGGAATGTTTGGTATCAAATCGATCGATCAGAACTTATTAACTTCACGTCAAATTGAAGCAGCTCGTATCGCGGCAACTCGTCATATGAAAAGAGAAGGTCAGTTATGGATTAAAGTTTTTCCAGACAAACCTATTACCAAAAAACCTTTAGAGGTTCGTATGGGTAAGGGTAAAGGTGCACCAGATCATTTCGTTGCAGTTATTAAGCCAGGTAGAATTTTGTTTGAAATTGGTGGTGTACCAATGGATGTTGCAAAAGAAGCTTTACGTTTAGCTGCACAGAAACTTCCAGTAAGAACGAAGTTTGTAGTAGCAAGAGACTTTGATATTAACGCTTAATTCGAAATAGAATGAAACAATCAGAAGTAAAAGAATTATCTATAGCAAATCTTAATGAGAAGCTTGGAGCGTTGCAAAAGAATTATACCGATCTTAAAATGGCTCACGCGATAACTCCTTTGGAGAACCCATTGCAGTTGAGAAGTTTAAGAAGAACTGTAGCAAGAATTGCAACAGAATTAACAAAAAGAGAATTACAATAATTCTATAGTCAGTTTTAAAGATGGAAAAAAGAAATCTTAGAAAAGAGAGAATTGGTGTGGTTTCAAGTAGCAAAATGGAGAAATCTATAGTTGTTGCAGAAACTAAAAGAGTAAAGCACCCAATGTACGGAAAGTTCGTATTAAAGACTAAGAAGTACGTTGCACACGACGAAAAGAATGATTGCAACGAAGGAGATACTGTTAGGATCATGGAAACAAGACCTATGAGTAAATCTAAACGTTGGAGATTAGTAGAAATCCTAGAAAGAGCTAAATAATATGTTACAGACAGAATCAAGATTAAAAGTAGCAGATAACACTGGAGCTAAAGAAGTTTTAGTAATTAGAGTTTTGGGAGGAACTAGAAAGCGTTACGCAAGTATTGGAGACAAGATTGTGGTATCGGTTAAATCTGCAACTCCTAACGGCGCTGTTAAGAAAGGTCAAGTATCTAGAGCAGTTGTTGTAAGAACGAAGAAAGAAGTTAGACGTAAAGATGGGTCATATATCAGATTTGATGACAATGCTTGTGTACTTTTAAATCCTACAGAGGAGATGAGAGGAACACGTGTATTTGGTCCTGTAGCTCGTGAGCTTCGTGAGAAACAATTCATGAAAATAGTATCATTAGCACCAGAAGTGCTTTAACATTATAATAAAATGAAGAAGTTTAAAATTAAAACTGGTGATACTGTAAAAGTAATTGCAGGAGACCATAGAGGATCGGAAGGTAAAGTTTTACAGATTATCAAGGATAAAGATAGAGTCTTAGTAGAAGGTGTTAACTTAGTTTCTAAGCACACTAAACCAAGCGCTCAAAGTCCTCAAGGTGGTATTGTAAAAAAAGAAGCGTCATTACATATCTCTAATGTTATGTTAGTTGAGGATGGTGTTGCTGTAAGAGTAGGTTATCAGGTTGATGGAGATACTAAAACTAGAATCTCTAAAAAAACTAAAAAATAAGAATAATCATGAGTTACGTACCAAGATTAAAATCAGAATACAAAGAAAGAGTGGTAAAAGCTCTTACTGAAGAATTCAGTTATAAAAATGTAATGCAAGTTCCTAAATTAGAAAAGATAGTTGTTTCTAAGGGTGTTGGTGCTGCAATTGCAGATAAGAAATTAATAGATTATGCTTTAGAAGAATTGACTACTATTACTGGTCAAAAGGCTATATCTACAATGTCTAAGAAGGATGTTGCATCATTTAAACTACGTAAGGGTATGCCAATTGGTGTAAAGGTTACGTTAAGGGGTGATAAAATGTATGAGTTTTTAGATAGATTAGTTACAGCTTCTTTACCACGTGTAAGAGACTTTAACGGTATAAAAGCTAATGGATTTGATGGAAGAGGTAATTACAATTTAGGTATTACTGAACAAATCATTTACCCAGAGATTAATATAGACCAGGTTAAAAAAATTAACGGTATGGATATTACATTTGTAACATCTGCAGCTACTGATAAGGAAGCAAAGTCATTATTGGGAGAATTAGGTTTACCATTCAAAAAAAATTAAGACATGGCTAAAGAATCAATGAAAGCGCGTGAGCGCAAGAGAGAACGCACTGTTGCAAAATATGCTGAAAAAAGGAAAGCTTTGAAAGAAGCTGGAGATTATGATGCTTTGCAAAGGTTGCCTAAAAATGCATCACCAGTGAGATTGCACAACAGATGTAAGTTAACTGGACGTCCAAAGGGATATATGCGTCAGTTCGGTTTGTCACGTGTTACGTTTCGTGAAATGGCAAATCAAGGTTTGATACCAGGAGTTAAGAAAGCAAGTTGGTAGAAAACTTATTTAAAGCTTAAAAACTAAAATAGATTGTGTATATTTGCGCGCTCTATTTTTTTGAGTAAAAGAATTTTAACTGATTATAGGTTCAGGTATCACAGAGAAATCTGTAGTAGAAATAGAGGTATTTGAAAACCGTAATCGCAATATAAATAAATATGTATACAGATCCAATCGCGGATTTTCTTACGAGAGTAAGAAATGCAATCGCAGCAGGGCACAGAGTAGTGGAAATTCCAGCTTCAAACTTGAAGAAGGAAATGACTAAGATTTTGTTTGATCAAGGTTTTATTTTAAGTTATCAGTTCAATGACGATAAAGTTCAGGGGACAGTTAAGATCGCTTTAAAGTATGACAAGGAGACAAAAGAGTCAGTAATCAGAAAAATTCAACGTATCAGTACACCGGGTTTACGTAAATATGTTGGCTCTACAGAGATGCCAAGAGTATTAAACGGACTTGGAATTGCTATTGTTTCTACATCTAAAGGTGTAATGACAAATAAAAAAGCACGTCAAGAGAATGTTGGAGGAGAAGTTTTATGTTACGTTTATTAAATCTTAAGAAATGAGTAGAATAGGAAAAAATCCCGTTAGCATTTCACAAGGTGTAGATGTAAACATAGTAGACAATGTAATTACGGTTAAAGGAAAGTTAGGAGAATTATCTCAGACAATTTCAAACGGTATTACTGTAAAGATTGAAGATGGTATTATCACTTTAGATAGAACATCGGAAAGCAAAGACCATAAAGCACAACATGGTTTAATGAGAGCTTTAATCAATAATATGATTGAAGGTGTAAGTAAAGGTTGGACTAAAGATTTAGAATTGGTTGGTGTTGGTTATAGAGCATCTAATCAAGGACAGAAATTAGATTTAGCTTTAGGTTTCTCTCATAATATTGTTTTAGAATTGGCTCCAGAAGTTAAAATCGAAACAGTATCTGAGAAAGGGAAAAACCCAATCATTAAATTATCTTCGTTTGACAAACAATTAGTTGGTCAAATTGCTGCAAAGATTCGTTCTTTCAGAGCGCCAGAGCCTTATAAAGGTAAAGGTGTAAAGTTTGTTGGTGAAATATTAAGAAGAAAAGCAGGTAAATCTGCATAATATATAAGTATTATGGCATTATCAAAGCTACAAAGAAGAACTAGAATAAAGCGTAGAATCAGAAAAATTATATCTGGTACTGCTACAAAACCAAGATTATCGGTTTTTAGAAGTAATAAAGAAATTTACGCTCAAATAGTTGACGATGTAAACGGAGTAACATTAGCTTCAGCATCATCAAGAGATAAAGGAATAAAGGCAAGTTCTAAAGTAGAAGCAGCAGCAGCAGTTGGTAAAGCAATTGCAGAAATAGCTACTAAAGCTGGTTTAGAAAAAGTTGCTTTCGATAGAAATGGTTATTTATACCATGGTAGAGTTAAAGTATTAGCAGAGGCTGCAAGGGAATCTGGTTTAAAATTTTAAGAAATTATGCAAGGTTATAAAAACGTAGAAAGAGTTAAGCCAAGTGGGTTAGAGCTTGTAGATAAGTTAGTAGGTGTACAACGTGTTACAAAAGTAACCAAAGGTGGTAGAGCATTTGGTTTCTCTGCTATTGTAGTAGTTGGTGATGGTAACGGTGTTGTTGGACACGGATTAGGGAAGTCTAAAGATGTTGCATCAGCAATTGCAAAAGCAATAGAGGATGCAAAGAAAAATTTAGTGAGAATACCTATTTTAAACGGTACATTACCTCACGAGCAAAAAGGTAAATTTGGTGGAGCGAAAATCTTTATCAAACCTGCTTCTGCTGGTACAGGTGTAATTGCTGGTGGTGCAGTGCGTATGGTATTAGAATCTGTTGGGGTACATGATGTATTATCTAAATCTCAGGGATCTTCTAATCCTCATAATGCGGTAAAGGCAACTTTTAATGCATTATTACAATTACGAAGTGCAGCTTCAATTGCTAAACAAAGAGGAGTCTCTTTAGAACAAGTATTTAACGGATAAATCTAAGAACGATGGCAAGAATAAAAGTTACACAGGTAAAAAGTCAAATCGGGCGTCTTCAGAGTCAAAAGAGAACTTTAGAAGCATTAGGTTTACGTAAAATGCACCAGACAGTTGAACATGAGGCAACTCCTTCAATTGTAGGTATGGTGAATACAGTTAAACACTTAGTTTCTTTCGAGGAAATTAAATAAGATTTATAAAAACATGAGTTTACATAATTTAACACCAGCAGTAGGTTCCATTAAAAAAGGAAAAAGAATTGCAAGAGGTGAAGGATCTGGAAAAGGTGGTACCGCTACAAGAGGTCACAATGGACAGAAATCTCGTTCAGGTTATTCTAAAAAGATTGGTTTTGAAGGAGGGCAAATGCCACTTCAAAGACGTGTACCTAAATTTGGTTTCACGAACATCAATCGTAAAGAGTATCAAGGTATCAATTTAGATAAATTACAATCTTTGGTTGATAGTGGAAAAATAACAGATACAGTAAATTTAGATATTCTAGTTGCTAACAGATTAGCTGGGAAAAATGACCTAGTTAAAATTTTAGGAAATGGAGAGTTAAAAGCTAAATTAAATATTACTGTACATAAATATACAGCAACAGCAAAAGCCGCTATCGAAGCAGCTGGAGGTGAGGTTGTTTCTTTATAAACAATACGTAAAGCATGAAGTTTATTAATACGTTAAAAGATATTTTCAAGATTGAGGAATTAAAGAACAAAATTCTTCTTACTATCGGTTTAATTGCGGTATACCGTTTTATGGCAGCTGTTCCATTACCTGGAATAGACCCATTACAGTTATCGGCGTTAAAAGAAAGTACTTCTGGAGGTCTTTTAGGATTATTGAATGCATTTACGGGAGGAGCATTTGCTAGGGCGTCAGTAATGGCTCTTGGTATTATGCCTTATATTTCTGCATCTATTGTTGTTCAGTTAATGGGAATTGCGGTTCCTTATTTACAAAAACTACAAAAGGATGGAGAAAGTGGAAGAAAAAAGATTACACAAATTACGAGATGGTTAACAATAGTTATTACTTTGGTGCAGGCACCAACTTATATTACAGCTATTAAAACTCAATTTAATTTACCCCCAGAAGCTTTTTTAGTTAGTGGTATTACTTTCTGGATTTCTTCAATTATTATTTTAACTGCAGGTACAATTTTTGCAATGTGGTTAGGGGAGCGTATTACAGACAAAGGAATTGGTAATGGAATTTCATTATTAATTACAGTAGGTATTATTGCTAATTTTCCAGCAGCATTTTTGCAAGAATTTCTTTCGAAAACAGAGAATGCGGGTGCAGGTGGTTTAATGATGGTTTTAATTGAAATTATCGTTTGGTTTGTTGTAATTTTACTGACTGTTCTGTTGGTTACTGCTGTTCGTAAGATTGCAGTGCAATATGCAAGGAGAACGGTTGCAGGAAGTACACAAAATGTTGCAGGTTCAAGGGATTACATTCCATTGAAATTAAATGCGGCGGGTGTTATGCCAATTATATTTGCTCAAGCTATTATGTTTTTACCTTTAGCTTTAGGTCAAAAGTTCCCTATTTTGGTAGGGTTAACTGACCCTAATGGTTGGCAGTATAATGTTATATTTGCAATATTGATTATCATCTTTAGTTATTTCTATACAGCAATTACTATTCCAACGAATAAGATGGCTGAGGATTTAAAAAGAAGTGGTGGTTTTATCCCTGGAATTAGACCAGGAAAAGACACTGCAGATAGATTAGATAGTGTTTTGTCAAGAATTACTTTCCCAGGATCGTTATTTTTAGCAGGATTGTCAATTTTACCAGCAATTGTAGTTCAGTTTGGAGTACAACAAGGATGGTCAATGTTTTATGGTGGTACATCTTTAATTATTATGGTTGGGGTGGCAATCGATACAATACAGCAAATTAACTCGTACTTATTAAATAATCATTATGATGGTTTAATGAAACCGGGTAATAGCAATAGAAAATCGAATAAACAATAATATGGCTAAGCAATCAGCAATTCAACAAGACGGGACGATTACAGAAGCATTGTCAAATGCTATGTTTCGTGTAGAGTTAGAAAATGGACATATTGTAACGGCTCACATTTCAGGTAAAATGCGTATGCATTATATTAAACTTTTACCAGGAGATAAGGTGAAATTAGAGATGAGTCCGTATGATTTATCAAAAGCAAGAATTACTTACAGATACTAAAAACAAAAGGAAACAGATGAAAGTTAGAGCATCAGTTAAAAAGAGAAGTGCCGACTGCAAGATAGTGCGCAGGAAAGGTAGATTATACGTGATTAATAAACAAAATCCTAGATTTAAACAAAGACAAGGGTAATGGCAAGAATAGCAGGTATTGATATTCCAAAAAACAAAAGAGGGGTTATTGCTTTAACTTACATCTTCGGTATTGGAAGCAGCAGAGCTAAAAAAGTTTTAGCGGATGCAAAAGTAGACGAAAGTATCAAAGTTCAAGATTGGACTGATGATCAAATCGCAGCAATTAGAGAACAAGTTGGATCTTTTACAATTGAAGGAGAATTACGTTCAGAAGTTCAGATAAATATCAAACGTTTGATGGATATCGGTTGTCAAAGGGGAATACGTCATAGACTTGGCCTTCCTTTAAGAGGACAAAGAACTAAGAACAACTCTCGTACAAGAAAAGGTAAGAGAAAAACTGTAGCTAACAAGAAAAAATAAAGTTAGACAAGTAATAAAGATTTAATAATAGTTTTTAAACTACATATTAGAAAACTAAATTACTAAAACTGAATAATTATGGCAAAAGCAAGTTCAAAAAAACGTAAAGTAATAATTGAAGCTGTTGGAGAAGCACATGTAACTGCATCTTTTAACAACATTATTATTTCTTTAACAAATAAAAAAGGTGACGTAATTTCATGGTCATCTGCAGGTAAAATGGGTTTTAGAGGTTCTAAAAAGAATACTCCATATGCAGCCCAATTAGCAGCAGAAGATTGTTCAAACGTTGCAAAAGAGGCAGGTTTACGTAAAGTTAAAGTTTATGTTAAAGGACCTGGTAATGGTAGAGAATCTGCTATTAGATCAATTCATAATGCAGGTATCGAAGTAACAGAAATTATTGATGTTACACCAATTCCTCATAACGGTTGTCGTCCTCCAAAGAGAAGAAGAGTATAAATAAATATTTTAACCAATTAGGAATTAGATTATCGAAGGATTAGCCTTAATTCATAATCCCTAATTAAATAAACACGAAATGGCAAGATATACAGGACCAAAAACTAAAATTGCTCGTAAATTTGGCGAGGCAATCTTCGGAGAGGATAAAAACTTCGAAAAAAGAAATTACCCTCCAGGACAGCATGGAAATGCAAGAAGAAGAGGAAAGAAATCTGAATATGCTACTCAATTAATGGAGAAGCAAAAAGCTAAGTATACTTACGGTATATTAGAGCGTCAGTTTAGAAACTTATTCAAAGATGCATCATCTTCTCAAGGGATTACTGGTGAAATCTTACTACAATTATGTGAATCTCGTTTAGATAACGTAGTGTATAGAATGGGAGTTTCTAAATCTAGAAGTGGAGCACGTCAGCTAGTTTCTCACAGACACATTACAGTGAATGGAGAATTAGTAAACGTACCATCTTATAGATTAAAAGAAGGTGACGTTGTTGCCGTAAGAGAAAAGTCTAAATCTTTAAGTGCTATCGAGGATGCTTTGGCTTCTAGTAGTTCTGTTTTTGAATGGTTAACTTGGAATTCTGATAAAAAAGAAGGAACTTTTGTTAAAGTACCTGCTAGATTACAAATACCAGAAAACATTAAAGAGCAATTAATCGTAGAATTATATTCTAAGTAATAAATTAATCACATTGAAATTTAGCCAAAGGGTATGTACGTAGTTCTTCAGATCTATATACCGCGCAACTAAATGACAATTAAAACGAAGAAATATGGCAATTTTAAATTTTCAAAAACCGGATAAGGTTATAATGATTGAATCTACAGATTTTTCTGGTAGATTTGAGTTTAGACCTTTAGAACCAGGTTTTGGTTTAACTGTAGGTAACGCATTAAGAAGAGTACTTTTATCTTCTTTAGAAGGGTTTGCAATAACATCGCTAAGAGTAGATGGTGTAGAACATGAATTTTCTACTGTTCCTGGAATAGTTGAAGATGTTACTGAAATTATTTTAAACTTGAAACAAGTTCGTTTTAAGAAACAAATAGAGGATACTGATAGAGAAACTGTTTCAATATCAGTTTCAGGTCAAGAGCAGTTTACTGCTGGAGACTTACAGAAGTTTATCTCTGGTTTTCAAGTATTGAATCCAGATTTAGTAATCTGTAATATGGATAAGTCTGTGAAATTAAACGCAGAGATTACAATAGAAAAAGGTAGAGGGTTTGTGCCTGCTGAGGAAAATAAGAAATCTTCTGCAGCTATTGGAACAATCTTTACGGATTCTATTTATACGCCAATTAAGAATGTAAAGTATGCAATCGAAAATTTTCGTGTAGAACAAAAAACGGATTATGAAAAATTAGTTTTCGATATAGATACTGATGGATCAATTAGTCCTAAAGATGCATTAACAGAGGCTGCTAAAATTTTAATTCACCACTTTATGTTATTCTCTGATGAGCGTATTACTTTAGAGGCAGATGAAATTGCACAGACAGAGACATATGATGAAGAATCATTACACATGCGTCAATTATTGAAAACTAGATTAATCGATATGGATTTATCTGTTAGAGCTTTAAACTGTTTAAAGGCTGCAGAAGTAGATACATTAGGAGATTTAGTTTCTTTTAACAAAAGTGATTTAATGAAATTTAGAAATTTTGGTAAAAAATCATTAACGGAACTTGAAGAATTAGTTATTGTTAAGGGTTTAAGTTTTGGGATGGATTTAAGCAAATACAAATTAGATAGAGATTAATTTTTCATATTTTGCGCCTCATAATGAGTTGATGCAAGATGAAATATAAACAAAGGTCATGAGACACGGAAAAAAACACAATCATTTAGGAAGAACAACTTCGCATAGAAAGGCGATGTTAGCTAATATGACTTGTTCATTAATAGAGCACAAGCGTATTAACACAACAGTAGCAAAAGCAAAAGCTTTAAGAGTATTTGCAGAGCCATTAATTACGAAGTCTAAATCTGATACAACTCACAATAGACGTATTGTTTTTTCTTACTTACGTGATAAATTTGCGGTTACAGAATTGTTTAAAGAAGTTTCTGTGAAAGTTGCAGATAGACCAGGAGGTTATCTTCGTATTATAAAGTTAGGAAATCGTCAAGGAGATAATGCTCCAATGGCAATGGTAGAATTAGTTGATTATAACGAAATCTACAATCCTAATAGTAAAAAAACAAAGAAAACTACAAGAAGAGGAAGAAGCAAGAAGGCTGATGATGCTCAAGTAGAAGGAACTGTTGCAGAAGAGAAATCTGAAGAATAAATAGAAATGAAAATTTTTTAATTTATATAAAAAGGGATAAGCGTTTACGTTTATCCCTTTTTTTATATTTTTGCGTCAACATATACAATTAAATAGCAATGAAATATCAAACTAGAAAGAGAGCATTAGTTTTATTAGCAGACGGAACTATCTTTTATGGAAAATCGGTGGGTATAGAAGGAACTTCAACAGGTGAAATTTGTTTTAATACAGGTATGACAGGTTATCAGGAAATATTTACAGACCCTTCTTATTTTGGTCAAATTATGGTAACAGCCAATGCACATATTGGTAATTACGGTATTAATGATAAGGAAGTAGAATCAGATGGTATTAAGATATCTGGATTAATTTGTAGAAACTTTAGTTTTACTCATTCTAGAGTGGACTCTAATGGAAATTTGAAAGACTGGTTTGAAAAACATAATATTGTAGCTATATCTGATGTAGATACAAGAGCATTGGTTGCGTATATTAGAGATAATGGTGCTATGAATGCAATTATTTCTACAGAGATAGGGAATATTGAAGGGTTAAAGAAACAATTGGCCAATGTTCCTACTATGGAAGGTTTAGAGTTGGCTTCTAAAGTATCAACTAAAAAAGCTTATTATATAGGTGATGAGAATGCACCTATAAAAATTGCTGCTTTGGATATTGGTATTAAAAAGAATATTTTAAGAAATTTAACGAGCAGAGGAGCGTATATTAAAGTATTTCCTTTTAATTCAAAGTTTGCAGAATTAGCTGCTTTTAATCCGGACGGTTATTTTATCTCTAATGGTCCTGGAGATCCTGAGCCCTTAATAGATGCTCAAGAAGTAGCAAAAGAAATTATTAAAAGCAATGTGCCGTTATTTGGTATTTGCCTAGGTCATCAAGTAATCGCTTTAGCTAATGGAATTTCTACTTATAAAATGCACAATGGTCATAGGGGGATAAACCATCCAGTCAAAAACCTTTTAACAGGTAAGGGTGAGATAACTTCTCAGAATCATGGTTTTGCAATTAATAAAGAAGAAACAGAGAATAATAAGGATGTAGAAATTACACATGTTCATCTAAATGATCATACGGTTGCAGGTATACGTTTGAAAAATAAACCGGTTTTTTCTGTTCAGTATCATCCAGAGGCTAGCCCGGGTCCGCATGATTCAGAGTATTTATTTGATCAATTTATAGAAAATATTAAAGAAGCGAAAAAATCGCGGGTATAATTTTAATATACTTATTTTTTAAAAAATTTCCTGCGCATTTATTGTGCGGGTTTTTTTTATTAGGTTTCAGCAAACGTTTTCGTAATTAATGAAAGACATATTATTAAATGATTTATACATTTTGTAATTTAGCAATGTTAGATTTTAAATTAATTAAATACAATATATAATGAGTATTATTATTAGCGTTCACGCACGTCAAATTTTTGATTCAAGAGGAAACCCAACGGTAGAGGTAGATGTAACTACAGAAAATGGAATTTTAGGAAGAGCAGCAGTGCCATCTGGTGCTTCGACAGGAGAGCACGAAGCAGTAGAATTACGTGATGGAGGCAAAGCTTACATGGGTAAAGGTGTTTTAAAAGCTGTAGAAAACGTTAATAAAATTATTTCAGCAGAATTATTAGGTGTTTCTGTGTTTGAACAAAATGCAATTGATCAATTAATGATTGATTTAGACGGAACTCCAAATAAATCTCAATTAGGTGCGAACGCAATTTTGGGTGTTTCATTAGCAGTAGCTAAAGCCGCGGCAAATGAATTAGGTATGCCTTTATATAGGTATGTAGGTGGTGTTTCTGCAAATACTTTGCCAGTTCCAATGATGAATATTATTAATGGAGGTTCTCACTCTGACGCTCCTATTGCTTTTCAAGAGTTTATGGTGATGCCAGTTAAAGCTGAAACTTTTTCTCAAGCAATGCAAATGGGTTCTGAAATTTTTCACAACCTAAAGAAAGTATTACACGATAGAAATTTATCTACTGCTGTAGGTGATGAAGGGGGGTTTGCTCCTAACTTAGCAGGCGGTACTGAAGATGCATTAGAAACGATTGCTTTAGCAGTTGGTAATGCTGGGTATACATTAGGAGATGATATTATGATTGCTTTAGATTGTGCAGCTGCAGAATTTTATGTGAATGGTAATTATGACTACTCTAAGTTTGAAGGGGAAACAGGTAAAGTTCGTTCTTCTAAAGAGCAAGCAGACTATTTAGCTGAGTTATCAGAAAAATACCCTATTATTTCTATTGAAGATGGTATGGATGAAAACGATTGGGACGGTTGGAAATATTTAACGGAAAAGATTGGAGATAAAGTACAATTAGTTGGTGATGATTTATTTGTTACTAATGTAGAACGATTATCGAGAGGAATAGAAAATGGAATTGCAAATTCAATTTTAATTAAAGTAAATCAAATTGGTACATTAACAGAAACTATCGCTGCTGTAAACATGGCTAAAAATGCTGGTTATACATCTGTAATGTCTCATAGATCTGGTGAAACAGAAGATAATACAATTGCAGATTTAGCAGTTGCTTTAAATTGTGGACAAATAAAAACTGGGTCTGCATCTCGTTCAGATAGAATGGCGAAGTACAACCAATTATTAAGAATCGAAGAAGAGTTAGGTGATGTTGCTTATTTCCCTAAAGAAAGAGCATTTAATATTTAATTTCAAAGCTCGAAAGTACAAAGCCTCTCAATTTTTATTGAGAGGCTTTTTTTGTTAAATAACTTAATAAGTTAAGATTACTTTAAAATATTAAAATTCTACTAGAAGTAATTATGGATTGCTGCAAAATTTGGTATCTTCGTGCCATTAAGAATTATAGATCAAAACCAATATAAATGTCAGATATAGCTAAATTACAAATAGGAGAAAATTCATATGAATTTCCTTTGGTAAAAGGAACAGAGAATGAAGTTGCAATAGATATTAAATCGTTAAGAGCTGCTACAAACGGTGTAATAACTATCGATGCTGGTTTCAAAAACACAGGTTCTTGTGAAAGTGGTATAACATTTTTAGATGGAGAAAAAGGAATTTTAAGATATAGAGGTTATGCTATTGAAGAGTTGGCAGAAAAAGCAGATTTTTTAGAAGTTGCTTATGCTTTAATTTTCGGAGAATTACCAACAAAAGAAGAATTAGAAAAGTTTCACGCAGACATAAAGGCTAAATCTGTTGTAGATGATGATGTTCGAAAAATACTAGAAGCGTTTCCGAAGACAGCACATCCGATGGGGATTTTATCTTCATTAACAAGTGCTTTAACAGCTTTTAATCCGTCTTCTGTGAATGTGAATTCAGAAGAAGAAATGTACAATGCTATTGTGAAAATAATGGGTAAATTTCCTGTATTAGTAGCTTGGACAATGCGTAAGAAATCTGGTTTGCCTTTAAATTATGGTTCTAAATCTTTAGGTTATGTAGAGAACATCATGAAGATGATGTTTGAAGAGCCAAATGAAGAATATATAATAAATCCTATTATAAAAGATGCCTTAGATAAATTATTAATTTTACACGCAGATCATGAGCAAAACTGTTCTACTTCTACGGTAAGAATTGCAGGTTCATCCCATGCTGGATTATTTGCATCTTTATCAGCAGGAATCTCAGCGCTTTGGGGACCATTACATGGTGGTGCAAATCAAGCCGTTTTAGAGATGTTAGAAGCGATAAAGGAAGATGGAGGAAACACTAAGAAATATATGGCTAAGGCTAAAGATAAGAATGATCCTTTTAGATTGATGGGATTTGGTCATAGAGTTTACAAAAACTTTGATCCAAGAGCTACTATTATCAAAAAGGCGGCAGACGAAGTGTTAAAAGATTTAGGTGTAGAAGATCCTATTTTAGAAATAGCAAGAGGTTTAGAGCAAGAAGCATTAAACGATCCTTATTTTGTAGATAGAAAATTATATCCAAATGTAGATTTCTATTCAGGAATTATATATAGAGCTATGGGTATTCCTGTAGAAATGTTTACGGTTATGTTTGCTTTAGGTCGTTTGCCAGGTTGGATTGCACAATGGAAAGAAATGCGTTTAAATAAAGAACCAATAGGAAGACCACGTCAAATTTATACAGGAGAAAATTTAAGACCATTCAAGTCAATTGAAAAAAGATAATTAAAATAATTATATTTACTCAAGCAAGAAGCTTCATTTTACATGAAGCTTTTTTTATCACTTATATATGTTAAAACTGAATATTAAAAACGAAACTTCTAGATTAAGAGCAGTTGTTTTAGGAATCGCAAAAAATAATGGACCTGTGCCAAAGGTGCAAGATTGTTATGATCCCAAAAGCATACAGCATGTTGTCGCAGGAACATATCCTAAGGAAGAAGATATGGATATTGAAATGGAAGCGGTTGCCTCAATTTTAGAAAAGTACAATGTAGAAGTTTTTAGGCCAGAAATTATTGAAAATTATAATCAGATTTTTTCTAGAGACATTGCATTTGTCATTGATGACAAATTAGTGAGAGCAAATATTTTACCAGATAGAGATCAAGAGATAGCAGCTATTAAACATGTTATCTCTAAAATTGATTCAAAAAACATCATAGAGTTACCGGAAGAATGTCATGTAGAAGGTGGTGATGTAATGCCCTGGAATGATTACATTTTTGTTGGAACTTATTCAGGAGAAGACTATTCAGATTATATTACAGCACGTACAAATATAGACGCTGTTATTGCTTTGCAAGAGTTGTTTCCAGAAAAAACTGTAAAATCTTTTGAGTTAAGAAAAGATAATTCAAACCCTAAAGAAAATGCTTTACATTTAGACTGTTGTTTTCAGCCAATAGGAAAGGACAAGGCGATACTTCATAAAAATGGATTTTTAGTTGAAAAGGAGTACGAATGGCTATTAAATTTCTTCGGAAAAGAGAATGTTTTTGAAATTGATAAAGATGAAATGTTCAATATGAATAGTAATATTTTTTCTATATCTGAAGATGTAATTATTTCAGAAAAAAACTTTACACGCTTAAATACTTGGCTGCGCGCAAATGGCTTTATAGTAGAAGAAGTTGCGTATGCAGAAATAGCAAAACAAGAAGGCTTATTGCGTTGTTCTACAATGCCTCTTATAAGAGAATAAGTTTTTATAGAAAAAATAATTTGACTTTTAGCTAGGATAAATTGCTATTTATCTGTTTTATAGCAAGTTATTGGTTTACCTAAAGAAATATTAGCATTCTTGTTCTCATATTGTATTTTTTTAAATTTATAGTTAAAACCTTTTCCTAAAAAGGAAGGGGTTTTTTAAGAAAAGGAGTTTACTATCCTAAATATGTATCTATATTTGCAGTATATTAAAAAAAACATGCATCAAAGTACAAATACCATATTAATGGTTCGTCCTATTAATTTTAGGAAGAATGAACAAACAGCCGTAAATAATTATTTTCAAGAAGATATTGATTTACAAAATGCTGAAATTAATAAAAAAGCTCAGGAAGAATTTGATGGGTTTGTTTTTAAATTAAAAAGTTTTGGTGTAAATGTTGTAGTTATTTCGGATACAGAAGAATCTGATACTCCAGATTCTATTTTTCCAAACAATTGGATTTCTTTTCATGCGGACGGAACTGTTGGTTTATACCCAATGTTTGCAGAAAATAGAAGGTTAGAAAGAAGAGACGATATTCTAACTGAATTAGAAAAAAGTGAGTTTATTATAGAAAACGTTGTAGATTATACATCTGCGGAAGATGAAGGTTTATTTTTAGAGGGTACAGGTAGTATCATTTTAGATAGAGTAAATAATAAAGCATATTGTGCTTTGTCTGAGAGAGCAGACGAAAACTTATTTATTGAATTTTGTGAGGATTTTGAATATACTCCAATAGTTTTTGTGGCAAATCAAACCGTAAAAGGAGATAGAGCAGTAATTTATCATACAAATGTTATGATGTGCGTTGCAGAAACGTTTGTTGTAATTTGCTTAGATTCAATAGATGATAAATCTGAAAAGAAGAATGTATTAAAACATTTAAAAGAAGATGGTAAACAGGTAATTGATATTACGGAAGCCCAAATGCATAGTTTTGCAGGAAATATGTTGCAAGTTCGCGGTGAAAAAGACGCGCAATTTTTAGTAATGAGCAAAGCTGCACATGAATCTTTAACACAAAGTCAACTTGCAAAAATCAATAACCATTGTAAAATTATTTCTAGTTCTTTAGAAACTATAGAAACTTGTGGTGGCGGAAGTGCACGTTGTATGATGGCAGAAGTTTTTCTACCAAAAGGTTAAAAGTTACTTTGTAAAGTAAAACAGGTTTTTTATACCCTTGCATTATGAACTTATTATTTCTAGCCATTGCACCTTTAACAGTTGTGATTCTTTATATTTATTTTAAAGATAAATATGAGAAAGAACCGATAAAAATATTAGGAATAAGCTTTTTCTTAGGCGCAACCGTAAGTATAATTCTAACCTTTACGATAGGTTATATTGCATCTTCTCTAGTACCTATTACAAATACAAAGAGTGTTTCTCAACAATTTATAAAAGCATTTTTCACTGTTGCTCTTGTTGAAGAGTTTTCCAAATATATTATTGTGAGATTTTATGCACAAAAAAATAAAGAATTTAATGAGCCCTTCGATGGTATTGTTTATGCTGTAATGGTTTCTATGGGTTTTGCTGCTTTAGAGAATATTTTATATACCTTTCAGTATGGTTTTGTCGTAGGGTTCACGAGAGCATTTACGGCGGTTCCTGCACATGCTACTTTTGGTATTATTATGGGTTATTTTATGGGGAAAGCAAAGTTTTCTAATAACAGAATAAAACTTAATTTATTAGGCCTTTTATTTGCGACACTCTTTCACGGATCTTATGACTTTTTCCTTTTTATAAATTTTATACCAGGAATTTATATAGGCGCATTCGTATTGTTATTAATAGGTGTTATACTTTCCAAGAAGGCTATTTCGAGGCACCAAAATAGTTCTAGTTTTAAATTTTAATTACTTTTTTTATAACACTACTGCCTCGGTTTTTTAGTTGTATTTTTAGATAATATACACCACTAGAAAGAGACGAAATGTCAATCTCTTTTTTATTTAGAAAAATAGGCACGTCAACTTTTGTTCCTAAAGAGCTATAAACTGTAATATTAGAAAAAGGTAAACTTGTTTTAATTTTTATTTTATGAATCGTTGGATTTGGATAAATACTTAAAAGCGCTAGTTGACTTTTAGCTGTGGATAAAAGCGGAGCAGTTTCGTCATAAAACTCATATAGTTTCTGTTTAAAGGTAATTGTAATTCCAGAAATAGTAGTGCTAAAGTTTTCTCTTGATATATAATATTTTCCTGTAAGACCAATGTTTGTAATCCCTTCTATTTGGCTTCCTTGCCCTAATTCGTCTTTTAAAGAGATCTTATGAAATCCAGACAAAAATATATCTTCACCGGGCGTTCTGTTATAGCTAATGTAAATTAAAAAAGGAGTTAAAGAAGTTTCGTAACCAGTTAAGAAAAAACGATTATCACTGAATATAGCTCCAGTTATTAATCCTTCCACATTAGCAGTACTAACTTTTGAAGCAACATGGCTTCCTGCTGTTAGAGGGATTTTATAAACGTTTGTTTTTAAATCTACCCAATTTTTGGTAAAAATTAAAACAGCATCTTCATAAATAACAATTCCCTCAGCATCAAAATTAGAATTGTTTGGTTGACTTACAAAACTTACTTGATCTTCATAAGAGAAAGATATGATTTCAGCAGAGACAGAATTACTATTTTTAAAATCTGATTTTAGAATGGTATAAATTTTTAAATCTTGCCTGTTTCCATTATTGTTTCCAATATCAGCAATAAAAAGGTGGGTGTCATTTTCAGCCAAATCTTCCCAATCAATATTTGTGGCGTTAGCTATTGAAATAGTTCTTAATATAGTGCCAGATAAACTATCTATTTCATATAAATTAGCATCGTTACCACTATCATTATGAGTTATTATTTTTCCATCTAAAAATAGTAATCCAGAAGTTTCTTTAACCTTTTCTGGTAGTTCAAACTTCTCTTTAAAATTACTTATTTGAGCCTGATTATAAGTGATTTTAAATGTTAATATTGCAAGAAATAGAAAGGTCTTTAACTTCAAAATTATTTTTTTAATACTTCTTCAATTATCTTTCCTGAAGTGCCGTTAGGGGCTTCAATTTTCAATAAATTAGAAATAGTTGGTGCAATGTCTATAATTTTATATGTTTTTTTTGATGCCCCTTTTTTAATTCCATTTCCATAGAAAATCACAGGAACATGTGTGTCATAAGAATAGCCAGAACCGTGGCTAGTTCCTTTTCTACTGTAATTTAAAGTCGCTGGATAAGGAATCATTAAAACATCTCCAGAGAATTTAGGATTGTAACCTTGTTGCAAAGAATGCATGACACCCTCTGTAAAGTTGGTAGTCTGCAAAGTTTTGGCTGTTACGGCTTTGTATATTTTATCAAAACTTAAAACTTCATCTGCTAGTCTTTGCGCAACTGTATTTTTATTAAAGCCCAAAGCTTCTATTTTTTCTTGATTTAGAAAAATTTGGTAATTAGATACATTTTCTATTAGTTCTTTTGAGTTAAAATATTTTTGAGTGATGTCTGAAAGAAATTTTTTAAGTTTTGTTGTATTTATATAATGTGCAGGAATTTTTAAAGATTGTAAATATGAAGGAACATGCACTGCTGCATGATCTGCTGTTAGAAATAAAGTGTAGTTTTCTTTTCCTACTTCAGTATCAAGAAAATTAAAAAAATGTCCTAAGTCTTTATCTAAACGTAGATAAGTATCTTCCGTTTCTACGGATGCAACACCATATCTATGACCAACATAATCTGTAGAAGAAAAGCTTACTGCTAAAAAATCTGTAAACTCAGATTTTCCTAATTGTTCACCTTTGATAACTGCTTTTGCAAAATCTATGGTGTATGTATTTCCTGCAGGAATTGTCTTTATTAAACTAAAATTATCGTTCTGTTCTCTTAACTTTTTTAGGTTTTTGGGGAAAACAGGTTTTTCTTGTCCGTTTAAATTATTTTCATAAATATTGTTATCTGCTCTACTTTGGGAGTAGGTTTTTATATCATAAAGGGTTTCCCAAGCTTCGTTTAAGTAAGCATCCGCTTTATTATTACTATTGAATGCTTTTACCCAATCTGGCAATTCTTCCATATAAAAAGAACTTGTAATCCATTGGTTTTTATTTCCGGCATCATACCAATACGCTGCGTTTGCTGTATGCCCAACAGGTAAAATAGCAGACCTGTCTTTGATAGCAATTCCTATGGTTTTACCTTGCATATTTTGTGCTAATTGTAACTGATCTGCAACGGTTGTGGTGTATAGTCTGTACGGAGATTTTTGCCCCACAATTCCATCATTTCCAATTGTTTTGTAATTGATATCATCTACACAATAAATATTTTTCTTTAAAACTTTATCATACCAATTGTTAGAAATAATACCATGATTATTAGGTGATGTTCCTGCGTAAATAGAGGCATGACCAACTGCGGTATAGGTTGGTATAAAGTTATAATGTGCATTTTCTAGCGAAAAACCATTCTTTAAGATTCTATTAAAACCATCTTTACCATATCTATCTGCAAAACGGGTTAGATAATCATATCTCATTTGATCTATAACTATACCAATAACTAATTTTGGTTTTTTTACAGGTGTTTCTGAAAATTTACAATTAGAAAATAAAAGGATTGAAGTGAAAAAGTAGAAAATTGCTCTTTTCATTATTATAAAATAATTTAAGTTTTATCAAAAGTAATTATTTTTTATTTTGATGTGTGATAATTAACACTCAATTACTGATTATTTAATACTTTAGCTTAAAATTTGTGTGAATGACGTATTTAGAACATGTTGGTAAATATTTTGTAATGTTAGGTCGGGTCTTTAAAAAACCTCAAAAACCGCTTATTTTTTACCAAGCCTTATTAAAAGAAATAGAAGATTTAGGTATAAAATCTCTTGGCATTATCATGTTTATATCCTTCTTTATTGGTGGTGTAATTTCACTTCAAACTGCATTAAATTTAGACAGCCCTTTTATACCCGATTCTTTAATAGGGTTTGCCGCAAAGAGATCTATTATTTTAGAGTTTGCGCCAACCTTTTGTTCTATTATTTTAGCAGGTAAAGTTGGGTCTTATATTACTTCGAGTTTGGGTACAATGAGAGTTACAGAGCAAATAGACGCATTAGAAGTTATGGGAATAAATTCTCTTAATCTTTTAGTATTGCCTAAAATTATAGCAGCACTATTCTTTTATCCGTTTTTAATTCTTTTAGCAATGTGCTTAGGAATTTTTGGAGGTTGGGTTGCAGGTGTGTTATCTGGTTTGTTTACTGGTGCAGATTATATTATTGGATTGCAGACAGATTTTGATCCGTTTTTAATTGTGTATGCCTTAACTAAAACACTTATTTTTTCTTTTATAATTGCTACAGTGCCATCTTATCACGGTTATTATGTTAAAGGTGGTTCTATTGCAGTAGGAAGAGCAAGTACACAGGCTGTTGTTTGGACAACTATTTTAATTGTAGTTGCCAATTATATTCTAACTCAATTGTTATTAACTTAAGATATGATAGAAGTTAAAGATTTACATAAAGGTTTTAATGGTGTTGATGTTTTAAAAGGCATTTCTACTTCCTTTCTAGCAGGAAAAACTAATCTTATCATTGGTCAAAGTGGTTCTGGAAAAACAGTTTTTTTGAAATCATTAATAGGGCTTCATGTTCCAGAAAAAGGAACTATTTCTTTTGATGGAAGAATAAATACAGCCTTTTCGGAACAAGAGAAAATGCAATGGAGGCAAGAAATTGGTATGGTTTTTCAGGGAAGTGCCTTGTTTGACTCTCAAACAGTTGAAGAGAATGTAATGTTTCCTTTAAAAATGTTTACAAAGAAAAAACCATCTGAAATGTTAGACCGCGTAAATACTGTTTTAAAGCGTGTTAATTTAGAGAATTCAAATAAAAAGTTACCGGCAGAGTTATCTGGTGGAATGCAGAAGAGAGTTGCTATTGCAAGAGCAATTGTTATGAATCCGAAATATTTATTTTGTGATGAACCAAATTCTGGTTTAGATCCGCAAACGGCTATTGTAATAGATAATTTAATTCAAGAAATTACAGAAGAATTTAAGATAACCACGGTTATTAATACACATGATATGAATTCTGTAATAGAAATTGGAGAAAAAATTGTTTTTTTAAATAAAGGTGTTAAAGCTTGGGAAGGGACAAATAAAGATATATTTTCTACTGATAATGAAGCGGTTGTAAGTTTTGTGTATTCTTCAAATTTATTAAAAAAAGTAAGAGATGTTTATTTAAATGAAACTAAATAAAAAATTGTTTGGATTTCTTAAAATAAGCTATATATTTGCACCCGCTAAGCGAAAAGAATGACCTGGTAGCTCAGTTGGTAGAGCATCTCCCTTTTAAGGAGAGGGTCCTGGGTTCGAGCCCCAGCCCGGTCACAATAGAGGTAAAAAGAGTTTGTAGTTTTCTACAAACTCTTTTTTATTTTAAGATTTTTTTTCAGATGAGATTTTTTTTGATTGGCTATTTTCACCATCAAATAAAATAGTTTTTAAGTACTTCAATATGCAAATAATCTATATATTTTTTTGTGAAATTTTATTTTAACATAATTTCTACAGTATACTAGTTTTTTAATAAATATTTTTGCTGAGTAATTACTATGAAATTATGAATAAAATTTATCTACTCTTTATCTCAATCTTTTTTATGAGCGATGCAACCCAAATAATTGTTGATTTTAATTTGAATTCAGAGTTATCTAGCTGGAAAGTAGTAGATGATGTTGTTATGGGAGGAAGATCTAACGGTAATTTTAGAGTAAATAAAGATGGCCATGGTGAATTTTATGGAAGCGTATCTTTAGAGAATAATGGTGGTTTTTCATCTTTAAGACATCGTTTTTCTTTATTAGAAATAACAGATTTTAAAGAGGTTGTTTTGAAGGTAAAAGGAGATGGTAAAAGGTATCAGTTTAGAATAAAAGATAAGAGCTCAGATTATCACTCTTTTATATCAAGTATTCAAACTAATGGAGAGTGGCAAACGATTAAAGTTACCTTATCTGAAATGTATCCAGCATTTAGGGGGAGAAAACTTTCTATTGGTAACCTTTCATCTAAAAGTATTCAGGAAATCGCTTTTTTAATAGGTAATAAGACTGCAGAAAATTTTAAATTAGAAATCGATAAAATTTATCTTCAGTAATATTTATAAAGTTTTCTAAATTAGTTTTTGTTGTATCTTTCCCAAGTTCAATACAATTAAAAATGGAAGAAGAGGTCAAAAAAGATACAGTATATAATTCAACAGAAACTACTGATAAAGGTATTCAGATAAATGTAACAAGGTTATTAGAGACTGCTAAGAAATTCCTAGTAGCACTTTTTGATTTTAGAGAAGATACTGATCATGAGGCAACAATAGAGGCTATTAAAGCAGATATTTCTTTTAAAGGTGCTACTGCTTGGATTCTAATTTTTGCTGTGTTTGTGGCTTCCATTGGTTTAAATGCAAATTCTACCGCTGTTGTTATTGGAGCCATGTTAATTTCACCTTTAATGGGGCCAATTTTAGGAATTGGAATGTCATTTGCTTTAAATGATATAAATACATTTAAAAAGTCTTTAATGAACTTAGGTACCATGATTGGGTTAAGTTTATTCGCCTCTTTTCTATTCTTTTACTCTTTTCCGTTAAGCGAGGATAATTCAGAGTTATTAGGGCGTGTTAGTCCAGATATTCGTGATGTACTTATTGCTTTTTTTGGTGGTTTGGCTTTAATGGTTGCAAGAACGAAGAAAGGAACAGTTGCTTCTGTGATTTTTGGTGTTGCAATTGCGACAGCCTTAATGCCTCCTTTGTGCACCGCAGGTTATGGTTTGGCAAAAGGTAATTTCTCTTATTTTATTGGAGCTATGTATTTGTTTATGATTAATACTATTTTTATTGCGTTGGCAACCTTTTTAGTAATGAAGTTATTAGGTTTTCCAATGTATAAATACGCAAATGTAGCCAAGAGAAAAAGATATTCTACAATTGCTACAATTGTAGGTGTTGCAGTTATGATTCCAGCAATTTTTACTTTTATTAATGCTTTAAATAAGAGTCAAATTAAAACTCAAATCAATAATTTTGTCAATAATGAAATAAAGGAAATTAAGAGTTTTCAATTAATTGGTGATCCAGATTTAGATTTAGATAAAAAAGAAATAAAGTTTAGTTTTTTTAACGAAGTCACGGAAGGTGAACAAAATATTTTGAACAATCAGTTAGCTAATAATACTAATTATACAAAAATAAAGGATTTTACATTAAAGATAAAAGGTAGTGATACAAAGAGTTTTGAGCTTATTACAACTGCTTATAAAGATAAAAGAGAGGAGCTACAAGAAAGCAAAAACATTGTTGCTGGCTTGCAAAAGCAAATAACAGATTTACAAGAAACAATTTCTAGTTTAAATAACAGAATAGAGCAAGATGCTTTAAGTACAAACCAGAAAGTAGTTGCGTTTAGTAGAATTGCTAAAGATGCAAAGATAAGATATAGAGACATCGAAGAAATTGGTTTTGCAAGTGTATTATCTTCTAAAGACTTTATTAAAATTGACACCATTCCAGTAGTAACTATTAGATGGAGTGTGCAACTTTCTGACAGTATTATTACTCCTAGAGAAATAGAATTAAGAAACTGGCTTCAAAAAGAATTAGAATTAGATACACTTTTTATTAAGAGAGATTGATATAAGAAAATACTCATAAAAAGGAGCTTTTTACAGGAATAAGATACTTAATGCTCGTGAGATTTTACTTCTACATTTTGATTAAATAAATACACCTTTTTGTTAGCCATATTTAAACATTCATATCGTGTTCTTCTTTTATTGCCCCTTTTGTAAATAGCATCTTTAAAGATAAATAGACTTCCAAAAGAGATGGCAAAAACAAAGTTCTTTCCTGTTTCTGCAATGTTTCCTTTTAAAGCTAAAGACAGGTTAACATCTGCATCTGTGCTTGCTTTTGCATTTTTTAAATACTGTGCTAGATAAGGTAGTATTTCTTTCGAATATATATCTGGATTTAAAAACGGTAACATTAAATGTTGAAAAATAGCTTTCCATTCTTTTCCGTGCGGTTGTACTCTTCCAAATTTTTGATGTGTAACATGATGCGCAATTTCATGCACTAGCGTTAATAGAAATTGATGTTTGTTGAGGTTATTATTAACGGTTATTTGAAATTTACCATTTGGCATACTTCTAAAATCCCCATGCTTTGTAGCGCGCTTATTTACTATTTTTAATGTAAAATTGTGTTCATTGATTAGAAACTCCATAAACGGAATTGCTTTTAAAGGAACAAAATCTTTATAATTTGAAGTCAATTTTTAAATTTGATTGCTTATGGGTTTGAAGAAGAAACTTGCAAAACTTTACCGTTGTAAAATTTATTTCCGGTTAAAGAAAAGTTGTAGATATAGTCTGCCATTTCTGCAGCAGAAAGTGGAGCCTGATAGCCAGGGAAAGCTTCTTCTAACATTTCTGTTTGTACCGCTCCTAAAGCCAAAACATTAAAAGCAATTTGCTGTTCTTTATACTCTTCTGCCAATAATTCTGATAAAGTAATTACAGCACCTTTTGCTGAAGAATATGCAGCTAAACCAGGAAACTTTAGGCTCCCTTGAATTCCACCTATAGAGCTAATCGTAACTACGTGACTTCCTTTCTGTAAAAATGGAATCATTAATTTTGTAATTTCTGCAACACCAAAAACATTTACTTTATATACTTCTAAAAAATCTTCTGAAGAGATTTCTGTAAACGGTTTGTTTATTAATTTACCTGCATTATTAATTAAAACATCTACTTTTTTCCAAGTATTTTTTATGAAATCAGTAACTTTATTTAAATCTTTAGCGTTAGAAATATCAACAGATAATACCTTAATATTTTTATGATTTACCTCAGACAAAGGTCCTGTATTCCTAGACAATGCTAAAACTTGATGTCCGTTCTCTGCAAATTGTTTAGCCAGCTCAAATCCAATTCCTCTGCTGGTTCCTGTAATAACTATGTTTTTCATTTTTTTAATTTAAAGTAAGCAAATTAGGTATTTTTTCATACATTTAAAGATAAAAAAGATATAAATGAAAAAAATAATTTTAGTATTTATAGCAGTTTTCTTCCTACAGAATATAGCGGCACAAACTACGTATATTTTATGCGGGAAATTAATAGACACAAAATCTGGTGAAATAACCTCTAAAAAAACCATTATTGTAAAAGATAATAAAATTTTAGATGTGATGGATGGTTATGTATCGCCTAGAAGTGCTACCGCAATTACAATAGACTTAAAAGATAAGGTGGTAATGCCGGGTTTGATAGATTTTCATGTGCATATAGAACAAGAGTTTAATAGAAATACAAGATTAAATAAGTATATTTTAAATGAAGCAGATATTGCTCTTAATTCGGTAGGTTTTGCTAAAACTACACTTTTAAATGGTTTTACAACCGTAAGAGATTTGGGAGGTTCTGGTGTTAATATTTCTGTTAGAAATGCAATAAATGCAGGTAAAATTCTCGGACCAAGAGTTTTTACTGCTGGGAAATCTTTGGCAACTACAGGCGGACATGCAGACCCAACAAACGGAAGTAGTAGAGTATTAATGGGTAATCCAGGACCCAAAGAAGGAGTGGTTAATTCTGAAGAAGATGCCAGGAAAGCAGTAAGACAACGTTACAAAAATGGTGCAGATTGGATTAAAATTACCGCAACTGGAGGTGTTTTAAGTGTAGCTAAATCTGGAGATAATCCACAATTTACAATTGGAGAGGTAAAAGCTATTTGCGAAACGGCGAATGATTATGGAATGTACGTTGCTGCACATGCTCATGGTGATGAGGGAATGCAAAGGGCCATTTTAGGAGGTGTAAAAACAATTGAACATGGAACTTATATGAGTGACGAAACCATGGAGCTTATGAAGAAATATGATGCTTATTTAGTGCCAACAATTACAGCAGGTAAAGAGGTTGCCGAGAAAGCAAAGATTGCAGGGTTTTATCCGGATATTGTAGTTCCTAAAGCTTTGGCTGTGGGTCCTCAAATTCAAGGAACGTTTGCAAGGGCTTACAAAAAAGGAGTTGGAATTGCATTTGGCACAGATGCCGGTGTTTTTAAACATGGCAATAATGGTAAAGAATTTGGTTTTATGGTGGAAGCAGGTATGCCAGCAATGGAAACATTGCAGTCTGCAACAATTACAAATGCAATGTTGTTGAGAATGGAAAATGAAATAGGACAAATTAAAGAAGGATTTTATGCAGATATTATTGCAGTAGAGGTCAATCCAATAGAAAACATTACTACAATGGAGAATGTTGTTTTTGTGATGAAAAACGGTAAAGTATATAAAGATGAGAAATAAAAATTTAAATTTATTTATTGTAGCGTTTTCGGCACTAACCATAATTGCAAACTTTGTACAAAATAACGCTACAAGCGACCTTTTTGGGTTTGAAGCAAACTCTTGGGTTGTAAGAATATTATGGCTTTTAATTGGTCTTATTTCATATAAGAGGTACAAAGACAAAAAAGAAGAGGAAGAAAATTAGCGTTCTCTTATTTTTAATCAAAAATAATATTTTGATAGGCACCAATATCAGGACTTGAAGTTCTATCAACCCCTAAAATATCTAAGGTAAAAGGGGTTGCAATTCCTTTGTTAATTGCATCACTTTGAGTTCCAATAATAAAATCGTTTTTTTGAGTATCTCTAAAATTGAGATTTCCATTTAAAATAATACCGCTATAATTGGTGTTGTTCCCAAAATCTACTTCAGTAACACCAGCAAAAGAGTTGTTAGAGTCAATGAATTTTATCATGCAGTTTTTTACTGAATAATTAAACAAACCACCACCTTCAACTTTGTCAATTAAAAACTCGATATTATTATTCCCTTCAAAAATACAATTGGTAAAATTGACTGCATTTAAATCTCTAGTTTCTATAATTTCTTCACCAGCTTCTGTACTGTAAACAAAGAAGTTATTCACTAAAACTGCAGGTAATTGTCTAATTCCGTTGTTCCAGTAATTTGCGAAAGTACTGTGTGTAAAATTATATGTGCCGCCAATAGTTGCCGCTAAAGACGCCTGTCCCGCAGACCCTATAACCACATTGTGTGCTTCAATATTTGTTTCTCGTGCTAAAATTCCAAAATTAGAATGATTGTAAATCTCTGTATTTTGAAGCCTTAAGGTAGGAGCAGAGCTAGAGCCAATACTATCTATTAAGATTCCTATAATTCCATTTTTAATTTGTGCATGTTGTATCTCATTATCTATGCTTCCAGCGCGCATCCAAATAGTTCCCCATTGTCCAGGAATTTGACTAAAATTATTTTCTAATCGATCTCCTTCAAAAATTACTTTTTCAGAAAGTGTTCCGTTTACTTTTAACGTTGCCTTATTATCTATGATTAAGCCAGAGTTGTCGTGAAAATAGATCTTTGCACCTGCTTCAATAGTTAGTGTCTTATTTGAAGGCACAGCTGCATAACCATATACAACAGTTGGTTTTTCTTTTGTAAAAGTAAGTTCTGTGTCTTCTAAAAACCTTCCTTTAATTGTTGTGGGTTGGCCGTCTAGAGAAAGGCTATCTATTTTCATGGAAATAGCTTCTTTTGCGGGGAATATAAAATTTGCATCTTCTACTAAAGTAACTAAATCTACCTTTTGCTGATTGTTGCCATTATCAAATAAAATTTTATCTAAGTACAGAGGGTTTGGTTGATTTGATACGTCTATAGTTGTTTCTATAAAAACAAAAATACTGTCTTTAGCTAGTATATCTATATCAATAAATTCCTGTCCAGAAATACCATCTACATTTAATCTATAGTTTGATGTTGCTCCCCTTTCTAATTGAATATTGGGAATGGTAATAGCATTACTACTTCTATTGTATACTTTTAAATTATATGTAGCAGAGCCAATATTTGTAAAAATTGTATCCAGAAAAACAGTGTCTTTAGAAAACTCTAGTTTTCCTGAATTAGGTATTGAAGAAAAATCTTTTCTACAAGAGCTTATAGAGATAAGAGCAATACAGATAATAAAAGAAATAAAGTAACGCATAAGTTTGTTTTGGGCTTCGCCTGTGCGTAGCTATAAAATTGTTAAATATAAAAGTAGAACTTTTATATCTGTCAATTATTGTTTTATTAATTCTATTTCAAACAATTTACTCCAATTTTTTCCAGTAACAAATAATCTATTATTTTCCGCATCATATGCAATACCATTTAAAACCTCATCATTTGCAACCAATTTCTGTGTTTTAGCCATTTCTTTTTCTAATCCTCTTAAGTCACCTAAGCCTTCTACAATTCCTGTTTTAGCATCGATAATAGCAATAGTATTTTTTTGATATTTATTTGCATATATTTTACCATTCACTAATTCTAATTCATTAAGATGATTGACAGAGCGGTCATTAGTGTATATTTGAATAGAACGTTTTTCTTTTAAAGTTTCATTATCTAAAAACCAAATTTTATTGGTTCCGTCAGATTTAATCAATTCTGCTTCACTATGTGTAAGACCCCAACCTTGTTTACTTTGGTCATAAGAAAACTCTTTTTCTTTTTTAAACGTTTCTAAATCATACACAAAACCTTTTTTGTTTTCCCAAGTTAGCCAAATAATTTTATTGTTTACAATGGTCATTCCTTCTCCAAAGTATTTTTTATCTAAGGCCATCTTTTGTAAAACTTTACCTGTCTTTATAGCTACTTTTCTTAGAGTAGATTGTCCTCTACGACCAGTAGTCTCGTATAAGAATCCATTATAATATTCTAAACCTTGCGTATATGCTTTGCTATCATGTGGGTATTCATTGATAATTTTATACTTGTAAATAACTGGTTTCTCTTTTGCGAAAACCTCAATAAATCCATTTTCTTTTTTAGTTTTTCCTTCATAGAAAGCTAAAGCATTAATAGCATGTTTGCCAACACCTAAATCTGATGTGTTGATGTTTACAAGATTACCATTGCTAGCAATTTCTTTTCCATTTATATAAAATTGAATTTTGTCTACAGCTTTATTATTTTCCTCAATTAATTTTATAGTAATAGATTCATTTATAACTACTTTATTGGGTTTTTCTAAAGAAAATTTATAATCGTTTGCACAAGAAAGTGTTAGAAATAAAAGGGATAAAACGGAGATTAAAACAGAAAAATTCTTCATTATTTGTATATATTTCAATGTATTAGAACGTAAATATTCAAAAAAAAGACCACACAAAGCAACTTTTAAGAGCTAAAAGAAGCCTAATTTTCATTTTTATTCAAATAAAGCTATTTATTTATTTGTAAATTGAAAAATAAGGTTAAATTTGCATCCTCAAAATAGTTAAAGACAGCTATTTAGAAGATCAAGTAAAACTTTACCAATTTTGCTTACACAAACATAACATTAAAGTATTAAATATATATAAAATGAAAAAAGGAATTCATCCAGAAAATTACAGAATGATGGCTTTTAAAGACATGTCTAATGGAGATGTATTTATAACGCGTTCTACTGCAGAGACAAAAGAAACTTTAGACGTAGATGGTGTAGAGTATCCTTTAGTAAAATTAGAGATTTCTAGAACTTCTCACCCATTTTACACTGGTAAATCTAAACTTATTGATGCTGCAGGACGTATCGACAAGTTTAAAACTAAATACGCTAAATTCAAAAAAGAGTAATTCTTTCAGAATTTCAAACATATTAAAACTCTAACATTTATTTGTTGGAGTTTTTTTTGTTTTTAGAAATATAAAAGTAGCTATGCTATTAACAAGTAATAATTTAAGACTATTTTCTATCTAAAAAATCTTGATATGCGTTTTGGGTAATTGCTTTTCCTAGAGAATCTAGATGGTTTACATCCGCACCATATTTTAAAATTGGTTTTTTACTCACATAATCGAATAAGTACAATCCGTTTTTAGAAAGAGTGCCAAAACCTTTATTAAAAGTATAATGAGCATATTGACTTTCTGATGTGTTAAATAAGTTTTTACTGAATTTGAATTCAGAATTATCTCCATTTAATAAATCTAATAAAGTGTATGAGAAATCTACTTGGCTAGTTATATTATCTATTTCTATTCCTTTTTTATGCAGTGCGCCACCTAACCATAACATCGGAATTCTAAATTTCTTTGGAGAAAAGTATGCTCCTTCGTGTTTAGGTGAAGAATGCCCATGATCTGACATGATTATAATTAAAGTATTGCGATACCAATCTTGCTTTTTTGCAAAAGCTATAAATTCACCAATAACTTTGTCTGTATAGGCATGTGAACTTCTAAATAAATTATCTTCAGAATCTTGTCCAAATTTATAGGTATCATTTAACTCATAAGGCTCATGACTCGTCGATGTTAGTGCAATTTTAAAAAATGGAGTATTTTGCTTTGCTGTTAAATCGTCTGCAAACCTTTTCATGAAAACATCATCAAAAGCTCCCCATTTAGAGTTCCAATCTTTTTTATCAAATTCACTTCCGTCTACAATTTCAGTTATTTCTGCATTTCTTAAATAAGTATTCATATTACCAAAATTTAAATCTCCCCCATAATAAAAGGATGTTTTGTAACCTAACGCGTTCATTTTTTTAGGTAACATTGGTAAGCTTCTCGTTTTATTAGGCATTCGCATAATACGTTTTACTGGCGGTGGGTAGTAGCCGCTTAAAATGGCAGGAATTCCTTTGTCTGTTCTGTCTCCGTTTCCATAGAAATTAGTGAATAAAATTCCTTCTTTAGACAAGCGGTTTAAGTTTACAGTAACATTTGGTTCACCATTTAGAGAACCCACAACCTTTGCTGTTAGGCTTTCCCAAATAATTAAAATTACATTTGGTTTTTTAGTATTTAAGATAGTATCTGAAGCTGATAAGAGCAGTTTGTCTGTGGTTTTATGAATGATGTTTTTAGTGGTTTCACTATCAAAAAATTTATAAATATTTTTGTTACCTGTTTTATGTGTAATCGTATTGGAAAAATTCCATATAAAATTTACAGCGGCATGGTTTGCAAACATTTTGCTAGAAAAATACACATTGCTTTGATTTACAGGTATTTCTTGCAGCCCTCCTCTAATAGGTATGATAAGTGCTCCAGTTAGAAGCAATAATAAGGGTATTTGTAGCCAGTTTTTAAGGCTTATTTTTTTACTATTTTTATTAATTATTTTTTTAAAAATTACGATAAAAATGTAAGAGGTTATGAACCAAAATAGAATTCCAGAAATCATCTGATAAGTAGAAACTGAAGCAATCATAACTTCGGGCGTATCTATGTAGGCAAGTAAAGTTGTATCTAGTCGAACGCCCCAAGCCTCATATAGACTGGCGTCAATAATTAATAATAGTGTAATAAAAATCAGTAATAGATAAGAATACCATTTAATAATCTTTGCAATTATTGCAGTGTTTATAAATGTTGAAAAAATAATTAATAAAAAAGGAATTATACAAAGATAGGCGCTAAATGAAGTATCTAATTGCATACCGTATAAGTAGGTCTTTAAGATTGTGATAAACTCTAATTCTTTTGTTTTTTCAAAATAAAATAAGAGAAAAAAGAATCGGGCAAAAATAAAATAACCGATCCATAGAAAGAAATAGGAAACATTAAATAAGAGGCTGTTTTTAAAGTTTTTCATCAAAAAGAGGTGATTAATAAAATTTACTCGGTAACTTTTAGGCGTGCTTTGGCGGTTACAGAGACATCGGCATACTCTTTATTTAAATATTTTAAGTAGCCTGTAATTGCGATCATCGCTGCGTTATCTGTTGTATATTCAAATTTAGGTATGTAGGTTGTCCAACCAAAATGTTTTTCTGCTAATTTTAAGCGTGCTCTAATTTCGGAATTAGCGGAAACACCACCTGCAATCGCAATATGTTTAATATTTGTGTGTTTTACAGCATTTTTCAATTTTTCCATTAAAATTTCTACGATGGTATATTGTATTGATGCACAGATGTCATTTAAGTTTTCTTCAATAAATTTTGAATTTATTCTTTGCTGTTTCTGTATAAAATAAAGAATCCCGGTTTTTAATCCACTAAAACTAAAATCTAAATCGCCCACTTTTGGTTTTGTAAAAGGAAAGGCCTTGGGGTTTCCTAATTTTGCATGTTTATCTATTAAAGGTCCACCAGGATAAGGCAATCCTAAAATTTTTGCAGATTTATCAAAAGCCTCACCGACAGCATCATCTATAGTTTCACCTAAAATTTCCATTTTAAAATGATCTGTAACTTTCACGATCTGTGTATGACCACCACTAATGGTAAGGCAAATGAAAGGAAATGACGGAATCTTATTACCTTCATCCTCTATAAAATGTGCTAAAATATGCGCTTGCATGTGGTTTACATCTAATAATGGAATCTCTAAACCTAAAGACAAAGATTTTGCAAAAGAGGTACCTACTAATAAAGAACCCATTAAACCTGGGCCTCTGGTAAAAGCAATAGCCGTTAGTTTTTCTTTTGTAATATTTGCTTGTTTTAAGGCTTGTTGCACTACTGGTACTATATTTTGCTGATGTGCTCTGGAAGCTAATTCTGGCACAACACCACCATATTTAGAATGTACTTCTTGGTTTGCAACTACATTACTTAATACCTTACCATTGCAAATTACAGATGCACTAGTATCATCACAAGAAGATTCTATCCCTAAAATATAAATGGTTTTTTTCATAATTATTATAAAATCTTTTTTAGCAAAATTAGGTATAATTTTAAGTTGATTTTCCCTTTTTAAGAATAGAAATTTAATTCTTTACTAAAATTGCACGTTATTTGTATTATGTGGCAATATTTTTGATTACTTTTCTTTAAATATTGTGAATAATACTAAAACAGTTCGTCATTAAAAACATAGGTAAAAAAATATTAAAATGGTTAGGGTGTATTGCACTTTTTCTGCTACTAGTTAGTCTTTTACTTTCTACATCTTTTGTGCAAACAAAATTAGGTACGTATGCAACTAATAAAATAAACAAAGACTTTGATACCAATTTATCTATTGGAAAAGTAAACTTTTCTTTTTTAGGAAGCGTAGCTTTAAAAGAGGTGCAAATTAGAGACCATCATAAAGATACTTTAATCTTTGTAAAAAAAATAAGTACTTCTTTGCTAAGTGCAAAAAAAGTTTTTAATAATAAATTCTTGTTTAATGCTATTATTATAGAGGATGCTTTCTACTTTATGAGAACTTATAAAGGAGAAACAGCCAATAATATGTCTGTTTTTATTACAAGTTTTCGTAGCGATATACCAAAAGATTCTTTAGATCTTCCGTTTATTTTAAAAGCGAATAACGTGTATATCCAAAACTTAGATCTAAGAATAAGTAATGATAACAAAGAAAACCCATTAAATTTCTCTGCATCTAACATTGGAGGTAATGTGCAAGATCTTGACATCGTTGGTGCGGATGTTGCTTTAAATGCAAGAGGCTTATATTTTAAGACAAACCAAGATTTTCAGGTAACTAGCTTATCTACCAATTACAAGTATACTAAAAGTGCTATGACTTTTGAGAATGCTAGATTAGAGACTAAAAAATCTCGTTTGAGTGCAAATATTTTTTTCACCTATGCTAAAGGAGATTTATCTAATTTTAATGATAAGGTTCAAATAGAAGCAGAATTTAAAGAAAGTAATTTAAATGTTTTCGATTTAAATAAATTTTACAGTGAATTATACGGAGGAGATATGATTTCTTTTTCAGGAAAAATGAAAGGAAAGTTAAATGATTTTAATCTTAATAATTTAAAACTTACAACAGAAAAAGGAATTAGATTAGATGGGGATTTAGGTTTTAAAAATGCTGTTAATAGAGAGAGAGGTTTTGTTTTCAGCGGAGATTTAAATAATTTAACCACAAGTTACAAAGAATTGAAAAATATAGTACCTAATTTATTGGGTGAAAATTCACCTTCAGAACTTGAAAAACTTGGTCAATGCAGTGTTAAAGGAAAAGTAAATATAACTTCTTCTAAATTGAGTGCTAAGTTAACCATGAAATCTCAAATAGGTACTGTGGTTTCAGATTTAGAAATTAATAATAGAGATGAGACTGAAACGGCTTTTTATGCAGGAGATATTCAGCTTATTAAATTTAATATTGGTTCCTTTTTGAATAATCCTATTATTGGAAATGTATCTTTAAAAGGAGCTGTAAAAGGAAGTGGTTTCAAGTTAGGTGAGATGAATACCGATTTTGTAGGTGCCGTTTTTGAACTTAATCTTAATGATTATACTTATCATAATATTATTGCGAATGGTCAGTATCAGAATAATAAGTTTGATGGAAGTTTAGTAGTTGATGATGCTAATTTAAAAATGAAATTTAATGGTTTTGCAGATCTATCAACTGAAACACATAAGTTCGACTTTAAATCTAATATTTCTTACTTAAACCTAAAAGAAACTAATCTTTATACAAGAGATACCACTGCTATAGTAAAAGGAGTTATAGCATTAGATATAGCGGGAAATACATTTGACGATATTACTGGAATCGCAAATTTTAAAAACGTTCGGTATACAAATCAAAAAGAAGAGCACCGTTTTGAAGAGTTTACGGTTACATCCTCTTTAAAGGATAGTGTAAAAATCATAGATGTTGCCTCTAAGGACATTGCACAGGGCTCTATTAAGGGGAAGTTTTCATTTTCTGAATTACCACGAGTAGCTCAGAATGCATTGGGTAGTATTTATACTAATTATAAACCCTACAAGGTGGAGCCTAAACAATATTTAGATTTTAATTTTACAGTTTACAACCAAATTATTAATGTTTTTTTTCCAAAGGTTTTCATTGACGACAAAACAAAAATAAAAGGAAAAATAAATGCAGATAAAGACCTGTTTCGATTAAGTTTTAATTCTCCAAGAATAGATGCTTTTGGTACAGAGGTAAAGGGTCTATCTCTTAGAACAGATAACAAAAATAAATTATACAATACTTCTTTAACAGCAGATGAGGTAAAGACAGCGTATTATAACATATCTAAATTAAACCTCTTAAATAGAACAGAGAACGACACCTTGTATTTTAAATCTATTTTTAAGGGAGGAAATAAAAAGAATGAAGATTTTAATCTAGACTTTTTTTACACCTTTAATTCTGAAGGGAAATCTGTTTTAGGTTTTGAGAAATCATCCTTTATGTTTAAAGAAAACAATTGGAATATTAATCCAGATAAAAAAAATACTGATAAAATTACATTTGATTTAAAAACAAAGGAGTTTAATTTTAGTCAATTTAAATTAGTCTCAGGGGAACAAAAAATTAAATTTATAGGTAATTTAAAAGGAACAGAAGAAAAGGTTCTTTTAGTCGATTTCACAAAAGTGAAGCTACAGAGTTTTTTACCCAAAATAGATAGTTTAGCTTTAAAAGGAGTACTTTCTGGTTCTTTAGATTTTGTTCAAAAAAAGGGTATTTATGCACCCGAAGGTTCTCTTAAAATAGCAAATTTTGAAGTAAACAACTATAATCAAGGAGATTTGTTTCTAAATATAAAAGGTGAAAATTCTTATAAGAAGTATAGTACAGATTTATTTATAGAAAGCAAAGATGTAAAGAGTATTGCGGCAAGTGGTACTTTAGATTTTTCAGCAGAAAGACCAATTATAGATTTAGAAGTCTTCTTAGAAGAATTTAAATTAAATGCGTTTAGTCCTTTAGGTAAAAATGTTTTATCTTCTTTAAGGGGAAGTGCGTCAGGAAACTTCACATTAAGAGGCTTTATAAGTAATCCAGACATGGACGGGGAACTTCGTCTTAATAATGCAGGTTTAAAGTTTCCTTATTTAAATATAAATTATGATTTTGAAGGAGAATCTGTTATTACTTTATTAGAACAATCTTTTATTTTAGAAGATTTTAAACTTCGAGACATAAAAAATAATACGAAAGGGATTTTAAAGGGAGATATTTCTCACTTTAATTTTAAACAATGGTTTTTAAGCTTGAAGATAGAGAGTGATAATTTAATGGTTTTAGATACAGAAAATAAAGAAGAAGCGCAGTATTATGGTGCTGCTTTTATAGACGGTTCTGCAGATATTTTTGGTTTAACAGATCGGTTAACAATAGATATTAATGCTAAAACAATGCCGGGAACTATTTTTGTAGTTCCTTTAAAAGATGTTGAAACAGTTGACAGTTATGGTCTTATTCACTTTAAATCTAACGAAACAGTAGTAGAACGTCAAAAAGAAATTGCTTTGGAGTCTTTAAAAGGACTGACTTTAAATATAGATTTAGAAGTTACAAAAGATGCTGTAGCAGAGGTTGTAATTGATGAAATTTATGGAAGTCAATTATCTGGAAGAGGTGCTGGAAACCTTCAAATAGAAATTAATACCAGAGGTAAATTTAATATGTTTGGTGATTATATTGTGAATAGCGGAGTTTATGACTTTAAGTATGGCGGTTTTGTAAACAAACCATTTATTATTCAAAAAGGAGGAACCGTTTCTTGGAATGGGAATCCTGCAAACGCTAATTTAGATGTAACAGCTGTTTATAAAGCAAAAGCAAACCCTGGTGTTTTATTAGAGAATTTTAATTCTAATAGAAATATAGAAGTGGATTTAGTAACACGAATTTCTGGAGGTTTATTTAATTCTAAGCAAGAACTAGACATTCAATTAACAAACGTAGAGGCAACAATTGCCAGCGAGCTAGAGTTTATTTTAAATGATAATAATGTAAATGAAAAAACAAAACAGTTTATATCACTTTTAGCTTTTGGTAATTTTATAAACCCTGATAAATTAGGTTTTGATGCAAAGGCGAACTTAACAAATACTGCTTCAAGCGCCATTTCATCTGCATTTTCTAGTATTTTAAATACCCCGGACAGTAAGTTTCAGTTGGATGTGGATTACCAACAAGAACAAAATAACAGTGATTTAGATCGATTAAATATAGACAATCAAGTAGATTTATCTGTAAGTACAAAAGTAGGTGATAATGTAATTATTAACGGAAAAGTGGGTGTTCCTATTGGTACGCAAACTCAATCTAGTGTAATTGGTGAAGTAAAAGTAGAGGTTTTACTAAATACAGAAGGAACTTTTAGAGGCGTTATTTTTAATAGACAAAATGAAATTCAATATACTACAGAAGATCAGGGGTATACACAGGGCTTAGGGTTATCTTATCAGGTGAATTTTAATACACTAAACGGTTTATTAACAAAGCTCGGTTTAAAGAAGAAAAAGCAATTAAAGTTAAAGGAATTAGTAAAGAAAGATTCCCTGAGAACAAAAGCTTTAGAAGATTATAGTGGTAATTAAATTGTAGACTTCTTAAAAGCATAAATACTACTTTAGAGGAACTTAAGTTTCTTTTAAATATTCCATTAAAAATTGAAAGATATTTAATAATACTTATTTAGAAACCCTTTAAAATAAAGGGTAAATAGGCTAAAACGATTTCGTAGATTTTTTTATTTAAATGCTTAAAAAGCAGTAATTTTACAATATAAAATATGAAGAAAATTAAAAAAATAGCAGTCATGACCTCTGGAGGAGATGCTCCAGGGATGAATGCAGCAATCAGATCTGTGGTTAGAGCTTGTGCTTATTACAGCTTAAGTTGTGTTGGAATATATAGAGGTTATGAAGGTCTTATCGAAGGAGATTTTGTAGAATTAACTGCAAGAAATGTTAATAATATCATTAACAAAGGTGGTACTATTTTGAAATCTGCAAGATCAAAAGAATTTAGAACTAAAGAAGGTAGATTAAAAGCTTATGGAAATCTAAAAGAAAATGATATTGAAGCCCTTGTTGTTATTGGTGGAGATGGTTCTTTTACCGGAGCAGTTATTTTTAACGAAGAATTCGAATTTCCTATCATTGGAATTCCAGGGACTATTGATAATGATATTTTTGGAACCTCACATACAATTGGGTACGATACGGCTTTAAATACCGCTGTAGAGGCAATAGATAAAATTAGAGATACAGCATCTTCTCACAATAGATTATTCTTTGTTGAGGTGATGGGAAGGGATGCTGGTTTTATTGCATTAAATGCAGGAGTAGGGGCAGGAGCAGAGGAGATTTTAATACCCGAAGAAGATTTAGGCTTAGACAGGATGTTAGAGTCTCTTAAAAAGAGTAGAAGAACAGGTAAATCTTCTAGTATTGTAGTAGTCGCAGAAGGAGATAAATCCGGAAAGAATGTATATGAATTGGCAAAGTATGTAGAAGAGAACTTGCCAGAGTATGATGTTAGAGTATCAATTTTAGGTCATATGCAAAGAGGAGGTTCTCCTTCTTGCTTTGATAGAGTATTAGCAAGTAGATTAGGTGTAAAGTCTGTTGAGTTGTTATTAGATGGGAAAACAAACTTAATGGTGGGCTTAAAAGATAATGAAGTAATTAGTTCAAGTATTTCAGAAGCAATAAAAGGAGGTCATTCAATCAATCAAGAACTTTTAAGAGTTTCTGACATCATGACAACGTAATACAAATAAGTAAATAAAGATTATATTATGATAAAAGTAGGGATTAACGGATTTGGAAGAATTGGAAGATTAGCATTCAGATCAGCAGTAACAAGAGACAATGTACAAGTAGTAGCTATTAATGATTTATTAGAGGTAGATTATTTAGCATATATGTTAAAATATGACTCAGTTCATGGGAAATTTGACGGAACTGTTGATGTGAAAAACGGTATGTTAGTTGTGAACGGAAATGAAATTAGAATTACTGCGGAAAGAGATCCTGCAAACTTAAAATGGAATGAAGTAGGTGCTGATTATGTAATCGAATCTACAGGTTTTTTCTTAACAGAGGAAACTGCAGGAAAACACCTATTAGCAGGTGCTAAAAAAGTTGTTTTATCTGCACCATCTAAAGATCATACACCAATGTTCGTAATGGGTGTAAATAACACAGAATTAAAAGCAGATCAACAAATTTTTTCTAACGCGTCTTGTACAACAAACTGTTTATCTCCTATTGCAAAAGTTTTAAATGATAATTGGGGAATTTCTGAAGGGTTAATGACAACTGTACATGCTGCAACTGCAACTCAAAAAACGGTAGATGGACCATCTATGAAAGATTGGAGAGGTGGACGTTCTGCTATTCATAATATTATACCTTCTTCTACTGGAGCTGCAAAAGCTGTAGGGAAAGTAATTCCTGCTTTAAACGGTAAATTAACAGGTATGGCTTTTAGAGTTCCTACTATGGATGTTTCTGTTGTAGATTTAACAGTGAAATTAGAAAAGCCAGCTACATATGCAGAAATTTGTGCAGCAATGAAAGCAGCTTCTGAAAGCGGGCCGATGAAAGGTGTTTTAGGATATACAGAAGATTTAGTAGTTTCTCAAGATTTTATTGGAGATACTCGTACTTCTATATTTGACGCTAATGCAGGTATCGCATTAAACGATAATTTTGTAAAGATCGTTTCTTGGTATGATAACGAAATTGGATATTCAACCAAAATTGTAGATTTAATAGAATATTCTGCATCTTTGTAGGATTTAAGATAAATTAAAAAAAAAAACCTGATAGATTTAATTCTATCAGGTTTTTTTATGTGATTTAAGTATGTAATTATTTCACTGCAATTGCGCTAATTTCTACGTTTACAAATTTAGGTAGGTTTGCAACTTCTACTGTTTCTCTAGCGGGTGCGGTTTCATCATTAAAATACGCTCCATAGACCGTATTAATTTCTGCGAAATTATGCATGTCAGAAATAAATATAGATGTTTTAATTACATTTTCAAAAGTCATGTCAGCGGCCAATAAAACCTGCTTCAAGTTTTCCATTACTTGTCTTGTTTCCGCCTGTATATTGTCTAAAACTAATTCTCCAGTTTCTGGATTAAATGCAATTTGACCAGAAGTGTATAGTGTATTTCCTGTTAATATTGCCTGATTATAAGGGCCAATTGGTGCAGGGGCTTTAACCGTAGTGATTATTTTTTTCATTTTTTTGATATATATAGTTTCTTTATTTAATGTTTTAATATTTGCTTCTTTATCTTTTTTAAAGGAACATGCTACTAGTAGAACCATAACTACTAAATATGTTATAATTTGCTTCATTTATTTTAAATTATATAATTAAAAAAGCCTTCTATCTGGTGGCTTATTTTTATCCCATTTTAAGTCTGATAAAATAGAAGATTTTACACCGATAAAAAAAGTATAAGAAGAATTAGTACCAAAAGGGACCCAATTAAAGTTTAAATTCCAACTATCTAAATCTCTTGTAAAATTAAATCTAGAAAAGGTAAAGGCACCTCCTTTAACGTCATAACCAGAAGAATATCCCATTTTCCATTTTGGAGATAATTCTAGATTACCACTAAACATAATACTATTTACAGTAATATCTCCACTTTCTAATCCGTTGTTTCTGTAACCAGTGGAGTATGCTAGGTTAATAGACCAAGGTATTTCTGCTTGGTATAGTTTTGCTGTTTTATTTTTGTCTTCTTCGCTTGTATTTGTAGTATTATTTCTTTTTCCAAACCTATCTGTCGGGTTGATGTCTGCACCTATTAAATCTTTAGAATTATTAGGATCTGTATTTTCTTTTTTCTTATCTCCTTTTTTATCTTTTTTAAAATCTGCACTAGAAATAGAATAATTTGCGGTTAAACTCGCATTTGTTAATCTCAAACCTAAAAAGTTATCATTAAATTCATTAATTCTAAGAGGCGATCCATTTGAAGATGCAATTACCTTATAAGGATCAAAGGAGCCATTTAGGTTTACAGACAATTTATCCTTAAATAAACGAGTTCCTGCAGAAAAACTAACGGGAGACCAGCGTAAACTGTCTGCTGCAATATTATATGAACTATTAAAATTTAAATTATTTAATAGAGATACTTTTTCATCTTCATCATCACTGTCTGGATCTTCCGGTGCAACTTTAGCTTCTAAAACGTTGTTTAAAGAAATACCAATGGCATTGCTTAATCCAGAGGATGGTTTTCCGTAAATACCTTGATCAAAAACAGTATAATCTTCCAAATCATTAGGGTCGTTACTTGCTTGCACTTGTTTTAAATATTTTTGTTCAAAATCTGGCCTGTATGAATAAGAAACAGAAGGTCTAAACGTATGTCTTATAGCTTTTAGTCTTCCTTTTTTGAATTTAAAAGTACCATATATATTTGTAGATAAACTTACACCAGCATTATATTCTCTAAAGCTTTTAAAACCTCTTAAAGTATCGGTAACAATAATATTTTCATTCACATCATATTTTTTCTGAATATAATCAAATTGCCAGGTTTCTTCATAACTGACGCTGGGTGATACTGTAAAATATTTTAATGCTTTAAAATTTGTATTTGTGCCTGTTTTATGCTGCATACCAGACCTAGAAGTTTCAAACATTTTTGCAGTTAAAAATTCCTCATCTGTAGTGTTAATTAAATACTTACTGTCTAAGGTATAATTAAAACCCATTTTCTGAATAGGATTCTTTTTTACACCACCTTTTCCTGCAAAAGGGTAAATTCTATTCATATTTACAGATAAAGCCGGCAATGTCATGGTAATTTTCTCTGTATTGGTATTTTGCTGGTGCTGTGCTGTTACATTAAGGTTAAAAGGTGTACCAACAAAAGTCTTACTATAGTTTATAGAAGAGCTAAGTGTGTTAGTTTGCGTTTGCGCAACATTAAACTGATTTTGAGATTCTCTAAAAAACTTACTACTTCCAAGGTTTACAGATGCTGTAAATCTAGAATTCGGGCTTGCTTTAGAGTCTTGATTGTGAGACCATCTCAAATTATACCGATTACTTTTAAGATAATCATCAAACCCCCTTATTCCGTTGATATTATTTTCGAAATTAAAATTAAAAGTTCCACCAAAACGATACCTTTTTTTATAGTTTGAATTTGCTCTAAAACCCCAACTTCCATTTGAATAGGCATCTCCAGTAATTGCTAAATCAACATAATCACTTATCGCAAAATAATAACCACCGTTTTGAAAACCAATACCTCTAGAACTACTCCCGGTATCAAAGGCAGGAATTAAAAAACCAGATACGCTTGTAGAGGTAATAGGGAAATAGGCAAAAGGTAAATATATAGGTGTTGGCACATCTGCAAGATATAATTGACTACCGCCAACAATTATTTTTTTTCCAGGTATAATTTTAGCTTTGCTTGTTCCAATGTAATAATCTAATTTTTCAGATGTAGTAAATTTAATATCTCTCACGTAAATGGTAGAATCATTCACTCTTTTAGTTTTTTTTCCAAACGTAAACATTTCACCTTGTTTGGTTTTTAAGCCATAGATTAAGGCTTTCTTAGTTTTGAAGTTGTAGATCATAGAATCTTGCTCAGATTCTTCACTTCCTTGTTTAAAAACAGGGCGCTGGGTATACCCTAAACTATCTTTAATTCCTTTAGCAAAGAGTGTATTTTTAATGTAATCAACTACAATTATACCAGCTTTTAAATCTATATCTGTATAAGTAATGTTTGCTTCATTATATAATGTAACCGTTTTATCCTTTGCATTTTGTATGGTATAATCTTTTGCAACATGCGTAATAAGATCTTCTATGGATTCTTTCGGTTTTATAGAATCTATTACAATTGTGTCTTTTTTCTTGAGTAGTAAAGTATCTTTTTTTATTGAAGTAATTTCTTTAATTTGTTTTTTGGATACGGTATCTTGCTCAACCAAAGGAACTACAATTCCGTTCATTGGTTTTATCTCTTGAGAAAAACCTAGCTTTACAAAAAAGAAGCAGCAAAATAAAAGTATATATGATAGGTTTGTTTGCAATGCTTTAAATGCTATTTTTGTAAATGAATAAAAGTATGGTGCATTATTTGCCACACCAAATTTAATAAACAAAATTAGTTAAATTTTATTGATGCAATCCCAACAAAAACACAAAAATATTATCAAAAGAAAAATTCTCCTTTTACTATTCTTTATATTTTTAGGCAACAGCTTTTCTGTCTGCGCTCAAAAAGAATATGTTGTAGTCTTAGATGCTGGCCACGGCGGTAAGGATCCGGGCAATTTAGGTAACGGATTTAAAGAGAAAAGTATTGCTTTGAAAGTAGTTTTAAAGATAGGTGCATTGTTAGAAAAACGTAAAGATGTTAAAGTACTTTATACTAGAAATAAAGATGTTTTTATAGATTTATGGAAAAGAGGAGATATTGCAAATCAGGCAAAAGCAGATTTATTTGTTTCTGTTCATTGTGATTCGCATACGTCAAATGCATTTGGCGCAGGAACTTTTGTGTTAGGTTTAAGAGGGAATAAAAAAAACCTAGAAATAGCCAAAAGAGAAAATGCAGTAATTCTTTTAGAGGATAACTACAGAGATAAATATGAAGGTTTTGATTCAAATTCTGCAGAATCTGTGATTGGTTTATCCTTGCTTCAAGAAGAAAATTTAGATAAAAGTTTAGCTATTGCCAGTTTAATTCAGAATAACTTTACTTTTAAATTAAAAAGAAACAATAGAAAAGTAAAACAAGATAATTTTCAGGTTTTAAGAGAAACGATCATGCCAAGTGTTTTAGTAGAATTGGGGTTTTTAACTAATAGGAAAGAGGGTGTTTTCTTGAACTCTAAAAAAGGTCAGGCTAAAATGGCAAATGAAATAGCAGTGGCTATTTATAGTTATATTAAAAATTTAAAATTAAATACAATTGTAGGTTCGGGCAATACTGAAGCGCCGATAAACGAAATTAAGTTTAAAGTACAGATAGCAGCAGGAAAAAATAGACTTAGAACAAAATCTTATAATTTTAAAGGTTTAAAAAATATAGAAAGAAAGCTTTTTGGTAGTGTTTATAAATATTATTATGGTAACTCTTCTTCATATAAAGCGATTAAAGAGTCACTGAAAAAAGCAAAATCTAAAGGTTACAAGCAGGCTTTTATTATTGCTTTTAAAAATGGTAAAAAAATAGCTTTAGAGGAAGCTTTAAAAATGCCGTAATATTAACGGTTTCTAACAAAAATTATTAGTAATTTTGTTGTAAAACTTCTATCTATGTCTAAAGAATTAAAAACAGGAATTATTGCAGTAATTATTATTGGTATTTCTATTTGGGGCTTTAATTTTCTAAAAGGACAAAACTTATTAGATCCTGGTTCCCGTACCTTTAAAGTTGAATATGCTAGAATTGGTGGATTGTCTAAGTCTAGTGCAGTTACAATTAATGGTTTAAAAGTAGGTAAGGTCGAAAATATAGAGTTTGATACGAGTGTGAAAAAGAGAGGTCATTTATTAGTAACCTTTAATATAGATAATGATTTTAAGTTTTCTAAGAGAAGTATCGTTAAAATTTATTCTCCAAATCCTTTAAGTGGTTCTAACTTGGCAATAATACCTAATTACGAAGGCGATATGGCAATGTCTGGAGACCTTCTTCAGGGTGAGATGGAAGAAAGTTTATTTACCTCAATAGGAGAGCGATTAAATCCACTTCAACAAAAAATAGAAAGTGTAATTGTAAGAACAGATAGCTTGTTTGGTCGTTTAAATAAAGTATTAAATGACAATACTATTAACGGAGTTAATACATCTATTGCTAATTTATCAGCAACGATAATAGATATCAGAAAAACTATTGAAGCTGTAAATTCTATGGTTGCAGATAATCAAGAAAACTTAAAAATTACTATAGAAAACACAAGAAATATTACAGCGAACTTTAGCAAGGTATCAGAAAATATAAAGTCTGTAGACTTTAAGGAAATTATAGATAAGGCAGACGAGGCTGTGGATAATTTTAACGAAATGTCAAAAAAAATAAATGCTGGAGAAGGAACTCTTGGCCAGTTACTTAATGATAAAAGAATGTACGATAATTTAGAGGCGGCTACTGGAGAGTTAGAGCAGCTGCTGAGAGATATCAAACTAAATCCAAAAAGGTATATTCATTTTTCAGTATTTGGGAAACGACAACTGCCTTATGCTGAAAAGACGAAAAACTAATTTATAACCACTAGCACTATCGAAATGCAATACGTACCAAATACACTTTTTGTAATCGCATTAATTGCTGGTCTTGGCTTTTTTGCGATGAATATTCGTAAGATTTTTAGAAATATAAATCTAGGGAAGTCTATAGACAGAACAGACAATAAATCCGAACGTTGGAAAAATATGATTAAGATTGCTTTAGGGCAGTCTAAAATGGTTAAAAGACCTTTTTCAGGTTTTTTACATATTGTTGTATACCTGGGTTTTGTAATAATTAATATTGAGGTTTTAGAAATTATCATTGATGGAATTTTAGGAACGCATAGAATCTTTCAAGGGTTTATAGGGGCAGGGTTTTACGCTTTTTTAATAGGGACTTTTGAGATTTTAGCAGCATTAGTTTTTATAGCGGTTATCCTTTTTTGGACGCGAAGAAATATTGCAAATATCAAACGTTTTCTTAGTTCAGAAATGAAAGGCTGGCCAAAAATGGACGGGAATATTATTTTGTACTTTGAAATGGTGTTAATGACACTTTTCTTAGTCATGAACGCAACAGATGCTCCATTTCAAAATGCAGGTATTGGAAATCCTGTAAGTCAGTTTATAGCCCCTTTATTTGATGGGTTCTCATTAGAAGCGCTGCACGTAATCGAAAGAACTGCTTGGTGGATTCATATCTTAGGAATTCTGGTTTTTTTAAATTACTTATTCTACTCAAAACATTTGCATATTTTATTAGCCTTTCCAAATACATTTTTTGCAAATTTAAATGCAAAAGGGCAATTTAATAATTTAGAATCTGTTACTAAAGAGGTGAAATTGATGATGGATCCTGATGCAGATCCTTACGCAGCTCTTTTGGAAGGAGCGGAAGAGGAAGTTCCAGAAAAATTTGGTGCATCAGATGTTTTAGATTTAAATAAGATGCAGCTTTTAAATGCATATACGTGCACAGAATGTGGGCGTTGTACATCCGCCTGCCCGGCAAATTTAACGGGAAAAAAATTATCTCCTCGTAAAATTATGATGGATACAAGAGATCGTTTAGAGGAGGTTGGTAGAAATATAGATACAAACGGAGGAACTTTTAAGGATGATGGTAAACAATTACTAAACGACTATATTTCACCAGAAGAACTTTGGGCTTGTACAAGTTGTAATGCTTGTGTTGAGGAATGTCCAATAAATATAGATCCACTTTCTATTATTATGGATATGAGGAGATATTTAGTAATGGAAGAGAGTGCAGCACCGCAAGAATTAAATGCTATGATGAGTAATATTGAGAACAATGGCGCTCCTTGGCAATACAATCAACAAGACAGATTAAACTGGGCAAACGAGGAATAAATTTTTTAAATAGTAAGTCTACAATCGTGAGTTGTATAAACTTAATAATAGCTTTAAAATAAAAATATGATAGTACCAACAATGGCAGATATGATGGCTCAAGGAAAACAACCAGAAGTGTTGTTTTGGGTTGGTGCTGCAGGAAGTTATGACGATAGAGCAAAAAAAATATCTAGGGCATTTGTTAAAATATTACATGAAGCAAATGTTGATTTTGCGGTTTTAGGGACCGAAGAGTCTTCCACAGGGGATGCTGCAAAAAGAGCAGGAAATGAATTTTTGTTTCAAATGCAAGCCATGATGAATATTGAGGTTTTAAATGGTTATGAGGTAAAGAAAATAGTTACATGTGACCCGCATTCATTCAACACTTTTAAAAATGAATACCCAAGTTTAGGTGGTAAGTATGAAGTTTTTCATCACACACAGTTTATACAAAATTTAATATCTGAAGGGCGTCTAAATATTAATGAGAGTGCACTTCAAGGAAAAAGAGTAACCTTTCATGACCCTTGTTATTTAGGTAGGGGAAATGATGTTTACGAATCTCCAAGAGATTTAATTCGAAGATTGGGCGTTAATCTAACAGAAATGAAACGCAATAAGAAAACTGCTTTATGCTGCGGGGCAGGGGGTGCGCAAATGTTTAAAGATGCAGAGGCAGGAGATAAAGAAGTAAATATTTTAAGAACAGAAGACGCTTTAGAAACGAAGCCAGATATTATTGCCACTGGTTGCCCATATTGTAATACTATGATGACAGATGGTATTAAATTCAAAGAAAAAGAAGCTGAGGTTGTGGTAAAAGATATTGCAGAGTTAATCGCAGAAGCAAATAATTTATAAGATGAAGAATATAATTTTGGTATTTTTTTGTATTGCTATTTTTTCATGTACTAAGACTGATGAAAAGAAAGAGATTCCCAGCGAATCGCCAAAGGTTGAGGTTCTTGGAACTCCTGTATTAGTAAAGGATAAATTAGTTTTTACAGTGCAAATTGCAGCTCTTAGGACCCCTAACGCTAAATTAGCAAGTTTAGCAAATATTTATATTTATAACGAAGATGATTTATTAAAATATAGATTTGGGTCTTTTAAAACATATGCCGAAGCAAAAATATTCAGAACAGATTTAAAGATAAAGTACCAAGGTGTCTTCGTGCAAGCCATGTTAAATGATTTGCCTATCTCAATTACAGATGCTTTACAATATTAATTTGTATGACAGATTCTTTTCAAAACATTTCGGTTACTTCTTTTCCTGATATTACTGAAATCGAATTTAGAGCTATAGATAAGAAGTATTTAAAAGTATTATTGATTAATGTTTTTTTAGTTTTTTTAGTTGTATTTCCAGTGCTTTTTTTTGCTGACAAAAAGGGCTTTTTTGAACTTTCACGAAACTCAATTTGGATATATTTAGCTCTTTTTTTAGTTTTTATTGCTGTACTTTCTATTAAAACGATAGGTTTTAAAAAAAGGAAGTATGCAATAAGAGAGAAAGATGTCTCTTACAAAAACGGCATCTTTTTCAGAAGTTTAACAACCGTGCCTTTCAATAGGATACAGCATATAGAGATTGATCAAGGCCCTATTTCTAGATTTTTTGGTTTAGCTTCTTTAAGCGTCTTCACTGCCGGAGATAGCAGTGATGATTTAAAAATTAGTGGACTTTTAAAAGAGGACGCACAGCAGATAAAAGAATTCATCAGTAATAAAATAGATGGATAATAAAGAAGATTTTAGCCAATTTAGAAGGCAATCCCAAAAAGGGATTCTTGTAATTTATATAAACATACTTTACAAAGCTCTGAAAGCTTTTTGGTTCTTACTTTTTCTATTCATTCAAAAATTTTCTAAGATTCCTGAAGGTAAATTAGTCTACATTTATATAGGTGTTGCTGCTTTATTACTATTTTTTTTAATTAGAGCTTTTTTAATTTTTAAGAACTTCCAATTTAAAATAGCAAACAACCATTTTATTCTAAAGAAGGGTATTCTCAAAAAAACAAATACTTCGATTCCTTTTGATAGGATTCAAAACATTAATTTTAAACAAAATATTATTCAGCAAATAATAGACGTACATGAAGTAAATATAGAAACTGCTGGATCTAGCAAGGCAGAAATTTCTATTAAAGCACTATCATACAAAGAAGCAAGTGCTTTAAAACAAGCAATTACTGTTTTAGATAATAATAGTGTCGCAACACCTAGTATTGAAACGGCAGAGAAGCCATTGTTAAAAGTTGGCTTTTCCGCTTTAATAAAGGTAAGTCTTACAGAGAATCATTTGCAGAGTTTACTGCTGCTGTTTGCAGTTTTAGTAGGTTTTTTTCAACAAATCAATGACCTCTTTGATCGTTTAGGAAAACAAGATGTATTAGATAATTACATCACTAAGAATACTTCTTCACTAGAAAGTAATGTTCTTTTAATAGTAGGGTTTTTAATATTGTTATCAGTTATAGCAGTTTTAAGCTCTTTAGTGCGGGTAGTGCTAAGACATTTTAATTTAACTGTTTATGTAAAGAACAGCGCCTTAGAAATTTATCAAGGATTAATTACTAAGAAATCTGTTATTTTAAAGAAAGACAAGGTACAGCATATCACGATATCTCATAACCCTATAAAAAAGAAGTTAGGTATTTCGTTTATTACTTTTAAACAGGCAATAAGTGGTAAAGTAAAAAAGAAACAGGATAAAGTCATTAAAATTGTGGGTTGTAAAGTAAAACAAGTTTCAGCAATTAAAGACTTACTTTTTCCTGATAAAAACTTCGATGATTTAGCTCAGAATTTTTCAGATTCGTATTTTAGAGTTCGTTTATATTTAAGATGTGTCTTCATACTTATTATAATAAATATGGGTCTTTATTTAGGTCTTGGAAATAGTTCTATTTTTTGGATAAACAGCCTGTTAATCCCTATCTTTATAGCCGCAACGGAATTAAGTTTCAAAAAGAGATATTACCTTTTTAATACTGATGTTTTGATAGTTGGTAGCGGCACTATAGAAACTCATAAAACGTATTTACCTTTTTTTAAAGTGCAGAATGTGGAGCTGAAACAAACTCTTTTTCAAGCTCAAAAAAATGTAGCTGATATTGTTTTTCAAACGGCATCAGGAAAAATAAAGATACCTTGTATTCATGTAGAAAAGGCAAAACAAATATATAATTATACATTGTTTAAAATAGAAACAAGTCAGAAATTATGGATGTAAAAAGTTACATTAAAGCAGCACGTTTAAGAACACTTCCTTTGTCTATATCTGGTATTATTTTAGGTAGTTATCTAGGAAACGAATTTGTAAACAGTTTGTTAGAGCATACTATTAGGACCTCTATTTGGGAGTCGTCTATTTTTTGGTTGGCAATTTTCACCACAGTTGGTTTTCAAGTATTGTCTAACTATGCAAATGATTATGGAGACGGAATAAAAGGTTCTGACAAAAATAGGACAGGAGAAGCAAGAATGGTTTCATCAGGAGCTATAACACCCAAGCAAATGAAAACTGCAATGATAATTACTACAATTATTACTTTACTTATTGTATTGTTGCTTATTTATGTGGCTTTTGGAAGTGAAAGTTTTGGGTATTCTATCTTGTTTTTTGGTTTAGGAATCGCTTCAGTTGCAGCAGCAATAAAATATACAGTGGGTAATTCGGCATATGGTTATAGCGGATTTGGAGATATTTTTGTTTTTCTTTTCTTTGGATTATTAAGTGTGGTAGGTAGCTACTTTTTATATACAAAAATGATTAATTTTGAGATATTTTTACCAGCATTTTCTGTTGGCTTGTTAAGTACCGCTGTTTTAAATTTAAATAATTTAAGAGATAGGGAACAAGATAAAACGAATAACAAAAATACCTTAGTTGTAAAATTAGGAGCTGTTAGAGCAAAAAAATATCATTACTTTCTAATAATTGGGGCGTTAATTACAGCTATAATATATACCGTTTTAAACTTTAGTTCAATTTATGAATTTATGTTTTTAGTAGCTTTTATTCCGCTAGTAAAAAATATGATAACAGTGTCTAAAAATAAGACCCCAGGAGAATTAGATAGTGAGTTAAAAAAAGTAGCTTTAAGTACTTTTTTGTTTGCTATATTATTCGGAATTGGACAATTCTTTTAAATAGAATATATGAAAACAATAAAAGTAATTTTAATTATTATTTCAACTTTGGTGGTCGCTTTTTTAGCAACAGGCTTGTTGGTGCAACAAACTAATTATTCTGCAACGGTTTCCATAGATAAACCCATAAATGAGGTTTTTAGTAACTTTATGCAGATTGATAGTATTAAAAACTGGATTCCGGATATTAAATCGGTGAAAGCAGTAAATATAAACCCAGGAATAACTGGCAGTGTTTACGATATTGTAGTGCTAAATCAAGGGCAAGAAATAATAATGACAGAGAAGATTATGGCGTATGTGCCGAATGAAAAAGTAACACTTTTTTATGACGCAGAAAATATGCTAAAGAAAGATGATTATCTTTTTTCTGAAGAAAACGGAATTACTACCATTACTCTAAATGCAGCGTGCCAGAGCGAGTCTTTTATAATGGCATGTATGTTTCCTTATTTTAGAGGTACCTTTCAAGCACAAGACCAGTCATATTTGAATAACTTTAAGACGTTCTTAGAGGAATAATAAATAGAATTTACGTTGATAAAAGCAAGCTATAAAAAATACATGTTGCAATTTAAAAACCCGAGTGGTACTTCTCGAGGGATTTTAAGAACTAAAGAAACTTGGTTTATCATTTTAGAGGAAAATGGTAAAACGGGTATTGGAGAAACAGGTCTGTTTAGAGGTTTAAGTATTGACGATATTCCTAGTTATGAAGAAAAACTAAGTTGGGCTTGTGAAAATATTAAATTAGGCTTAACAGATTTATTAGCGGTGTTTATTGAGTTTCCTTCAATTCAATTTGGTTTAGAACAAGCTTTCTTGTCTCTTCAAAGTGAAAATAAATTTCAGTTATTTCCTTCAGAATTCTCCAAAGGAAAAGAATCAATTACCATAAATGGTTTGGTATGGATGGGAGACCAGCAGTTTATGAAAAGCCAAATTCAGGAAAAATTAAATTCAGGTTTTGCTTGTATTAAAATGAAAATTGGAGCTATTGATTTTGATGCAGAGGTAGCACTACTAAAATCTATACGAAAAGAGTTTTCTTCTAATGAAATTGAATTAAGGGTAGATGCAAATGGTGCTTTTAAACCAAAAAATGCCTTAGAGAAGTTAAAAACATTATCAGAATTAGATTTACACTCTATTGAGCAACCTATAAAACAAGGTCAATTGCAAGAAATGGCTTTATTGTGTGAAAAAACACCTTTGCCAATTGCATTAGATGAAGAGTTAATTGGCGTTTTTTCTAATCAAGAAAAGCAAGAAGTAATAAAAATGGTAAAACCACAATTTATTATTCTAAAACCAAGTTTGGTTGGTGGTTTTGGTGGGACTACTGAATGGGTTGATATTGCTAAAAAGAACAATATAGATTGGTGGATTACCTCTGCTCTAGAGAGTAATATTGGGTTGAACGCAATTGCACAATTTACACATACTTTAAAAAATAAATTACCGCAAGGTTTAGGCACAGGAGGTTTATTTACCAATAATTTTGAGAGTCCGTTAGAAGTTGAAAATGGAACGTTACATTATAATAATTCCAAAAAATGGAATTTTAATTTATAAAACATGAATTACATTGAACAAGCTTATAAAGGTAAAAACGAATGGTATCATTGGTTGTTTACAATTGTGATTGTATTTTTTGGTTGGCAGGTATTAGGTGCTTTACCTCTAGTGATGGCAGGTTGGGCAAAATCAAACAATGCGATTCAATTTGCAGAGTTTGCAAAAGATAATTTCATGACCGCGGATTTAGATAAAAATTTCTTGCTATTTTTAATACTTTTTATGTTTTTAGTTGGATTAATTTTCTTGTTTATTGGGATAAAATACATTCATCAAAGAAGCTTTAATTCTCTGGTAACAAGCAGAGTTAAGATAGATTGGAAACGATTTTTTTATGGTTTTTTTGTTTGGGGTATTATAGCGGTGGTTATGACCTATGCTTCTATTTTATTAGCGCCAGAAAATTTTATTTGGAATTTTAATGCAACCCCGTTCTTTACTTTAGTTGCAATTTCCTTTATATTTATTCCTTTTCAAACAGGTTTTGAAGAGCTGCTTTTTAGAGGATATTTTATGCAAGGTATTGGTGTTTTAGCGAAAAACAGATGGGTTCCTTTAGTCGTAACTTCTTTAGTTTTCGGTTTGTTGCACGGTACAAATCCAGAAGTAGCTAAGCTCGGACAATTAACAATGGTTTTTTATATTGGTACAGGTTTGTTTTTCGGAATTGTAACTTTAATGGATGAAGGAACTGAAATTGCTTTAGGTTTGCATGCTGTTAATAATATTACAGCCGCATTTTTTGTGACTACAGATTGGACAGTCTTTCAAACGGATGCTTTATATACAGATATCTCAGAACCTTCTGTATCTTGGGAAACGTTTGTACCCGTCTTTATTTTGTATCCTATTATGTTGTTTTTGTTTTCAAAAAAATATGGTTGGACAAACTGGAAAGAGAAATTAACAGGGAAAATCACAAAACCAGATAGTTTAAAAGAGACCATAGAAGTTTAAATAATATTGAAGTATTCCACTTTTCATAAAGCCTTTAAATTAAACAGCAATTCATTTAATAACATTGATGATTTGCTTGCATATGCGCTTCATTTTTCTCCTGAAATTCATCATTTTTTAGAAGATTGGTTTTCCGAAAAAGAAGTTGTAGTTGTAAAAACTTCCGGCTCTACAGGAACTCCAAAGTCAATTCAATTACAAAAAAAACAAATGCGGTATTCTGCTTTGGCAACGGGAGATTTCTTCCAGTTAAATGAAAAAAAAACAGCTTTATTGTGTTTACCTATAGCGTATATAGCAGGTAAAATGATGTTGGTAAGAGCACTAACCTTAGGTTGGCATTTAGATGTAGTAAATGCTAGTTCTAATCCTTTAAAGACTCTTTCTAGAAAATATGATTTTACTGCAATGGTCCCTTTGCAATTAGAAAACTCAATTGATAAACTGTATCTTATTAAAAAATTAATTGTGGGTGGGGGGTTAGTTTCAAACGATCTTCAAGAAAAAATACAGCCGCTATCTACAGAAGTTTTTGGCACTTATGGTATGACGGAAACCATTACACATATTGCAATTAAGAAATTGAATCGATTTCCTGTATGGAGAGCAAGCAGTCTAAAGTCTATTTTTAGAAAAGAGCGTGTTTCACTTAGAAATACTGGTGATAATTCGTTTTATCAAATACTACCAAACACAACAATTTATAAAGATGAAAGAAATTGTTTGGTAATAGAAAATTCAAAAGTTTCTAACGAGGTTGTTTTTACAAATGATGTAATTACTTTAATTTCTGATACACAATTTGAATGGCTGGGTAGATTTGATAATGTTATAAATTCTGGTGGAATTAAATTACATCCAGAAATTATAGAAGATGAATTATATAAATTTATACAGCAACGCTTTTTTGTGGCAGGAATACCTGATGATAAATTAGGGGAAAAATTGATTTTAATTATTGAAGGATCCTCTAGTCTTTTGGATATTCAAAAAGCAAACCTATTAAGATTTGAAATTCCTAAAGAAATTTATTTTGTAGAAAAATTTATAGAAACAGCCACAAAGAAAATCCAACGTAAAAGAACATTGGATTTGATATTTATAAAAGTTTGATAGATTACATTTCCATAGAGTGATACACATTTTGCACATCGTCATCTTCTTCTAATTTTTCTAAAAGCTTTTCTACGTCTGCTTGCTGTGTTTCAGAAAGCTTTGTGGTTGTAGTAGGTATTCTTTCAAAAGCAGAGGATATAATTTCAGTATTTGCTTCCTCAAAGAAAGCCTGAATTGCACCAAATTGCTCAAACGGAGCGTAAATTATAATTCCTTCTTCATCATCAAAAACTTCTTCAACTTCAAATTCTATTAATTCTAACTCTAAGTCTTCTAGATCGATGGTGATGTCTTCTTTTTTAACAGTGAAAGTACACACGCGATCAAACATAAATACAACAGAGCCAGAAGTTCCTAAATTTCCATCACACTTGTTAAAAGCAGATCTAACATTTGCTACAGTTCTATTGTTATTATCAGTTGCTGTTTCTAAAAGAAGTGCAATTCCGTGTGGCGCGTAGCCTTCAAATAAAACTTCTTTATAGTCTGCAGTATCTTTATCAGTTGCCTTCTTTATAGCGCGTTCTACGTTTTCTTTAGGCATATTTGCAGCTTTTGCATTCTGCATTACTGCTCTTAATCTAGAGTTTGAATCAGGATTTGGGCCACCATCTTTAATCGCCATTACAATATCTTTACCAATTCTAGTAAAGGTTTTAGCCATTGCTGACCAGCGTTTCATTTTGCGTCCTTTTCTAAGTTCAAATGCTCTACCCATTTCTAATGATTATTTTTTTATACTTACAAATGTAGAAATTTGATTGTGGTTTTACAATTTTAAATGCATTTTAAAAAATCTCTTAATTTATTTCTAAATTCAGTAACTTATATGATTGTCTAGCAATCTCAATTTCTTCATTAGTTGGTATTACTAGTATTTTCACTTTTGAAGTGAAAGACTGAATTTCTCTTGTTCCTTTAAAGCGCAGAGTGTTTTTCTCCGAATCTAATTTAATGCCTAAAAAGTCTAAATTTTGACAAGCTAATTTTCTCATTAGTGCTGAGTTTTCTCCAATTCCTGCAGTAAAAATAATAGCATCTAATCCATTTAAAACAGCTGCATAAGTGCCAATAAATTTTCGAATTCTATACCCAGCTAAATTTAATGCATTTGCACATGCTTCATTGCCGCTTTCTACTTTCTCTGATATTTCCCTTAAATCAGAATATCCTGTCAAGCCTTGCATTCCAGATTCTTTTTGTAGTAAATTATGCACTTCTTCGGTAGATTTATTAAGTTTTTCCATCAAGAAGAAAATAACAGATGGATCTATATCTCCAGAACGAGTTCCCATAATTAAACCATTCATGGGTGCAAATCCCATTGAGTTTTCAATACTTTTGCCGTCTTTAATAGCAGACATGCTGCAACCATTTCCTAAATGAATTGTAATTATTTTTTTTGACGATTTTTCACCTAAATATTCAATCGCTTTTTCTGATACATATTTATGGCTAGTGCCATGAAACCCGTATGCTCTTATTTTATATTCTTCTAAAAATGAGTTTTTTATAGCATATTGATAGGCCTCTTTTGGAATTGTTTGATGAAATGCAGTATCGAAAATCGCAATTTGTTTTGCAGAGGTGAAAATGGTTTCTGCAATTTCTACTCCTGTTAAATTAGCCGGGTTGTGCAAAGGAGCCAAATCAAATAAAGCACGAATACTGTCTTTTACTTCTTCATTTATAAGTACTGTTTTACTGAATTTACTTCCACCGTGCACCACTCTATGGCCTACAGCTTTAATTTCATCAACTTTTTTTATAACTCCAATTGTATCCTTTAATAAAGTGGCTGCAATCTTTTGTAAACCAGCTTCATGATTTAGAATAGGTAAATTTTCTGTATATGATTCTCCATCTTTTTCATGCGTAAAAACAGCTGTATCCATTCCTATCCGCTCTAATAAGCCAATACATTTTACCTTTTCATTGGGCATCTCAATTACTTGATATTTCAAAGAAGAAGAACCTGCATTTAAAACTAAAATATTCATATATATTATTTATTCGCCTGAATTGCAGTTAACAAAACAGTATTAAAAATATCATCTACGGTACAACCTCTACTTAAGTCGTTTACTGGCTTGTTTAAGCCTTGAAGCATTGGACCAATTGCCAATGCACCAGTTTCTCGTTGAATGGCTTTATAGGTATTGTTACCGGTATTTAAATCAGGGAAAATTAGGACAGATGCTTGGCCAGCAACTTCAGAATCTGGCATTTTAGTTTTTGCCACAGACATATCTACGGCAGCATCATATTGTATAGGACCTTCAATTTGTAAATTGGGTTTTTTAGCTTTTACCAATTCGGTTGCTTTTCTAACCTTTTCTACTTCTTCACCCTTTCCAGAGCTTCCAGAAGAATATGATAACATAGCAACTTTTGCCTCAATCCCGAAAGCTTCTGCAGAAGCCGCAGAAGAAATGGCAATTTCAGAAAGTTGCTCGGCATTCGGATTCGGATTTACAGCACAATCTCCCATAACGGATACGCGGTCTGATAAGCACATGAAAAATACAGAGGAAACTACAGAAACGCCTGGTTTGGTTTTAATTAATTGTAAAGCTGGTTTTATGGTATGCATAGTCGTGTGAATTGCACCTGAAACCATACCATCTGCTAAACCGTTTAGAATCATTAAAGTACCATAATAAGAAACATCTTGTACTAAGTCATTTGCGGTAGCTTCAGACATTCCTTTGTGTTTTCTTGCTTCAAATAAGGTGGTTGCAAAGCCTTTATTATAAATGGAATCTTCAGGATTTAGAATATTTAAGGCGTCTAAATCTATTTGTAAACCAATTTGATCACATTTTAATTGAATCGTATTACGATCTCCTAATAGTGTTAAGTCTACAATTTTTAACATTTGTAAACGCGCAGCGGCTCTAAGAATACGTTCATCTTCTCCTTCTGGCAGTACAATGTGTTTCTTAATAATTCTTGCTTTTTGCAATAAATTATATTGAAACATACTAGGAGTTAATTTATTAGATTGATACGATGTTAGGATATTTGTTAAACCCTCTGCATTTACATAGGTATCAAAAGTATCTAATGATAAGAGTATTTTTTTGTTGTGCGTAGCATAAATTTTAGATTTTACGGCGCCAATTTTGTTTGAAATTCCGAAAGTACCACCATCTACAGAAACAATAGGAACTGTAGATTGCACGCCTTCAATTAGTTTTAGAATTGATTCTTCGGGAATAATGGTTCCTGTTAAAATAATTCCAGCAATTTTAGGGTAATTTTTAGAGGCATTTGCTTGTAATGCACCTAAGATAATATCTGCCCTATCTCCCGGAGTAATAACCAGTGCATTTTCTTTAATTCTTGTTAAATAATTTCTTAATTGCATTGCGCCTGTGCTGTAGCTGCCAATTGCATTGTCTAAAAACTGTGCTCCAAATAAAACACGACCTTTTAAGGCTTGTACGACCTCTTTTACTGTGGGAAAAGCTAAAAAATCGATTTTTGGAATAATATCTATTTGCAGTTGTTCCGGAAAACTTTTTATCAATTCTTCACGAATATAATCTACTTCATCTACTTCAATTTTATTAGCAACAATGCCTATAACATCTACTTCTTTACCTATAAAAGAATTGTAAGAAAGTTGCATGGTGTTTATGAAGTCTTTCTTTTTCTTTCCGTTTCCAGAACCAACTATTAATGCAGGAATGTTTAAGTTTTTAGCAATCATTAGATTTATATCTAGCTCTATAATTCCTCCTTCACCAGAAAAATCTGTTCCCTCGACTAAAACATAATCGTAATTTGCTTCTAACTTTTTATATTTTTCAATAACTTTTTGAATTACTTCATCCTCTTTTCCGTCACTTAAAAGGGCTACAACTTCACTTTGCTTGTATGCAAAACAATCTTTATAGTCTATATCTAGGTTAAAGAAATTAATAGCAGTGTTCGTGTGCTCATCATAGCCATTATCATCAAATTCATTAATAATTGGTCTAAAATAACCCACTTTAGTAGACTTTGTCAACATCATTCTTAACAAGCCTAAGGATATTAAAGATTTGCCACTGTCAGATTCTACGGTGGCAATGTATATTGCTTTACTCATATGTATTGTATTAATATGTAAAAATAAGGCATAAAAAAATGACTAATCAGAATATTAGCCATTTATTCTTTATAAGAATATAGGGATTATTTACTATACTTGTAAAACACCCATATTAAATTTTTTTTCAATAGGAGCATGGTCTGCAGCCTCAATCCCCATAGAAATCCAAGTTCTGGTATCTAACGGATTTATAACTGCATCGGTCCATATTCTTGCAGCGGCGTAATACGGAGAAACCTGCGCATCATAGCGAGATTTTATCTTGTTAAATAATTCTGCTTCTTTTTCTGGTGTAATTTCTTCGCCACGTTTTTTAAGGGAGGCTGTTTCTATTTGTAGTAAAACTTTAGCAGCAGAGTTTCCACTCATAACAGCCAACTCAGCAGAGGGCCAAGCCACAATTAATCTTGGGTCATATGCTTTACCACACATTGCGTAGTTGCCTGCCCCGTAAGAATTTCCAATAATAATTGTAAATTTAGGTACTACAGAATTACTTACAGCATTTACCATTTTGGCGCCATCTTTAATAATTCCAGCATGTTCAGATTTACTACCAACCATGAAGCCAGTAACATCTTGCAAGAAAATTAAAGGTATTTTTTTCTGATTACAATTTGCTATAAAACGTGCAGATTTATCTGCAGAGTCATTATAAATTACACCACCAAATTGCATTTCTCCTTTATTAGTTTTCACCAGTTTTCTTTGATTGGCAACAATACCAACTGCCCAGCCGTCTATTCTGGCGTACCCCGTTAAAATAGTTTTTCCGTACCCTTCTTTGTATTGCTCAAACTCAGAATTGTCTACTAAACGCTTAATGATTTCTAGCATATCATATTGTGCATTTCTTTCTTTAGGCAGTATTCCAAAGATATCATCTTCTTTTTCTTTTGGTGGAAAAGATGCAGTCTTACTAAAACCAGCTTTTTCGTAATCACCAATTTTATCAACTATAAATTTTATTTTGTCAAGGGCGTCTTTATCATCTTTGGCTTTGTAGTCTATAACTCCAGAGATTTCACAATGGGTAGTTGCACCACCTAAAGTTTCGTTGTCAATAGATTCTCCAATAGCAGCTTTTACTAGGTAGCTTCCCGCAAGAAAAATACTAGCTGTTTTATCTACAATAATAGCCTCATCGCTCATAATTGGTAAATAGGCACCACCAGCAACACAGCTTCCCATGACTGCTGAAATTTGTGTAATACCCATGCTGCTCATTATTGCATTGTTTCTAAAAATACGTCCGAAATGTTCTTTGTCAGGGAAAATTTCATCTTGCATTGGTAAATAGACTCCTGCAGAGTCTACTAGGTAGATAATTGGTAGTTTATTTTCTATAGCTATTTCTTGAGCTCTTAAGTTCTTCTTTCCAGTAATAGGAAACCAGGCACCTGCTTTTACTGTCGCATCGTTTGCCACAACAACACACTGCTTGCCTTTTATGTAGCCAATTTTTATAACAACACCACCAGAAGGACATCCACCGTGTTCTGTATACATGTTTTCACCTGCAAAAGCAGCAATTTCTATGGATTTTGCTTTCGGGTCTAATAAGTAATTAATTCTTTCTCGAGCGGTCATTTTACCTTTCTCATGATGCTTATCAATTCTTTTTTGACCACCACCTAGTTTAACTTTTACAAAACGTTTACGTAAATCTGAGACTAAAAGTTTATTATAGTCTTCGTTTTTATTGAAGTTTAAATCCATATTGGTGTTTGTTTTTTTCAGTTGCTAAATTAAGAAATTTTTAGCTGTAAGAGTTTATAATGTGGGCTACAGTATTTGCAATTTCGATGTATTTTTCACGTTTTTCTATTCTTGAGGGTTCTGCTGCTCTTTCTGTACAGTTTTTAACAGCGCAGGTTTCGCAAGTAATGCCAACTATTTTTTTAGGGAATGAGTTACCGTTAAAGAAATTTAATTTCTTCTTTAAGTGCGGAGAAAGCAGTAGCCCAATACTTACGCTTCTATTAATGTCTTTTTTAAATGGGTCTGGTGTTGCCGATGATAAAACTAGATACTCATTCTTTTGATCTATATAAGAGGATATTTGTATATCGAAAGTTGCTTTTGTATTTGCAGATTTCTCTAAATCTTGAATTGTTTTTATAGAAACCCAACGTCTGCAATAATGCTCATTACTTCTATTGGCGTGCGGTGCTTGTTGTTGCGTAATATGTAATTCTTTATCTAGCCGATATTCAAAATGATTCTCTTTGTGTGTAAAGCGTATAAAGAATAAATTCTTGATGTTAAAGTACTTAGGTAAGATACTAGTCAATCGTTGGTAAAATGTTTCTTGAGAACAATTATATCCTTTAATTATTTCGTGCAGCTCTGAGGGTTCCCATTTTTTTAAAGAGAAAAAGGTAGTTAGTTTTTCTGTAAGTGATTTTCTTGGGATAATTAGTGCACCTGCAAAATAAGATGCGATAAAATTATTTAAAACTTGATCAAAATTTTCGAATTTTATCCAAGGAAAAGTGAATAATCGATCATTTAAATCTAAAAAGTTATAAGCTAATTCTTTGGCATAAATAAATGTTTTTTGTGCTTCAGAGATGTTCTTGTCTATTAAAAGTGTTTTACTTTTTAGAATAAAAATATTTCTTAATTCACCAAGATTGGTGTGTTTAGAGATTTCTTGGTCGTCAATAGTATATCCAAATTCTTCAATTAAAATTTCTTCTAAATCTTTAGAGAGTACTCTTTTAGAAATGTCTAAATGATAGGATTTTGCAAACCTTTCTACATCATTTTCAATTTCCTCGAAATAATTACTGTGTGCTTCTTGGTATGATCGCAGAGAGGCCAAAAAGAAACTTTCTCTTGAAAGGTTATAATTCTGTGCAATTTTAATAATTGTGCTTATAAAGGCATTTACTTTTGCTGGAGCATTTGCTATAATATCAATTAAATTATTTTCTTTAATTCCAAAGAGTTCTAATGGAATTTCTTTTAAAATTTTAGATTGTAAAATTTCACCAATAGGAGCAAGGTTTTTATCTAGTTTTAAAGAAACTAGGTGGTCATAAGGGGTTTCTAGTTTTTCTGAAAGAATAAGAATTTTATCTGTCTTGGGGTATTTTTTTCCTTTTTCAATTTCATTTAAATAAGATTTAGAAAGACCTGTTAATTTTGCCAATCCGAAAAGGGATAATTTTTTTTCTGTCCTTATCTGTTTTAGTTTTAAACCGAAAATTAAGCGAATGTATTCGTCTTCTATTGTCATAAAGGCGAATATAAGAATATTTAGCGAACCTCATAAAATAAAGTTTTTTATATATTTAGCGAACGTTCGCTTGTAGAGTTCAAAAATTATTTTTATCATTGCATTGTAGAAATTAAAATAATCTAATTATGCAAGAAGTTATTAGTACTAAAAAAATTGATTTTAAAGGGTTTAAAGTTGAAAATTATCAAGATGTTTTAACAAATGATGCAAAACAATTTTTGCTAGCATTACATCAAAAATTTAATAAATCTAGGTTAAAATTACTTGTAAATAGAACAATTGATCAGGCCCATTTTGATTCAGGAGCATTTCCTTCTTTTTCAGAGGAAACAAGAAATATTAGAGAATCTGATTGGGTTTGTGCAGCATTACCAGAAGATTTATTAGACAGAAGAGTCGAGATTACGGGTCCTGTAGAAAGAAAAATGGTGATTAACGCTTTAAATTCTGGAGCAAAAACATTTATGGCAGATTTTGAAGATAGTAATGCTCCAAGTATTGCAAATACATTAAGGGGGCAGATTAATTTACGCGACGCCATCAATAAAACTATTTCATTCTATAGTGAGCAAAAAGATAAAACATATTCTTTAAATAAAGAAACGGCAACTTTACTAGTACGTCCAAGGGGTTTGCATTTAAATGAAAAGCATTTTTTAGTGGATGGAGTTGAAATGTCTGCTTCTTTAGTAGATTTTGGATTGTTCTTTTTTCATAATATTAAAACATTACGGGAGCAAGGTTCTGCTACCTATTTTTACTTACCAAAATTAGAACATTATTTAGAAGCACGTCTATGGAACGCCATTTTTGTTTTCTCACAAGATTACTTGTCCATTCCTCAAAAAACAATAAAAGCAACGGTTTTAATTGAGACAATTACTGCTAGTTTTCAATTAGATGAAATCATTTATGAACTAAAAAATCATATGGCTGGTTTAAACTGTGGTCGTTGGGATTATATTTTCTCATATATCAAGAAATTTAAGAATCATAAAAACTTTATGGTACCTAATAGAGATCAGGTAACAATGACTTCTCCATTTATGAAGGCTTATTCTTTATTAGTAATTCAGAAATGTCATAAAAGGGGTGTGCATGCAATGGGCGGCATGGCCGCACAAATTCCTATTAAAAACGATGAGGTAGCAAATGATGCAGCGTTTTCGAAGGTAGTTGAAGATAAGGAGTTAGAAGTGAAAAATGGGCACGACGGAACCTGGGTTGCACATCCTGGATTGGTTGCTGTAGCAATGAATGTTTTTAATAAGCATATGACCACTAAAAACCAAATTCATGTTTCTAGAGACGATGTGAAAATTTCTGAGGCAGCTTTAGTCGAAATGCCAAAAGGAACAATTACAGAAGAGGGAATTAGGAAAAATATAAATGTTGGTATTTTATATATAGAAAGTTGGTTGCGTGGAAATGGAGCTGCTGCAATTTATAATTTAATGGAAGATGCGGCAACTGCAGAAATATCTAGAACCCAAGTTTGGCTTTGGTTACATAAAAATATTCAGCTAGATGATGGGGCTATTTTTAATCAAGAAATGTATCAACAATTAAAAAAAGAAGAGTTAGAAAAGATTAAAAACTTAGTAGGTGAGAGTAATTTTTCCAATGGTAAATTTAAACTAGCAATAGAATTATTTGATGCATTGGTTCTGTCAAAAGAGTATCAAGAATTTTTAACACTTTCCGCATACAAGTATATATAAAAAAATGTCTCGCAACTACTGTAATAGTTTGCGAGACGTAATTATCAAAATTTGAATTCACCTTAATAATTAAACAACGAAATTATGAAAAATTTAGCACAAAGTAAGTATAGTTCAGCATTAGAAACTGTAAGAAACCTGAAAACAAAGTATGGCAATTCTTGGAATGCTATAAGTTCTGAAAGTGCAGCAAGAATGGTTACTCAAAATCGTTTTAAAACCGGTTTAGATATTGCAAAATATACGGCAGCAATTATGAGAAAAGACATGGCTGAATACGATGCTGATTCGTCTAATTACACACAGTCTTTAGGGTGTTGGCATGGTTTTGTTGCACAGCAAAAAATGATTGCTGTAAAAAAACATCATAAAACAACAAGTAAAAGTTATTTGTATTTATCTGGATGGATGGTGGCTGCCTTGCGCTCAGAGTTTGGTCCTTTGCCAGATCAATCAATGCATGAAAAAACAGCAGTCCCTAGTCTTATTTCAGAAATTTATGATTTCTTGCGTCAAGCAGATGCCATAGAATTGAATGATTTATTCAAGAGGTTGGAAAATGGAGAAGATGTACAAAATAAAATAGACAATTTCGAGACGCATATAGTACCTATTATTGCTGATATTGATGCAGGTTTCGGAAATGAAGAAGCGACGTATTTATTAACTAAAAAGATGATTGAGGCTGGTGCTTGCGCAATTCAAATTGAAAATCAAGTTTCAGATGCAAAACAATGTGGGCATCAAGATGGAAAAGTAACAGTGCCGCATGAAGATTTTATTGCAAAATTAAATGCAATTAGATATGCATTTTTAGAGTTGGGAATAGATGACGGAATTATTGTTGCAAGAACAGATTCTGAAGGAGCTGGGTTGACTCAGAAATTACCAGTAAGTTTAGAGCCTGGAGACTTAGCTTCGCAGTATTTAGCTTTTGTAGCAGCAGAGGAAATTGATGTTAAAGAAGCGAAAGAAGATGATGTTTTGTTGAAAAGAGATGGGAAATTAGTACGTCCTATAAGATTAGCAAATGGTTTGTATAAATTTAAAGAAGGTACAAATATAGATAGAGTGGTGTTAGACTGTATTACAAGTTTACAAAATGGTGCAGATTTATTATGGATTGAAACTCCGACACCTAATGTTCAGCAAATTGCAAATATGGTAAATAGAGTAAAGGAAGTGGTACCAAGTGCAAAATTGGTGTATAATAATTCACCTTCTTTCAATTGGACACTAAATTTTCGAAATCAGGCATATGATGAAATGCTTGCTGAAGGAGAAAATATGACTGCTTATGATCGGAATAATTTAATGGATATACAATATGATGGTTCTGAATTATGCCATCGTGCAGATCAAAAAATTAAAACATTTCAAATAGATGGTGCAAGAGAAGCAGGTATTTTTCATCACTTAATTACCTTGCCAACTTATCATACAACTGCATTGCATATGAACGATTTAACGGAAGGATACTTCGGTGAAGAAGGTATGTTGGCTTATGTGAAAGGAGTTCAAAGACAGGAAATTAGAAAAGGAGTTTCTTGCGTAAAACATCAAAGAATGGCAGGTTCAGATTTAGGAGATGACCATAAGGCTTTCTTTGCAGGTGATAAAGCTTTAAAAGCCAGTGGAGAAAATAATACTTCTAATCAGTTTGAAGTTACCGAAGAGCCTAAAAAAGTGAAAAATAAAATAGGTAAAGTGGCTTAATAAATTTAGTAAGTTACTTGATGAAACCTCTTTGAAGTACTTCAAAGAGGTTTTTGTATATAAACTATTTTCTTAGAAGCGAGAAGTTTCCTGTTTTATTAATTATTTGTTTCGTGTTATCTGCCGGTATCAATGTAATATTATACCAATAATCATCTGAGGAAAGTTTTTTACCATTATATGTTCCGTTCCACCCTTGGCTATCGATTGGTATTTGCGCCACTAATTTTCCATATCTATTAAAGATATTTATACTACTGTTCGGGTAAAAAGTTTTGTTAGCCCCTTTAACTCTGTATGTATCGTTGCTACCATCTCCGTTTGGAGTAAAGAATTTCGGAAATTGAAGCACAGATACTTGCAGTGTTGCATCTGGTACACAACCGTTTTTGTCATTTACAATAATGGTATAAATTGCACCTTCTAAGTTTTCAAAAAGAGGTTCATCTTGATATGATGTAGTTGTATTTTGATCATCATTTCTTAATGCAAATTGGTAATCTCCAGGTCCTAAGTCATTATTTATTACATCAATTACAATCGATAAGTTGTCTTCACTTCCAATATTGTTACCTTGATCTACAATGGTAATAAAGCTAGCTAATAAAATTGCAGGATTAGACTCTGTTATTACAATTGTTTCTGTTCTACTGCAATTAGTTCCGTCAGTTGTTGTTGCCGTTACAGTATAGTTTCCACCGGTAGTAACGTTTAAATTATCTTCGGTACTAATTTCATTTCCACTAGCATCGTTCCAGATATAACTATAAATAGCTTCAGGATTTTCTATAGAGATATTTTTAGGAGTATCATTTAAGCAAAGAATTTGAGCAGAATTTACCATAAAGTTTGGTAAAGAATTTACAATTACATCAAAAGTGGCAGTATTGTTTAAACAGGAAGTTGATTTATTTTGAATTCTAACATGTATTGTTTCTATGTTGTTGGAGTTTGTATATGGTGATGCAATTGGTAGATCTCCAGAGTCTGCATCTGCTTGTGAAATATGAAAACTTACATTATAATCATCCGGGTCTTGAGCAACTCCAAGAAGGATAGGAATTTGACTTTCTAAATCTATATTTTGAATAATTCCATTTGCATCATCTCCATCTAAATCATTATCACAATAGGAGAGATTAGAAACTGCTGTAAAGGTAGGTTCTGGGTTTACAATTACCTGAAAGTTAGAAATATCGTTAACACACATTGTTAACGAATTGTAGATTCTTATATAAATGGTTTCTTTATAAGGAATTGTATTAGAATAGGGAGTACCCAATACATTACTACCATTTTGAGCTTCCAGAAGCGAATGGTGATAGGTTACACTATAGATTGTAGGATCTTGAGTTCCTAAAATTTCGTCTGTTTGCCCCTGTAAATTAATGGATTGTGAAAACCCATTTCTAGCAGAGCCATCGCTGTTGTCATCACAGATTTCTATATCTGTCACAAAATTAGCAATTGGTATCGGATTTACAATTACATTAAATGAATTATGATCTGTAAAACAACTCGTTTTGTTATCTGTAACTCTGACGTATATTGTTTGTAAATCTCTAATTGTATTTGTGAAGAGGGAAGATTGTGGATCATTACCAGAGTTCGCATCTGTTTTAGAAAGGTGATAAGTTACTTTATAGTCTGCACTATTCTGAGTACCTAAGATTATTGATGTTTGACTATCTAAGTCAAAGCTTTGTGCAATTCCATTTGAACCATCACCATCATTGGTAGAGTCACATAATTCTATATCTGCTGGTTGGTTTGCAATTGGCACAGGGTCTGTTTTGAGATACAATTCTCCAGAACCGTTACAATTGTTATTATTTTTATTGATTATTTTAAAATAAATAGTTTGTTTGATTACGTTTGATGGGTATCCTATATTTCTATAATTTGAAATATCTGCTATTGCATTGATAACTGCAGTTCTATCTTCTTTTGTTTCATAAAATGAAATTTCTAAATCGGGTTGCAAAGCTGGTGGGAAATATGCTAAAATATCAGTATTAGCTTGACTAAAATCGAAATTAGTAATACCGTCTGTATCGCTATTTAAGGGTCCATCAGTACCATCTTTTTCAAGAAAATCATCACATACGCTTGGGAAGTTTTTATAATAATCTACATCTGCCGCCGCTTCTACTTCTAAAATTATTTTAGAGATTCTATAACAGTTTTCTGAAGAAATTGTTCTTACCCATGCTGTTGCTGTTCTGTTTACAGGGTATCGCAATTTGTCTATTACTTGAGGTGTTCCAAGAATAGCATCTGCTTCAGTTTCAAAATAGGTAAATGTTTCATTTAGATAATTTGTAGAAACACTAATTTCTGCTTCTGTTAGATTTATGGTAGAGACTCTGTCTAAATCATCATCACATTGCAGTAATTCTGCAAAAGGAGCTACTACGGGCAAAGCATTTACAATTATTTTAAATGCTTTAGAAGCATCAAAACAAGCTGTATTGTCTACATTTTCTACACGTACATAGATTGGTTGCGTATTTACAATTGCGTTTTCATAATTAGATGTCTTATCTATTACATCTAAAGAAGCATTTGTTTGGGCACCGTTTTCAGAGGTATGATAAGAGACGTTGTATTGATTAGCGTCTAAAGTTCCTAATATTTCTAAATCTTTACTTTCTAAGATAAAATCATTTACAAATCCGTCTGTATCTGATCCTACAGAAGTGTTGTCACAAAAAGCATAGTCTGAAGGGGTTTCTGGAACAGGCAAACCTGTAACTGTTATGTTAAAATCTACAATATCAAAACAAGTGTTGTAGTTTTTATTATGAATTCGAGCGAATATGGTTTCAGAACTTCCTGCATTTATATTATGTGGATTGGGTAAAGCTGTACCGGAAATATTAGCTTCAGCGTCTGCTTGATTATTGAAATATAAGACTTCAAAGTCTGTAGTGGATTGTCCATTTAAAATTTGCAAACTAATATCTGTATCAAAATCAAAGCTATTTAAACCGTCTCCATTATCGTCACAGACTATAATATCTTGAGGGTCATTAGCAATAGGTACATCGTATACCGTTATTACTACCGCTTTTCTATCTGATGTTGCGCATCCTATTGGTGAAGCTGTTGCATAGTAAGTTTTTGAGCTGTTTAGTATAGGTGTGGTAAAGGTATCTCCTGTGGTTACTAGACTTCCTCCAACTAAAGCGTCATACCAAAAAATAGAACCTTCGGTTACTGCAGCTATTAAATTCACAGAAGTGCCAGCGCATACTTCTATATCTGCACTTATTGTTACTATTTTAGGAACATAGATGCTCGTGCTTGCAGAAATCTGTAAAACGGGGTCACCAGGCATACCTCCATATTCTATAATATATCCTTTGGCTTGATAAGCACCTACTCCTCCTTCATTTGGTAAATCATTCCAGGAGCCTGTTAATCCAATAGAGTTATCGGTTATGTGGGCATAATCTTCATCCCCAAATTGATTTGGTTCATTTGTATTCCAATTTGAATACATTGGTAATCCAGTTGTTGCATCAATTGGTGCTGATCCAGTAAAAGTACCATTCCAGAAGTTAGTGATAGCCTCAGGGCCGGTAACCCAGTTCCAGATTCCTTCTTGGTTGGCGTCACTGGCACCAATCCAACCAGCACCTGATATTTGTTCTGCAGAAATTTGACTTTCTTCCGCAGAAAGTATAGTTGCTAGATATCCTTTAAGTCCGTAATACGTTTTTCCTTCCGCTTTTATTTTTGCATCAGTCCAAGTAATATTTAAATCTGATTCAAAAACATAAAAGTGTTCTGTTGACGGCAGGTAGTTGGCATCTCCAATTGTAAAAGAAAAAAAACGATCTGAGCTAATATCTGCATTTGTACTTTCAAAAATTAGATCTCTTACGGCTAACTCTAGGTCTATATATAAAATTTGAGTTGATCCTATTGGTGTTAATGTTATTTTGCCTTCAGCAGCATTCCATGAAGTGTTTATGTTAGAGTGAATTCCTGTTAGTGTTAGCTGATCATTTCCTATATCATATCCAGAAGAGATTTGAATAAAAAACGCATCAATACCTGCGTCGTCAGGATCTGAAATAGTGAAGTTTGGTGCGATATTAACCTTGCCCAAAGGGCAGTATGCTACTCTATTATTAGCAGTAAGTTCTGGAGGTTGATTATTTATTAGAGTAATGGTAAAAGAACCTTGAGAAAAACAAATAACATTATTTCGATTAACAATTCTAAAATAGATTGTTTCTAGACCTATAGCACCTGTGTAGGTTGCAGGGTCTATAATAATTGAGTTAAAAGTAATGTCTGTAGCATAGATGATTTCAAATTCAGAAATATCTTGAGTACCTAAAATACTGGAGTCCTGATCAGTCAAATCAACTATTTCGCTGCCACCATTATTAAGATCATCAATAATTAGGTTCTCGGGTTGTAAAGCAATTTCAGGTTTTGTGTATGCATTTATATTAAATTTTGAAGTCGTAAAACAAAGTGTATTTGTGTCTGTGAGTCTGATAAATATATTTTGCGGAGATGCTATATTTTCATAATTTAAAGGATTAGGAATTGGGCTGCTATTTGTGAGTGCGTCGTTATTACTTGTATGATAGCTTATAGAAGTATTTGGTTGTCCGTTTAAAATAGAATTTTCATTTGAGGTCAAATCAAAAGCAGTGCTATTATCTTTTACTCCGTCAGAATCACATAACAATAGGTCATAGGATTCTCCTGCTGTTGGAGGAGTCGCGCTTGGGGGATTGTTAAAAGTAGCTGTTCCTGTCCATTCAATTTTAAAATTACTTGTGCCTACAGGTCTATCAATAACAATGAAGTAAGAATCATCAGCATTAACGTCTAACTCACGAACAAAATTATTACCTAATACTCCGGGTCCTTCAGAAGTGTCCGTTTCGGTACTGCTCATGCCGGTTAAATTATTTGTAGTTCCAGCAGCTTGTGGATTTGTAGTTGAACAACGAATCGCTTGGCCTATATTTCCACAGTCGACATTAGGTCCAAAAATAAAAAAATCAAAATCTATTGCTAAATCTGTATTTGTTGATCCGTCAGCAAAAGTAGGAGTAAGTATAAAACCTAATTTACCTCCTGTATTTATATTTACTCTAAACCATAAGCTATTATTTTCCTCACTACCACATGTATTTGAATCAAATAATTCTTGTGTTCCAACACCTGTAGCGTTTAAATCTTGATACCCACTATTCCCACAAGCTATTAATGCATCGGAACAATCATTCTGAGCATATGTGAAAACTGAGCTTAGCAAAAATACTAGGAGAATGTTTTTTTTCATAATTAATTTCTAAATGCGAATATAAAGTTTATTTATGAAAAAGAATTATCCTCTAAGTAGCTATTTTGTGAATAATTAAAAAAAAATATTTTAGTTTTTCAACAATGTAATTTCAATAATAATTTAATTCCATCTTAAAAAAAATCAATACTAGGAACTTATTCGCAAGAAAATAATGAATAAACAAAGGTCTTAGAACTTTATTTAGAGATGCTTTAAAATTATTGCAACTCGAGTAATCATAGATACAAAAACAATCATACTGCTCTATTCTTTAAATAGCAAATGACCTAATGTTGTAATATATGTTATTCCTATTTATGATTTGTTTTTTTTAATTACTTTGACATTATTTTCCTTGGTAAATAAATTTTAATTTTGCACCTTTGTTATCAAATAAATTCATTTATTATGGCTAATTCTTCCGTTGTTTTAACAAATAAAAACTATTTAGCAGAAGCAAAAATTAGAAGTCATTTTGTAGCTACAGATGTGCCTGTTTCTGATGGAGGAGAAGATACCGCGCCAACGCCTGTAGAATATTTATTAACAGCAATAGGGGGGTGTGTTGCTATTACTTTAAGGATGTATGCAGCTAGAAGAAGTTGGGATGTTGGTGAAATTACAGTAAACGTTTTCCAATTGAAAGATGAGCAAGGTTCTTACCTTACTGAAGAAATATCTTTCGAAAATGATATTACCGAAGACCAAAGAAAACGTTTGTTAGTTTTCGCAGGCAAATGTCCGGTTGCTAGAATGGTAAAGGGAGAAACAAGAATTGAATCCCTAATTAAATAAATTAAATAAAGATGAGAATGGTATTAGCATTTGCAGGAAGTACAAGTTCAACATCTATTAACAAGCAATTAGCAACTTTTGCAGCAGAAAGTTTAGAAAATACTAGTTTTGATGTTATGGATTTAAGAGATTTCGAAATGCCAATTTATAGTGAAGATGAAGAGAAAAATGGATTTTCAGAAAGCACGAAAAAGTTTAGTGCTTTATTAGATGCTTATGATGGCTTTATACTTTCATTAGCAGAACACAATGGGTCTTATGCTGCAGCTTTTAAAAATATTTTTGATTGGAGTTCTAGAGTTGAAGCAAATGTTTTTAGAGACAAACCACTATTATTAATGGCAACATCTCCAGGAGGAATGGGCGGAAGGTTTGTTTTGGAAGCTGGAGTTCAAAAGTTTTCAAGAATGGGAGCTAAAGAGTTGGTTTCCTTCTCTTTTCCAAATTTTTATGATAACTTTAAAGAAGGTAAGATGATACATGAAGACTTGTTAAAAGTATTAAAAGAAAAAATACGAACATTTGAAAGTTCTGTAAATCAATAAAAATGAAGATAATTTTATATGGCAAACAAGGCCACGCATATACCGTTGCTTATAAGAATTTTTTAAACTCAACAGATGTACCGTATATCTACAAAGATGTTTCTAAAGATGCAGAAGCCAGAAAACATAGTAAAGAATTGTATGGCGGTGTTGTAAAGTATCCAACCTTATTTGTAGATGATGCAATTTATTTAACACCAACAACCGAAGAGTTTAATAAAATAATGCAAGATTTACGATTAAGAGCTTAAGTTTTTTTGATTAAGAGTCAAAAGCCAACCCTGAATAACTAAGAATGGCAGTCAATAGCAGAAAAAAACATTAATTATGGGAGACATTTCTAAAGATATCAATTCTAAATTTATAAGTAATAAAGTTAAAGCGTTAATAAATATAAAATATACTGCCAATTGGCTAAATAGCAAAGAAAATGAGTTTTTTAAACCTTATTTAATTTCACCACAGCAATATAATATTTTGAGAATTTTACGGGGTGCAAAAGATAGAATTAAGGTGCAAATTGTAAAAGATAGAATGATAGAAAGAGCTCCAAATGCAACTCGTTTAATGGATAAGCTTTGTGATAAAAAATTAATTGAAAGAGCTAGATGTGAGCATGATAGAAGAGTTGTTTATATAAAAATTACAGCTCAAGGATTAGATTTATTAACGAATATAGATAATAGTAATAGCCTTTCTTTTCTAGAAAATATAACGGAACAAGAGGCTGTTGTTTTAAGCAATGTTTTAGATAAAATTAGATAGAAAAATTTATAAAAATATTTCCCTTGGGAAATATAAGCTTAGGATTATTTAAAGTGTAAGCCTAAGGATTAATTCGATTAGTAATTAAAAAAAATGAAAAAATTTAAAACAATACAACATATAGTAACAAGTCCTTTTGTAAATATGGGCCCTATAAAATTACGGCAACCTATACCAATACAGGGAATAGAAAATGTAGATCCATTTTTGTTATTGCACCATTATGGGCCTTATGCAATTTCAAAATTTAACAATCCGTTCGACTTAGGTCCCCACCCACACAGAGGTTTTGAGCCTATTACGCTATTATTTAAAGGTGAACAATTTCATAGAGATTCGTTAGGAAATGAAATGGTTGTTAAAGCAGGTGGAGTGCAATGGACTACCGCTGGAAGTGGAATTATTCATGCAGAAGCACCAACAAAAGCTTTTGTAGAAAAAGGAGGAGATTTAGAGGGAATTCAGTTATGGTTGAATTTACCAGCAAAAGATAAGATGATGACGCCTCATTATCAGCACTTAGAAGAAAAACAAATTCCAAAAGTTTTTTCTGAGGATAAAAAAGTACAATTAAATATTATTGCAGGGCATCAAAAGAATGAATCTGGTTTGATACAAACCCAAACTGAGGTAAATGTTTTTACAGTAAAAGCAAATGAAGGAGGAAAGATAGAAATAGAAATTCCAGAACACCATCAATCATTAATTTATTTGTTAGAAGGCGAAATTTCAGTGAATGGTTTGGAAGTGTTAAAGAAAGGAGAAAATCAAATGGTTACCTTTAAGCAAGATGGAAATACGATTCAATTTCAAGCAAAAAAAGAAACGATACTACTGGTTTTATCAGGAGAACCAATAAAAGAGAAAATTACTCAATATGGACCTTATGTAATGAATACACAGACAGAAATTTTGGAAGCAATGCGCGACTATCAGCAGGGTAAAATGGGGTATTTGTATTAATTAAGAAAGTTAAAATATGAAAAAAATAATACATAAAGCAGCATCTAGAGGTTATGCAGATCTTGGTTGGTTAAGGTCATATCATACGTTTAGTTTTGCAAGTTATCAAAATTCAGAAAGAATAAATTTTGGAATGCTACGCGTTTTAAATGACGACGTGGTGCAGCCTGAAATGGGTTTTGGAACACATCCTCATAGAAATATGGAAATTATTTCTATTCCGATTTCTGGAGCTTTATCTCACACAGATAGTATAGGAAATAAACGTTCTATTGAAGTTGGAGAAGTACAAGTAATGAGTGCAGGAACTGGTTTAAAACATTCAGAATTTAATGATAGTAAAATAGATGCTGTAAATTTTTTACAACTTTGGATTATTCCTGAGATAGAAAATATAACTCCTTATTATAATCAAAAAATATTTGAAGCTTTAGAAAGAAAGAATAAATTCCAAGTTTTAGTTTCCCCAAAGGATAAACAAGTTGTAGGTTCTTTGCCAATTAATCAACAAGGATATATTTCGATGATCGATTTAGATAAAGGCTTTGAAACAACATATGATTTAAAAAATGGAGCTTATTTTTTCTTAATTGAAGGAGAAGTCTTAATAGAGAATGAAAACCTCAAAAAAAGAGATGCTATTGGAATTATTGAAAAAAATAAAGTCAATATCAAAGCGAATAAATCAAGCAAATTATTAGTTATTGATGTTCCTATGATATAATAATTGAATTATAAATTTTTTAAAGCCAAAGAATCAATTTCTTTGGCTTTTTCTTTTGAAAAATAAACATATCTTGCAAAGTATTATGCGTGCATAATAAATTCAATTCCAAAATTATGAAATATAAACACATTTTTGAACCGTTAGATTTAGGATTTACCACTTTAAAAAATAGAATTTTAATGGGATCTATGCATACGGGGCTAGAAGAAGAAAAAAACGGAATTGATAAAATTGCAGCCTATTATGCAGAGAGGGCAAAGGGAGGTGTTGGGCTAATTGTTACTGGAGGAATCTCTCCAAATATTCAAGGTTGGACGGGGCCTTTTGCAGCTAGAATGTCTTCAAAAAAACATGCAATACACCATCAGAAAATTACAAAAGCTGTGCATAAAGAAGGTGGTAAGATTTGTATGCAAATTTTACATTCAGGTCGTTATGGATATCACCCTTTTAACGTTGCACCTTCAAAAATAAAATCACCAATAACACCTTTTAAGCCTTTTAAATTAACAGAATCTGGAATTAAAAGAACTATTAGAGATTTTGTAAACTGTGCTGAATTATCTAAGATGGCAGGTTATGATGGTGTCGAAATCATGGGTTCTGAAGGATATTTAATCAATCAATTTATTGTTAAAAGAACGAATAAAAGATTAGATTCTTGGGGCGGTGATTATGAGAATAGAATGCGTTTGCCAATAGCACTGGTAAAGCAGATTAGAGCCGCTGTGGGTAAAGATTTTATTATTATCTATAGACTTTCTATGCTAGATTTAGTTGAAAAAGGAAGTTCTTGGGAAGAGGTTGTGCAACTTGGTAAAGAAATTGAAAAAGCTGGTGCCACCATAATAAATACTGGTATTGGTTGGCATGAATCTAGAATCCCAACGATTGCAACATCTGTTCCAAGAGGAGCATTCACTTGGGTTACAAAAAAAATGAAAGAAGAAATATCAATTCCTTTGATAACTTCTAATAGAATAAATATGCCAGAAACTGCTGAGAAAATACTATCAGAAGGAGATGCCGATATGATTTCTATGGCACGTCCTTTTTTAGCAGACCCAGAATGGGTAAATAAAGCAGCGGAAGAAAAGGCAGATGAAATAAATACATGTATTGGTTGCAATCAGGCGTGTTTAGATCATGTTTTTGAACAAAAAGTAGCCAGTTGTTTGGTAAACCCTAGAGCTTGTCATGAAACAGAATTAGTGTACGAACAAACCACAAACAAGAAAAAAATAGCAGTAATTGGTGCAGGACCAGCAGGTTTGTCTGCAGCTACAATTGCAGCACAAAGAGGTCATGTAGTCACTTTATTTGACGCGGATAATGCAATTGGTGGACAGTTTAATATGGCAAAACAAATTCCTGGTAAAGAAGAGTTTTATGAAACGTTGCGTTATTTTAATAAACAAATACTTTTACACAAAGTAACTTTAAAATTAAACACAAAAGTTTCTGTAGATGATTTACAAAAATCAGATTTTGATGAAATTATAGTTGCAACAGGCATTAAACCGAGAGCGTTAAAAATTGAAGGAATTGAACATGAAAAAGTATTAAGTTATATTGATGTTTTAAAACATAAAAAACCAGTAGGAAAAAGAGTCGCCGTAATTGGAGCTGGAGGAATTGGTTTTGACGTATCAGAATATTTATCACACAAAGGTGAATCAACTTCCCTTAATATAGATGCCTGGTTAAAAGAATGGGGGATTGACAAATCTATTGAAGCAAGAAGTGGAATTGAGGATGTAAAACCAGAATTTAGCCCTTCGCCAAGAGAAATTTTTATGTTTAAGAGAAGTGCTGGGAAATTTGGAGGCAATTTAGGTAAAACTACAGGTTGGATTCATAGATCTAGTTTAAAGAAGAAGAAGGTTCAATTTATTAGCGAAGTGTCTTACACTAAAATAGATGATGAAGGTTTGCATTATGTTCAAAACAAAGAAAATAAAATTTTAAAAGTAGATCATATTGTTATTTGTGCAGGTCAAACACCTTTTAAAGAGTTATATCAACCGCTACTAGATGCGGGTAAAAATGTTAATGTCATAGGAGGTGCAGATTTTGCTGGAGAATTAGATGCAAAAAGAGCTATAAATCAAGGCTGTAGATTAGCTGCTAAATTGTAAATCTTTTTATACTTTTGTTTTTTAAATTTAAAAGGATGAAAAAATCATTAATTGTAATAGTATTATTTATAAGTTATTTTTCTTTTAGTCAAGAAGCTCCCGAGTTTCCTAAATATGTAGCTAAAAATTCTGCAAATATTTTTTACTATAATTATACGGAAGTGCCAAAAAAGATAAAAGTAAAAGATGATGTTACAAAAAATAAAACCTTTAATTCTTTAAAAATTTATAATAATAAAATTAAAAAAATATCTTTTTTGAATACTCCAAAACTTCAAGAATTGGAGCTCACTATAAATTCTTTAGGAACACAATTATATTCTAATAGAGACCTAGCAGAAAAAGTTAGAAAAAAAGTAGAAATTACTGTTGTACCAATTAGAGATAGCATAGTTGTTCATGAAAAGACTTTAAATGACGATTTAAAAAGCTTTTTATCTAGAAAACAATTTAAAAAGTGGTTAAAATACCAAAGAGAACAAAAAAGAAAATTATTACCAAAGGCTCCTAAAAGACAAATGGCACCTCCCTCTTCTGGTATGAATAATAATAGAAGAAGAAGAGGATCTTCTGGTATGGGTGGTAGAAGGTATTAAGTAAGTAACTATTTTTAATAATTTATAAGTCTTTAAAAACTATACTTTTCTACAAGTTTAAGAAACAAAATACCGATATTTGTCGGTCAACTAATTAATTACAACAACTAACTATGGGAATGAATAAAAATACTGTGCTTGCCTGGGCAACATTTATAATGATACTTGTGGGGTTAGGTTTAATTGCGTTGGGTGCTTTTAGATATAATGAAATTGCAGGATGGGGTTTTGCATCTGTAGGTATTGGTTTCTTTGCTATTGCTTGGGTTTTTAACGCTTTAAAAGGAAGAGTTTAATTATTTTTTATTAGTATAATAGCGAACCTTAACTACAATAAATTTCAAAAAAAAATACAAGATATGAGTGACGATAAGAAGGTTATCTTTTCGATGAATAAGTTGTCTAAAACTTATCAATCAACAGGTAAACAGGTGTTAAAAGATATTTATTTAAGTTTTTTCTATGGTGCAAAAATCGGGATTCTTGGTTTAAACGGTTCTGGTAAATCGACATTACTAAAAATAATAGCGGGCGTAGAAAAGAATTATCAAGGAGACGTTTCTTTTTCACCAGGCTATAATGTTGGTTATTTAGAGCAAGAACCGCAGTTGGATCCAGAAAAAACAGTTTTAGAAATTGTAAAAGAAGGAGTTGCAGAAACTGTTGCAATTCTTGATGAATACAATAAAATAAACGACATGTTTGGATTGGAAGAGGTGTATTCTGATGCAGATAAAATGGATAAGTTAATGGCCCAACAAGCTGAGCTGCAGGATAAAATTGATGCAGCAAATGCTTGGGAATTAGATACCAAATTAGAAATTGCAATGGATGCGCTGAGAACACCAGATTCTGATAAGAAGATAGGAGTGCTTTCTGGTGGAGAGAAACGTAGAGTTGCACTTTGTAGATTGCTATTACAAGAACCAGAAATTTTATTATTAGATGAACCAACCAACCATTTAGATGCAGAGTCTGTTCATTGGTTAGAACATCATTTAGCACAATATAAAGGTACTGTTATTGCAGTAACGCATGATAGATACTTCTTAGACAATGTAGCTGGTTGGATTTTAGAATTGGATAGAGGAGAAGGCATCCCCTGGAAAGGTAATTACTCTTCTTGGTTAGATCAAAAATCTCAAAGAATGGCTAAAGAAAGCAAAACAGCTTCTAAACGTCAAAAAACATTAGAAAGAGAACTAGAATGGGTTAGACAAGGTGCTAAAGGAAGACAAACTAAACAAAAAGCACGTTTAAAGAATTATGACAAGTTAATGAGTCAAGACCAAAAGCAGGTAGACGAAAAACTTGAAATATATATACCAAACGGTCCACGTTTAGGAACAAATGTTATTGAAGCAAGTGGTGTTTCTAAGGCTTTTGGAGATAAACTATTATATGAAAATTTAGAATTTAACTTGCCACAGGCAGGAATTGTAGGTATTATTGGTCCAAACGGTGCAGGTAAAACTACGATATTTAAAATGATCATGGGTGAAGAGAAACCGGATGTAGGAAGCTTTAATGTAGGTGAAACTGCAAAAATAGCTTACGTAGATCAAGCACATTCTAATATAGATGCTGAGAAAACAATTTGGCAGAATTTTTCTGATGGACAAGATTTGGTTATGATGGGTGGTAAGCAAGTAAATTCTCGTGCTTATTTAAGTCGTTTTAATTTTTCTGGAAGTGAACAAAATAAAAAAGTGAATACTCTTTCTGGTGGTGAACGGAACAGATTGCATTTAGCAATGACCTTAAAAGAAGAAGGAAATGTTTTACTATTAGATGAGCCAACAAACGATTTAGATGTAAATACGTTAAGAGCCTTAGAAGAAGGTTTAGAAAACTTTGCTGGCTGTGCAGTTGTTATTAGTCACGATAGATGGTTCTTAGATAGAGTTTGTACACATATATTAGCTTTTGAAGGAAATAGTGAAGTGTATTTCTTTGAAGGGTCTTTTTCTGAGTATGAAGAAAATAAAAAGAATCGTTTGGGTGGAGATTTAATGCCAAAACGTATTAAATATAAGAAATTGATTAGATAATTTTTAAAAATTATATTTTCATTAAAAAAGCAGCTAAATTATTAGCTGCTTTTTTTGTTTATATTGGTTGTTTTTTATGCTAGACATTCAGCTAAATACTATAATAATTATTGAATTTTCATTAGGCAAAAGAGATTGTTTTTTTGTTGGATATGTACTTGGATGCAATTTGTAGGGTGCACAAATTTATAATTTTCTAAAGGATTAAATTTTTTATTTTTAAGCAGAAATAAACCTTCAAAATCTTTTATTCCACAAACAGTGTATCTTGCTATTTTATAAGTCTCCTCATTTATTATTTCTTTAATACTAAACCATGCTCCACTTCCTAAACCTCCCAGCCATGTACCGTTTATTAAATTAAAAATTTCTAAATCTGGATGTTCACTTCCTTTTAAATCAGGTTTTTCGTAAAATTTATTAAAAAAAGTTGTTCGGTATTCTTTTAAAATCGATCGATTCTTATAGTTACTTAGGTGTTGGTTGTAAATATTATAAATAGTGTTATTTGTATTTGATTTTATCACATTTCCAATAGGACTTGGGGATAATATATTAGATTTTCGTAATTTTTTAGTGATATTTTTATTTTTAGATGAAGCAATAATTACATCAGATACAAATCTAGCGCAGTTTTTTCCGTGCTTTATAAAAGCTCCATAAGGTTGCTCTTTTTTATCAATTAGTTGATGAATAAATTTTTGTGCTTTGTCGAAATCTATTTCTTCATGAACGCTGGCAATAAGCCTACCATTTCCGTGTGTTTTTTTAGAGTTTAGCTCTATGTAGAGTAAAATTTCTTCTGTATTAGAAAGTTTATTATTTTTAAATTTTGCAAGAATCGAAATTTCTAGTTCGGGATCTGTTTCTTTAGAGCGAGTTCGACCATTTCCATAAGTTGTAATATATCTACCAAAATCGTAATAATTTATTTCCGATTTATTGTTTTGAATTAATAATAGGGCAGCGTGTCCGGCTTGAACTGCATGCTTTCCACCAACTCCAATTATAGGCCAGAAGTTACTTAATTTTTCCCAGTAAGCAGGCCTTACAATGGTGTCTGGATATGCTAGAATTATAATAATTCCATTAGAATTCATCATTCTGCTAGTTATTAAAAATAGCGTTTAATAAAATTTTAAAGGTTTTAAATGCAAAGAATATAGTGAAGATAATTAACACAGCCGCTGCTCCTAAAATAAGATAAGACAACATTTCTTTAGGTGTATTTTCAAATTTTTTCAAAGCTTTAAAACCGACAGTAAGTGAAACAGGTGAAGCAATAAATAATAGTAATAAAATAGCTAAGTGTTTTAAACCTTTTCCAAGTAAATTTATATTAGTACTCATTTCTTGTAGTTTTTAATTGAATTTCTAACATTACCGTATTTCTTTAATAATTGGGTCGCTTCGTTTTGGTTGATATTTAATTCTATTGCTAACATTTTTTGACCTCTTTCTACCAATTTTTTATTAGACAGCTGCATGTCAACCATTTTATTTCCTTTTACTTTACCTAAACGAACCATTGTTGCCGTAGAAATCATATTCAAAACCAATTTCTGTGCAGTTCCTGCTTTCATTCTAGAACTACCTGTTATAAATTCTGATCCTACAACGACTTCTATTGGAAATTGAGAAACAGTTGCCAAAGGACTGTTTTTATTGCAAGCAATACAACCCGTTATAATATTGTTTTCATTGCATTTTTCTATTGCTGAAATAACATAAGGTGTGGTGCCTGATGCCGCAATGCCAATAACAACATCTTTGTCAGATATCTGATGCGCTTGTAAATCTAACCAACCTTGTGTTTTAGAATCTTCTGCGAATTCAACAGCTTTTCTAATAGCAACCTCTCCACCTGCAATAATACCTATTACAAGTTCATAGGAAACGCCAAAAGTAGGGGGGCATTCAGAGGCATCTACAACACCTAATCTACCTGAAGTTCCTGCTCCAATATAAAATAATCTACCGCCATTTTTTAGTTTTTTAATAATTTGTTCGGTTAAAGCAGCTATTTGTGGCAAAGATTCGCCAACTGCTAGAGGTACGGTTTTATCTTCATTATTAATATTACTTAATAAATCTGATACAGACATCTTCTCTAGATGGTCGTATTTGGAGTCTTGTTCTGTAGTTTTTATAAAAGTCATCATTCAAAAATACTATTTTTTTGTATTCTGGAATGATGATTTAAAGTGAAGTTTTAGTTTTTTTCAACCAAATCTAAGTTAATTATATCTGTTTCTGAAATATGAAAATAACCTAAAGGAAAATTGTCTTCATTTGTTGTGTTAATTACATTGCCTAACAATGACGAAGGTACCGATTGAAAAGGTCCACCACCACTTGTACCACTCTGGTTTTGAAGTATTCTAAAGTATGTAAAATAATCCTTTGTAATACCAGACATAGTTACTGTTACATTTGTGGGCACTTCTATTTCTTCTTCTTGATAAAAGAACGAGAAATTGTAATTTGTGCCATTGAAGAAACGATCCTCTAGTGGCAAAAATAAGTTATTTGTAAAATTGAATAAATAGTAATTTTCATTATCCACATTGTCTTTAAAAGCCACCTTTATTTCAATTTCTTTGCCAGAGAATAAGGTTTCATCTCCTTGAATGGCGCTATCAATCTGGGTAGATTTTACTTTAGTCGCATTTCCTTTATATATTTCACTCTTGTAAATTACGGTCAATTCATATTCAATAGCATCTTTTGGAATGAAATTAATTATTGGTTTGAAGTTACCGTTTAAATTTACGTCCGAAAAGTTAATAACAGAGCTGTCTGCTGTATTAGTTAAAAATACAATGGCATCGGATACCGTTGGTATTGTTTCATCAAAATAATCTGTAGATAATTTTAATTTTACAGCCACATTTGCTTTGACAGGAGATTCATTAAACAGAACTTCAAAAGAAGCGTCAATAATTAACTTGGGTTCAATTGAAGGTACATCTATATCTACTACTTTCTCACAATTAGAGAAAAGTAATACCGTTGAAATAGTGTATATATATATCTTTTTCATGTTCTAAAATTTAAAATTGTACGTTACAGAAGGCACAACACCGAATATAGAAGTTTGCACAGCCTCATTTCTAAACGTTTCTTGATTTCGTCTAAAAGCTAATGAAGCTGCATTTTGTCTTCCGTATAAGTTATAAATGCCAAAGACCCATTCGCCTTGCCAAGTTCTATTTTTGTTTTTTTCAGGTGTTAATGTCGCAGAAATATCAAATCTATGATACGCAGGAAGTCTGTTTGCATTTCTTTTATTATCGTCATATACTGGTACATTTATGCCTTGATATTCGTATTGGTTAACAGGATAATTTGCAGGCTGCCCGGTTTGAAAAACAAAGTTAGAATTGAATTTCCATTTTTCACTGAATTGATAACTTGCATTTATAGAGAAGTCATGCGTTTTATCAAAAGGTGTGCTGTACCAGTTACTATTATTAATTCCTGGTTCATTTTCAGTTCTTCCTTTGGTTAATTGTTCAGATCTTGAAAGGGTGTATGCAATCCAGCCTTGAAAATTTCCTTCATTCTTTTTAAATAATACTTCTAAACCGTAGGCTCTTGCTTTTCCGTTTAAAATTACCGTTTCAATTTCGTTGTTTGCAACTAAGTTTGCACCATTTATATAGTCTATTCTGTTTTGAATATCTTTATAAAACACTTCGGTTTCTAAAGTATATATTCCTTCTTTAAAGCGCTTAAAATAACCAATAGCATATTGATCTAATAATTGAGGTTTTATATATTTACCACTTGGGGCCCAAATATCTAAAGGGGTAGGAGATGCGGTGTTAGAGAGCAAATGTAAATATTGTACCATTCTATTGTAACTAGCTTTTATAGATGTATTATCGTCATATCTATAAGACATAGACACCCTTGATTCAAAGTTGTTAAAACTAGAAATGACATCACTTCTTTTAAAATTATCTGTTCCTGTAGCTTCAGCAGATTCGTATTTTTTAGATTCTTGGTTGTAAACTACAGCTTCATTATTTGCATAGGTGTTAAGTTCTTCTTGCCCTAAACGTGTGAAATTGCTAAACCGAATACCGTATTGCAACCTAAAAGTATCACTTACTTTATGTTCTGCATCGATATAAGCTGCAAATTCATTGGCATATTTGTCAATTAGTTTTTCCGAAACAATACCAGAATCTTCTCTATTAGGTCTTATTTTCCCTGGATTGAATTTGATGTAAATATTATTAATACCATAACTTAATTTTACTTTTTCACTTATATAATGATTGAAATCATATTTAAGATTGTAGTTAGTAATTCCAGAATCCCATTCAAAACCAACAAAATCTAAAATTAATCCATAGAAATAATCTGAGTATATTAAAGATAAGTTTGAGAATAGTTTATCTGTAAACAGATGATTCCAACGTAAGTTTAGAACAGTATTACCGTAATTATTTACGAAGTTGTCACTAATACCGAATACATCTTTACCAAAGTATGCAGATAGAAATACATTGTTCTGGTCGTTAAACCGATAATTTATTTTAGTATTTAAATCGTAAAAATATGCTTTGTTATCGTTATCAAAAAGAGGTAAAAATAAATGTGCGTAGGAAGATCTACCACCAATTAAAAAAGAACTTTTTTCTTTTTCTAGAGGCCCTTCAATTAATAATCTAGATGATACTAGACCAATACCGCCAGTAACATTAAAATCTTTACTATTTCCTTCTTTTTGGTAAATATCTAATACAGAAGACAATCTTCCGCCATACTTCGCAGGAATACCCCCTTTGTATAATTTTACATTTTTAATTACGTCAGGATTAAATACAGAGAAAAAACCAAATAAATGAGATGAATTAAAAACAATTGCTTCATCTAATAAAATTAAGTTTTGATCTGCAGCACCACCTCTTACATTAAATCCAGATGCACCTTCTCCGGCACTTGTAACTCCTGGCAATAGAATTAAAGATTTTATAATATCTGCTTCTCCTAAAACCACAGGAATTTGTTTGATAGTAGAAGAAGTTAAATTGTTAACGCTCATTTGAGGCGTTTTTAAATTCAATTTTTCAATATTACTTTCGATAATAATTTCATCTAAATTTTCAGAAGTTTCCTTTAGATTAAAGTTTTTTGTAGTTTTTTGTGAAAGTGAGATGCTCTCTAAGAGGGTATTATATCCTAAATAGCTAATTTGTAAATTATAATTTCCATTTGGTATTGTAATCGAGTAGAATCCGTATTCATTTGTGCTAGTTCCAGCTTTTAATTCAGGGAAATAAATAGATACTCCAATTAAGGTTTCATTATTTAAATTATCGTAGATAGTTCCACTAAGTGTAATCTTTTCTTGGCTTAGTGCAATAAAGCTCATTAGGAAAAAGAAGAAAAACAATTTTTTAGAATGTAGCATTTTTTTTGTTTAATAATTAGGTATAGAACTACAACAAAAATACAAATCTAAAATGATATGAAAATGTTAAAACAAATAAATTACTATTGTTTAAAATAAGAAAGACCAATATTTTAAATATTGGTCTTTCTTATTTTAAACAATTTCAAGAGATTAAATACCTTCTAAAATACGATTTAATGTATTGTTAGGTCTCATTGCATTGTTTGCTAAATCTTCATTTGGTAGATAATATCCTGCAATATTATTTACATTACCTTGAGATTCATTCAATTCTGTAACAATTTTATTTTCATTAATTTTTAAGTCATTTGCAATCTTAGAGAAAGTAGCTTTCAATGCTGTATCTTTATCTTGGTTAGCCAAACCTTCTGCCCAATACATTGCCAAATATAAATGACTACCTCTATTATCTAATTTACCAACTTTTCTAGAAGGAGACTTATCGTTTTCTAAGAATTTATCTGTAGCATCATCTAAAGTTTTACCTAAAATTAAGGCTTTAGAATTATTATTAGAAGTTCCTAAATGTTCTAGAGAAACTGCCAAAGCTAAAAACTCTCCTAAAGAATCCCAACGTAAATGGTTTTCTTCTAAGAATTGCTGCACATGTTTAGGAGCCGAACCACCAGCACCTGTTTCAAATAATCCACCACCATTCATTAAAGGCACAATAGATAACATTTTTGCGGAAGTACCAACTTCTAAAATTGGAAATAAATCGGTTAGGTAATCTCTTAAAACATTTCCAGAAACCGAAATGGTATCCTCTCCTTTTACAATTCTTTTAAGAGTGAAATTAGTTGCATCGATTGGAGCCAAAATACGAATATCCAATCCTGTAGTATCATGATTTAATAAATACAAGTTTACTTTTTTAATAATTTCTAAATCATGAGCTCTGTTTTCATCTAACCAAAAAACAGCAGGTGTGTTTGATACCTTTGCTCTTGTTACAGCTAGTTTTACCCAGTCTTGTATTGGTAAATCTTTTGTTTGACACATTCTCCAAATATCTCCTTCTTCAACTGAATGCTCAATAATTGTTTCGCCATTTACATCTAATACAATAACTTTTCCAGCAGTAGTAATTTCAAACGTTTTATCGTGAGAACCATATTCTTCTGCCTTTTGTGCCATTAAGCCAACATTAGGAACAGTACCCATAGTTGTCGGATCGAAAGCACCATTTTTCTTACAAAAATCTATAGTTGCACTATAAATACCTGCATAAGAGCTGTCCGGAATAATGGCTTTTGTATCTTTTAAATTCCCTTTAGTATTATACATTTGTCCAGAAGTTCTAATCATAGCGGGCATAGAAGCATCTATAATTATATCGGAAGGAACATGTAAATTGGTAATTCCTTTATCTGAATTTACCATTGCTAATTCAGGACCGCTATCTAAAGCGTATTGAATATCTGCTTTAATTTCATCACTTTTTTCTTTTGTTAGCTCGTTTAGTTTTCCTAAAAGATTTCCTAAACCGTTGTTTACATCAGCACCAATTTCTTTAAAAGTTTTTCCATGCTTTTTAAATAAGTCTGCAAAAAACACTCTAACGGCGTGACCAAAAATTATTGGATCACTTACTTTCATCATGGTTGCTTTCATATGTAAAGAAAACAAGATATTTTTTTCTAAAGCATCTTTATACTGTTCTTCTAAAAAGGTAATTAATGCTTTTTTACTTAATATGGTAGCATCAATAATTTCTCCTTCAAGAAGTGTTAATTGTTCTTTTAAAACGGTTTCTACACCATTTTCAGAAATATGTACAATACTTATTGATGTTGCTTCTTTTGTAGTAATAGATTTCTCATTATGAGCAAAGTCGCCTGCTGTCATTGTGGCAACATGTGTTTTAGATTCTGCTGACCAAGCTCCCATAGAGTGTGGATTCTTGCGTGCGTAATTTTTTATTGCTTTAGGAGCTCTTCTGTCAGAGTTCCCTTCACGTAATACAGGATTTACCGCAGAACCTTTTACTTTATTATATAAAGCCAAGACCTTTTTGTCATTCTCTGTTTTTATTTCTTCTGGGTAATTGGGAAGTGCGTATCCTTTTTTCTGTAATTCTGAAATTGCCTCCTTTAATTGAGGCACAGAAGCACTAATGTTTGGTAATTTTATAATATTTGCATCAGGTTGTTTTGCTAAATCACCTAATACTGATAAAGCATCTTCTACTTTCTGATCTTCGTTTAAGAATTCAGAAAAGTTAGCTAAAATTCTAGCTGCTAAAGAAATGTCTTTTACTTCAATTTCTATATTAGATGTTTTTGTAAAAGCTTTTACAATTGGTAAAAAAGAACGCGTTGCTAATCCCGGAGCTTCATCTGTTTTTGTATATATTATTTTAGCTTTTGTACTCATGTTAATTGTATTTTAGTAAGGATCTAGATTGAATTTCTATCTATGTTAGTTTCATTATTTAAAAGGCTCGCAAATCTAAGAATTTAATTTGATGTTTTTATTGGTAAAATACTATTAATTAAAGGTTTTTAATGCGTTTTTGATAATTTTTGAAATCGATTTCGTGTAATTTAAAAATATATGTTATCAGGAGTAATTTCTTTTACAAATTCGACCTCATTTAGGTGAATTAGAAATTTTTGTAATTTTAAACATTACTTTTTAAAACAAAAAAAAAGCGTTGTAATAAAACAACGCTTTTTAGATTTTTTATAAATTGAAGAATTATCTTCTTTTCTCAGTAATTCTAGCTTTTTTACCAGTAAGACCTCTAAAGTAAAAGATTCTAGCTCTACGAACTTTACCTCTTTTATTTATTTCAATTTTTTGAATAGAAGGTAAGTTTACAGGAAAAATTCTTTCTACACCAACAGTACCAGACATTTTTCTGATTGTAAATGTTTCTGAAGCTGCAATACCTCTTCTTTGGATAACTACACCTCTAAAAAACTGAGTACGTACTTTTTCCCCTTCTTTAATTTCGTAATAAACAGTGATTGTATCACCAGCTCCAAATTTTGCAAATTCTTTCTTTGCAACAAATTCGTCTTGTACAAACTTTACTAAAGCTTCCATATTTTTTAATTTAATTGATTTTGTAAAACAACGTTCACGATATCTTCGTCAGAGGTTAATTTAGCGGTTGCAAAAATAGCATTTTTTTTTAGTTGATAAAACTAAAAAGCAACTATTTTTTAGGTTGATAGTCAGTACAATAGAAAATCCAAAATTTTCTACTTTCTTTTCCATTTATTTTAATGATAATTGGCGCTAGTTCAATTACGTTTTTAAAGTAAGAGGTTAATAGAGGATTAATTTTAGCTAACTTATTTGAGTCCTTAAAACGTTTGTCAGAGTCTATAAATAGTGCGTTTTTTCCTTTTAAGATATTTAAGTCATCACCTAAATAATCAAAATGCAGTGAAGGTAAACCAATAATATTTTGTGCATAGACTTTATCTTTCATGAAAAAATTTAAACAAGCAGACGTTTTATAATTATCGTTAGAAAAAATAAAAGCCTCTGTGTATGTTTCTTTTAAAGTGGCTGTTTCATTTGCTAACTCTTCCCATCCAACCCAAGTATCGTCACTTTTTATGGGTATTAAATAAAAGAGAATCTGCAAACTAAAAAGTATATGAAATACTATCGAAAATATAATTTGCACTTTTAATAGCTTTTTACTGATAAACATTCCTGCAATAATAATTCCAGTAATATAAGAAGGCATCATCCAGTTTAATTTTACCCAATAAATAGGAGTAAGCAGGAAAAAACCGACAAAAGTAGGAACAAAAAATGCTAATAAAAATAAGGTTTTAGAACTGGGTAGTTTAAATTTGAATAAAATTCTTTTTACATACTTATAAGTGAAAGAGACAAAGATTAAAAACAAAACGGGTAATAATAAAAACATTTGATGACCAATGGCGCCAAAGAAGTTTTTAGGAGAAATTTTAAACTCTGAAATAGAGCTAGTTCTCTCGGATGATTGAAAAACAAAAGATGCAAAGTCGTTTTGATAATTCCAATACCAAACAGGAAAGGTTACTCCAACTGATATAATTATAGAACACCATAGCCAAGGAGATAGTAATAATCCTCTATACTTATTAGAGAAGACTAAAAAACCCAACAAACCAAATTGTAATAAAATAGCAGTGTATTTGCTGTTAAAGGCAAGTCCCATTGCTATTCCACCTGCTATAAAAAACCATTTTTTCTCTTCGAATATTGCTTTGTACAAACAAATTAAACTTAGTGTCCAGAACAATAATAAAGGCACGTCTGGAGTAGAATTAAAGGATAAGATAGATATGAATATTGTAGAAGCTAATAATATAAAAGCTTTTTGTAATTTTTCTTTAGATAAAAAATAAGAAGCTAATTTATAAAAACTAAGTATCGTAAGTGAGGTAATAAAAAAGTCTGCAAATTTCACAACAAATATTGAAGAACCAAAAATATTTGTAAAAAAACGTAAAATATAACCAATCATTCCAGGGTGATCAAAATAGGAAAGTGATAAATTTTGACCGTACAAATAATAATATGCGTCTTGAGGCATTAATCCCATGAACGGTAACAAAAGTATTCTGAAGATTTGAAAACCTAAAACCCAAGAAATGGCTTTATTGTTTTGTATAAAATTTAAAAGCTTATTCATCTAGTAAATCTGGTCTTATGGACGCTGTCCTTTTATGTGCTTGATCGCTTCTCCAATCATCAATTTTTGGAAAGTTTCCAGAAAGTAATATTTCTGGAACCTTACTTCCTTCAAAATTTGAAGGTCTTGTATATACCGGTGGCGATAATAAATTATCTTGAAAAGAGTCTGTAAGTGCAGATTGTTCATCACCAATAACACCTGGTATTAAACGTACTACAGCGTCTACCAAAACCGCTGCAGCTAGTTCACCACCAGTTAAAACATAATCTCCAATAGAAATTTCTTTGGTAATAAAAAGTTCTCTAATTCTATGATCTACACCCTTGTAATGACCTGTTAAAATCAGAATATTTTCTTTTAATGACAGTGTATTTGCGGCAGATTGATTTAGTGTTTTTGCATCTGGGGTCATATAAATAATCTCATCATACACGCGCTCTGCTTGCAATTTTTTAATACAGTTTGCAATGGGTTCAATCATCATTACCATTCCTGCACCACCTCCAAACTGTGTGTCGTCTATTTGTTTATAATTGCCCAAACCATAAGCACGTAAATCGTGAATGATAATCTCTGCTAAACCTTTTTCTTTTGCACGTTTAATGATTGAATGGTTAAACGGACTTTCTAATAAATCTGGTGCTACTGAAATAATATCTATTCGCATATTACAAATGTAAGTTTTTAGATAATTAAAAGAAATGTTTTTTTACCAGTTTTTCGTGAAGAACAAAAAATAATTTTAATTATTCTTTTTCATATGAAACAGAGCATCTCATTTGATTACAATCGGTGTTTTATTTATTAAAAGGATTGAGTAATAAAACGAATTTAAATTTAGGTTTGGTTATTGCTTTATTTTTTAAAATGCTGCAATTGCGGCTTCAGCACATCGTTCACCATCCATAGCTGCAGAGACAATTCCTCCTGCATATCCACCACCTTCGCCACAAGGAAATAAACCTTCTATGTCTGTGTGCTCTAAGTTTGCTTTTCTTGGAATATTAATTGGTGATGAGGTTCTAGATTCTACACCAATAATATTTGCTTCATTTGTATAGTAACCGTGCATTTTTTGGCCAAAACCAGCAAAACCTTTGCGCAACCTACTACCTATAATTTTTGGCAAAAGAGAGTGCATAGGAGCAGATTTTAAACCAGGCTGATAAGAAGTTTCATTTAAATCTGTTGAAAACTTACCGTCTACAAAATCTACCAATCTTTGAGCAGGTGCAGCTTGCGTTCTTCCGCCAGCAAGAAAAGCAATTTTTTCTAAATCTTTCTGAAACTCCAATCCTCTTAATTCGCCAAAATGATCATATTTCTTAAAGTCTTTATCAATATCTAATTCAACAACAATTCCTGAATTAGCAAACTTGTTATTTCTTCTAGAAGGAGACATGCCGTTCACAACCACTTCGCCGCTAGCGGTTGCAGCAGGTACAATAAAGCCACCAGGGCACATGCAAAAAGAATAAACACCTCTGTTATTTACTTGCTGTACTAAACTATAAGCTGCGGCTGGTAAAAGTTCATCTCTCTCTCCAGAGCAATGGTATTGTATTTGATCTATTATTTCTTGTGGATGCTCTACACGAACGCCCATAGCAAAAGACTTTGCCTTAATTCTTATTTCTTTTCTGTGCAATAACTCATAGACATCTCTAGCAGAATGTCCGGTTGCTAGAATTACTGAATTAACAGCCATTTCTTTTCCATTATGAAGCTGAATGGCTTGTAATTTATTGTCCTTGATAACAAAGTCAGTTACTTTAGTCTCAAAATGAATTTCTCCACCAAATTTTAAAATATTTTCACGGATATTTTCAATAATTTTAGGTAATTTATTTGTCCCAATATGCGGATGGGCATCTATTAAAATTTGCTCTGTAGCACCATGAAAAACTAGATTTTCAAAAATTCTTCTAACATCGCCACGTTTTAAGGAGCGGGTGTATAGTTTACCATCAGAATACGTTCCTGCTCCACCTTCGCCAAAACAATAATTAGAGTTTTCATCTACAATATGATCTCTGTTTATTGCTTTTATATCTCTACGTCTGTTTTGCACGTTTTTTCCACGTTCTAATATTATGGGTTTGTAACCCAATTCTATGCAACGCAAAGCGGCATACATTCCGGCAGGACCAAAACCAACAATATGAATTTCTTTGGCATTAGAAACGTCTTTATATTCAAAAATATAATCAGACTTTTCTGGTACTTGTTCATTTATGTAAACAGCAACTTTATAATTAAAGATGATGTCTTTCTTTCGAGCATCTATAGATTTACGCAATACTTTTACTGCAGAAATCTCGTTTTTGCCAACTCCTAATTGTTTAGAAGCTTTAAATAAGAGCACATTTTCTTTTTTTTCTTCTATTAAGTTTACACGAAGTTGAATTTCTTTAACCATTTTGCAAAAATACGTAAATTAACGAATAGTATTTTTTAAATATTCTATTATTACTGTAGCTTAAGATTTAATTAGATAAGTATATATCTAAAGACGTTTTTCGGAAAATAAGTTAGTGTAAAACGCACTTTATCATTCGATCATTTCCAAATAAATCTTTTTTTAGTTGAATATTTTTAAAGCCTTTCTTTACCAACATGTTTATAGTTTCTTTTCCTAAATATTGGTTGATTTCAAAAAATAACATTCCGTTTTCAGAAAGCTGTTTTTTTGCTAAATCGGCTATTTTATTATAAAAAATTAATGGGTTTTCATCTGCCACAAATAGAGCTAAATGCGGTTCGTTTTCTAAAACGTTATTTTTTATTTCTTTCTTTTCTAATTCTCTAACATATGGCGGATTGGAAATAATAACATCATATTCTTGGGGCAACGATTCAGCGTTTAAGATGTCTAACTCTATAAACTCTATTGTAACTTTGTTTAAAATAGCATTTTGTCTCGCTATTAAAAGAGCTTCCGGAGAAATATCAATTGCAGAAATATTTAATGATGTTAAATTTTTAGCCAAAGAAATTGGAATACAACCAGTTCCTGTACCGATATCTAGAATAGAGAGTTCTGTGATTTTATTATTTGTGAACACCTTAATTTCATCTAGAACCCATGCAACCAACTCTTCAGTTTCTGTTCGAGGTATCAAAGTGTTTTTATCAACCAAGAAAGGAAGCCCATAAAACTCGGTATTACCAATAATATATTGAATAGGCTCTTCTTTTTGAAGCCTTTTTACAATGTTTTTTAAATCGATTAAGTTTTTTTCAGTAATTAAAAAATCAGATTTTAAAACGGTATCAATTCTTTGCAATTTTAGTTTTTCTTCCATTAAAATAAAGAAAAAACTATCTATCTCTGTTTTTGGATAGATTGCTGAAAGTGCTTCGTTAAAAAATAATTTAAATTCTTTTAATATCATATCTTTTTTAACATCCAGACATTGCATGCATAGTGTCCTGTATTCCCTATTGGCTCCTTTAAATTTAGAAATCCATTTTTGTTATATAACTTTCTAGCAGCTTGCATGTAAGGCATGGTCTCTAAATAACAACTGTCAAATCCAAATTCTTTGGCTTTCTCTAAACATTTAGAAATTAAAGTAGTTCCTAAACCTTTTCCTCGCGCAATTGGTAAAAAATACATTTTTTGAAGCTCACAGATATTGGCTTTACAATTGTCTAATTTCGCGATTCCTGCTCCACCGATAACTTTGTTCTTATAAACTACAACAAAATAAGCAACTTTTTCTTTTTGATAGGTTTCAAACATTATTTCTGTTGCTTTGTCTTCATATGCAGTTCCTGTTTTCGGAGCACCCATTTCTAAAATCACACTTTTAATTACCTTAGAAATTTCTATATTGTCGGTGGGTTTTATTTCTCTTATGATAAAATCATCACATGTCATTTATTACTGTATTTTTGCATGAGCAAGTTACCTAATTTTTAATTTTTTCCTATGAAAAATAAATTATATTTTTTAGTTCTGTTTTTAATTTTATCTAGTTGTTCTCTTCAAAAAGAACCTGTATTTATTAAAGTAGACAATGTAAAGGTCTTAAGTTTTGCTGCAGATACTATCAAGTTAAAAGCAATTGCTTTTTTTGAAAATCCGAATGATGTTGGAGGGAGTATTTCCACAGATGAAATAAAAATATTTGTAAATGATAAAGAGGTAGCTCAAGTTTTTTCAGAAAAATTTAAGGTACCTGCTAAAGATAATTTTTCAATTCCAATGATAGCCTATATTCCTACAAAAAATATTTTAAATTCCAATAAAAACGGTATGCTTGGCGGTTTGTTAAATTCGCTATTGACCAATAAGGTAAAGGTTAGAATTAAAGGAAATTTACATTTTTCTGTTTTTGGTTTTAAAAAAGAATTTTTAGTTGATAAAACACAAGAAATAAAACTTTAAGTTATTAAACACGAATTTTACATAAAACGCTGTTTGCAAATTGCTAAAAACGGAATTGGAACTACACATCCTAATCCGTCTGTTGGTGCTGTAATTGTTTATCAAAACAAAATTATTGGAGAGGGATTTACGTCTCCACACGGCGAAAATCACGCAGAGGTAAATGCAATTAATGCTGTAGAAAATAAGTCTCTTTTAAAAGAGGCAACTATTTTTGTTACGTTAGAGCCTTGTAGTCATTTTGGTAAAACTCCACCTTGTGCAGATCTTATTGTAAAACATCAGTTAAAACAAGTTGTAATTGGTTGTTTAGACTCTAATAGTTTAGTTGCAGGCAAAGGAGTTTCTCATTTAGAAAACGCAGGTATTAATGTTATTGTTGGCGTTTTAGAAACGGAATGCAGAATGCATCATAAACGTTTTTTTACAGTTCAAGAAAACAAACGACCGTATATTATTTTAAAATGGGCAGAAACTAAGGATGGTTTTGTTGCGCCAATAGCTAAGAATGAAATTAAACCTATTTTTATTTCCAATACATATTCACAGCAGTTAGTTCATAAATTAAGAAGTGCCGAACATGCAATTCTTGTTGGTACAAAAACGGCTCTAGCAGATAACCCAAAGTTGAATATTAGAAGTTGGTCGGGAGAAAACCCAATTCGTGTTGTTTTAGATAATACTTTAAGGATACCTAAGAATTCAAATATTTTTGATGGCAGCACAAAAACCATTATTATTACATCAGCTAAAAATAAAAATATAGTTTCGAGTAATAATTTAATTTTTGAAGAAATTGATTTTTCTAAAAATATAGCAAAACAGGTTTGCGAAGTTTTAAGCAAATATCAGATTCAATCTTTAATTGTTGAGGGAGGAACACAAACTTTACAATCTTTTATAGATGAAAAATTATGGGATGAAGCCATGGTTTTTGTTGGGAATACTAGTTTTGTAAAAGGAGTGAAATCTCCAATAATTACAAAAGAATTTAAAGAAGAGTTCATAGAAAGAGATGTTTTAAAAAGATATACCAATGATTAAAAATATTGTCTTTGATTTTGGAGATATTTTCATCAATCTAGATAAAAAACTTTTTGCAGAAGAGTTACAGAAAATTCATATTTCACAAGAATCTGAGGAAATGTTACCAATTTTGCAGCAGTATGAGATGGGACTTGTTTCTACAGATAAATTTCTTACTTTTTTTGAAGAAAGATTAAGTGTTTCGCAAGACAAGTTGAAAAGAGCATGGAATTCTATTTTATTAGATTTTCCAAAAGAACGCTTGCGTTTTATTCAGAACTTATCAAAAAGCAAAAAATATAGATTATTTTTATTAAGTAATACCAATGATCTACATATTTCTTGGATACAACAGAATTGGGGAATGGAACAATACAATGCATTCAAAATCTGTTTTGAACAATTCTATTTATCGCACGAAATAAATTTAAGAAAACCGAATAACAATATTTATGAATTTGTTTTAACTATGAATAAACTAGCACCAAAAGAAACGTTATTTATTGACGATACTAAAGAAAATACAGATGCTGCAAAAGCTTTAGGCATTCATATTTGGAATCTGAAACCAGGCAAAGAAGACGTTTTAGAACTACTCACTAAAAACTATATATAATTGATTTTTCTACTTTTAAGTATCCTTTTTTCTACAGGTTTATTTGTTGTTTTTAAATATTTTGGCATTTATAAAATAGATGTTTTAAAAGCTATTTTTGTAAACTACATTGTTGCTTTTTCTATGGGGTTTTTCTTTGCGGAAAGACAAATACCAATTTCAGAAATTTATTTGCAACCTTGGTTTTCCGGTGCTTTGTTTTTAGGAGCACTATTTGTTTCTATATTTTTTGTAATGGCAATGACGGCTCAGAAAAATGGAGTATCGGTTACCTCAATTGCGGGTAAAATGTCTGTGGTTGTGCCTGTTTTTTTTGGAATAATTTTATATAATGAGTCTGTAACTTTTTTGAAAATAGTAGGAATTATTATGGCTTT
>Ga0308015_10000014_pt1 | contig 113896 bp, 130 predicted proteins | sample Neamet231_FD_203128 | JGI IMG/M metagenome (GOLD analysis project Ga0308015, IMG submission 203128) | Marine microbial communities from water near the shore, Antarctic Ocean - #231 | ecosystem: Environmental > Aquatic > Marine > Unclassified | place: Southern Ocean | collected 2014-07-28
TTATTTGTATGATGGGATTTGAAGATGATGAACAAAAAAGAGCATTTGCAAATCATGTGTCTGATAACAGAACATGGGAAAAAGGAATTAGGTTAGGAGAGTCAGGAATTGATGATGCTAGCATTACTGCTGATGGATGGGTGGAATGAGTGATTATTTTTACAAAGATGAATTATACGAATCAGTAGAACATGATAATTTTGTAGATCCTGCACTAATAACAGGTCTTAAGGATTTTTACAATTATATAACACCAAAGTTTGCTGAAGAGATTGCACACATGGATCCTGCTCGTTTAAAAATTAATGATATTTGGGCAAGTTTTGATGTAGCTGGAGAAGAGACTGCAAGTTTTATTTGCTTTGATTATCTTAATGCAGTAAACCGTGCCAAAAGTGGATTGTTTAGATCTGCAGACAACGAAGTATACAGACAGTTTAAAAAGAAGTATCAAAATGACTTTAACATAATAAAAGAAATGCGTGATGCTGTACACACTAACTTAACTAAGTTAGGAAGAGATCCAGGTTGGATTTGGACAACATCAATATTTAATTTTAACAAGCCTTTTGAAATTCATACTGACGGAGTGGATACTCCTTTAAAAAGTCAAAATAGACCTGAGAAATGGGAAGACTTAAATCCTAAACAATATAAACCAAATAAAGCAACTCCATGTGCTGGTCACCAAGGATTGATTAACATTGATGCTGGACCAACTGCTGGTACAGTTACTTTTAATCAATGGTATCCATATAGCGTATACTTAAATTATGGTGCTGAAATTGAAGGTACATGGAGTGTAGGGCCTGCGCCTAAAAAGAGAATAATTTGTTTTGGTAAAGGTGACGAGCCAACAAGATTTGGCGAGCATATACGTAACTTTACAGATGCTCCAATGAGTGATGAAGATTATGCACGTATTATGGAACATGTAGAAGACCACACACGTGTATTCAATCAAGAAGAAGGATATGGAACATCATTAGAAAAGATACTGTATTTTGGGGAACCTGGAAAACTTATATCCTGGGATTCAAAGCGTTTTCATAAGACAAAACCATTCAATCATTTCTACCAACATAAGCTACATAACGAAAGTCGTATGTGCTACGCTTATATGTCTACTATGCTATAACTGCCAAGGAAACACTTTAAATTTAGGTAGTACTTCTTGTATTTCAATGTCATCTACCCACATAGCTTTTGGTGGTTGATTCATCTGTGGATCCATTAAAGTTATCATTACTTTGCTACCAAGGTTCCGGCTTTTTATGCTGTTTAGAAGCTCATTACGCATGCTTACACGGGCGTTTAGCCCAAAGTAGAATGCAGTAGCTTGATAGTGATAAATGTTGCTTAAATGAACGTAAACGTTGCCTACGTTGCTTTGTATGGAGTCTAACAGCCTTGCATTGTCAGTAGGATTAAAGAAATCATGTATATGATATGAATACCCAATATGCTTAAATGCATCTGCATGCCAATCCTTAAAACCTAGTTGATTATCCACTTGTGCTTGCATTTGATCAGCCATTTTATATCCACGTGTTTGGATAGTATCACCATCAATAGTTGAAGCATTCTTCAGCATTAATGAGAAGGTTTTAGAGTCTATTCCATCCCATTCAGTTACCCAACGTTTAGCATTTATTAAAGCAATATTGCTTACATCTCTAACTTCTACTGTACAACTTGCTTCCATGCCCAATGACCAAGGATACAGTATGGGATTTAATCCACCTGCACTTGTTACTAATTTAGTGAATTGTATATCGCCTAAATCTGGCATGTAGTGTTCTGCAATATTTGGGTTGTCTGTGTTTGCTACGAATGTAACTTGTGTATTAAGAATTCTTAATATTAGGTGTGAGAACATATCTGGTGTTGCTTTATTAAAATCTAATATAGTATCACCACCTGCTATAATCATAGGTGCAGTTGAATTTACAGAATTAAAGTACTCGTCAATATTAGTAAACACAATGCCTTGCTTTATAATGAGTATTTGTTCAAAGCCATCTAGCTTTGATTGTTCTACCATTACTTCTATGTCATTGTGTATGTACTGTTGTGCATTGTATTTGTCTACAACTACATAATAGTATTCTAATAAATTCTGAGAAAAACCAGTAACAAGTGTATTAACATTATCTGCCAATAACCAGCCTACTGCTATTTTTTTATTATCTTTATTAAATTTATCCATGTTAGTCCCAATGCATTACATTGGATTTTTGATGATAGTAATTATCTGAGATTCGTTGCATTTCTTGTTCTGAGATTCTAAAGCTAAATCTACTAAAGTTAATGCATACCATGTTAGCATCAATACATTCTGGGCGTGGTCCAAACGCACTGTGATACCACCAAACTTTTCCATCATGCTTCATTTCTAAACCCTGTACACCTTCTCCAATTTTCCAATTTTCTAAAATGTATTCAAAGTCTTCTTGTTTAAACTCTCTATTTGTGACTATATAATCAGTCACTTTAAATGATACCTTAACTGTTTTATCATCTTTAAAAAGATATATCTTTAATGGATCACTGAATAGTACTACGTTGTTACTGTCTTTTATTGTAGGCATCTGTTATTTCCTTAGCTAATTCTAAATTAATGTCTTGGTGATTATTATAGTCTTCGTAGTATCGTGCTATCCAGTCTTTGTCTGGAGACTCAATTTCTACAGTATCCCATAATGTTTGCAACCCATCTAAAGTTAGCCATTGGCTTTGCTTTATAATGCGATCGTTTTCACATTCATCAATTTCATTGTTATATGCTTTCTTACTTATAAACTTATCTACAATGACATCGGTACCTGGCCAACTATGATCATCTGCACTATAGTTTGCATTGCGATCGTCTTCCATTAGCGTGTTGTACTCTCTGGATGCCCAGTTAACAATGTTACCGTCCCATTCATCCATTTCAGTCCTGATTAATAGTGCAGTTTTACCTCTGCTCCATTTCCATATGTCTTCGTAATTTTGAGCATGTAATAATACTGCTATGCTCTTATCTTCTATTAAGTGTAAAAGTCCGTCTAACTGTTCAGTAGTAATAGACATGGCATTCCGGACCTCATAATTGTACCACTGTCTATCGCTTTCTGAAATATTCCAATAATCATCATGTACACGAATTTTGCCTAGCATGCCTGGTTCGTGATCAATCTCTTGACCATCTAGTTCATATGATGCCCAATGCTCACCAGCTTGGCTTGTACCGTGTAACATAGGACTGTTGTTGAGCAAATATGGAATCTCCATTTGGCTCATGCAACTATGACTGCAAACTAAGTATAATGTGTTCATTTTAATCCTTGTATTTTCTTTTTTCCCTTATTGCTTCTTGCAAATCCAGGATTTGTTCGTTTTCTATTAATCTAATAATAGTTTCTGTTACGCCAACTTCTTGTTGAATTCTTCCTAGCTTAGCCATTAAATTATCTAACTCTGTAGTATAAAATCTAAGCTCTTTCCGCTTTCTATCTCGTTGATCGTATATGTCCGTGATATCAATAATTAATTTCTTATCAGCATCACCCTTACTGTTATGTCCTATTAGAGTCATATTTTACCTCTCTAATTTCAAATAAGCAGACGAATCATAAGTCCTATAGCTGTGTCCTGAAACGGTGAAATCCGTTGGGCCAAACTATGCTTTGTCTACAACACTATTTACCAGTAAAAATACTGTATCCGATCTTGTAGTCTATACCTTGTGCATTAAAATTAACTGCACTATGTAGCTTACCCATATCAAATGTTATTGCATCACCAGGTTGCCAACGTACAATTGCTTCAACTGTAAGACCATGTAATGCTTCATAAGGTATGTGTGTAAGATACTCGTTGTATATTTCTTTATTGAATGGAATGTCCGTAAAACCTTCTATGTTACTGTAGTCTGTTAAACTTTTATTATAGAAGCTTTCTGGAACTTTTGGATATCCCCTAAAGCACTTAATAGGACCATCTAAGTAATATTGATCAAATACAATAAAGCTAGTTGGCTTGGATATTTCTAATGGAATAACTACTGTCTTAAAGATATCGTATATCTTTTCGTGGTAATCATCATTATGTACTATGTGAGGTTTTTCAACTTTAAATATGTTACTGCCCCATACCATATTGTCTTCACCAATTAAATGATCTACAAAGTTTTGTACAGGAGTAAACCATGCTTCATACTCTTGTCTATCTGGGCTATAGTTCATAACAACAGGACCCTTAGATCCTGCTTCTTTATATTTTACAATTTGTTTTGAATTATGATACTGATTAAGTAAGTAATCAATAAATCCTTGATTCACTACGTCCTTGTGTAATTCTGCTGTTGTATATCTATCTGTAATTAACTTTTTTTGTTCTGCTGTTCTCATCCTACGAATGCTCTTTCTATTACAAACTCTCCCGGCGTCTTATTTGTGCCTTCTGTGAATCCCATCTCTTCTAAATATTCTTTAAGTTCAATATTCATTTCCATAGATCCGCAAATCATTACTCTATCGTGTAATGGTGAAAGTTCTGGTAGTCCTAATTTGTCTTGTACTTTGTTTTCATACATTGCTGTTGTAACACGGCCTTCGTTTTCATATGTTTCACGTGTACATGTAAAGTAACATTTTAATTTGCCTTCAGTTACTTCACTAAATATTTCATCGTCATTTAGTCCTTCAAGTAGCTCTCTAAATGCAAGTTCCTTTGCAATCCTAGTGCCCCATACTAAAATAACATTATCATAATATTCGTATGTATCAATTCCACGTATAATACTCATAAACGGAGCAATGCCTGTTCCTGTAGCTAATAGATATAAGTTACGGCCAGGGTTTAAGTTAGCATGTACTAAGGTGCCAACTGGTTTGTCATTTACTAGAAACTCGTCGCCTGGTTTAATGTGCTGTAGCCTGCTTGTTAACGGTCCGTCTTGTACTTTAATACTGTAGAACTCTAGTGTGTCTTGATGGTTAGGGCTTGCTACACTGTAAGCTCTCATTATTGGTTTACTTTTTTGTAACTTCTCAGACCAATTATCTAGTCCAATCATTAAAAACTCACCATCACGGAATCTAACGTGAGGCGCTCGTGTGGTTACAAAATGAAATAAGGTATCAGTGTAATGTGTTACTTCTAGTACTGTTTCTTTAATTATTGCCATTGTTATTTGTTCTCTGTAAAAAATGTGTCTGTATATTCTTTGACCAAGTCCTTCCAACCTTCGAGTGCTGGAGACTTTAAATGCACACACCAATTGTTGTATTCATCTTCATCTAAATCAAATAGTATTTTGCCTACGTCTATTTCCACTACTTTAGGAACTAGCTTTTCTAAATCTGGTATATGTTCACGTTGTCCTAGTAAGTTATCAAACAAGTATCTGTCATTTAACCCTGGATCATCATACGGTCTTAATTTTTCTGCTCTTGCTAAGAACTTATCATAGTGGTCTGGTTTAGAAACACAAAGTAAGTATAAACATTCAGGAGTTACTGTTTCAATTAGTTGCTCAACTACATGTTCTTTCATTGCATGCTTAACATTATGCAACAAGTTTGGTTTAACGGATAGCTTAGTGAACGTGCGAACTGTTTCATTATCTTTTAATTTACTTGCCATAAGATACGACCATCTAACGTGTTCGTCCCATGCTACAACTGAAGTGTTTTGGTGTGGGCTATTTTCAGCTTCGCCTAATGCACCTTGCCATAGATTGTGTCGTTCAATTGATAAGTGTAATGGCTCTGGTGATTTCTCACCCCAAAACTTATCTATACGTGTATTTCTATTCCATTTTTTACCACTTAAAAATCCTTCATGCTGTCCCATAAAATATAAAAAGAAATTTCCACTCATACATGCTGTGTGCATTAATAAATGGCATTCTACATCTTTACTTTTCACCTATAATCTCCTTTGCATAGTCTAGTTTTTTCTTCCAGTTAGCAATAGGCACTGTTCCTAACACTGTTAATACTTTCTGGTATTCCTCTTCGTCATATTTAAAAAACAATTTATCAACATCCACATCAAGTACCGAGTGTGTTTCTCTAATTGTTTCTAACGCTGTATCGTTTAGTTCTTTTTGTCTTATTGTGTTGTTTAACACTTCTTCATACGGTTCTATTGATGTGTTAAGAACTATTAACCTATCTGTTATGTGTTCAAAGAATTTAATATTGTCCTTATCAGTAGTTAGGTTATATACTGTACTTATTGGTGCATTTAGAAACAGTTCTTTAGTCTTGGCAAGTATTTGCTTTGGTGCATGTACTTGCGGCTTTACTAATAACTTACTAATTGCTGTCTTTGATCGCCACTTTGTATCTGCTTGTTCTTTTAACACATTTGATACGTGTGTGTTCCAATCCATGTCACTTAAAAACCACCTATGATAATCATCAGGTCTAAAGTGAAAGAAACCAATCTCTGGTCTAGCTGTTTCGTACTCATCAGCTTTAGTTTCGTAATCACCACCCGGCTGTAGTTCTTTTACTGTGTGCCGAGGTCTTAGCGGAGCTTCTGCAAATCCTTCATGTAGGTTAAAAAACCATAGAAATGTGTTTCCATAAAATCCTTGTGTATGCGTACATACGTGACATTCAATATTTTGCATTAATTCCTCAATTTGGTACACCCTAGGAGAATCGAACTCCTCTTGCACGGATGAAAACCGTGTGTCCTAACCGATAGACGAAGGGTGCATGTTGCTATTTTAGTATAAGTAGGTTAACTTGTCAACCGTTTTACTTACACCAAGATTCTTTTTTGTCGCCGTAGTATTCTCTGGCAAATCCATTATCAATTAGCATGTGTCGTAAACTTTTGCCATCAATAATAATATCACCTAATACACGCCCGCCATATTTGTCCCACTTATAGATTGCTACTTGTATTTTAGTTGCACCGTTAAGTTTGCTTTTAGTAAATTTACTTGCAAGCTCTCCCCAACCAGCTTCTTCTGTACATTCAGCTCTCCAACTTTTCTCAGGAGTATCTACGCCGTAAACACGAATACTTAGTTCTTGTTTAAGTGGCTCTGGTAAAAAGTCTGCTTTAAATGCTACTGTGTCTCCATCTATAACTCGTGTAACTTCAAAATCATAAATCACCATGTTCACTTCTTTTGCAGTAGCTTGTCCTGCTGTAAGTAGAAGTGTGAGTGCGGCAAACATTGTTACTAATATCTTTTTCATAATTATTCTCCTTTGTAGTATTTATTATAAAGTTTTTTGTACGCATGCTTAACTGCATAGTACCTAGTGTGATACAATTTTGCTGTATCTTTTAATATTTGACTATTGCTTACGCCTAAATAATCAAGTATTTTGTCTGTTTTCTTAAACCATTCAACATCAATTACTAAATGATCTCTATTATAATTCTTTATGTACGACAATGATAAGTCTTGTGCTATTTCATCTGTAGTTTCATGCTTTCGTTCAAACAGTCTATGAAACGAATAGTCTAATTTAAAACTATTGTTGCCGTCAAGTTGTGCATGGTATAAATCCCAATGAGCAAAATTTAATTGCCACATGTACTGTAGCTTACCATCTGTTGCATCTTGAATACATTGCTGATGATAGTCTCTATACCAAACTTCTTTCCATTTTCCAATTTCTTTTCCAGCCATTAGCATATGATCTTCCCACCAAATCTTAGTATGGACATCGATTCTATCTGCAGGCATTCTATTAAATGCATATTGACTTATGTAAAACATTGCACTTTGTTTTGTTGTAGCTTTTGCAACAATAAGTTTTTCGCATTGTGGAGCAAATTGTGGGTTATCACAACAACCAAAGTAATTACTCCATACTGGGTATTCAAATTTGTTATTAAATTTAAAATAATCTGTAAGACAATCTACACTACCATTATTTTCTCTTTTGTTTTCCATCATTCTAAGTGATTCTTGATGGGAATTATATAGTTGTGTATCAATAGCAGAATCGGCACGTAATTCTGAAACTATATTACCAATTGCTAAGTTATCTGGATTTGGGTTTCTGCCTTCGTATATTTGGGGTCCAAAGCGTGGGTCGCTAGCAAGCCACCAGTGAATTGCTGGTGCGTGTGCATTAACGTGTTGGTATATTCCTATCATATTTACTTTCTAGTTATAGTAGTACTTATCAGTTCGGCTAGTTCGCCCGATTGTGCCATGTCATTTACAATATCACAGCCGCCTATAAATTCACCGTTTACATATACTTGAGGTATTGTAGGCCAATCACTAAAGTCTTTTATGCCTTGCCTTATTTCATCATCTTGTAATATATCAATATATGCAAACTTCTCATTACAATTTTGTAAGTTTTGTACTGTTTGTGCTGAAAATCCACAAGCTGGAAACGTAGGATTGCCTTTCATATAAAGTACAATAGCATTGCCATTAATTTGTTCTTTTATTTTATCTACTATATTCATTTTTTCTACTCTCGTTATGCAGTTATTTATCTTATAATCTTCTGGGAAAATGGGCCAGTCGAATGTGCGTCTATTTCTGGAAACACAATTTTAAATGTTTCGGAAAAACAATTCCAATTGCCGTCTTGTAATAATTCTCTTTTAATTGGGTCACTATTATCAATGTAGTCAATTACTCGTTGGTATTCTTGTGTATAAAAATCTATGGTCTCTTGTTTCATTGTTAGACCTATTTTTTCAAGTACTGCGGTTGTGTGTTCAAGTTGTGCAATAATATCAGGATGATTATCTATTACACGACCACTAAACCGTGAATTATGCTCATATCCTTTATTGTCATTGAATAATTCTTTTTCAGGTAAGTTTGCCCAATGCTGGTTAAAGTTATATCTACTGGAAGCAGGTTCAGTTTTCCAATTTAATTTGTTCATAAGTTTATATGTTTTACTCTGTGCGTTATTATCTTCTAAATTATCATAATCAAAAATATGATGTTGATGTGTAATATTAAACATCTTACTTGCGGCTATAATTGCCGAAGTGTTTCTCATTATGTCGTTTGACATTGACCAGTATTTTTTTATATATTCTTCACCATACTTATCAGAAGGATTAAGAGAAGTTAGTAGGTTACCATAACATTCCCAGAAACCGTTTTCTTGGAGTCTATCTTCCCTTGCCCATGCAGACCAACCTACTAATATAATATCGTCTTCTGTAAATTTAAAATGCAAATCATCTTCAAGCATCATGCAGAATATACCTTGATTGCCTAAGCCAGCATTAGAGTTTTTTATATATTTGTATTCGTCACCAAAGTTTTTCTGAATCATATCAGGCCAACAAGGCCAGCGCCATCTTCCAAAACTACAACCGTATGTAAAAATTCTTTTTATGGTCATATCCAACTAGTTGTTGTTATTTTATCTACTGTATTCATTTAACTTCCTTAATGTTACTGGCGGAGGGTGAGAGATTCGAACTCTCGGAACCTTGCAGTTCATTGGTTTTCAAGACCAACGCGATCGACCACTCTGCCAACCCTCCACTATATTAGTTATCTACTTAATTTCGTAGTAGCTAGCACCCTCAGGTACTGGGTTTTTGCCTTGATAATCTGCAATAGCAGATTTAATTGCATCTTCGGCTAGTACACTGCAATGTATCTTAACTGGAGGTAATGCAAGTTCATGTGCAATATCCATGTTCTTTATTGAGCCTGCTTTATCTAACGTCATACCTTTTACCATTGTAGTTAATAAACTACTACTAGCAATAGCACTACCGCAACCATAAGTTTTGAATTTAGCATCTTCAATAATACCATTTTCATCTACTTTGATTTGTAAACGCATTACGTCTCCACACGCTGGAGCTCCTACCATACCTGTACCAATGTTACTTTCTTCAGCATTAAATTTACCTACGTTTCGTGGGTTCTCATAATGGTCCATCACCTTGTCTGAATAAGCCATAGCCTATACTCCTATAAATGTTTTGAAAATTTATCTTCGTACAATACTTTTTTTCGCATGTACATTTTGTGATAATCTAAATAGAATTTCTTAAGTCTAAATGTGTTTAACATATCAAGGTAACTTAAAATACTGTCTCCTTTATCCTTAAACCAATCATCACCTACTACTATATGATCTATTTCTCTATTTGAATATTCAAATAAAGTATCTGTCATTGACTGCTCTGCTATATCGTTGCGTTTAACTTCAAACAGTCTTCCATGATCATCTGCATCAGGGATCTGTGTATCAGTTCCGCCACTCTTTAAATTGTTTGCCAAGTCATGATGTGCAAAGTTTAATTGCCACATGTACTTGAGTGTTCCATCAGTAAATGCCTTATGGAAGACTTCCTTATGCTTATTTAACCAAATGTCGTTAAAAATTGACGATTCTGGGTGATCGTTTACCCACTCTGTTGTTTGTTCATCTAAGTCTTCTATTGAATCAATCCACGAAAATGCGTATTGACTAATATAAAAGAATAGTTGTTCTTCAGGAGTGTTATCTACTAAAATAGTTTTATCTGCTTTAATAACCTGTGTTGTATCAAGTAAGTTACCACCAAAGTTACTCCATAAAAACATATCATGTTTTTCAGTGTGGTTAGTATCAGCTACGTTTGTAAAAGGAGCTAATACATCTAACTCGCCGGTTGCAGTAGTTGTATCTAATATTAACAGTGATTCTTTATGTGTACTGTGTAATTCTGCACTACTATCTTCAATTACAATGCCACCAACGTGATCTCCTGCCGGACGCAAATACGCATCAGTAAATGAATACAGCTGCGGTCCTACATTAGTTTCATTAGCAAGCCACCAGTGAATTCCTGATGCACTTCCTAGATTGTTTTGATATATTACAGTTTTCATTTATTTCCACTATTAAAATTGGTGGAGCTGGACGGACTCGAACCGACTACCTCCTGCTTGCAAAGCAGGCGCTCTCCCAGGTGAGCTACAGCCCCGATAATTTAGAAGTACGTACTTAGTACTTCAAGTTGATCGTGATATTTTGCAATTGCTTGAATCTCTTCTTCAACTGCGTCTATGACACCTGGATGTTCTCCAATGCCTACAGGATTCTTTAAGTAAATTAGTACGTTGGCTTTATGTTTCGCAATTTGGCCTCTGGCATGAAGTTCAAGTGCTTGCTTTATTGTATCTTCCATTACAGTAATCCTTTCCTAACTTATTACTATGTGTATTTATGTCCGTTGTCTATTGCTTTTCTCAGCCGGCATTCCTATTAGCCTATTAATTAGTTCTAGTATTTTGGTGCCCCAAGAGAGACTCGAACTCTCACGCTTTCGCACTAGTTCCTAAGACTAGCGTGTCTACCAATTCCACCATCGGGGCATAGTATGTAATGGTGCCGATACCAAGAGTCGAACTCGGGACCTATTGATTACAAATCAATTGCTCTACCAGCTGAGCTACATCGGCATAATTCGCTTACGTGTTATTTAGTGCTGAATGTTCTCGTTAATTGCAGCCACCTTTATTAATACGTCTACACCAATTTTGGGTTCCATATCTGATAAAGGATCATAAAAAGACTCACTTGCATGGGCATGTATATCCATATTCTCTGTTATATCAAACAGATAATCAAGTACATCATCTTTCATTATTGCAATTCCGGAAACATTTGCTTGACATAGTTCCTTACTATAACTTTCGTGTCATTATCTACAGATTCTGATACAATAGCTTCAGTTCCATTTATGCGAACTTCTTCTTTTGCTAGCTGTAACAGTTCACGCTTGTTAAGGCGTTGCACTGCTGATAAATCAACTACGTTACTTGTAAGGGCACTAAGAATAAAGTTACTAACATCGTCCTCACTCATTGGGACTTCAATTTTAGCTTTAATCCTCTTTATGCCATCGTCATATTTAGTTGCTCTCATTACTTTTTTCCATAATATTCACTTTTTCTAAGTTAAGTTCTTATTAACTACTACTATACTAGTAAGAGTTACATTTGTCAACCGAAATGTCTTGTTTTTTGTGGATTTGTGTAAAATAGCGTTATTAACGCTATTACGGTGTTATTTCTAATGATACTGCTGATACTATTGTTACCCATATTGTACCATTCCAACCTTCAAACATATTTGTAGTTGTATTAAAGATAATTTGTCCTAATGCTGGGTTTGCTGGTCTATTACTTGTAGGTTGATTTTCAGCAATTGCAGCACCTGCTGGGCCTTGAGCACCTGTAGCACCTGTTGTGCCTTTTGCACCTGTTCCCATACGACTAGTACTACTGACAGATGATGTTCCATCAAGTACTGATGTAGTAGCTGGTGTACTAGTTACTATTGTTCCACTTTCTGCTAATCCTACTAAGCCTGGTTGGGTGTTTGCTGATACAGGACTTCCTACACTAGTTTCTTGTACTGTTTGTGTACTACGCTCTGTATACCCAATAACCCTATTACAATGATCGTATATAGGATCTCTTTCTGATAATGGAACAGTCGTGCTTCCATCATTGTTTAATTTTGCAATCATCTCTGGTTCTAGTAAATAATCAAAAATGTTATTACCATTTGCATCTACTTCGTATGCTTTTAATCCATTATATAATGATTGTAAGTTACTTGCATACTGCTGACTTTTTGCTAGTGTCATATTATCCATATCAACTGCTACGCCAACGTTTGCATTTACTCTATTTGTTGGTGAAAATAAGCTACCGCCATTTGACGAAGCTCCTGCAAAGTTATTTTCAAATTCTATTAAATTTTTCATATCTGAAGTAAACCCATTTAGGTCATTCATAATATCTTGCTTAATTGCATCTGGTAAACTAGATAACGCTCCAATTTGAGCTCCTAGCTTTCCTAACAATCCACCAGTAAATAGGTCTGGATTAAATTTACCATCTCCGCCTATACACCCACCAATGTCGCTACTTGCCATTGTGCCAAGTGTGTCAAGTATACCTTTTCCTGCACCTGTAAAACTACCCATTGCATCTCGTAAGACGTTTGGTATAGCACGTGGTACTACTGGTGTTCCACAGAAGTTAATCATGTTTGCAATAGCGGCAAATTCTGCTACTGCGGCATTAAGTCTACCTAGTGCATTGTCAATATTTGTATGTGCAATAAATTCGTCTAATGCGGCTTCTGCTTCTTCTAGTTTAGCTTTTAAGTCTTCTAAGCCTGCTGGAATCTCAGGTATTAATCTACCTAAGTTAATTTTTAAACATATTTGTAAGTTAGGCAATTTAATGCCGTTTCCTGCTAAAAGGCTACATATGATTTCTTTCAAGCTGTATGCTTGTGTTTGAGCTGTTATACTACCATCATTTGCGTTGACTGTAACTTTACCTGTAGGAATATCTACAGATGTGCCGTTTATATAATCACTAGCATCCTTTATACCTTCAACGAAATCATTGCTCATATTATAATCCTATGTATACGTCTGGACTTCCAGAACTAGCGTCTGGACCACAATGTGGTGGAATTGGACAGAACACGTCTGCGCCTGCTGGGTTACCATTTAGTACTACTAGCTTTCCACCTACATAAAAGTTTTTACATCTAGCACCAAGGCTTCCACCGCCATGGCTATTTGGATCTCCATCAACACTAATTGGTTGAGTGTTTATGTAGACATTCATATGTGCTTGTGCATTTGTAGTTGCACCACATAATCTAGCGTCTCCGTTTCTATGAACCTGTGGCAATTGCTATTCCTGTACTTTGTTTAATATACATATCTGCAGCATCTTTTGCTGTTTTAACTATGCATATAACATTATTTATCTTTAGTTTAAACTTCGCATCTGGAGTTACAGTAAACATAAATGGTGCAAGGCCTACTTGTCCGTCTGGATTTGCTATTAGCATGTAAGGCTTTACTATTGTAATTTCTGTTTCTGTTTCCGCTTCTAGTCTTGCGACCATTTCTTCACCTGAAGTAAGTTTTAAACTTACTATATCATTCTTCTTGTATTGTACGTCTATTAACATATTAGTTTCCTATTGTGTATCCAGTACCGTTGTATCCGGTATCTTCGATATATTGTAGTAGTTGATCGTAGCCACCTATATTGAGTTCGCCAATAACTATTTGTGGGAACGTTCTTGCTGTTGGAAACTTTTCTGTCATTAGTTCCCTTTCAAAATCTGTGCCTAGCTGTTTATACTCGTATTCATATCCACGTTTTTCGCAAAGTGCCTTTGCTTGTACGCAATATGGACACGCTGTTTTTCCGTAAATTGTAATCATTGTGCTATCGCTTTGTTATAAACTCATTCCTGAGAACGTATCGTCGGATACGTCTTTTTTCACACCGCCGACTATATAAGAACTAATCTCTGTTTCTTGTGGTGCTACTTGTACTTCTGCTCCACTAATCCATTTTGCTGTCCACGGAAGTGGATTAGACTGTGAAGTTGTATACGGACATTTCATACCCAATGCAACCATACGCTTACAACAAATCCATTCAATATATGAATGTAGTAGCTGTGCATTTAAGCCAATCATTGATCCGTCTTTGAACAGGTAATCTGCCCATTCTTTTTCTTGCTCTACTGCGTCCACAAACATTTGAATAACTTCTGGCTCGCATTCTTTTCTTATTTTTTCAAAATCTGGATCTTCTTTAGTTAACACTTTTGACAACAAATACTGTGTACTTGCTAAGTGTACATTTTCATCACGTGCAATGAACTTAATAATTTTAGCATTACCTTCCATTTTCTTAAGTTCTGCAAATGCCCACGAGCAAGCAAAACTAACATAGAATCTAATACCTTCAAGAACATTAACACTATTAACACATAGCCAAACTTTCTTCTTCAGCTCGTACATGTCAATAACAATCTTCTTGCCATTTACTGTATGTGTACCTACGCCTAGTAGATGGTACCATTTTGCATAATCAATAAGATCATTGTAGTACTTACTAATGTCGTCTGCACATTCAACAATCTCTTTACTGTCTGCTAATTCGTCAAACACTTTAGTTGGGTTTGAATAGATATTACGAATAATATGTGTGTAACTACGTGAGTGAATTGTTTCACTAAACGTCCACGTGATAATCCAGTTTTCAAGTTCTGGTAAACTAACAATAGGAGCAAATGCTTCTACTGGTGCTCGTCCTTGTACGCTATCTAATAGGATCTGTCTTTTAAGGTTAGCCGTAAAGATATGTTGTTCGTGATCAGTAAGATCTTTAAAATCTTTTGAATCCTTACTAACATCTACTTCTTCTGGGCGCCAAAAGAAACCTAATTGTTTTTCAGTTAGTTTATCAAACTGTTTATACTTAACAGTATCATATCGCTGAAACCCAAGATCTCCATCTAGAAACGCATTCGCTTCTGTGTGGTATTTTTCATTTTTTACATTTAGTATTGACATTATCTCTCATCTTCTCTTTTAAATTACACAACTATCGCAATCGTCATCATCGATGATGCCTTGCGGTAAGTCTTCTAAATTTTCACTTGTTACGTCTATCTCGCCTTGGCCATCATATGTATTAAAATAGTATAATTGCTTTCCGCCATACTTATAAAACATAACTAGATGCTGTAGCATTGTAGACATTGGTATTTTTTCATCTTCATAAAATTCTGGGTTATAGCTTGTATTAACGCTGATACCTTGATCAATATACTTTTGTAATACAGCCATAATCTTTAAATAACCTTCTGGGCTACGTTGCGTCCACAGTAGGTCATATTTGTTCTTTAAGCGTGGATAACCTGGAACTACTTGTTTGAGTACTCCGTGTTTACTTTGCTTTACACTAACGAATGCACGTGGTGGCTCTATTCCGTTTGTGCTGTTACTAATTTGTGCTGAAGTTTCAGCTGGCATAAGCGCCATTAAAGTAGAATTACGTATACCTGTTTCTTTTAGTTGCTTGCGTAGTCCTTTCCAATCTTGACGTTCTTTATGAGGCACTAATTCATCTACCTCTTTTTTGTATGTCATGTTAGGTGTAATACCTAGTCCATACTTAGTTTCCATAACGCCGGTAATATTACCTTTTTCAATAGCTAAGTCTGCACTTGCTTTAATTAAGTAATAACTCCATGCTTCTGTCCATTCATCTATCTTTGCTAATCCTGCTGAGTCAATGTCTTGATAGTTTAAGTCATTCTTAGCTAACCAGAACGCAAAGTTAATAATACCAACACCAAGTGGTCTACGTTTCATAGTACTTAGTTCGGCGGCAATAACGGGATAGTTCTGATAATCTAATAACTCATCTAATGCTCTAACTGCTAAGTTACATACACGTTCAAAGTCTTTAGGTGACTTAATGTTACCCCAATTAATAGCACTTAATGTACAAAGGCTAATTTCGCCTTCTTCGTCATGGAAATGCTTTAAAGGCTTAGTTGGTAAGTTAATTTCACAACATAAGTTACTTTGTTTAATAGGTGCAACCTGCTCATCAAATGCTCCATGTGTATTTGCATGATCAACATTTTGTAAGTAAATGCGTCCTGTGTTTTTACGTTCTTCCATAAACGTACCAAAAACGTCCGAAGCTCTTAGAGTCTTCTTCCTAGTAACTGTACGCTCTGCTTCTTCGTATAATTCTTTAAATTTTTCTTGATCGTTAAAAAAGGCTTCGTATAGGCCAGGAACGTCACTAGGTGAGAATAAAGTAATATCTCCGCCAGTCATTAAACGTTCGTACATTAACTTGTTAAACTGTACACCGTAATCCATATGACGAACACGATTGTCTTCTGTACCTTTATTGTTTTTTAACACAAGTAATTCTTCTGCTTCTAAGTGCCAAATTGGATAATACAATGTAGCCGCCCCACCACGTACACCACCTTGGCTACATGACTTTACTGCACTTTGAAATAATTTGTAGAACGGAATAACGCCTGTATGTGTAGCATCTCCACGTCTAATAGGTGAACCAATAGAACGAATACTTCCTGCGCCAATACCAATGCCTGCTTTTTGACTTACGTACTTGACAATGCTACTAACAGTAGAATTAATACTATCGAGGCTATCGTCAGTTTCGATAAGGACACAACTTGAAAACTGCCTTTGTGGAGTGCGTAACCCAGCCATGATAGGAGTAGGTAAACTGATATCAAAGTTGCTAATAGCATCATAAAAATCCTTTACATATTTCATACGTGTTTCTTTTGGATATGTACTAAACAACGTTGCTGATATCATCATATATGCAACTTGCGGTGTTTCGTAAATCATTCCAGTAGCACGATTTTGTGCTAGGTACTTTCCTCTAAACTGTTCCATTCCAACATAAGCAATATTTTCATCTCGATCATGTTTAATAAATGTGTTTAGTTGTTCAACTTCTTCGTCATTATAAAAAGTAAAAAATGCTTCGTCGTATATGCCTAGATCAACATTCTTACGAGCTATATCACGCAAGTGGTCTGGTTCAAATGAGTTGTATACTATTTTTCGCAAATGATAATTAATTAAACGTCCTGCTACCCATTGATAATTAGGTGTCTCTTCTGAGATAAGATCTGCAGCAGACTTAATTAATGTTTCTTGTACGTCTTTTGTTTCAATACCATTATAAAAAGATATGTGGCTCTTAATTTCGACTTCACTAGCACTAACTCCTGTAACACCTTCACATGCATAAAAAACTACTTTATGCATTTTTTCTAAATCTAATTCTTCCTTTGAACCGTCTCTTTTTGCTATAATAATATTTTTACTCATTTATCTCGTCCATATGTTGTTTTTGTTCTGTATCAAACAGTATTGTATTTAACTTGTGTTTATATCTAATAACTATTTGGTTAACTGTGTAACGTCAATATCTTCTAAAATATTTACATTGCCAATTGAATCTAACGTATCTATTGTGTTATAATTATAGTTGATTACATACTTATTGTCAACTAAAACTATTAACTTTATTTCACTATTATCCACATCTTGTACAAGCAACAATCTAGTAGGTGTGTTGCTGTACTGTAGAGTATATGCCATCATTAACGAAATACTATTGTCGTCATATACATTCTCTTCTAATAGTTCCCAAGGACTAAGCCATGTGCTATTATCGTATGGGTCCATTGCTCTTGCACTTACCGGTGTTGATTTCCAAAAATCTAAAACCTTTGTAACCTTCTCGCTAGTGCTTGGTAGTTCTTTAACTTCTGATCTCAAAAGACGCCATCGCTTGAGTCGTTCTTTCAAAGATAGTTGCCATGTGTCTTTCATTTGTTGTACTTTACTTGTATATATTTATGATACGTTGTAGAACTGAGCTACTCGTTTCGACCATTTAATTTCCCAATCTTTAAACTCTGCGGCGTCTGATTCAAACAGTTGAAACTCTAAATCTCCACTACACATAAAGATTGCAATGTTCTCAATCTTTGTTTCAAACATTTCGTTATGTGCTAATGCATATGCAGCTCCTTGCATGAAATAATCATCGATCCATTCACGTTTTTTAGGTTTATTAGTTTGTTTAAAGTCCATGATAGTTTGCTTACCTTTATACATACCAACTAAGTCAGTAGTACCAGCATATAGCTGTGGCAAACAAAGCATAACTTCAGTACCCCATATTTCTTGGATATCTGGTTCAATATTTTCAATAACAACATCTGCCATTTTCTTAGCTTGTCTATGAACAATGTTATTTCCTGGATTGTATGTGTCATACTGTCCAAGTGCCCAATGTTCTAGGATGTTGTGCATAACCGTTCCACGATTAGCGGCGGTTGTAGTTACACGTTGAGCTTCTTCTGTTCCTACACGTTTACGCCAGTTTGCAAGAGCTTTACGCTTCTCTGCTGGTTGTGTAGCACTAAGGATGGTAGTAACACTCGGAACTGGATCACCCCATGGGTTTTCATACAGTCTTTGGCCATCTACGCTCTTACGAGTTAATTCTTTATACGGATAGGGATTAGTTAATTTAAGCATGTATATATAATACTATACTTCTGAGAGGATGTCAATGGTTTCTTTAGTTAATATATAATTTTTTAATGCCCACATGTTACCTTGTCTACTCCAGTGATCATCTGTTGGAGATACTATTAATCCTGCTTTAAAACATTCTAGTTGTTCTTCTTTAAAAGGTTTTAAACCACCTTTGTTAATTCCATGTGCGGCATACATTGCTTTTGTCGCACTGGGCAAATTACCGGACATATGCAATAATTCAAGTTTTATTATATGCTTAAAGTTGTACAAATTATGCATATTATCGTACCATTGATCATTATAACTTTGCTTATGCTCTGAACTGCTCTCATCTTGCAATCCAAATAGAAACCCGGCTTCCATAGGATGTACTTTTTTAGGATTAGACATAATATTAACTCTTTCGTGTAATCCAGCACTATACCATATTTCTTTATTTGGGTTCCAACATGTGTAGTTATCAGATATTTCAAAACCTTCATATCTTCTATTGTTATATTCGGCTCCTGTATTAGCAAAGTACATATGTTTATCTTGACCAATTTTATCAATTTCAAACCTAAACGTTTGATTGCCCCATAGCTTACCTACTCTATGATTAAATGTTCTATTAGTAAAAATAAGGTCTACATCATGTTGTATTTTTGCATCAAGTAAACACCATTGATAATAGTCATATCCTCTGCCGCCGCAAGCATAATTATGATATTCGTGTTGTGGGAATTGTTGGGAAAGTTGATATGTCCAGCTATTTTTAAACTGTCCATCTTGATGATAAGCTGAGAAGCTATCACCTATAAAGGCTATTTTCAATAGTAACTCCTTACCAGTAAATGTACCATTTCAATGTATTACTAGTAGTAGAATTAGTAAGTCTCTCTAACTTATAACCTAAGTTTTGAAAATGCTTAATTACTGATTCCATTTGGTTTTGCAATCCTCTGTCAATTGCAGTACCTTGCCATACATTAAAATAGCTAACACTAGTTGGATGTGTTATACTGTACGTGCCAGCAGTAATACCTAGTGAAGTATTTGCTGTGCCTGCACCAATTATATAATTCCATGCGTTTGCTGATGCTTCTATAGTTAATACCAAATATCCTGCATCTTTACTAGCTGTAATTCCAGCTACTCCTGCATCATTAATATCACTAACTACTGCATTAAGTGAGGTTCCTGTAGTACCTAGTGTGATTGTCTGTGCATTTATAATAACAGTGTCTCCATTAGAGACAGTTGGTGTGTTTATTGTTCCAATTTTATTTGCACTTGGAGTTGACAGTGTCATTGTTGTAGTATCATCTACATACGCTTCGAAATTGCCTGAAGAACTTTCAGTGATTACTTGCTTCATGATAGCCTGTGTTTCATTAAACACAATCATATCTTGTGATGCTTTTGCCCTTGCCTGTGCTGCGTTCAATCCTACACTCATTTGTTTAACTCTTTATCTACTTGCTTCTTAGCCATCGCCTTAACTTGTTTATTACCTTTTTCTGGATCCACCTTGTTAAGGTTAGACGCACCCATACTCGCTGTGTTAAAATAAACTACGCCATCTTTAATGTTGTTAACGATAGGCAAATTCTGTAATTCATCGAACAAACTCTGATCGTCTGCATCAATGCCCATAGATACAAGTTCTTTAACTAATGCATCTATAGGTATACTTTCAACACCTTCGCTGCTTAATATCGATAAGAGATCTATTACTTTAGAGTCTACCGAAGAGATTTCCATTAGGTCAGCGTATCTCATACTACTTCTTTAAAACCGCAAATGCTTGCTTTAAAATTTCTTTATTAACTTTGCCGTCTGCCTGTGCTTCTTTTACCATACGTAATGCAGTTAGATATGAATCTTCTTTCATTTCTCTTCCATCTACGTCTGATTCTGCACTTGCCGCGTCTGCGCCTTCAAAGTCATCCATTGGTGCTTCTGCGTCAACATCCATCGGTGCGTCTAGTCCCATTTCTGGTTCCATTGTAGCATCCATGTCTGCGTCCATTCCATCATCCATACCCATGTCTGTTTCTGGTGCTTGGCCTTGAGCTACTAATACAGCGTCTGCAACCTGTGCGTTTGCTGCCTTAACTGCTTCCAAAGCTGAACCAATTGCTGCTTCTGCTGATGCTGTAAATGCATCTGCTTCTGCTACGCCAACTTCTTCTTTCATTGCATTGGTAATGCTCATTAACTCTTCTACTTGCATACTAGCTAAATTTTCAGCCATTTTCTGTAGATCGTCTGCCATTTGTTTTGCGGCTAGTAGGACTTCAGCTGAAGCTAGTTCGTCTTCTTTTAAAATGTTTGTTTTCATAGCTGTGTTTATACCTTCTAGTACTAGCAATAACTTCTGATATCGCTTGTCACTTACTTCAATGCCACTTTCACGTAGCTTTGTAATTTTAGTTTCAGTTGCTACTTTAACCTTTGCTAATTTGGCATTTCCTGCCGCAAAGTCAAATTTCATACCGAATACTTCGTTTAGAACTTTATCTAACTTGGTTAGTCTAGTTCCTTCTAAATGTTTTAATTCCATATTTTTTACCCCACTAGGTTTTTGTTATATAATGTATTTATGCTCAAAGGGCCGATTTGATTTGTTTTTTCAAACTACTCATCTTCGACACCGCTGCCTGTTGTTTTGTAATTGCAATATCAAGTTTATAACCTTCTTTAAGAGTCTTGGTTTTAACCCTAAACATTGCCGCTTCCGCTAAGTTACTAGCATATCTATTATCTAAGTCTAATAACTTATCAATATTGATTGTATTACCAAATAGTAAACCTTTAACGATACCCATAGCAGTTTCAAACAATGCTACTTGACTATATAACGTTTCGTTACCTTCTTTGATATTATAAAATGTTTTCTTTATACCCGGCACTACTGTTGCCTTTTCAAGTACAACTTCATACCTGCCTACTGCTACAGTATCATTGACTTTTGAAGCACTTAGTAAAGATACGTCATGCTTTGATTCAGTAATAACTTGTTTAGTAGCTGATGTTGTAGCCTTCTCAAACTTTTCTAGAATTGATAGCATTCCTACTGCATCTTTACTAACGCTTGCTAGTATAGTTGGCTTAGGTGCATTCTTTAAGTTTTGTGCTTTTGTTGCAGGTGAAACTTCCATAGCTTCTACTTCGTTCAGCTTGGATAGTATTGACATCATGTCTTGTACTTCTGGTGTTGGCATTATAGACTCCCTTTCATTCGTTCATAATATACTTTATTATTCTCTACTATTTTTCTAACAATGTTCTTGTTAACTAAACTTTGAATTAAGTAATTATCACGTTCAGATAGGTCCGTTTTACATATACGTTCTAATAAGTTTTCGTACATTTCGTTTTCTCTTAGTGATAAGAATGTTGGGATTCCGCCTGGCGTTTCAATTGTTTTCATTTATCTGGCGCCTGCTAGTTGTTTTAATCGTTCAATTTCTTGTGCATTATATGCTGCCTGGTTGGCATTTTCTGCACCTTGTTGTGCATTTTGTCCACGTTGGACATCATCTGGATCATCATTTGGTGATGCTCTATTTGCACCTTGTCCAGTGGCAGTTTTACTTGCGCCTGCTACTGTACGGTTTGGGGTTCTTGAATCTCTGTTTTGATCTTGTGCTATGTTGTTAGCACGTCTATTTTCTACGTCTCCAGATCCAGCTCTAATAGTAGCTCTACTTGGATTCGCTGTGCCTGCTCCGCCATATCCGGCTTCGTTCATTGCACTTAAATCTATAATTTCTGAGAACTCTTCTGGTTCATCATTTTTCATTGAGCTCAATAGTTTTAAAGTTTGTGAAAATGATAACGCTTTTAATTGTTCAACAATATCTTCTGATGTTAGCTCCATTCCAAACTTTACGTTTGCAAAATCTATTACAGTATCAATTGTGCTGTTGTTTATTACATCCATGTTATTATCCTCTAGCCTTATTTAATCTTGCTACAATACGACTTGCAGGACTTAATCTTTTAGTCCTCTGTGCCTTCTTGTTCATTCTAGCACCTTTAGCGTTTTTTGTTCTTTTTAATATAAACCTTTTCTTAAGATTTATAGGAGCAGCACATTGACCTGGGTTTGCTACTACTCGTCCCTTACGTGGTCCTACTGTGCATCTAAATTTTCTAGCTACACTATTTCCTCGTTTAGCAAAAACTACTTTAGCTTCTGAAACGATTGTGTTGTATGACTCGTTAAGTAACATTTAACCACCTACTAACGGCGTGACCGTATTTAGATTTAACAATAGCAATACTACTGTTGAAAGCAAGCCGGCGATAACTGTTGCAGCTGCTCCAATTACTAGCTTGTTGCTACCAAGTGTTGCCGCTGTCTGTTTCTCTGCTACCTTATTCATAGCAGATGCCAAAGCGTCAACTTTGGACTCTAATCTGATTAATTTTTCTTCTAACACGCGATATCTCTCCGCACATAAGTCTACATGTGCCTCTAGATTTTCACGCTCAAGTCTTGACTGTTGCATTGCCATATTTTGCTCTCGCAATCTTTAGCAGCGTCTTTAAAAGAGCTGATTTAAAAAAGCAACAATCGTGTTACTTACATTACTATTTATACGTTTTCGCTGAACTTAAAGTACGTATTTTTATTATTTGTCTTTGTGTCTATTTGCTCTGGATTAATGTTCGCTGTTTCTTCTAATATTGTGTGTATTGGTGTTTTGTTAAAGTCTTCTGTTAGTTCGTATGTAGGGTTTGTATCTCTTCTCCATGCATCTGCTGTATCACTTGCAAACTTAAACACCCAAACATCATGGATTCCAGTAAAGTTTGATCCAAACTCGTAATCCGATAAGTCTACTGCGTCTAGCTTACTTACACTACTTAGTACAGGTTGCGAACGCAAACTTATGCATTGTATAAAAGTATTTAAGTTCTGTGCTTCAAAGTACCCATTAGCATCATCTTTAGGTGTGAGTACTCCAGTATCCGTAATATCAACTAACGTGCATATTGTATAAAAATCAGTGGATCCAGTTAAAACCTCGTTAGGTCTACTTGTGCCCATATCTTACATACCAGTCATTTTGCCAGCAGTGTAACCTGCCGCAAATGCTGCTGCACCACGTGCTACTCTAGCGCCTATTGACTTCTTATCGTCTCTGCCAATTAACAAGTTCTTGTCATTTGCATATTTTCCAAACATTGGAAACAAATCACTGCGTCTAGCATTAAGTCTAAAATGCTTGTTTAATTGTGTGGCTGCTAACTGTTGTTGATTTGTAGTTAAGTTGTCCCAACTACCTACTAAGCGTCTTGCCGCTTTTAATTTTGGATCTTGGATAGCTAAGTCTTTTTCTAGTTTATAGAAAAATGCTTGTACGGAACCTGGGTTTAACTTACCATATTCCATTTGCTTTAAAAAGGCTCTAATTCTACGATCATCAACTCTTACTTTGTTTAAAAGTAATTTGTCTTTAGGATCATCATTTAGTCCTTCTGGTTTTTTCAATGAGAAAATTGTTTGATACAAATCTGTTCCACTTGGACTAGCTCTATTAAATCCACCAAATGCAGTAGTACGCTTAACATACTTTGTTGCTTCTGGTGCAAACTTATAATCGTTTGACATAGCGTAAAGGCTTAACATACTAACAAATAAATGGTCAGTAATACTTCTAGCACCTTGGCGCTGAATTTGTGTTCTTGTTTTAAACATACGTGCTTCACCCAATGATTGAATAAACTTCAACTCTTTTAGTGGGTTTGTTTCTCCGTACTGTTCTTCTATTTCATTCATAATATTTTCCTTAATCGCTAAATGTGTCCATTAGCATGGGTCCAAACGTTCCGCCTGCCCAGGCTAGTGCTACGAGTGTAATAACTCCGTATACTAACCACTTAATCTTAAAATCGTCTACTGTCATTTTTAAACCTATTAGTTCATTACCAAGTACCCTTAATGATACTTCTAATTTCCCTACTTCATCTTTTGGTTTTAATGCCGACATTTTAATTATCTTTCCTGTGCCATATTTGCGGCTGTAAATCCTGCTCTGTTAACTAGTTTAACATCCTTGTCCACTACATACCCTTCACCGCCTCTTTGACCTGAAGTGCTAGCTTCAACATCTGCGTCTTGTGCATCTAGTGTTTTAATAACTATATTCTTTACTTTTTGAATGCCTTTAATAAAATTAAATGTTGCATTAAATCCGTCTATGTTACTATTTATGTAATCCATTAAACGTGCTTTCTTTGGTTCTGATAACTTACTACCATCAACAAACTTTTGGAAAGTACTTCCAAGATCATTTAGGTTGCCTGCTTTAACACTGTTGTTGATGTAAGCATAAAGTATCTTGCCAAAGTCTGCCATTTTTAATTCTGGTGGTACTGCAAACAATTTATCTATTGCTTGTGCATTTTTGTCTAAGTAATTTTCTAATTCGTCTATTGCTGGAATGTCCACACCTGGAGATTTTGTTACCATTACAGGTGGCATAATGTATGTTGCGCCTTGTTGAAATTGTGTCATATCAACATTGCTTTTTTCGCCATCTAAGCCAACTGCCATGTGTATTACTACACCAACTTCACTGTCAGTAATCTTCTTACCAACTTCACTGTCTGCTTTTACTGAATACGTTGTTGTGTTAGGTGTGAATACATATTTGTTGTCTGTTACTTGTGGCTTTGTTAACCAAAGTAAATCACCCATCACATATCCTCTAAAGTTATCTGGTACACAACTTTCTACTTTATCCCATATGTTAGTCATCGCTCCTATAAACTTTTTATAGTCATTTGCTTTTTTAGCATCTGGGTTTTTTGCACCTGGGCGGTTGCTTAACATTTGATTTAGACCTTTAGCACTAGTTGCTTTTCCGTCATAACCTTTTGCACTAAATCCACTTTTATCAGTAAGTACAAATTCACCTTTTTCATTTCTTCCAAACATAACAGCTGGTGAGCCGTCCCATTTAATAGTAACTGTATTTGGTTGTTGTTCTACTTGATGTAATGTTGCAATTGCTTTTTTAGCACCTTGACTACCGTCCCATAGAATAAGATCTTCTAAGTGCTGAATTCTAGCACCGCCGGCATCTTCTGCTAATTTAGTTAAATTTGGAGTATAAAGATCTTTCTGAACTAACCTGCGTTTGCGGCTGTCTCTGTTTAGGCGTTTCTTTGTTCCTACTATATGTTCAATATCACTTATTTTCATTTCGGTCCTCTAATTTTCCTAACCCCACGATTGAATCGTTCTGGGTCTCTATTCTTTATACTTAACATGATACGCTTTGTCAAGTCTTGTGCTACGTCTGCATCGTAATGATTCTCAATTAAATCTAATACATTTATAACACTACTTATGGCGTTGGAACCTCTACTTTCTAAGATTGCATCTTTAGACTTTTTTGGAGCTAAAAGATTTATTTCTTCTAATAAGCTACGAGTTCGTTTCTGTGTCATGTTTCTTCTCCAGTAATAATTTACTTCTTACTTTATTGTAGTATTTATCTAACTATTACTTCTTTTGAGCATAGAACGTAACTTGTCGTGGCCCTGTATTGTGTTCTCCACAACACTATTTTCAGCAATATTCTTTTCTTGATGTGATACTTTGTTTTGTGCTTTAATTTTCTCAAACATAGCACTAGGTTGATTCATTGTAGTTCCTTGATCATCTTCGTCTAGATCCTCAATACGCAATCCTGCAATATCAAATTTTAAGTCTACTTTTTGTCCAACACCACTACTACTACGTGTCTTCATAAACTGTACTTGGTAACGCCCACGTTCACGCATTGCTTGGCTTGTAAATATACCAATAACGTTGTCTGCTGTTTGAATCTTACTTATACCACCTGCAATGTGGGAGTGATCAAATTCTACTTCCTCTACTGCCGCTCTGTTTAACTGAGATGCTGTTGCAAACAAATAATCATATTCTACTGCAAAGTTACGTAATTCTTCTGATACAAATTTATCTTTAATAAACAAATCACTTGGATTTACTTTATTTTGTGCTGGCATCATTAGATCCAAGTAATCAATACATACTGCATCTATTTTGACATCACTTTTAATTTCAAATTCTCTAATATAACTTGTAATAGCATTAATTGTAATACCATTTGGCAATTGTACAATCTGTAGCTTACCTGCTTTCTTACCTTGCATACGTACTTTTAAATCTACGTCAGCGGCGTTCTTAAATACTGATCTTGTGTCCATGCCAGTAATCATACTGTCTAATCGCATACTAGATAATTCTTCACTAAGCTCTAGTGTAATATATACTACATTCAATCCTGCAATTGACCAATTCAGTGCTAAGTTCTGTAAGAACAAACTCTTACCACCACCCGATGGAGCTGCAAATATATTTAATTCGCCTCTGTTAAATCCACCATATAGTTTGTTATCAATATCTTTCCAACCTGTGCTTGTGCCACCACGTTGATTACGTACACGTTCAATACGTGCCGCTGGATCTTCCCAATAGTCTGTACCCATATGTTTAGCAAGTCCAATATTGACTGCATCTTTAATCATACGTTCTACTGGTCCGTAGTCACCTTTTTCTAACAAGTCTGCACTTGTTAAGATTGCACCTTCTAATGCTTTATGTCTACAAAATACTTCAAACTCATCTATAAACCATTTCTTGTGTCTGTCATCTACATCTTTTAGTGGCTGTAACTCTAGCCCTGTTGTAGCTACAATTTGCTCCAATGTAGGTAACGCACTATATCCCATAGAATGTTCTTGTATAAACTCAACACCCTTGCGTAGTTCTCTATCAAAATACAAAGGATCAAGTATTCCATTTACTCTAGCGAATAAGTCTTGGTCCTGAGATAAAAACTCAACAAATAATCGTTGTAAGTCTATGCCATATTCTTTTGCTTGTACATTTTCATCTTTTTTCATCATTTGCAATACTTTCTCATAATTAATTCAATTTTAGTTGCATTACTTTCTGCACTATTTAATATACTCTTTATTGTATACAATCTTCCGTATTTTGTCAAGGCATCTGCGGCATCTTTGCAATCTTTCCATTCTGGAAATGCTACACTCCACCCATGCTTTATTGCTGCCTTACACATTAACTTTCCTGCATCATCTGCGTCTGGTAATATTATAATATGTTTCTGTAAGCTGTGTAGTATATCTGCTTGTTCATCATTTATATTATTACTACCTATTGCACACCCATCAGTTACTATTGCATCAAGTTGTCCTTCAGTTACAATAACAACATGCTTGTCTGGAGTCTGTCTATCTAACCCATACACAAAGTCTTTCTTAGGTTGCTGATTGTAGTACTTGGGCATACCATCTGGAATACTATCTCCTGCCCATCTTGCTGTGTATCCTACTACTTTATTTTTATATGTAAATGGTAATATGAAACGCTTGTTGACTCTACCATTTGTTTTACTATTACTATACATGAATCTAGGATCAGTTACATCAAACCCACGTCTAGTTAAATATTCTACTGCTTCCGACCAATCTGCTGTAGGCTCGTCATGTAGCATAAATGGTTTAGTATCTTCTGGCAGCTCTTTTAAGTCCCAATCAATAATTAAGTTTTTACGTTTCTCTGTTTTTATTAATAAAGTTGCTACATCTTGTTCACGTAACAATTCAAGTTGAATACGATTAATATCATTCTCATCTGCACCTAATGTAGTTAGTAATTGTTTTAATCTAGATGTTACTTTGCCCTGTGGTGCCCATCCAGTTTTAAATGTGCAATTAAAGCAATTATATTGAAACTTTTCTACGTCAAATAAGAATCCACCTCTGCCTTTAGTATCAGGTCGTGCTTGACCATTTCTAGTACACATTGGGCAATTGCCAGATATCCATCCACTAGGGCTTGATCGCCAGTTAGCCGGTACCAGAGTTCTTACGTAGTCGTTCATCAAAGTCATACATGTATATTACACTCTTATTACTACTTTGTCAAGTGTTCCTGTTGGTGATGTGTGTTTTGTTCTGATTAATTTTACGTTTGTACGGAATGTCCATGGATCTATTCCAGTGTGATTAGTATATGGGTAAAATTCTTCGGTGTACGAGCCTAATATTATGTTAAACCAGTCGCTTTCGCCTGGATTGTCATTTAATGAGCCTTGCACCCAAAAATTACCTGTGTAGCCTGTGCCATATACTGCTAGTGTAATTAATCCGTTTGGTTTGTTATAGTATCCTGTGGCTTTCATGGCACTACTGTAATAGTATGTGTCTACGCCTACAACTGAAGTTGTAAAGGATGAATTAATTTGTGTTGTTAATGGTAATGCATCACCATCTTCTGTTACTTCAACAGTGTAGTTAGGTCGCATGTTTAAGTCTGCAAACATAGGAACAACTAAACCTTGATCAGTAGTGTAACTAAACACTAGATCATAAAATCCTTGTGAGAATAAAGAACTCTCTCCACTTGTAATTATTACTTTAACACTACCTGCATCGTAGTCTGTTATAATAGCTTTTTTACTAACTACAGTAGATCTATCATTACGATCAATTAAGGATACTTGCATAGTAGTGCCGTGTAACATAATTGGCTTGCGATCTTGGTTCTTTATAAAGAAGAAAAACTCAGTATCAAATCCTCGAAATAGTTTTAAAAATCTATAGTTAACCGGACTGTTTACTGAGGTACCTTTTGCACTTGCGTACTTGCCAAGCCCTGGCGATGAACCGTGGTCTTGTAAGGTGTAAAGATCACCTACTTGATTAATATTGTATGTTGTTCCGTAATTTGACATGTGTTAGACTCCTGTATTGTATTTATCAAAATTGTTCGGATTTTGAAAGCATAAATAGAAGTAATGCAAACAAAACATCAGAAACTATTAGACGAATATCCATTCTTAACTGTCATAGCATATGCCGGAAACGAATACCTTGGGATTATCCAAAATATAGATAACCATGTTGCTAGCTTATATGTGTACGATCGCTTAACTGATACCCAAGAGAGAATTAAGTTCTTGGAATTAGGCGAAGAATGGTGGTGGGAAACGAATAGAAAATTACCCATCAACATTGCATTACTTAATAGATGGAATTACCAATACGCAATTCAAAGTTTTAATGTAAAACAAATGGAAGTTATTGTAGGACCAGAAGTAAGACTAAGCAACAGCATCACCAAGCGGATTAAAAGACGTAGTATTAACCTTGTAAAGAAAAACCACTAGCTAACATATTTAATTGCAATACTATAGCAACTGCATATGCGTGAGCATGTGCTTTTTTAAAAAAGTATTCATCTGTGCTAGGTTTAACCCATACATCAGCGTTAATAGCGTCCCAACCCTTATTAAGTAAGTGACGCTTCGCCGGTCTGATTACTGCAAGCACTGCCGCTAGCTGTTCTACACTAGTAGGCTTCATTGTATTAATAATATCAAAGTGCTTATGTATGTGGAAACATTGTTCTACTACTTCTCGATGTTCTAGTAACTCCCACATAGGATCCATTGCAAGCAAATCATCTAGCTTCTTCTTAGTATCAATAGATTTATATAATCCAACGTTAATAACATCAATTTTAAAGTAACCCATAGACTCTGCTTCTTTATGATCTATTGTGCTAAGTCCATTAAAAGGATTACTTGGTATTTCATGGAAGTACACACCAGTGTTATGTTTTACTTGCTTATGTTCGCGAGCAATCATTGCAGGTGTGCCGTTAATAAGGTTTAATAGCTTATCTCTATTAGCTACATCAATGTCAATATCTGTGTTAACTATCATTTGGGTCTTCCTTATCCATTTTATATAACATATATACTGGTAATACAAAACATGCTAATATATAAATCAATGACCATATCATATTTTCATTTGCTCCATAATTTCTGTTACAAATCTACCATCCTGTGGATTGACATTCATTCTACGTTGCCAATAATCAACATCTAAATAATCTGTTATCATTTTTAGTTGTTCGCCACTCATGTTATCAATTAAATCTTGTGCCGCTGTACTTGTAAACAATACCCACGGACTAATTTTGCCACTGCATATATGAAATACTGCAAGTGCTGGTGCTATTGTATGAAAGTATGTATTATATGTTGTGTTGTTTTCTTCTGCCCACTTCTGTAAAAACAATACAGTACGCTCAACACCTCTTTCACACGATTCGTTGTTTTGTCGTTCTTTCATCCAAGCCGCAAAATGCTTATCTCTACACCAATGGTCTAATCTTATTGAATTCTTTAATAGCCAAGTTGTGTAAGACGGTACATCATCAATACCAATGTCCCTACAATAATAACCATACTTACAGAACGCAATATAATATTGACTTTTTGCAAACTCCTGGTAGCTTTTTTCATTCTTTGCATTTGTTCCTATTTTATAGAATAACTGATAACCTCTAAAACCAAGTTGTACATGCTTTTCGTCTTTTTGCATGTGCCTACGCTTCTGTTCACATAAATGAACAACTAGTGTATTCTCTTTCTTGAATGTTTTAGAACAGTATTCACATTTAAACATTTATTTTAACAGCTCTTTAATTTGCTTCTTATCGTACCCATACTCTTCAAACAACTCCTTGAAGTCATCTTTAGTTTTAGTACTAATAAAAATTTCTACTTCATCGTCATTCAGATGATTATAGTTTTCTATAACCCACTTCTGTATCTTACTTTGTTTCATTGCTTTTCCAGGTGCAATCCAAGGATGGAATGTAGTCTTCCCTAGTCCAACTAACTGCATTAGCTGATGTTGCAACTGTGGGTGCTTACGTAGCTTGTTAAAGTGTACATTTACTACTTCGTTAGTCCACTCTAAGTAATGCTCAGTAAACATCTTATCACCACAACTACTAGTATAACGCATTAGTAGCCATATGCCTAGCTTTTTCTTTTCTTCTTCAGTAAGACTGTCATACCAACCTCTATCCTTGGTATCAATACCTCGCATCTCTTCTTTAATGTTTAGTTTATTTGACAATTACTACTTCTCCTTCAGTTTCTATCCAAACTTTAGCACCACATGATAGTGGTTTGTCTGGACTGTATATAACTTTCGAATCACCTTTAATAGACACTTCATGTCCATATGTATTACTCTTAGAAGTCTTGCATGTTAATACAGGTTCTCTTTCACCTGTCTTAGCATTACGTTTAACAACGTGCTGATTAACATGTATCCTAGTCTTCATAGTTTACTACCAAAGCTCACTAATGTCAAGTACTTCAGGTAACTTGTTTGATTCCTTTACAAACAGTACACAGGGTGGATTTGCTCCGTCATGCAATGGAACATTTAATAAATGTCCAAACTTTAGCTTAGGTGCATACCATTTTACATCTGTGTAAATATTAGTTATTGATATGTCCAAGTACTTAGGTGTAAATCCTGTAATAGGATTAAATGCAAACACACTAAAGCCCCTGTCATTCAAACTCATTAAACTTACAACTTCTGGATCACCAACTGATGGATCACAAATAACTATGCTCCAATCTAATGGCATTGTAATTGAGTAATCACCAATTTTTAATACTGCGGCTGGTGCATAAAAACTTTCTAGGAACACTAATGGAATAAAATAGTAATCAATGTGTCCTGGGTTGCTATAGTCTAAAATGCTGTATCGTAAGTCTTCTACCTGATCTGGAATCTCATCCAGTTCGTAAGTATTGTTTTCTACTGTTAAAATTTTCATATTTTATTTCCTGTGTGGCTTATTGCCATTCTACTTTTTCTATAGAGAATGGATAATTGGCTTCTTTATAAAACTTCTTACGCTCGGTTAAGTGTTTTTTACTAAATTTTGCTGTACTTGTAATGTCCCATATTTGAACATTGTCTTTATCTTCAGCTTTACGTATTCCACGTCCAATACTTTGTATTACTCTAACAAAACTCTTACCGGGCTCTATTAGTACTAAGTTAAAAATACGTGGAATGTTAATACCAACTGCCGCAACTCCGTATGTTGCTACAACAATTTGGTTTGTTCCTTCATTAATCTCATCATAATGATCTTTACGTGTTGTAGTTTTCATCTCACCACTTACAAAGTTTGCATGTGGAAGGTTTTCACAAATCATTTGTCCACCCTTGATACGATCTACTAATACTAGTGTGTTTCCGCTTTTACTAATCTTATCAATTAGTCCACTAATATGTTTTATACGTGCTTTGTCTGTAGTTAAATAACTTAACTCACTTTGATAATTATTGTAGACTGCAAACTCTTTCATTTGCACTACGTTAACATGACATTGACTTAATACATCCATCTCCTGCAACGTGCTTGCACTTAGCTTGTTAGTTACTTCACCTAGACATGCTTGTAAGCAAACCTTTTCATGTTCTGCCTTTGGTATAGTTCCTGTTAGTCCCCACCTTAAAGGAATCTTTGCAAACTCCTTAGTCAATAGTTCTTTTAATACGTCTGCTTTAGCTTGATGAACTTCGTCTACAATCACACATACTACGTCTTCTGCAAACTCTGCTAAACTTAATTCGCTTTGTCCTTCTCTAAATCTTTTCTTAATACTATTCAAACTCTGCCACGTACAAATTGTATGTGTTTTGCCTAGTTCTTTTTTGTCACCGTAATACACGCCAACATCTAATCCTAAGTTCTCATAATCTGCCGCTGTTTGTTTTACCAAGTCTTTGTTTGGTACAATAACAATTGACCTTCCATACTTTTCTACACGTTCACTAAGTGCCGCTGTAATAAGAGTTTTACCTGCGCCTGTTGCAATTTCTTGCAAGCAATGTGGAGTTTCTAAATACTTGTTTACAATCTCAATCTGATAATCACGTAGTGTAACTGGCTGTCCTACCATTTGGTGTTTTTCAGGCCACAGTTTATGTTGAAATGTTGATTCATCTACTACATTAAAATCAAGTTCATATTTTGTTCTTAAGTCTTCAATGTCAATGTCATAACCTTCATTCATTATAATGGGAAGCACTTTGTCAAGTAAGTTAGTATATGTTACACCACCTACTGTAAAGTAACTTTGACATCCATCCCATCTACCCAACTTATATGCTGGCACGTGGAATGCGTATGGAAGAAAGAACTTTAATTCCTTCTCACATTTTCTTCGAGTGTTAACGTCAAGACCTTCGATCTTGCAGTTCACTTCATCTTTTAATACGATTTTACATTTCATACTATTATAATACACTAATTGTTAAGGAAAGTCAAGTGGTAGTCACAAAAAAAGCCCCGAAGGGCTTTTCTAATTTAGAAGCTATACAACAGCAACCCTACGCATACATGTAACTTCTGCAGTACGTTTCCACTTCTCAGAACCGAAGCTCTTTTTCAAGTCTGCTAATTTAGTAACCATACGCAATGATATTTCACGCATCTTTTCTTTGTTACTAATCATAAAGTCCATTATGTCTGTTTCTTCTTCTGCTGTAAAGTCATACTCATTAAGCATGCCATCTGCAACAATCTGCTTACAACGTAATACTTTTTCACGTGTAGTATCCATTGTAAGATCTAAGTAATGACAACGTGACATGATTGCCGCTAAGTGATCTTTAATTTTACCACGTACATTATCAAACTTAAGGTTAGTAATAAAAATTACACTACCTTGGAATTCAAAAGTATCTGGAATACCTTCCCTACGTAGTAATGCACTATCTGTATTCCAGCATAGCTTACGCTTCTTACATGAGTCAAGTGCTGCCTTTAGCAAGTTAAGCGATGTCTCATCATACAATACTGTATCACAATCATCTAACACAAGAACACTGTTTTTGTCTGCATTATTGTAAAGTACTTTGTACAAACCAATTGCACTACTAGCACCTTTAATAACTTCAAAACGTAATTTATTGTTAGCAAGGACATCAAACAAACTATTCTTTTCTAGAACTTGTTCAACACCATATGACTTACCAACTCCTGGAGGACCCGTTACAACCATACCACGTACAACACCATCAATTGATGCTTGTGTCATATCGTCTAGTATTTGGAAACGTTCACGCATACGTTCAATAATCTGAGCGTCTGTTTCTTTGGGATTGTCTACAACGTTATTTGGAAGTACTTCAATAATTGTCTCGCCTTTACGATCTTTACGAGCTTTCTTAAGTTGCATTGTTTTCGACATATTTTGAACTCCTGTTCTTTTGTTTACTTCAATTAACTAACTTTATATACTAAGTATACAGTAAGAAGTCTTACTTGTCAACCGGTATATTGCAATTATTTTAATCTTTTTTTGATTAGTTTATTCATACGATTGGGCCAGTCCAAAAGGACGGCCCAATTGTTGTAAGTATTATACTGCTACTCTTTTTTTAGATATAGTGTACTCGTTAGCAGATCTGCCAACGTTACCTTCTGAAATAGCTGTAGCTCTAACATTAAAGCCCATGTCTCTTAATTCAGATAGTCTAGCACCCGGAGATGCGATGTCTAATTTATCTCTTAGACTGTCCATAGTAAACGTTTTACCAGTACCCCAGAATCTTGCTAGGATTTGTTGGTTTTGTGTTCCTTCTTTAAAGAACTTAGTTCCTACTGCTTTTTTATTTTTCATATTATTACTTCCTTTTAGTTTGTAACAAACTGTTTGTCTGTTAAGTTAAGTATATAATACTATTAATCGGGGAATATGTCAACCTTTAATAAACCCCTATAATGCTAGGATTTTTACCCGGTTTAACATAGTTTCTTTAGAATCTGAGTACTTTGACACTTCATGGTTCTTAACTGTGCCTCGTATCTTAATAACTCTATCAGCAACAATGTCGCTAATATCTGGTTGATCTCTCCACCAAAACTTAATAATGTCTTTACCCATGTAACATGCAGATATCATGTAAATGTTACTAGATTGTATAAATTTAACATCTAGCACTTCTACAGCAAGATCGTAACGTTTAGACTTCTCACCAAAGTATTGGCTACTGTGCTTCAAAGAAACCATTTTATCAGCTACTACTTCACGTTTTTTATCAACTGTAACACTATGTGGCAAGCTAGCAATAATACTAACAGAAAACTTACTTACATCAGCTTCTGACAATGCTTTAACAACATTAGCTTCAAAGTTGTTAAGATTATTAGTCATCTTCTTAATCATAAGTTTGCCGTTAATGTGATCAACTAAGTCTGTACCCTTTGATGAGTACTCATTTACAATTGCTGTAGTTCTTGCCTTTGAAGATAGAATTTTTCCAATTTCAGACTTATTGTCCTCAATTCTTACTTCTGTTTCAGAATCGGTAGTTGTGTCAATATACCCTTGACCACTGCGGATAAAACCTTGCTTTTCGTGTACTTTGATAGCTACACACATTACATCATGTACTGTAACTGAAGGGTAAGGAACTTTTTTCATATCATATACTCCGTTTCTGACTTATATATACATTATACGGTAAGATATCTTACTTGTCAACCTTTAATTTAGACTATAATGAAATGTCTTCTAATCCGGCTGCTCGTAATTTAACAATATTATTAATCTGAAAGCCTTTAGCTTCTAATGCTTTAATAATACCAATGTACTTGTTACGTACTAAGCTAAAGTCGTTAATCAAATACTGCATGTCTACTACTTCTTGTTCACCATCTACATACTTCTCTGCATCACGTGAACTAAGTGCTTTATTGTAATTTTCTAAAAACTTGCGAAATGTGCGTGATCTAAGTTTACGCATTTCTGTGTGAAGGAATTCAAGTATCGCTTCAACTTCTTGTAGTTGATTAAAGCGATACTCAACGATACCGGGCATGTCTCTGCTTTGACGCTCAAGCACACCTTTCATACTACATTCAAACCTGCCTTCTTCGATTTGTTGTTCGAAGAAAGAGATAGCCGAAACTATCTCTCCCAGGTTCTGTGTAACTTTACGATACCAAGCACTCATTAGTAGTCTTCACTTTCATCGTCTTCATTATACTCGTCAAAGATAGGTTCATCCTCTTCTTCTGCTTCTAACCAAGAATCCATAGCATCGCCTAAAAACTCACAATGATCAGAGATCTCTTTAATTGCAGGCTTAATATCAAACCCATAATCAGCTAGTTGTAGAATGACTTTAGATGCAAACTCGGGCTTATCCTTATCGTGAATAAAGTGCGTAGCTTCGTCGTACATGTTAAAAATAAACTCAAAATCTCCATCAGATAGATTCATTTACAACCTCCTCGGTTTCATTGTGTTCAATTAAATCGTCTTCTTCAATTGGGGCATCAACTCTTTCATCATCATACTCTGACATGACTAAGTCAAGTGCTCCATCTTTGTTAAGATTCCAAGGCTTACGGAACATTTTAATTACTTCGCCAGTTACCGGGCTAATGTACTCTAAACTGTTTCCACTTTTCTTTAGCAATTCTTTAGCTTCAAAAAAGTCAGTTAAGCCACTGTATGGTGACATACCTGTTTCGTATGGGATTTCAACTTGCACACTTTCAAACGGCTTAGAATAACGTGTTTTCATTACTTTACAAGCGGCACGAATACCATGTACTTGAGAAGTTTTATTTCCGTCTGCGTCTGTTTTAAGTTTTAGTTTACGCATAGCAATAACAATACTTGATGCATATATAAAGCCCTGTCCGCCTGAGATCTTGTCATCTGGGTCAAACATATCTTGTGATGCATAAGTGTGATTAGTTGCTAATAGCCCTACGTTGTATTGTCCAAACATATTAACTGTGTTACGTACTAATGATGTAAGTGCTTTAGGTTTACGACCCATGTCACCTTTCATATCACCTTTTTGAAACTGATCAACATCAGTAGGTGTTAGTAGCATACCCAGTGAATCAACTACAAATAACACTTTAGGACGTTCTTCATCGGCCTTATCAGCGTATTCTGCTTTGTAGTCTTTCATAAAGTCACTAACTGTTTTAGCAACGTCATCAATCATTGACATGTTTAGTTTTAGTAGTTTATCAGGTGTAGTGTCTACATCAAGTGCATGTAGCCATTTCTCATCAAGTGCGTTTTCTGAGTCAATTAAGATAACAAAAATGCCTTGATCCTGCGCCGCCTTTACTACATTGCCTGCGGCAATATATGATTTACCTGCACCACTTTCGCCTGCAAGTACTGTTACTTTACCTAGTGGAATTCCTTTAGTAAACTCTCCACTGATAAGTTTGTTTAGTGTGTAATTTCCGGTACTAATCCATGTATCAGGGTCGTTGAATCCAACACTTAGTCCTGGTACGCTTTTTGTAATAGCTTTACGGAATTTACTTACGTCAAATGGTCTCGCCATAGTTTTCTCCTTTAATTAATAAATGTACAGCAACTATTATGCCACTGTACATTCATAATGTTTATTTTAGCTTATTGCTTTCGGTTACGAATTGCTGCCAAAATGTCCTGGGCACTCGGTGCATCAGTAGTAGTTACTTCGGGTGCCGCTGCTGCCATTGCCATTGCTGGTTCTGGAGTTGCTACTGCCGCCGGAGGCGCTACTGGTGCCGCTACAGGTGCAACTGGTGCAGGTGCTGTAGGAACTGCTTCTACTATTGGTGCAGGAGCAATTGGTGCTGTTGGAGCAATTGGTGCTGCCGGAGCGGGTGCTGGTGCTGGTGCTGTACCTTGTGCAGGTGCATCAACTCCATATGGACGATAGAACGTTGCAAAACGTGCTGGATCGTACAATTGCCCATCAACACTAGCTTCAAACATTTCGAAGATAGCATTTAGTGCTTCAGCATCTGGCTTCTTAGGAAGATAATCATTTAGATTATACAAGCCATGTGTTGCAATTGCATCACGTTCTGCTTGATCTAAACTACGCTCCCTACGAGCCCAATTCGATGTTGAGTAGTCAGCATATTGACCCTTGGTAGATTTCTTAATTGTGAAATCAGTACCAGCTTCATAGTCTGTTGGAATTTCCTGAAACTCAGGATCCATCAGTGCTGAACTAATGATCTTATAGATCTGTGGTGAGATTACGAAACGCCTAATAGGATTCTCAGGTACTGAGTCTTCCTGCATTTCACTTTGTGGTACAAAGCCTTGGAAAATATACGAACGCTTTTTCCAATACTTACGACCCATGTCTTCCATAGATGGATCTTTAAACCAAGGACGAATTTCTGCGTGTACAGGACATTGATCGCCCCACATTTCCACACAAGGAACTTGTACTGTTACTGGTTTATTTTCGTCTCCACCTTTTACTCCTGGAAACTGTAGACGAATCATTTGACGTTCTTTCCAAAAGAAAGTGTTGTCTTCGTCTGCGTCTGGGAGGAATCGCAACGTGGCTGAAGTGCCTTCTGGAATGTTCCAGTGTGCGAATATTGCGTTGTCGCCGCCGCTATTACTAGAGCCTGAACTCTTTTTATCTTGTGCCTGTAATTTTGCACGGATGTCTGCTAAAGATGCCATTATTAGTTTCTCCTATTTTAGCCTTTATTTGTAGCGGAACAGTATCGTTCCACTTTGTTTAGCAACTAACCTCTCGTTAGTTACTTGTTTTGCCTTTGTTAGCCTTTACAGTATATAATATCTTACACCTACTGTCAAGTGTTTTTACAAAAAAGATTGCAAATAATTATGCAACCTTTCTACGTAATTCGTTTAGTACTGACTCATCTAGTGATTCAGCTGGTTGTGCTTGGGGTTCTGCATTGTAGTTTGAATCCAAGTACTTACATATCTTAGCAAGCAAAATAACATGTTTTTGAGGCAAGTTATGTAGCTCTGAGCCAATATGTGATAATATGTTAAATGCTTCATCATTCTTACTACACATAGCAAGGTATGATAACATACTGCTTAGTTTTGCCATTGCACCCATTCCACCTGAGTATTTTACTGGATCTTCATTATCAGGATGTTCTGGATCATTTGGATCAATTGTTAGCTTAAAATCTTCCTTACCTTTAATCATTTCCATTAAACGATCAAAATATTGCTTAGTTAGGTCTGTCATGCTATCTTTCTCCTTTATAATTCGTGCTACGGTTTCTAATACAGCGTCCATATCTGTATTCTTAAATGTATTATACATGAACTTATCTGAGATGTCAACCTCTGAATCGCTATTTTCTACGATTTCTTGTGGTTTTACTGCATATCCATCATATCCTTTAACAGTTTGTAGACTGTTAACTGTATGCTTTAATTCTGTTAGTTTTGCTTTAACTGTTTCAACAATGTCTTGATTAGCTTCAGTAACTAGCTTGTTTGAACGTACATGACGTAAAAACTGGTTACATTGTGTTACTTCATTACATATGCTTAAAATTGATTCACCTAGCTCATCATATGGTGTTCCGCCCATACTTACGTGCTTGGCCATAGCTTTAGCACCACTTAAATATTTGTGTGGGAAACGGAATCTCTCGCCTGCTGAATTCTCAATAAACATAGCTTGTATGTTACGTGAGCGTGAACCGCGTACTTCTTCATTAACACTCTTACTGTGTTTAATTACAAGTCTAGTTGACTCGGGTAACTGTATGTAGCTTGTTTTCATAGAACCTGTTGCACGTGCATATCCTTCTGATACTGTATCATGTGCGAAATCTTTTGGTACTATTTTCTTATCAAACTTTCTTATTGTATATTCTGCCATAGCGTTATGTCCTGCTTTCTTGATACTACTTAATAAATCTTTATGCTTATTAAAGCTAAAATCCGCTCCTGCTTGAACTAAAACCTCAACTTCGTCATTTTCTATACGTATAGTGACTAGAAAATCTTCATCATATGCATAGAGCCTTGCTGAGTTCTGTGCGTCTAAAGTTTTGTTTCCTCCAAAGTCAAACATTTTTAATTTAATGTTTGCACCTTTTAAGATGTTAAAGATTTCGGTTGATAATTCCATAGTAGTATTCCTTTAATGTATTTATCTAATTATGTTTTTTTACTATAACAAGCTAAACGGCATGGGTTCCATTCCGTCTTCGTCGTCAAAGTCTTCATTTAAGTATTCAAATGCACTTTCTTCGTACTTTGATACTTCCATGCTCATTCTTACTATTAATGCTAATGCCATTACTAAGTCATCAGTTTCGCCATCTTTGGCTGCATAGCTGTTTCCTCTGGCAATAAATGTTTTTAATTCACGTAGCAATGGTTTACTTGCTATCTCTATTTTTTCTGTTTCTATCCAATGTTTTAATTTTGAACATGCCGCAATTTTACTTTTGTGTGTAGTAGTAAAGCCTCGTCTGTATCTTTTAGCATTTCCATGTTGTCTTGTTTCACTTAGGAATGTACCAGGAAAGTTCTCTTCTCCTGTTTCTTCTACAACTACTAATGCCGCTTCGCCTAATGTATTGTTTTCCATACTGTAGTATATTTCACAGTCGCCGCCCGTTTCACTTTCTATATATTGTGATATTTCTCGTAGAATTTTAATCTGACCTTGTACTGTAGTTCTATTGTGCATCCACTCAGCTACCTGTTTCATTCCTGGCATACTGTATACTTCAATGGCTGCATTGTCGCCTCCTGTACCTAAACTAGGATCTAATCCTATTACATATAACTTGCCTTTAGCTACTGGTGCATACCAACGAACTTGTCCTGCTTTTGCATAAGCATCACGTGCTTCCATATTACTAAGTTTAATACTATCAATTAGTGTCTCATCAAACGCAATAAATTCACAGTTATGTTCACGTCTAAATCTTTCTTCACCAATTTTTCCACGCTCTATATTTGCCCAGTCTTCATCTCTATCTGGATGTACTTCCCATGATGCTAGGTAGTGTGCAAATCCGTTTATGCCTTGAGCTGTTGCATTTCCATACTCATCTGCATTCTTATTAGCATCTCTCCAAATTTGTGCAAATTGATCATCGTCCATGTTTGGTGTACTTGTAATAATACATTTACCACCTGTTGCCAATGTAGGCGAAAGTGATGTCCAAAACTCTTTAGCAATGTTAGGACGCACAAATGCAAACTCGTCTAAGTATGCTAATGATATAGACAAACCACGTCCAGTATTTTCTGTTGTACTCTGTGCTACAATGCGTGATCCGTTATCAAATTCCAACGATCCTTTGTTATATGCAGTAACACCAGCTCTAATGAAATCAGGTAGTGTTTCGTACGCAAATCTAATACGTTGCATAATTTCACTAGCACCTGAATATTTGTGTGCCGCAATAAGAATTGTTTGGTCTGGATTAAACATAGCATACCAAAGTAAATATCCTGCCGCACAAGTTGATTTACCTGTTTGACGTGCAAGCATACTAATGCTGTATCTATTATTGTGGTATGTGTCTACTAGTTCTTCTTGGAAGTCGTATAGAGCAAATTTCATACGTCCTTTTGTAGGATGCTGAATATAACAGTGTTCCTTCATAAAATGTTTAGGAGACTGCGAGCATAATGCAAGTTCATGTATTTGCTGTTCTGTATACTTTTCTTTTGTATAAGGGGTTTTAGTTAATTTTGTATCTACTGCCATACTACTATTTACCTTAATAAACTATGCAGTTAATAAAGAAAAATAGCGTAACCTAAGTTACGCTATTATTTCGGGAGGGATGTCTTTATTTATTTTTTGCTTTGTTATATGCTTCTTTGATACCATCAACTGTATGCTCTTTTAAGCCTACTTTCATGTCTTCTGCATCTAAGTAACGTTTAAGACTTAAATTTACACTCTGTGCATATTCATATGGGTCACCATGTGATGTTTCTGCTTCTTCAGCAGCTCCATCTGGGGTATTTGCCCATTCGTCTAATTTTGTTTTAATTTTCTCTTCTGATAAACCTGAGTTCTTCATAAGTGTAATTAACTGTGTAGTGTCCATTGTTGGAGACTCTTCTAAATCTTCTTTATCTTTAGATTCATCTTCATCAGCATCATCTGCTTTTTTTCCACCTTTAGAAGCTAGCATTTTTGCAAACGCTGCTTTCTGTGCTGGACTTTGTGCTTCATCTAAATCTTCTTTATCCCATGGTGCCTTTGCTACAGAAACTTTCTTCTTCTTCTCACCGCGTGGTGATTCGTAGTTTTTTGCTCTGTCCTGTGCTTTCTCTTTAGCTTCATCAGATATTGATTCTGCTACCCAATGTGATCCAGCTGCATCATGTGAATCATGTGTACATTCGCAACCTGGTTTAGGATTGTCAATTTGACATCCGCATGCTTCACATACGCCAGATGCTTCTGTCATTTCTTCTGCTTCTGGTTGATCCATAAGTCCTAGTTCAACAAGTCTAGCTTGAATAGCTGGTCTACAATCTGTGTCAGGACCTAAGTCTACTGACATTTGATGAAACTCATCAAATAATTCGTCGTCACCTAAAATGCCGTACATTACATCTGCAGCACCATCACCGTCTTCACCGCAAGGTAAAGGTTGTGACATTATTTCTTTTAGCTTTTCAATTTGCTCAGGAGTTTCTGGAACTGCCCAAGTGCCTTCTACCATGTCTTCTTCTTTTGTGTATTCTTTACCAGCTACTTTAAACTTTTCGCCTTTGTGCTTACCAACTTGTGCGCCTGAGAAAGCATTGCCTTCGTTTGGCTCTTCATTAAAATGCTTTTTTAATTCTTCTTCATCTTCATCATCCATGTCAGTAAACTCGTCATCTTTAAACAAATCATCATTTTCATCTTCATCTTCAGGATCAACAGATTCCATTTCTGGGTTTTCTGGCATTTCGTTATGACGTCTAAAGTCTGCTACAAAGTCTTGAAGTGTGTCGCCATCTAAATAACGAACTAATTCGTTAAATACTGGATGGTCGCTACAATCTAATTCGTCGCATAATGCCCAAACGCCTTCTGCTGTATCGCCTACTGCTTCTGGTGTTATTTCTCTATCGCTTGACTGGCTTTGAGCTCTGCTTGTGCCATGGCCAGCAAGTTTTAAAATTCTATCTAAATCACTCATCGCCTTTTTCCTTTTGTTTTTTAAGTTTTAATAACTCTTTAATGAAACTGGTGTTGTACTCATCACCATAATGATCCTTTGATTCTACTTTATTAGCTTCGTCATAATCAGGATCTTCCAATATACTTTTAACTTCTGTTCCGTCAGCCTCGATGTTATCATCGGGTTCGTTTTCGCCTTTAATTTTAAAAGTGCCATCTGCTAATCCTAACATATTGCGGATTCCATTTGCAAGTTCCCATCCACTAGCAATTAAGTTAGTGTCAAAGTCATATGTAAATACTTCATATCCTCTATGTTGTGGAAAATCACGTGGCGTACTTTGCAAAATTGTTTTCCGTGCAGCACCGAGTCCTTTAGAGTCGTATTTACCGAGGTGCTTCTCTATGCGATCACATTGTTCGTCAGTAAGTTCGTGTATTGTTTTCACTTTGAACTTCCAAGACTTTTTATTCTCTGTTAAATATTCAGTATAAGATTTCATTACAGTTATCTCTCCCATTAATACTATTTATCTATTTCAGGCAACTTATCCATAATTTCTGCGAGCAACTGTGTTCTATTACCAACAATCCTTGCTTCAGAGGCGCCTTGATCTTCATCTAAACCTAATTCGCTATTCTTCTGTGCTACATATGCATCTATCTTTTCGCTGTCTTTTTCAAGTCTAGCTTGACGCATTTGTAGTTCAACCATTTTCAATTTCTTGTCCATTTTAGCTTGTTTAGCTTGTAAAGCCGCACTAATCATCTTACTTGCACTATCAAATATCGGAGCCGCATGTCTATCTTCTACGTTTTTGCCTAGATCAACTAAATCATCAAATGTAGCCATTGCTTTGGCTGCATACTCGTCCATTTCTCTATCCAATTGTTCTAATCCTACTACAATAGGTAACGCTGCCGAAGCACGTTCCACCATACTCATTTCTCCTTGATACATTGCTATATCATGTTGAATATCATCTATTGTAGGCTCAACTGCTTCTTCTTCATCAAGCAAGTGATCTAAATCGGGTAAGTTTAATTCTTCTTCTAATTTTTTTGTCATATTCTATTTCTTCTTTTTTGAACCTTTAGGTTTATTAAATATCTGATGTTCAGTTATTACTCTAAACCCTAGTCCTTTTGATTTTGCATATGCATGTGCCGAAGCCCATTTTGCATGATTAACAACTGCTGCCGCTTTCTGCGATGGTGTTCTAGCTTCGCCTAATGTTTGACTAGCAGGCTTGACTTCAACTATCTCTGCATGATTCTTTCCTTGTTTGTCTTTATAAACAATTAATAAATCAGGTACATATGTACTAGCTTTTCCTGTAAGAGGGTTCTTATAAGGAATTCTGTGTGTTTCACTTCCCCAACCTAATATAGCTGGATGATTGTCGCACATTCTAAATACTGCAAGTTCCCATCCACTTCTAAAGTAAGGAACTCGTTTACCTAAGTATTTAGCAGGATTATTTGGAGTGAAACTGCCTTGGTGAAATTTTGGCACTTACTGTACACCAGTTTTCTTTACTACAGGTGCTGGTACTTTGTAAGATACGCCATTAATATTTCTAACTTTTTCACCTGTTTTAAGATTTCCATCCCATCTTTCTAATTCTGGTTGATTTGAAGTAACTGCACCTTTATTTCTTGTAAATTGAGCTTCATCTTCAGCTGTATTGTTTTCTGCATTTCCTGCTGACTTTCCAGTAGCATTACCAGTTTCATCTGGAACGACTGTATACATCCCAAATCTGGCCTGTTCTTCAGTTACTACGGTTGCTGATATGTTTGGACCAGTGCCAAATTCATTAGCTAGGTTTGGATTGTTAACATGATCTGGTGGCATTACAGTGTTTGAACTTAGTACCCTATAACCTTCATATCCAAATGTTACTCTAATAATTGATGCACCACTATCTGAATAGTCTAGTGTATCAGTATCAATGTTTTGAATATATGCGTTAAAGATTTCAATTTCACTCTCTAACTTTGCTTCCTTGTTATCTGGATCATGTCGTAATATTTTTATAGACTTAATGTATGTCTTTTCTTCGCGTAGTTCTAATCCTTTTGGACTAGTTAACCAAGTAGCATAATCTTCATCATTCATAGGACCAGCAAAGTAATATCTTGCGTAGTCCTTTAGGAATGTTTCAAATACAGCATCCTTTGTATCGTATGCTGTTAGTGTTATAGGAGTATAATCTATTCCTGTTTGAATAATACTTTTATTATTGTACTTGTTTAACGTTTGTGTTCTAAGTGTAAATGTCGGCATCTGAATATTAGCGATACGTTCTAGCTTTAAGGCCTCCGTTACACCGGTACGAGTAAGAGTAACAGTAAAGTTAAACTTATTTCGAGGTATCGCGTCTATTACGCCAGTTCTAAGAGCCTGGCTATAGATTTTATATCCTGCGTTCCCAATCGTCATGGTTAGTTCCTAACTATGTTACTTAGTCGCGCCAGTTTTTGTTCTATCTGCATCTGTAGCTATTGCACTTAGTACATCACTTCCATCAATAAGGTGAATTGCATTATCAAAACGTATTGACAATGTAACTTGTACCATACTTGAATCAGCATAGTTTAAGTCGCCATATTGTACGTTAGTAATGAAACAACCTTGTAGTGTCCAATTATCAAACACTGATGGTTTAGTTGCACCGTTAGCGCCGTCAAGTGTTTCAATTTGTACACCAAACTTATATGCGTTACCAGAGATAGAACTTGATTGATCAGCATGATCAACTTGTCTATTCAACTGAGCGCCAAGTTTCTTAATTACTCTTGATGACATATCATCACGGAATACAATTGTAATTGGATCCCATGTGTGCTTACCTGCTAGGTAAATCTTTGAGTTGTATGAATCAACAACAACTTCTTCATGAGTTAATGCTGGTCTACCAGTACTAATCACGTTTTGTGTTACTTCGTCTGTTCCACCGGGTCCGCCTAGATCTTCAAATCGTACTCTAAAACGATATTGTAGCTTGGGCATAAGTGTAGTACCTGCCGAGCTATCTGTTGGAACTCCGAAATTTGTAATTACAGCCATTTGTTTTTCTCCTATAATACTTACTATGGTAGTATCTTCTTGTTATATTGTATTTATCACTTCTTCACTCAAAAAGATAGGTCACTTTTAAAAGTAACCTATCTTTGGTATTTTTATGATTGATTATGAAACCCAGTCTTCAGTAGCGACAGTTTCGCCTAGTGATTTTGCTGATTCTCCCAAATTAGCAACTGATTCAGTTGATAAAATGTATGATTTAAATTCTGCCACTTTAGCGTCAGTTTCAAACTCATATTTAATCCATATTTTATTACCAATTAATTGATATTGCATCCAAATGTCAATGTCGCCTGGTGTGAAGGCTACAATTGCGTCAGAAATAGATTGGTGAGCCGAAGATGCTTTGAATTCCTCTACTGAAGTCCAATCACCTGGTACTCTTCTAATTTTATTACTCATAATAGTTCTCCTTAGTTACGGCTACAGTCAACACCTTTACGGTCGCCCGCTGGGTGTGAATATGGTAACACATCAAGTAACCATTTTACTGTTTCTTCACGATTATCGTCATCGAGACTTAGTGCCGCACTTAAATGATATACTCCGTCAACAAAAGAAAATCCATAATGAACTTTTCTTGTGTTAATTGCGTACCATCTACGTGCTTCTGGTTTAAAAATTTTACCATCTACAACAAAATGAAATTCTGCTGAGTTAGTGTGATTTAAATGACAAATCATTCTAAATGAATCGCCTGTGATTCCTTCTGGAGTAACTTGTCTCCATTTATCTCTGTGAGGAGCTAAAAAATCACCTTTTTGATATAGTAATGAACCTAACGATTCAGTGTGGTTTGGTATATTCCATGCTTCTGGAATTACGTTATATTCGTATCCTGCTTTAGGACCGTTATAGTCGTTGTTCACACGTGAACGTAGGATTTTTGATGGATCAGCGTTTAATGTATCAATCTGTTCGATTGCATTTTCTGGTACCCATGCATCCAGTTCGATGACATCTCCAGCTGCGCCAAAAAGAAAATTAGTATCAAATTTCATGCTAGTAGTTACTTCAGAATTGAAAGTGGCTTTAGTAATGTTAGTAGCAATGATTTTAGCTTGTTCTAGTTTTACCATGGTGTTATCCTTATTATATAAATTATAGCTCATTAGCTGAACTATATGCATTGCAATGTGCAACTGTATTTATGCAAAGTGCCGCCATAAAAAAAGGCTACTATAACTTGAATTACAGTAGCCTTTAAGTTTTTTAAGCTATTAGCTTAGTTCGCCTGTGTTTACAATTCTAATTGGAATGTAAATAAACTCTGCTGACTTAGTTGGCTCAATTGCCACGTCAATGTAGAATTCGTTTGCATCAATACGTGCGGCTGTGTTGTTTGTTGTATCACACACAACTGCAAAGTCGTAAATACCACGTTGTTGTAAAATGTTAGCTAAGAAGCCATCAAATACTTGTTTAGCATTTAAACGTGTTCCAGCATCATTTGGTTCAAATAAGAACGGTCTTGAAATAACTGAGAAACGCTCTCTTAGATAAGCTGTAAGTCTTGCAACGTTAACTCTATCTAATGCTGAAGCACCTGTATGTAATGATTTTTGTCCAAACACTACAACACCCTCTGCCGGGAATCTTGCGATTGGATTCATTTTAGCTTCGTACATTGCATCACGTGAACCTTGTGTTAAAGCTAGTTTAACAAATTCGTTCTCGCTGTTTAAGTAACCAACGTTAGATGCATTTTGTACAACACCACGTGTTAAGCCTGCTGGTGCAAACCATTGGTATGATGCATTATCACTGTAAGCAAATGTATATAGTGCAATGTGTGATGCCGGAGCAACAACACTATCACCAGTTACATGGTTAGTTGTTAATGCGTGTGGATAGTAAACTGCTGAGTAAGTGTTTTTAGAAGTTAATCCTTTTTCACCATTCTCTGTTGCCGCTGTACCTGCTATCCAAGTAATTGCTTCTGTTTGATTTAAACGGAATGGAGCATCTGCGATAATAAAGGCTGTTTCATCTTTATCAGCGTTCAATGTAATCATTTCGTCATATAACTCTGGGTAACCAGGAGCTGCAATTAGTCTAAATTGAACTGTATCTTCACGTAGTTCTGTTGCGCCTGCTGCCGCTTGCATTGCTACTGTTACAACTTTACGCTGTGCTAGTCTACCAAATGATCCTGAACCATCGGCTGCATTGCTTGCTTTGTTACGCCATTTCCATGCTGTAGTTAGTGCTGTGTTGTATACACGAACAGTACTTGCTGAACGACACATGTTAATACCTGTCATTCCAACTGGATATACTAATGGATTTGGAGCACCTGCTAATAGAGTTGCTTCAAACGTATCATTAGCTGTTGCGTTAGCAGTAATATCACCAAATACAACACCTGCCGCTGTACTTTGATCTGCTTTGTTTTTAACTACCCATGCTGTACCGTTATGTCTGTAAATTACAGGATAACCTGTTGCATCAGTGTCAATCCAATAAGCGCCGGCTGCTAAAGAACCACCTGCTTTATTTGTAGTAGGTGCTGATGTTACATACTGTATATCAGATACTTTTTTCCATTTTTGTGTTCCTGAATCACTAGCAACTTCATAAATTGCAAGATCATTAACATCTGGATCAAACCATACTGTGTTATTAACTGGAGTGCCTGTTGGCTGTGTAGATAAAACAGTAGAAATAAATCCACCAGTTCCACCACCGTCTAATTCGATATCGTCCCAATCAGTTCCGACACTGTCGTAACGTTTGATTGCAATTTTACCACTTGTACCATTTACTGCATCGTGGTCTAACCAAATGTCGCCATCTGAGAATGTACGTGCTGTTGCAGAAGTACCATCAGCAAATATGTCTGATGTTGTTCCTGCTGGTGTTCCGTTTTGTGAGTATACTGCACTCTTCTTCATAAATGCGCCGGCTACTGTTGTAAATAATTTAATATCTACGTTTATGCCGCCTCCTGGAGAAGTAGTTTTAATCCAAACATCGCCTGCTGTAGGTGAAGCTGGAACAGTGTAGTGTGCTGACCAATCTACTTCGCTTGCGAAGCCATTGTCTAGTAGGTCCCAAGCACCTGATACACCTTTGTAATAATAAGCCGCTGTTTCAGTGTTACTGTTTACTACTTCAACTAAGTAATTTCCATTAACAACTGTTGCTGTTGCTGAGCCTGCAGAAGAAACAATTTCTACTGTTGGAAGTTTTTCAACCCAAGCTGATCCTACGTATTCGTATATACCCCAACTTGATGTTGTAGGGCTGGTCCAATATGTGTTGTTAGCAGGGTCGCCTGTTGGCTCTGCTGATAGTGGACGTAATGCTGTTAAGTCAACGTCTGCACGAACAATATATGCCGCTGAACTTTGACCGAGAAAGCTGTATGCCGCTAGTAGTCCATATTCGTTTGTTTCGTCACCTTGTGATACTGTACCACTTACTTTACGGAAATCTACATTTCCAAAGTATTGTGTTAGTTCACGTTGTGATGTTACTAGAATAGGTTTCTTAGCATTTACTGATTTTGTGTATTTTGCTTTGCCGTCGGTTTCAGTTAGGGTTGGATCAACCTTGTCCTGTCCTGTAGCAATAAACAACATTGGAACAGTGCCCGCACCCGCTGGTCCGTATACTGATTCGTCTGTTACTGTTACCTGTACGCCAGGTGAAACAAGATTTGCCATGTTATAGCTCCTTTAGTGTGTTTAGAATATATCTAAATTTTGTTATACTAGTATTTACCGCAAAATGCTTAAAAGGGGGGTTTACAGAGTTAACTTAGCTGTTAATGGTGGCTAATAGCTGATCAAAACTTGCACATATCATATGTTCAAATCCATCACCCCATTTACCATGAACAATCATGTGAATTCTGTTTTCTGTACCGTTGTTTATAACACTATGCCTTCTTCCTATATCAATTCCTCTAGCTTCACCAGGTTCCCATGGTACAAGTCCTGCTTCTTCTAATGCAAAGTCCACTCCTGGTGGATTACTTAATGATACGTTAAATGCAGCCATGCTTCTTCTATCAAAGTCCTGATGTGGTTGAATATAACCACCCGGTTCTAATAACATGAATCTACATCGTTGATACTCTTTAAACGGCCAGGCATTCTTTAGCCAGTCTACTGTTACTGGACAATGTTCTGCTATGTCTGTCCAACCATATGGGGCACTATTTTCTTCTGTGTCTATTCCTTCTCTTATGTAATGATCAGCTGGTTGTGTTCTTTCTGCTGTTTGTCCATGTACACAAATGCTACTCCAGCCTGGATGCATATCACCTCGGTGCTCAACATATCTGTCTAAAACTTTTTCAGCTTCAGCTGCCATTGCTTCATGTGGTACTTCTATATTAGTAACTAAACTAGGACAATTTGATTCATTCATAATCCATTTACAGTACTGTATCATTGTACCTCGGTGTTCTCTCCAATTTAAAAACTGGTCACCTGGATTATTTAAATTTTCGTAGTGAGAATGCTTTTTACATTCATTGATAAAATTAGTTACGTTATCTATTTGTTCCATTTGAACATCTTTCCTAATGTATTACTTGGTAGATTTTCAAAATCTATTGATGTATGATTTTCTACAAATTTAATTGGTCCTGCGATCTGATCTTGTGTTAACAATGGACTTGTACACTTAGCAACAATATTATTGTTAGAGTAAAACTTCAGTTTAGCAAATAGCTCATTGTACATTATTACACGTTGTTCTAAGCTATAATAAACCGCTGTTGGGTAATAATGAAAGATGTTACTTAAATGAACATACGTCAATCCTTTAGCTGAATAATTAGCAGACCATTTTGCAAATGATGTATACCTATTAGGATTCATTAAATTTGTTTGTTCATATTGAATGTTAAATGTGCTAAATGTATCTCTCCACCATTCTTGCCATTCAGGCATTGAATCAAGTAGTTTTTGTGTATCCTGTAGTTGTTGCTGTCCTCTAAATAATTCGTCTTTCCTAGAATAGTAACTGCATTTACTATCCATCATTTTATTCATGTATTCAGTGTAGTTTGTTCCATCCCATTCTGTTATTAATTGTTGCATACAGTCTAAAGCAAATGTACTAATATCGTATATAATAATTGTACTGCCTGGTGGTAATCTAAGATTCTTTGCATACAACATAGGACTTATACCAGCTGACGGTGCAACTACTTTAGTAAACTTTTGGTCCTTGTCACCAATATTATTTGTTTCAGTGTCGGGTATTTCAGTATTACCAACAAAGAATATTTGCGTATCCATCTGTTCATGTAGATAGAATATATTTCTCCAAGCATCATCACGAACCTCTGCATACAAATATTCCTTAGATTGACGTAATGAGAGATCCCAAGAATGAATAGTTTGGTTATCATCTAAAAGTGCTTTTACTAAATTCCACCCGCCATTTTTATGTGTATATGTAGCTGGTTCGGATCCTGGTTTAACCCAATAAGGAGTATACTTGTCATGATGATTCTGTGTACTGCGTATTGGCTTTGTTGTTTCCCAAGGCCCGCTATCATGTTCGTCTCCCCATTCTGGCATGCCTGCTTCTGCCCACCAATCTAAGTCAATTAAAAAGCATTGTGGATGAATCCAAAAGTACTCGTCTCCCTTATCTAGTATATGTCCTATAAATTTTGAGTCAAGATGTTTTTCATAAAATTCAGGGAATACTCTCTCAAAATATTTGTGTACTGTTCCTTGCTTAAATACAACTATCTTTGAATAGCCTGCATTATATGCTTGTGTTAATAATCCTGATATTTTTTCATCCACGAATTGCTGATCACAGAAAAGCCCAAATTCGACAGAGTCGTATTCAGCTATATTTTGGGATATTCCGTTGAGGAGGGAGTTGCTTATGCGGTCGTTATATAACCAACCTACACATAATTCTTTAGTTTCTACTTTGGCGTTCCACCAATCATCATTAAACATATGTTGTCCTTGTAATTTGTCTACAACATTATTTATCTTACAAAATGGTTGAGTGTTTGTTCCTTTAGATCAACTAGTGAAGTAGTGTTGGCTATCTGTTTATCAAACTTCCAGCCTGCCCAGCTCCATTCACTTTTGTGTACTTCTGGAAATACTATAGACATACTGTTATCTGCTGGAATGGGTGTATTTGCTGTGTTAATACCTACTGCTGTTGCCCACCAATCTGGGTTCTCTGAGCGCCATACAACCGCTGTGTGCCCACCTAAGCGTTTTATAGCCTTTAGCTCATTAAAGAATCTACAGTCTGATATAACAACGTTTCTGTCAGTTTGTTCAATTTGTCGTTCACATGCCGCTACCCAAATGTCTGGGTGGAAGTGTGTTCTTAGTACATCAGTACCTACGTGTTGCAATGCCCAACGTGGAGTAAAGTTAGGAATGTCTAAGCGTTTAGCCCACCAGTCATCAACTGTCTCACGCCAAACTCTGCTTTCAGGTGTATTACCTTCTAGCAGTATTCTATCCCAACCAAAAATATTAGCACATGCATCTTTTAATACTCCTGCAAAACTAACTCGTGCAAATCCTTCTTCAATTAGAAAGCCTGCCGCTGTATCTTTACCGTGTCCTATAAGACCACATATACCTACAATTTTCTTAGTCATTCTATTGCTCCGTTGTAATTTATATTATAATTGATTTTTAATTAGTTGTCAAGTACAAACTTAATTATTTGATTTTCCATTTATTCCTGTTACAGGACAGCTAACAATTGTTGTAGAAATAATACGCATATGTGTACTTGCTTCTACTATATTAAAAATAGCCAATGCAAGCATTGTTTTATCTATTAAATGTTTATCTTTATTATCGTTATATTTGCTACTATTAAATCTGCCAGGTTTAATATTAATTACTTGACAGTGTTTTTCCATAGTAGATAAGTTTAATGCAATTTCGTCTAATGCGTGTTTACCAGCATCATATCTTTTTTGTTGTGTGCTTTCGTTTTTTCTATTTCTAGTTTGTGGAGAAGATCCACTAATAACTACAATCTTTTTATGCTGATCTTTATATTCGTCCCATAGCTCACAAAGCATATCAATTTGTGCAAATCTGTTTTCATTACTACTTGCTACAATGTATATGACAGCAATATCTTTAGCATTTTTTACAATTTTCTCTCTGCTGCTGAAATTAGAAATATCATATCCATTATCTAAACTAAAGCCTAGTGGATTCTTATGTAGTTTGAAAATTTCATTCCCAAGTCCACTACTATGGCCAATAATTAAACAATCATACATTTATAAACTTGCCTTCTTTGTAGCGTTTGATCATATCTTCGTATGTTTCATGAGTAATTTTAATTCTAAACATTACTCGTTCATATTTTATCTGTTCAACACTATGTAATGTTTTTCCATTAAAAATACTTGGATGATTCATATCATATGTATACTCATATTCAATTCCTAGAGGGTTATCTCTGTCACTATCCTCACCTTTCCAAAAAGTAATTTTTTCAAAATCATTCTCTGGCAAAATAGGAAGCATTATATTATAGTGCATCTGCCTATCAGTATGAGGTTTAAAAACAAATTCTGGTTCGTAATACATAAATGTTATATCGTCGTTACCAAGAGGTTCTAAAAAATTAAATTTACTTATTAGTTCTTTAACTTCTGGATATTCCTGCATATGTTTTCCTTCGTATGCAGGGCTATACACTCCCATTAATCTTCCAGAATAGCCATCTGTTCGACCTTGGTGTCTGTGTGCTTGATTTTTTCTATTTTTAATAGCAGTCTTGTATTCGTTCCACTCTAACGCACAATGACTCATACGCTCATATAAATTTTTAAGAGCGGGTCGATTGTATACAAGTTCGTCTACTACAACATGATGTTTTGATTCTTGCATTAATAGTTACTTTATCCAATTAGGAATCCCAAACCGGTACTTCCATCATTGAATAATGTTAGTTCTATTTCCAGTTTGTCAATTTCTGCTTGAGCATCTGCTCGTAGTTGGTCTGCGTTCATTGTAGTTCCACCCTGTGGTCCTGCAATCTGTGTAAACTTACCACGTGCTTCTGATAAGATTAATTTAGCATGTGCGAACGCATAGTCTTTTAACCAAGGTCCTGCATATGTATCTAACAACAAGTCATCTGCTGGCCTGTAGTTATAGCAATGCAGTACTGCGTTGTCATTTGCTTTAATCTTACGTTGTAAAATTAGCTTTTTATCTTGTGGGCGCCATGTGAACATTATCTCTGCTCCAAATAGTCTACCCATTGCTTCTCTATTTTGCTGAAGGAAATCAAAAGTTGCTAGTCCGCCATTACGACTACTGCCTAGCAAATAAGTGTTCATGTATGCCGCTTGGAATGGTTCGATGTCATTTCCTGTACCACTACTTACACCTGTTGTCCTACGATAGATGTCACGTACTTCCATTACCTCAGTTGGTAATGTATATTCGCTCTGATCTTTCATCATTTCTAAAATAATGAAACTTTCTTCAACTGCGTTCTCAGCACGTTGGCGATATTTCTGAAGAGATTTTGATATCGCTAGCTCATAATGTTCTGGGTCTAGTTCGACATCGATCATTCCACCACCTAGGCGTAATTCAATCTCTTTCTGAAGTTTGTTTAATGCACTCATTTAAGTTTGTCTCCTGCTGTATGTATTTATCAGAGTTTACTTATTAAATGTCGCTATAAGAATCGTCTCACCATTAATACGTCCATTCAGTTTTGTTTCTGTTGTTTTTAAGGAGTCAACTAACTTCTCTAACTTAGATCTAGTAGACTTCTTCATTTGTGGAAGCACTTCTGCAGGCTTACGTATTGTACGTTGTATACTCTTGTTCTCATCGTACCCAATAATAGTAGTTCCTTTAACACTAAGTCCACTACCTTCACGTTGTAGTCCCATTGGATCTACATTGCTAGCATAGTAAATACCTAGCTTACGGTTGCGAGTGTTAAATACCACCAGCATTCGGGCGTAAACGATATCAGCTGGCAATATGCTTGCTAAACCATAATCGGGGTCGCTTTGCTTAAATTTGAGCTTCTTAACTAGGTCTTCTGGACTCTTAGTACGTACTTTACGTACTTTGCGATTCAATTTACCTTCTGCTTCACAAATATCACATGCACCTTCAATCTTTCTGTATATTGCAAGTGCCGCTTTTTGTTGAGCAGTTGACATGTGACTGTAACCTTCTTCAAGTTGTAAACGGTTGTCATCTTTGTCATCTTTAGATACTTTAGCATTAAGCTCTGCAAATTCTGCAACTGCATCAGCATAGTACTTACGAATAATTCTAGCATGTGCTGTTTTAACGCCTGCTTTTTTAAGCATAGCAGTTGGTTCAAAGTCTTTTGCCAATGATGTATCATATCCACTGTTAAGCCATACGTCTAAGAAGTCTTCTACTTCACCTGTCATATCAATTGCGGCTCTGTGTAACAACTCTTGAATAGTAGGCTTGCGAGTATTTAATTCTAACCTAGCATCTAGTATTGCTTTCTCTTCTGCTTCTTTAACAAATGATGTTCCTTCGTCAATTGCATTAGCAATGCGTTTCTTAATGAAGTCACTAATTGGTTTAGGAGTTCCTGATGTACCAGCTAGCCCTTCCCAATATGCATTCCAAGCGAGATGCTCGTCTGGACAACCCATAGTAAGCATGCGACAGTAGTAACCTGTTACTGCACTTATTGATTGACTCTTCGCTGCCTTAACACATTTAATGTCTTGCTTAGTATATTCGTTAGCAAGCATCCAAGTGAATGCAAAGTCATGCAGATCACTTACTTTGTAATTTTGATAATAATAATCCGTTGCGGCTTGACGTTTCTGATGAAACTCTTTACCTGACCAACCATCTGCACCATCCCAATTAGGATCCTGTAAAAGGTTTTTACGAATCTTTAAAGAAGTTGCTCTTGGCTTCTTCTTTTTTGTTAATTTTATTCCTACTGCCATTTTATTCTCCGTGATAACTTTGAAACATTAGACGATCAATTTCGTCTGCTTTATTTTGGTACTTATCAATTAGTGAAGAAATCTGCTTGTTATCAACAAATCCTTTAGGATCTGCTGTTGATTGTAAATTTTGTAGTGCTTCGATAAACTCTAAATGTTCTAACAAAAGTATTACTCCTTGATTGCAATTTGTTTATAGTGTACTACGCTTCTACAGCGATGTCAACCTTTTCAAATCCAAAGTCTGCAACAACGTGCATAATTCCATTAGAATCTTGCACAACATCAGCAACACTAACACTATGCATTTCGTTTAAACGTTCAATATTTTCTTCCGGGCCCATGTTACCTATGTGAAATACACCTTCAAGTGTATCAGCAGTAATATTAGCAACATGTGAATAATAACCATCTAATATGGCTTTACCTGCTTTAGAAGCAATGCTTTTTGAAAACTGCATATCTAGCTTTGCTTTATGATGAGGAACTGCATCGTGTCCTTCTGCGTTAATTAGGTCAACATCTGCATCTGAGAGTTTAATTTGAAAAAGTTTAAAGTTTGCCATTTTGTAGTTCTCCTTTGTTTATAATACTATTATAAGGTAAGACGTCTTGCTTGTCAACCATTAAATGAATAAATTACTTTTCATTCCTCTTTTTTCTCTCCAAGCATTAACAATACGGTCACTCCAGCCTGGGTTGTTATTATCTAACACGATAGTTGGTGCAACTTCATGTCCGTTACGTGCTTCAACATACTCTTCAACAGTAAAGTTGTTAACAAGTTCTTTCATAAACTTTGCTTTAGTAATTGGCGTTCCGGCATATTTAAAACGTGCAATAAACAAGTCAATTCCACGACCAACATTACTTGGGTGTACATTTTTACCTGCTTCGTAAACTGGCTGACCTTCATATGCACCTCTGTACATTAAGTATCCACCGTGGTAACTAAAATCTGCTTTATTAAACTGTGTCATATTCAACTCCGTTTTTTTATTGTCTATACTTATAGTATACAGTAAGAAGTCTTGGTTGTCAACCAGAACCGCCATAAAAAAACCCTTGTATTTCAAAGGGTTGTAAATTAATTTAATTTTTTATTCTGGATAGTGTTTAAAATCGTCAAAATATAGGCCTAATGATGCCCATATTGCGTCTGGGTACAAACTTGTATACTTGTTTGAATTCTTTTTATAGCTTTCCCATAAAGTTTTACTTGCATCCAACTTACTGTAGTATTTCCAAAACTCTGTATCTGTGCGATTACTTAACATATAATGGTGTAATATGTAATCTGAGTTATCTTTTTGTACTTTCATTATTGCCTTGTTGTATGCTTTTGGTGGTGAACCTTTTAATATACATCTTACTAGTAGTGTAATACTGTATTGTACTAAAAATAATCCATTTGCTTCTAATGGATCAACAAACCCTTGACCAAGTCCAATTGATACTACATTATCTACCCAAGGGTTCTTCAGTACACCTGGAGTCCATTTAAGTAAACGTGGCTCTATTCCTTTAAATGGTGTTCTGTGAGCAGTCCATTTTTTAAACTTTTCTAACGCTTCTTCTTCGCTTACAAAATCAGTACTAAAAACATAACCAGTTCCTGTTCTATGTTGCAAGTCTACCATAAACTGCCAACCATCTGGTCTAGCGAATGTTTTTGTATATGGTATACTTTCGCCTTCTAGTTCTAACGGCCTAACCCAAGAACGATTAACTTTATGATGTTCACTAAATGTTTCTTCTGTTTTATCTTTGACAAACTGTCTACGAAATCCTGTAGCGTCTACATATAAATCATATCCTGGTGGAAGTTCTTCTAATGTATCAATAACATGGTTAACACGTTTACAATGATCACGTACAACGTGTCCTGCAAGGTTAGCATCTAAATGATATGCTACTGCTCTCCATCCTTCTTTATCGTACAAGTCTGGATTTATATCATCTCTAACTTTTTTACCTTGCTTAAATTCTTTATACCAATCATTAAATAATGTTTTAGGTTCGTTTTGCCAAAAAGTCATTAAGTATGGATCTGCACCTAATGCATCCCATTCGTATTTTATATTTCCATATTTGTGAACTGCATTACATCCGTCCATCCATTCTTTTTCTGGAATACCTAGTTCTTCAAAAAATGCACCTATTTGTGGAAGTGTTCCTTCTCCTACTCCTACAGTAGGAATTTCATCACTTTCTATAAGTGTTATTTCTGCATCAGGTAAAAACTTTTCCATGTAACCTGCACACCACCAGCCTGCTGTTCCACCGCCAATAATACATATTTTCATCCGATATAATACCTTATGATTATAAACGAGCTAATACCAATCCATAAACTATTGAATGCTACTAATGTAGGTAGTAGCTTTTGTTCGCTCACCCATATTAACAACGCTGAAGTCATTAATGTTATGAAATGTGCCCATATAACTTCTTTTCCAAAAATTATAGCAGGAAGTATCACAAGTAGTTTAGCAGTCCATGCTGCTGCTTCAACTACATTGTATCTTTTTAGCCAATAACCTTTACTAAACCATAAACAATAAGATTTATGTATTTCCTTGAAACCAACTTTGTTATAGACAACAAAAACAATTGTTGCCCATAATGTTAGTGTTAATATAGTTACCATACTATTATTTATCCGCTTTTATTAGTCTTTCAAACTCTCTAAGTCTTTTATAAACACTTGCTAATTCAATAATTGTTGGCCATGCTTTTAACAAATATTGCATCGAACCTTCAACTCTTCCAAATGCTCTTATAATTTGTTGCATAACACCTAATGTTACAACACCTGCTACAATAGCTGGAGCTAAGAAAACATAAGCTGATAACACATTGGCTTGTAAATATGAAAGTCTACCTATATTAAAATATAAATATCTTATATAAGATTTAAAGTGAATTCCTCTAACATCTTGGAATATTTCTTCAATTGTTTTAGGACGAATAGTATTATCATCTTCTGCAATGACAAGTATCTTTCTGTAAGCTGCTTCTTTCTTTTGTAAGTCATATTCGACTCCAACTAGACGCAACACCCATCCTAATGCTATTAAGAATATAGTTCCACCAACAGTCCATATTAATGCACCTGTTATTAATCCATATTGCCAATCACCAAAGAAGAATATTGGAATACCAGCTGATAATCCTAAAAGAATAGGAATAAACTGTATTAACACCATAACTGATTCAATAAAACTTGTACCAAGTGATTCCATGATACGACTAAACTTAATTGTATCTTCTTGTACACGTTGAGCCGCACCTTCTATTGTACGAGCTTTATCGTATACGCTGTGATACCATTCTACCATTGCTGCTCGCCAACGGAACAGATAGTGTGCTGTAAAGTAACTGATAAGAACATATATTAAAACATAAATTGCGGCCAAGTAAAAGAAACTTGCTAAACTTGCCCAGTATTCACCAATAGTTATTGCATTTGGCTCGCCTAATGCTTTTTGTATCATATCATAAAATTGTCCAAACCATTCGTTAATTTTAACGTCAATTTGAACTTGTATCCATAAAGAACTCAGGATAACAGCTGAACCCAGCCATGACCATAACTTCCAATGGGTTTCTGTAAAAAATCTAAACATAAGTTTTCCTCTTATAAAATGTAGTTTTAACTACACACATAACTATTTATATGTTTCTACGATACGAAATTGCATAAATACAATATAACAAGGAAACCTACATGCCAAGATTAAGTTTATACAAACCATTTAAAGGTAACGACTATAAGTTTATGGATCATGCAATCCGTGAGCAATTCGACATAGGTGGTACCGGAATACACGTACACAAGTACTTAGGCCCAAACGTTAGAAGAGATAGTAACGACCCTAGTGAGCCTAACTACGGTAGTGGTTTAGAAGTTGACAATATAACTGGACAAGAAATAAATCCCGAAGGCAACATAGACGAAACAAAGATACAAGATCTATTGTTTATGGAAAACCGAGACAGGAAGTATGATCCAGATATTTTTGAATTACGTGGAGTATATAATGTAAGTGACAACGACTTTGACTTAACCCAATTTGGCCTATTCTTAACAAACGATACACTTTTTATTAGTTTTCACATTAACGACATGGTTGAACGTATGGGTCGTAGACTTATGCCAGGAGATGTAATTGAATTACCTCATTTAAGAGATGAATTATTGCTTACTGCGGAACGTGAAGCTATTAACAAATTTTATGTAGTACAAGATGCGGCAAGAGGCAGTGAAGGATATAGTCAAACATGGTATCCACACATTTGGCGTGTTAAAGTAGCACCACTTACAGATACACAAGAATACGCAGATATACTTGGTACTGCTAACGATCCAGACAGTTTAAAACAAGATTTAAGTAATTATAAAACAGAACTTAACATTAGTAATGCAATTGTAGCGGCTGCTGAAAACGCAGATCCATTAGGGCTTCCATTAGCAGAACATTTATTTGGACAAGAAGATAAAACTGATGAATATGTACATGGCGACACACTAGTACAAGGTGATCAGTTTCCAGCTTTTCCAAATGATGGAGAATACTTTGTTAGAACTGATTTCCAACCAAATAGACTGTTTGTAAGACGTGGAAGTAAATGGCATAGATTATATGACAATATTACTGGCCAAACTTGGAGTGATAGAACATACAATGCAAGTAGCTTTATTAACAATAATAAAACAACAGTAGTAGATGATAAAGAACAGCCAGAACGTCAGGCAATATCACAAGCTATTAAACCTAAGAGTGATTTTAAATAATGGCACAACAATATTTTTATGATAAACAAATTCGTAGATACATTCAGCAATTTATAAGATTGTTTAGTGGCTTTAACGTTGAAATGGGAAAGAACGATCAGGACTTAGCTGTATTCCAACAAGTTCCTGTACGTTATGGTGACATTAACAGAATGGCTGCCCACATAACAAGAGAGAACAGTGAAAACATTATTAATACTGTTCCATTTTTAAGTTGTTATGTAACTAGTTTAGACATGATGGCAGATCGTAGAACATATCAAGATCATGTTGATAAGGTTCAAGTGTTTGAAAAGAAATATGACGACACTACAGGAGCATATACTAACGAAAAAGGTAACAGCTACACAGTTGAAAGACACGCACCCGTTCCTTACATGCTACAAATGAATACTGACATTTGGACATCTAACACAGATCAAAAATTACAGTTAATGGAACAAATACTTGTATTGTTTAATCCTACATTAGATATTAGAACTAATAGCAGTGTAATAGATTGGACAGCACTAAGTCATGTAGAGTTAACTGGAACAACATGGAGTACTAGAAGTGTTGGTTCTAGTATAGATGATATTATTGATGTTGCAACGTTAAGTTTTAACATACCAGTATACATTAATCCACCAGCTAAAGTAAAACAACAGAAATTAATTCACACTATTATCAGTGAACTTTATAACCTAGACGAAGACAACTTAGACTTGTTTAAGAACGAACAAGCATTCGACAAAAAGACGTTACAATACACAGTTGTAACATATGAAGATAGAAAAGTAAAGTATGAAGATGGCAATCTGCAATTACTAAATCAAAACGGATCTACATTAGACGACGATGGTATAACTTTAGATTGGTCTAAAGAATTACTAGCATTTGGAGTTTTAAGACCCGGTATAAGTCAATTGCGACTTAGAAAAAGTACACAAGTATCTGATGTAACAGAAGATATTATTGGCAGATTAGACATACATCCATCAAATGTAAATCTATTAACAGTCGACATAGATGCAACAACATTACCTACTAATACATTAGGTACAGTTGATGCTATATTAGATCCAGCGATTAACTTCCCTGGCGATGGTACTATGCCATCAGCAGCTACAGGCCAAAGGTATATCTTATTATCTGATTTACCGTCAAGCACTAATTGGGGCAATGTAGTAGCTGGTAAGTATGATATCATAGAGTATAATGGGTCAGCATGGATTGTAAGTTTTGATAGCTCTAACATTTCGGCAGTAAATTACGTAACTAACGTAGCAAGTAATGACCAATTAGAATGGAATGGCTCTGAATGGGTCAACAGCTATGAAGGAATTTATAATGCAGGCTACTGGCGACTATATCTGTAACACAGATGATCCATGCGACGATTGCACACATTGGATAGGCACACTATAACATGATAACAGCAAGCGGTTGCTTATTTTTAAGCACAGACACAGGCAGAGTTATGCTACAGCAAAGAAGTGGCGCTGTCAACCATCCTAGAACATGGGGCTTTTTTGGCGGCAAAGCTGAGGGTAAAGAAAGACCTGTTGAATGTTTAATGCGTGAGGTTGAAGAAGAATTAGGATTAGTTCCTGATGTTAAAAAAGTTATTCCAATTAACAAGTTTACAAGTCCTAATAAGAAATTTATATACCATACATTTGTAGTTACAGTAGAAGAAGAATTTCTTCCTATATTAAATAATGAAAGTGATGGTTATTGTTGGGTTAAAGTAGGTAATTGGCCTAGGCCGTTGCACCCTGGTGCTAAGATACAATGTAGTTCAAAACAGTTCATTAAAAAAATAAAAACTGTATACGAACAGCATACTACGCCGTTGGAAAAATAATACCCATTTCTTTTCTAGTAAACATTCTATCTAAAAATGCATTAAATACTTCTTCAGTATCATATTGATGAAGTTCGCTAAATTCAGGATCAACTTCAATAATTTCTTCTATAGTTCTTATATTATATGTAAAGCCTAATGCAATTGCAGTTTCTTTCCAACCCGAATATCTTTTTAACTTAAAATGTTTTTTTATTTCAGCACATTCAATTTTAACTTGCTGTAGCATTTTTTCATCATTCTCGTACCAAGTGTACATCGGGTAATCAATGTCCCACCCGCCTACATGTTTCCACCATTTAACACATTCTTCTGGTGTATCGTGGAATGCCCATATTGTAGCTTTTGGAAATAATTCTTTTAATAATGGTATATGATAACTAAACCAATGACTTTTAATAATTTTAATCCCATGGTCCCAATTAGCAAATGGTGCTTTAAACTCTTTTACTATTTCTTCTTTTGTTAAATGTTGAAGTAAATCAAACTTATGACCTACTGGATTATCCGGACCCCAATATGCGCCTCTGTGCCAGCCAACAACTTCTCCATTAACTTTTTTTCTATAAACAAAGTCATTTTTATTATCACTTAAATTAATATCTCTACATAAAAGACTAAGCATACGAATTGCTCCACTCCATCTAGAACCTGGAGCTCCTGCAACTATTATTAAGTCTTCACCTTGGTATTCCATTATATGCCTTTGTTAAGTTCTGTTAATATTTTATCTGCTAGATAATTATGAGTGTTAGGACCTGGATGTATTTGATCCCTACCTAAATCTAGCATTTCTTCTTTTCTATAAAGAATTGACTTGATATGTATTGGTTGATAATTATAAAACCAATATTTTCTTCTTTCATCGGGTTCTAATATATAATACTTTGCATTTGGAAATGCTTGCATTAATGCTAAATCAAATAGTTGAAATATTTTACTGTTACTTTGTTTAAAGGTTTCTCTAATAAGATTTTTAACTTTTTCATCTTTTTCTTGTCTTAACCAAAATCTCATTAACCAGGCAGTACTATTAATTGCCCAACAATCACTTAGTATAACATACTTTGGAGTTAAATGCTTAAAGTCAAGTAAACTATCTGTTAAATCTAATAGTGTATCAAAATCACTTATATTAATATGTTTAAAATTAAGTCTTTCTGAGACGAGGTGTGGATAAGTTTTTTCATAAGGAACACCTGTTCCCATTGTTAAACTACTACCAGCAAAAATAATATCTACATCTCCATTATCATCTGGTCCTCTATAACCATTTTTATTCCACGTATAATTAAATTGATTCTCTGGTAAAGTCCAGTCTATAGTTTGTACTGCTCCACCGGTCCAAGCATCTGATCCTGTTTTTCCTACAATAGATCTACTGCCGTTGTCATGCCCATACTCTTCTACTGTAGTATTTGGTTGTCTTTTTTGTTTTACTAGTTTTTCTCGAAAGGTCCATTCTAACTTTTCTTGTTCTGTCATCTGCGTAAATGGTCGTTCAATTGTCATACTTCAATGATTCTATTTTTATCTGGATTGTCGATCATGTGTTGTATCTTGTCATTAATGAATCCAGTAAACTGAAACGTAACTCTAGGTGTATATCCAAAGTTAGCTGTTCCGTGTGGCATATTACACCAATCGTATGTTATACACTCACCTGCTTTGTATCCTTGATAATAAGTGTTACCAAATTGCCATACGTGACCGTAATCCCAATCTTGAAGCATGACTAAAAATCTTCTTAACTTTAAAGGTTTTTTATCTGCACCTGCGTCAGTCCATATTTTACGCCAACCTGGCCTAGCATATCTCATTTGCTGATCAATGTGAATAGGAGTAACTTGTCCTAGTCTTTGAATGTGTAATCTAGATTGGTGAACATCTACACCTAATGCATCTATCATTCTAAGTAGTATTTCATACTCTGGAGATTCATTACGTCTTGCAAAGTAATTCTCTCCATCTTTATCAAATGTTGCTCCAACAATTTTGTCATAATACATACTACTTACGTCTTCTTTACCAGAAGCAAGTATAACATCTTGTATTTCGCCATCATGTAAATCTTTATCTTGTTTACTTAAATTACGCTGTCTATAATTTCCTATAGTCATTTCTTTTGCAGTTTTTAATGCATGCTGTACTGCCTCACTAAAATCTCCTACAAATCTACAAGGTATTACAAATGTTTCTTCATGTGGATCAGCAAAAGGATCAAAGTGCCAATCTGCATGTAATTTATTATGCTCCCATCGACTTGGAACTCCATTTACTTTAAAGATGTTATCCATTTTGTTATGGTTTTCCATCTGTTTGTCGCTATACAGTTCATCTTTGTATGATGTGTCAGCTTGTGTATTACCCGCTTGATGTTTATAGTCAGAGTTTTTAACTGCATCTACAAGATCAGCAATCTTCTCGCCACTGTTATAATTTTTATCTGTTTTTTGTTTCATATTAATTCTCCTTACAGTTTGGTAACATACTAATAATTGTCTTTAAATTACTTTCAGTTAAGAATACACTCATCAATATATGATATATGCCATCAGCCATTGCAAAACTTCCATGTTGTTTTCTTGTATTTAATATATACGGTACACCTGGCTTGAACTCTACACGCTTATCTTCGTATATAAAGTTCCATTCGTTTACGGCTGTTTTGTTTAATGGAATAAAAATTCTAATTTGTGGGTTCATTCTAAATGCATCTCTATGCATACTAAAGAAACTACCTGCAGACATTTTTGCAGCCCTGCATCTAGCTAAATTTTCCCACTCTACAAAGAATTCCATAAGACTTGGACATTGACCAAGATTTTGGTTATAGCCCTGGTTCTCGTTGTGCTTGTCTTTAGAATCTAAAGATAAGTCGCCTAATGGTCCTGTAAGATTTAAACCAAACTTTCCATTAGGTCCGGCTTCCCATTCTAACTGTTCTAATTCGTTGATAACTTTTTCAGAATCAAATTTGTAATCTAATTCAAATATATCTCCGTAACTATTCAGTAGTGGTAGTAGATTTATATCGCTCATTTTTTGGTTTCTTCCTTAATTCGTCCATATCTTTGATATGTTGGATACGCATAATTTGATGATACATTTTAATTACACCCTTGGGTGCATCTGCTTTCCACATAAATGGGAGCAGTCCATGTACTACGCTTTTAAAAGCAATTATGATAAGAGACCAACTATTTTTTATACTGTGCCATAAGTGATAAAAGTATCCCCATCCAGTTTCAACGTTAAGATGATGCTTGGATTCTTTAAACCACCTTATCATGTTTATTCCTTAACTTTCTTCTTCATACTAGCTACAAATTGTTCACGTAACCATTCGTAGTCATTAATTTTGTTAAGATTTTCTACGCTGTCTTTATGTTCAAGACCATATGCTTTTCCTTCTAATGCACCTTTAAGACAATAACGTCCAAAACGAGCACCATTGTCAACAGTACACCATGTTTCTAATCTTGCGTCTGTTTCTATTTGTCGTTGATTAGGATTAACACTACTTGCAAGTTTAACACATTCACGGAATGCACTACGCCATGTTCTATATGGGTCTTTATTAAATCTTGTTATGTTTGATACATCACTAATTGGTTGATAAAAACTAGCTCCTGTTGTAAAGTCAGGTAACACATGTCCTAGTGTTCTAAGTTGACTTCTTGGAAATAGTTTAACACCGCCATATCCATATTGTAAGTCATTTACTGGATTTCTAGCAGACCAAACATATGTTGTATTCTTACGTTTACTCATTGGTGGAATAAAATCAAAGCTAAAGTGATTCATCATATCAGCATCAGCATCTACTACATAAACCATTTCTGATTTTGCTAAGTCGCCTACTGCTTTATGTGCATTACCTATGCCTTCAACATTTTTAACGTGTTGTGCATCTTTAAATCTATTTCTTAATTTTTGAAAGTTCTCATCTGCTTCTGCTTCATGATAACTAATCATAAAGATATCAAACTCTGCTATATGGTAACTTGATACAAGTTTATTTTCTACTATACCATGTGCTACTCCATTAGTGGGAACTAAATGAATGTCGCCCCAACTAACCGCTCTGTTTGTTCTTTTAACTACTCTTGGAAATGTATGTATTACAGTTTTACCAATATCTGTTGGTCTGTAATGCCAAGGAAAAGTTGGATTAGCTTCCATCTCATCAAATACAATCCAAGCCATATCTGCTGTACCTTTGTGTTTTGAGGCAAACGCTAATAGCTCTTCTTGGGTTGTAATTTTAACAGATGTTCTAATTATTGGGTATGCTTCAAACATAAACCTTTTAAGTCTGTCCCAAGGTGTTACAACGTTCTGTCCTTGGAATTCTCTTCTATTGTTAATCAAATTAATCATTGCAATCGCCTTTAACTGTAAATGCACGTGTTCCTATATGTGCAATTCTATCACTTAGTTCGTGACTAATATTTACTTCATAACCGTGTTCATTAGCTAGGCTACAAAAGTATATATCTTCTCCTACTAAGCTAGTATAAGTTTCGTTATACTGAATCATATAATGAGGTAGAGGAATATTTTCGTATACTTCTCTTTTTACTAACATCATTCCACTGCCAACTGCCCAAACAGGCTCAATGCCTGTACCTCCAAACACTCTGCTATCTAAATTGCTTTTGCTTTTAAATGCAACGGGTCTGTGTGGTGGAACTCTTGTACAGTAGTTACCAGCTATGATGTCTTTGTTTGCCGCTAGTAATATATTTAGGGTATCAACTGGAAATTGCATATCAGCATCAATCCACATAATATGTGTGCAGTCAGTTTCCAATGCTTCGTGAACCAATTGTTGGCGTTGCATTGCAACTTCACTACCCATGTTGAAGTGTAAGCTAGTTGGTAAATCAGTCTCGCCGCACTTTTTCTGAAGTTTAGCGAGGCTATAAGCAAATACCGCTGTAACATTATCTCGCACAGGTACACATATTGCTACTTTCGCGGCTTTATCTATTTTGTGGTAAAACGTCGGTATGCTAACCATTAATTACTTTTCTTGAGCTAAGTCAGATTGTAGTTCTGCTTCAACTTGCTGAACTTCGTAATTAAGTTGTTTAGCGATAGCAGTTGTAGATTTAACACAAGCTGAAAAAGCTTCGTCTTCTAGTGCTACCATATAATTCATATGTTCTGGTTGTACTTTTCCTATTGTTAGAATATCTACTGCCGCTAGCTTTGCTAAACGTGCAATCCAATATTCTTCTTCAGTTTCTTCAATATTTGCAATTAATGCATCAACATCATGTTCAGCACTAAAGTCTGCCATGATTGCTTCTAATACTGGAAGATCTGGATGTTGTTGTTCACGGGCTTGCATAAGCTCCGTTGTAAGTATTTGTGCTTTTCTCGCCGGTGTTGGGTGGGCGCCAAGTACAAAGGTTTCTATCTCGAATCGAGTTCTAATGCTCATTGTTTTCTCCTGTGTTGAGTTTACTTAATAGATCAATGAATGATCAACTTATATTATATATGATAACAGTGATGTTGTCAATCAACATCACTGCTATTTATTAAACTATTTTTGACTTAGGATGCGCCTGTACTGTTAGGATTCTGCCATCCGCCAAATGTAGCCGACAATTGTATGTTTGTCGATACTGATGGTGAAATGAAAGCACCTAATGTTGAGAGTGATACTGTACCACTTAGCCCAAAATAGTTTCTTACTGTTCCCATGCTGATTGACGAACCAGTTGCTGGTAATGCCATATTATAGCTCCTTGCGTATATTTAACGTTAAATACAAGCATATTGCTTGCATAACTATTTATCTATATGTCATCGTGACATATACTAGTATATTTCTTTTTAAGGTGTTATTACTAATGTTGACGGTACTAGTTGTATCCAACTTGTTCCGTTGTATCCTTCAAAAATCTTTGTGTCCGTATTAAAGTAAAATTGTCCTTCAACTGGACTTGTTGGTCTATTTGCTTCTGTACCTTTAGGCGCTACCCACGTTGGTGGTGTACGAGCATACGATTGTAACGTGCCTGTAATTGTAGTTATTTGCCCATTAGTATAAGAATTTGCTGATGCTATTGCTTGTGTTTTTGCTGTTACATCAAGTGCCATTGTGGCTGTAGTTGTAGCATATGCTGACAAACTTACACTACTACCATTTGTTATAGCTAACGTAGAACCTGTTAACGTTAATACCTGTGCTTCGCCTGCTGTAGTAATGTAACCTGCATCATTTGTTAACTCACTTACTAGTGTTGGAATTGACGATGATACAATATTATCTGCTGTAAGAGTAGCTAGTGTTAAATTTCCTTTTGTTATATCGTTTGCACTTATTACATTATTATCTTCGCTTTGCGTATACTGATCTATTATATAAAATGTAGAAGTATCAGCATCACGTATAAGGCCAGAATAGGTATTAACTCCTATCTTGCCTAAGAATCCAACATCTGTATTCCCAACATTATTTTTACCTAAGATAATAATAGAGTCGGTGAAAGAAATGTTACTAGTTTCCTGATTGGATGTTTGAATTTTTCTAAACGACATATAGCTAGCTTCCCTTTTGTATACTTATATTTATGACTATCTATATTAACTGTAGTCATAAAAAAGGGTAGCAATTACGCTACCCTTTTAGTTTTAAAGTAATAAAAATTACTTAGATTTTTTAAGTTCTGCTACTTGTGCTGATAATTCCTTAACTGCTTCAATTAGTAGACCTGTAATGTTACCATAAGCTACAGAGTGAACACCGTTAGCATCTGTGTGTACTGCTTCTGGAAGAACTGCTTTAAGTTCTTGGGCAATAACACCTGTTGATACTGAACCGTCTTCAATTCTCTCAAACGTAACACCACGTATTGCTTCAACTCTACCTAATGCACCATCAATTACTTGAACGTTAGTTTTTAAAGTATCGTCCGAGTAAGCTGTGATATCACCAGTTGCTGTAAAGTTACCAGTATATGCGCCACTCATTAAGAACTGAGTACCACTTAACGTCATACCGTTGCCAGCTGTGTAAGTAGTATTCGCATCACCATTGTCAGCATATACTTTCGCTGCCGCAAGTGCCGCATCTGCTTTAGTAGTTGCATCACCTGATGCTGTACTAATTGCGTCTGCTTCTGCTGTGTCTGAGTAGCTATATGAAATTGCAACAGCTTCAGATTTTTTAGTATCAGCATATGCATTTGACTGCGTTGCACGTACTACATCTTTAGCTTCTGCTGAAGCAATTGCTGCCGCTTGTGCCGCATTAGCTTTAGTAGTTGCATCTGCTGCCGCTGTAGAAGCTGCTGAAGATGTAACGTTAGTAATTGCAGTTCCAAGTTCGGTATCAGTTGCCATTGCGTCTTGAATCTCTTTCAAGGTATCAAACGCCGCGCCTGCTCCGCCAGTTACTGCCGCTATTGCTGCTGCTTGTGCCGCATCTGCTTTAGTAGTTGCATCACTTGAAGCAGTACTAATTGCGTCTGCTTCTGCTGTATCTGCATACGCTTTAGCTGAAACAAGAGCTGCATCTGCTTTAGTAGTTGCATCACTTGATGCTGTACTAATTGCGTCTGCTTCTGCTGTGTCTGCATATGCTTTTGCTGAAACAAGAGCTGCATCTGCTTTAGTAGTTGCATCAGTTGCCGCCGCTGTTGTTACGTTAGCGTCACCTGTTGTTATTGCACTTGAAAGTGTACCAGATAGTGCAGTATTTGCACTTACTGCCGCCGCTTCTGCTGCCGCTTGTGCCGCATTAGCTTTAGTACTTGCATCAATTGCCGCTGAACTAATTGCCGCTGCTTCCGAAGCATCTGCATAAGCATCCGAAGTTACCATACGTGCTACGTCTTTCGACTCTGCTGATGCAATTGCATCTGCTTCTGCTGTATCTGCATAACTTTGTAATGATGTAGTTGCTGTTGCAACTTCTGCATCTGTGTAGTTGTTTGCTGATGTTACTGCACCTGATGAAGTTCCACTATCAGAATATGCTTGATATGCTGTAGTAATAGCTACTTCTCTAGTATCAGTGTAAGCTGCCGCTACAGATTCTGCACCAGTTTTAGCTGTAGCAATGTCAGCTGTAACTTGACTTGCTGCTGCTTTTGTATTTACTGCTGTTGTTAGAACTGCTTCAGCTGCCGCTGCACGTGCTGTTTCATCATTTATTGCTACGTTAAGTAATGCTTCGTTTGAACGAGCCAATACTTTTTCAGTAACAATTTGGTCATTGTTAACAATAATTGCAGCTGCGTTTGTTGCAACTCCACTAACGTTTACTGCAATTGCAGAAGTATTAGCTGTAAGTGATGCTGTATGAGTTGCAAGAGTGTTTGTAACCTCTGAAGCAAAACTTGCATTGTCGCCTAAAGCGTTCGCTAGTTCATTTAATGTATCTAATGCTGCCGGTGCACCATTAATTATGTCTGCAACCTTTTGGTCAACATACGCTTTGTTTGATACGTCTGTTGCGCCAACGGGTGTGCCAACACTAATAATAGTATTTCCGTTCATGTTTATCTTGTCACCAAATTGAACAGCTATGCCGTTTGCATCAGTAATATTTTTTCCGTCTGCCATTTGCAGCGTTGCCGCCATTGCAAGTGGAGTGCTTGACGCTAGTGTAAGAACACCGGTGCCTTCCGCTTTAACAGTAATTCCCTGGTCGATGTCTGCACGAACAACAATAGTACCCGAATCGTCTTCTAGTACTTTTTGGTTGTTAATGTACAATGAACCTTGAGATAGATATAAGTCTTTCCACTTTGCAGTAGGAGAACCTAGATCGAAACCAGTTGTGCCATCTGAATCTACAGTAGGAAGAATGTGCCCGCCCATTGATAGATTTGCTAATAATTCAGATGCGTCATCAGTTTTGAAACCACCATCAATTATAAATTTTCTTTGTGCCATTTTATGACTCCTTTTTGATCAAAAAAGTTATTGCTACATTGAGTAGCAATGTATTTATTGCTTTTTTATAGCTATTAACTGCTTTTATAACAATCATTAGCTAAAAAAGGGGCGTCACCTTTAACAGCGGCGCCCCTTAAATGTTAACTATTTAAGAGACGTAAACGTTTCTTAAACATCGATGTATGTTCCAATAACTTTAACAGTTGCTGAACCTGATGTCGGTGTGTATGTTAACAACACATTATTACCACTCATTGTTACACTTGCATCACCAATTAAATCTGTACCAGTATAAACTAGTGCAAACTCTGTGATATATGCAGTTGTACCGTCGTGTACTACTAATGCTTCACGTGTTTCGAAGTTACCAGCGCCATCACCTACTTGGATCACATACTTAGCTGAACGATACAATGTACCATTAAACGAATCTACTGTAGTAGAACCAGTTGCTGAAACTTCAGCTTTCTGGACGTATGCTTTGATATCAGCTGCTAATTTATCAGTTGTAACTTGACCAGCTGTTAATACTGGAGTTAGTCCTGACATGTGAGCAACAACTACTGCCTGCGTACCTGTTGGTAACGCACTTGAGAAAGTAATCGTTTGTGCTGAACCATTAATAGTATAGTGAGTACCTGGATCCTGAATAACACCGCCAACAAATACCATGCTGTTAGCTTGGTCTGTTACGAAGTTAATCGAGTAAGTAGTCGCTACACCATCACCTGGGATAGTTTGACGTTGGTTAGATGTAAACAGTTCCAATGGATCTTTAAGAGCCATTCCTGTTTCACCTGCGTTAACTGCTAGAACGTAATTAGCTTTATCTGTGTATGCCGTATCGGATACATCAGTTAAGTCTAGTACTGATTCATTAGTGTCAATTGAGATTACACCAGTGCTGTTATCGTATGTTACGAGTCCTGCGCCTGCTGTGTCTACAACACTAATTGATGTTCTTGCACGTGCAGTTGTGAAGTACAAGTTGCTGCCTTCAGCTAAGTCATCTGTAGTGTATACAGTGATGTCTTGGCTTGAAATTGCTGCGTCTAGTACTGCTTTAGAAACTGCATCACCCGGTAGGGATGCTGTGCTTAAACCAGTTAGCATGTTTGTACCCATATCAATATCACCACTCATTACGCCACCAGCTTTAGCTAGTTTAGTTGCGATTGTAGTGTCTTGAGCTGAGTCAGCTGCTGCAAATTCAGTGCGTATTGCACCTCTATCTGTAGTTGCTGTTGCGTGGTCTGTATCGTTAGCTGATACTTCTGCCGCTAGTGCTACGCTTAATGCTGCTTCCGCTGCTCTGGCTGTTGTAGCCTCGTCAGTGATTGCAGTACCATTTGCCGCTACTGCACCAGTCAATGTACCATCTGCATCTTGGAATGCTGTAACGATTTCACTTAATGAATCAAGTGCCGCTGCATCTGTGTTGCTGATGATGTTTGCTACTGTTGCTGTAAGGTTAGTAACTGATAATGCGTTTGCCGCTTCCGCTGCCGTTGCACGTGTTACTTCAGAAGTTAAGTTACCAGATACTGTTACAATAGAAGCTGCGTTAACACCCTCTGCCGCTGTTGCTCTAGTTACTTCGTTACTGACTGCTGTTGCGTTTGCACTCTCTGCTGCTCTAGCTGTAGACGCTTCTGATGCTAAGTTGTTTGTTAGCACTGTTTCCGCTGCTCTAGCTGTAGTTGCTTCAGAGTTAATTGCAGTATCAAGTTTGTCGTCTGCATCTTTTAATGAACTTGCTGTATCAATAAAGTTTGCAGAACCGTTAGCAACATATGAACCAGTTGCTGTTAAACCAGCGCCTGCTTGTGTTGTTGTAATTTCGGTTAAGTTTGATCCTACGTTTGTTGTAAGAGTTGCTTCTGCTGCTCTTGCAGTAACAGCTTCCGCTGCGATTGCATTTGAGTTAGCTAATTCAGCTGCTCTTGCTGTAGTTGCTTCTGCTGATATTGCATTTGCATTAACTGCTTCCGCCGCCGCTGCACGTGTCGCTTCAGCTACAATGCTAGCATTGTTTGCAGAAATGTCTGATACGTTAGTTGCGATGTTAGTTGCGTTAGTTGCAATTGCAGTTACATTAGTTGCAATGCCTGCTGTGTTTGTTGCGATATTACTTGTGTGTGTAGCGTCTGCTGATGTTCTAGCAGTCTGCTCAGCTAATATAGCCGCATCCAATAATGTGTCCGCACCTTTTAAAGATGCCGCTGTATCTATTGCATGTGTACCTGAAAGAGCTGTGTATCCACCGTCTGCCGCAAGTCCTGCACCTACTTGTGTTGCATCTACTTCAGCTTGCAAAGTTGCTAAACCACCTGAGCTCGCACTGTTAAGTTCATTAATCGCACCTGTTACAGTTTGTGCTGTAGTAGTAATTGTTGCTGAACCCATAGTTGTTTCGAGTGCGTCTACGTTAGCTTCTTCAGTAGTTAGGCGGTTGCCTAATGCTGTGTCTGCTGCCGCAAATTCACTACGTACAAGTGTACGATCTGCTGATGAAGCTGATGCTAATGAAGTAATTGCACCATTGATAGTTCCGTCAGCTGTTTGGAATGCAGTAACAATTTCTGTTAATGAATCTAAGGCTGCTGGATCTGTGTTAGTTAGAATTGAATCAATTCTACTTGTCTCAGTATCAATGTTGGCTTGTAATGTTGCTTCTGCTGCTCTAGCCGCAACAATTTCGTTGTTTAGACCAGTTAAGTTAGTAGCAATACCTGAGATGTTAGTTGCGATAAGTGCCGCATGGTTAACATCAATTGTTGTAGAACGTGATGTTTCGTCACTAATCGCTGTTGCGTTAGCAAGTTCTGCCGCTCTAGATGTTACTGCTTCTGCCGCGATTGCATTAGTATTTACAAGTTCTGCCGCTGCCGCTCTAGTTGCTTCAGCTGTGATTGCAGTGTTTAACACTACATCTGCTGCTGCTCTGTCGCTTGCTTCAGTTGAAATTGCACTTGCGTTCGTTGCGATGCCAGTTGCGTTAGTTGCAATGTCGCCATCGTTTGCAGTGATGTTAATAGCATTAGCTTCTTCTGCTGCTTCGGCACGAGTTTTTTCAACTAGTACTTTGGCGCTTGCATCTGTTGCCGCTGTTGCTTCTGCTGCTGCTTGTGCCGCGTCTGCTTTAGTAGTTGCATCTGCTGCCGCTGTAGCGATCGCATCTGCTTCTGCTGTATCAGCATAAGCGTCTGAAGTTACCATACGTGCTACGTCTTTTGCTTCTGCTGACGCAATTGCGTCTGCTTCTGCTGTATCTGCGTATGCGTCACTTGCCGCTTTAACTGCTACGTCTGCTGCTGCTCTGTTAGTTACTTCGTTAGCAATGGCAGTTGCGTTTACTAATTCTGCTGCTCTTGCTGTAACTGCTTCTGCATCAACGTTTGCTTGTAATGTTGCATCGCCGCTTGCTCTGTCACTAATCTCACTATTGAGACTTGTTGTAACAGTATTAAACGCCGCTGTTAATGTGCTATCGCCTGCTTGGAATGCAGTAACAATTTCTGTTAATGAATCCAATGCCGCTGCATCTGTGTTACTTACAATGTTAGCAATGTTAGTTGCGTTAGTTGCAATGTCAGTTGCGTTAGTAGCAATGTCAGTTACGTTAGTAGCTATGCCTGCTGTTGCAGTTGTTACTTCAGTGTGTAGTTCGTTAATCGCTCCACCTAATGAAGTAGCTGTAGTGTCTAATGGTGTGTTACTAATATCACCAATAGTAGTCGAAAGTGCTGTTACATCTGCTTCTGATGCTGTTACACGAACGTCTAATGCTGCGTCTGCCGCATCGCTTATTACTTTTTGTGCTACGTCTTTTGCTTCTGCTGAACTAATTGCTGCCGCTTGTGCCGCATTAGCTTTAGTAGTTGCATCGCCTGATGCAGTACTAATTGCATCTGCTTCTGCTGTATCTGCATAAGTTTCCATAGCTGTTGTAACTGCTACGTCTCCTGCTGCAAATTCACTACGTACTGCTGTATCAGCAGTTGCTCTTGCTACGGATTCAGAATTAATATCTGTTGCGTTTGCAAGTTCAGATGCTCTAGCTGTAGCCGCTTCTGATGCAAGATCAGCTGTTAGTGTTGAAACTTCGCCATTTGTAGTTGCAATTTCTGCCGCTAGTCCATTTGCGTTAGTAATGATGTCAGCTTCTGCAGAAGTAGTACGAGCATCTAGTGCTTGTTCTGCTGCTCTTGCTGTAGCCGCTTCATTAACTATTGCTGTTGCGTTAGTTCCTTCGTTTGCTCTAGCAGTAACAGCTTCCGCTGCAATTGCTGTAGTATTTAAGCCTTCTGCTGTAGTTGCACGTGATACTTCGTTTGTAATTAATGTTGAGTTTGCAACAATAGCCGCTGTTAAAGCACTATCTTGCGTTTGGAACTCAGCAACAATTTCACTTAACGAGTCAAGTGCAGCCGGGTCAACATTACTAATAATGTTGCTTATTTGTGTTTGTAAACCAGCGTCCGCCGATTTGTAAGCTATGTCTAGTGCAGACTCTGCTGCTCTTGCTGTAGCTACTTCGGTGGCTAGATCTGCAGTTAGTGTACCTTCAGCTGAACGTGCTGCCGTAGCTTCTGCAACAACCGCGTTAGCGTTTGCTACTTCTGCTGCTCTAGCTATAACCGCTTCCGCATCAACCGCAGTTGAAATGGCGCTGGCTGTTGCTGAAACTGCACGTGCATCTGTGAAGTATTTTGCTGACGCATTCTCAGCTAAGTCAGCTGTATCAAAAGAGGCAATTAAGTCTCCTGCTGAAACGGCTGCCAATGCTGATGTTGCATTAACGTGTACTAACAGAGTATCTAGGTTCTGTAAAGATGAAGCACTAGTTTGGCCTGAAACTGCACTTACATCTAACTTAGTGTTAAGGATCGACTGATCCGCTAACGCTGGACTCTTAATTTGTCTAAAAGCCATAGAGATTTCTCCAATCAAATATATTTGATATGCGTATAATCTTTACACGCATAAGTATACCAATTGCTTAAAAAGGCATACTACGTTGATTTTATAAAAAGAATAAAACCTACGCAATGTATTTATATGAAATTGCTCTCTATTAACCTATATGATTATGTTTATTTTGGAACCAATTTAGATTAAATTGGCATGTACCTAAAGTCAACGACTGAACTCGTTGCTGGTGCTATAGTAATAGTTAGTGTGGTACCAACTATACTGTATTCTGTTGGAGCTAATACTGCTCCATTAACAATAACAAGTACACTATGAACAGAATGTCCTGCTTGGATTGTGTAATCCTTTGTAGTGTTGTCACCTGTGTACTGACTACTAGTATATATCAATTTTAAGTGATTGTTTTCTATGCAGTTATCTGGAAAAGCAGTAGTTTGTGAGAATGAATATCTATACTTTACATAAACATCTGTTCCTGCTATAGGCATGTCTGTAAATACTAGCTGATCACCAGTAATAGTAAATATGTCTGGTCTTTGTAATACATCATCAACATATACATCAACTGCTTCTGTTGTAGCTGGAGTTTCTGATAATGTAAATGTACTGCTTGAACCTGTTGCAATAAATGTTTCTGCTGGTGCTATTGTTGATACTGGTAATGCTAAGTCGTTTCTTAGTAGTGCTTCTAAACTAGTTAAGTCAGTTGATGTAGCAAATGCACTATCCGCACTTTGAAATGCTGAAACAATTTCTGTAAGTGAGTCAAGTACTGCTGGATCAGTATTAGTTAAGATGCTACTTACTTGTGTTTGTAAAGATGCAATACTATTATTAATATTTGCTGTTTCAGCAGGATCTGTTACACCTAGTTGGCCGCCGTAAACTGCACCACTTATGTAAACACTTTTATCTGTAAACGTTTTTCCATTTGGAAGACTATCACCAATAAAGTTAAGTACACCACTTTGGTAATCAAAGAACCATTCGTCACTATTACCGCTACCGGTAACAAATACTTTGTTAGCTAAACTTTCTGCATTGTCGGGATCATTCTCATCATGTATATAAACACTTACTAAGTATGTGCTACCAAACTCAGGAGTAATCCAATCTATAGTATTTGTTTTCCAGGTTCTATTTCCTGTTGCTGTAATATCTTCAGTACACTCAATTGCAGTTTTAATAGTAACAGTGGGTGTTGTAGCATTTGGTTTAACACCAGGTATGCTTCCAGACTCTGCCCATACTCTATCACCACGTAGTAAAAGTGGACTAGCTATACTTTCGTTAGCCGCTAACTTATTTGCATTTGTGTCTGTTTTTGTACTACCATAACCTAATTTCTTAAATAGATAGTCAATTTTTTGATTATTAGAAATAGCCATTAGCTAGCTTCCCCTACTTGTAACTGTGTTATACTTTTGCCAGTTGCTAATCCAATTCTAACTAAAACAACATTGTTTGTTGCATTAGACATGTTTTCACTACCTAGTGTCATTGTATAACTTGCATTGATATTCGTATCAGTTGGTATAACGTCTGCACCCGATAACGCACAACCGTTGCCGCCGTTACCGCCATTTGCTGTGTTACTTCCTGGTACGCCAACACCTTGGTATTGTGACGTACATTCTATCCAACCGTTTAATCCACTTGACGAATCAATTGTTGTTCCTGGTGCTGCTATCCACATTCCAGTAATTCCGCTTGAAGTGATATCAATATCAAAGTTAGCAACAACTTTTCTACGGAATGCAAATGTAAAGTATTGAGTTCCTGTGTCTGAACTTCTGTCTGGTCCTACTGGTAAAAATCCTGTAGAATAATCTGTTGTATTGTGTTCTACTACGCCCCATCTTACTGTGGCGTCTTGTGTACCACTTACACTAACTGCACCAGTGAATGGTGAAGCCGCATAATCAGTAGCACTATTAATAGTTGGGGTATCTGTTCCATAAGCAATGAAATCAACAATACGAATACCATTGTCTGTAATTACTCCATTTCCTAAAGATGCACTAACATCAATGCTGTCCTCTATAATGCCTGTAGGATTAGCTGTATGCACCTGTACAGCGGTGTTTGCCAACTCTACGTAGTTTGAGCTACCATTGACGTTATTAGCCTTGAATTTAAGCGTCTCAACGGTCTTAACATTACTTGTTGTTATGTTAATAAGTTGGTCTGCAAAGCTGTAAGTCAATGTATTTGCTTGTGGAATTCCACTAGTTAAATAAGTTGCGTCTTCTAAATCAGCATATCCTTTAAACTGTGTACTAACTGTTGCACCTGTAGTGTTTTCAGAATTAGTACCATTAGTAATCTCAAGAACTAAGTTTGTATCTGTATACGCTTGTCCTATCCAATTACTAATTTCAATGCCGCTTATTGACAATGTCGGGCTACCTGTGTTATAGTAAGGTATGCCCGATATGTATCTATAAGTTCCTGCATTGTTTTCAGAAAGAATCGAACCAGTAATATCAAGTGTAGGTACGGCAGTTAAGTCATCACACACAACGGTTACGTAGTTTGTATTACCTGTATTACTGTGTTCTATTCTTTCATCATTCACACCTGTTGGGTACTCTGCAAAAGGTTTATTAATTTTTGCATCAAATGTTTGGTAAAAACCTGTAGGATATGTTGAAGCACTTATTGTATTATTAGCATCGTCTTGTCCGCTAACCACTAAGCTATCATGTATCCCATTTTCGTTTAGTGTGTTACTAAACGTAGTAGTTCCATCTGCTGATCCATTTATCATTGCTGATAATGTTCCTGCTAATCCGTTATATGCATTTTGTGCAATTGTTGTATCAATGGTTCCACTTGTATATCTTCTTGCTACAGTAGTATTCAACGAATCACTAGCAACTAGTGGACTTGAACTACTGTTATCAGTAAACCCGCTAGCTAGTTTTGGATTAATACCTACTGCTGGATTATCTAATGTTATTGTTTTTGTACTTAAACCAGCAGGTGCAGATGGAACTGCATTAACCTGGAAAGGTAAGCTAGCTGTATCTGTTTGTGCTGTTATGTCTGGTGTTCCTGTTGCTGTAAAATCTAATGCATAGTTACCAGGTGCAATGCCTGTAAAATCATGTTGGACACTTGCTAGTCCAGCTTCTATATCATTAGCACTAGCATCATTCCAATCATATATATGACTGTCACCATTTTCACTTAAATTATTTACTGTTACTAATGCTCTGTTTATGCTGTTATAATCAACGCCGTCATATACATCATATTGATTATCACCCGTACGGTCTGAAATTGTATCAACGCTACCTGTAATGTTTGCTCTAACATCTGGTTCAACATGTATTGTAAAATCTGAACTTATGAATGGACTACTTGTATGATCACTAATAACTTTTAGTCTTCCAGTAAAATCTTCTGCTGTACTATTAGATGCTAATGTATACTTGTGCGAAATAGAAGTACCAGTGTCGCCAGCTTGTCCACTTCCTGCATTAACTGTTGTAGTTGCACCATCACCAAATTCCCACAGATACGTTATTCCGTATGTGCTGTAATCTCCTATAGTGCTTTCTGTATTGTTTGTAAACTGAATAGTTAAGCCATTGTTTGACTCTTCGTTTATACCTGTTGTTAAGTTTGATACAGTGTCTGGAGTATGTGTATCATATATCTTATAAGATGAATTATCATCTATTGGTAACAGAGCTGGTGTTGCAGTATTATGATTATCAAGTGTTAGTGCAACGGTCCTTGTAACATCAGTTTCTGATGCAAGGGCAAATGTGTGGGCTATACGTCCGCCGCCGACTCCACCTGCTACACTATCTGAAGTAATTACGTCATCACCTGATGAGTCTCCCCATGCCCAAGTATATTGAATTATTGCACCGGTGGTGCTTGATGTTGTATTCTCAAAATATACAGTATCTCCATCATTCCAATATGCAATTGCATTTCCTCCTATAAGGGAGTCGTATGCAGTAAATGAAACAATTGGATCTCCTGTGAAAATTGCAATATAATCTTCTCTTAATTTTTGTGCTGAACTACCTGCACCAGTTCCAGTGTCATTAAACGCTGTTACGTTTACATCAAATGGACTGCCTGCATTTGTAGCATAGGTATGTGTAGGTGTTGAATCTGATGTAGCTGTAGTAGAATTGCCATCACCCCAAGCAATTGTATATTTGTTTGGATTACCTACTGAAGTAATAGTTAGAGTAGCTGTTAATCCTGCACCACCTGATATAATATCAGAGACAAAATCAACAGACTTAACATAAGAGTCTGTTCTAATGTTTTCAATAATTTCTAAAACGGAATCAGTATCAGCATCACCTGAAGCATCAACGTTTAAAATTGCAGTTTCTAAATATACTTTTGTAACAAGATCTTGAGGATCAACTGGGTCGGAAGCATTTTTAACTATTTTAGCAGATACGTCAATGTTGTTAGATGCGCCAGCATCTAATATTAAATCACTATCTGATTTAAGTTTTCCTGCACTATGGTTAATGTTAATTGCCAACTTATATACCTCACAAATTCTTCGCTCTTGCGTCTATTGTATTTACTCTTTTTTAGACCAGCGTTTTTTAAACTACGCTAGCAAGGCTCTTTGTAGATTTATATATTATATCAGCATTTTTATTGGTCGTTAAGAACAGAAGCACGTTGGCCTCGCTCATTATTAATGATTTGGCCTTTACAGGACTTTTCGTAACCAGTTTTCCAGACTCTGGAGTAATGTGTGATGACATCATATTATATTCCTACTACTTCCTATTATTGTACATGTATTTATCATTTCTGCTAGAAGTAAAACAGAAAGTCAAAATACCTGTCAAAATGTCGCTTTTAAATAAATACTACTATGTTCAGCTATACATTATGTATTAAAGCACGAAAGAATTTGTACCACAAATAATGTGGTCAAGCCCGGCTGAACTGTATCCAATACATATAGCACCCGACTTAGCACCAGAGGGCCAAAGGCCACTAGTTGAACCATCTACTCATAAGGTAAATGTGGAATATCTAGTAGTACAGCCGTCAAGGGAGCCGTATGGTATACCACAAGAATACACAAGGAGACTATGGATATGTTAGCAGAATTAATGATAGCCAATGCGGCGTTTAAGGTCATCAAGACTACTATTGCCAATGGCAGGGAGATTGCTGATGCAGGCACAGCAATAACAAAGTACTTCGGTGCTGAAAAAGCAATTAACAAACAAGTTAAGGCTGGCACTGGAAATGTTATGGAAGCATTTCAAGCTCAGGAACAACTAAAGAAGAACGAAAGAGACTTAGAGTTTATGCTCAACAAGCAAAGACTGCATGGCTACGTAGACTTTTGTAAATTTAGAAAGCAATACAATGCAGGTTTAAAAATACAAGCTACCAATCGAAAGAAAGCTAACGCTAAAGCTACCCAGTCTACAATGACTATTGCATTGAGTGCTGGTATCTTCTTAATATTAGCTATAGCTGGTGTATTTTTTGGGGTTGCGAAAGTAAAAGGTTTGATATGATACAAGCTGGTAAGCTAAACATTATTCATGCAGATGAAATTTATGAATGTATAGCTTGCAACAAAATGTATACTGAAGAAGCTATGTATGCACACGAAGAAGTATGCCCTAAGATACCAGCGTACCTCGAGTGGCTTAAAACACAAGAAACAGAAAGTTAGCCAAAAAAAAAGACACCTAAGTGTCTTTTTAAATATAAGCATTGCTTATTTTATTTGTCTTTTACTGTGGCTTCACCACCTTCTCCGCCCGATGCATTATTTTGCCAATTTTCTTGTGGGCTAAATTTGTGCAACCATGACTTTGCAATATCCGGCTTAGTGACTTCTTTAATAAAGAAGTTAATAGGGATTCCGCAATCGCCTGCTGCGGCTTTAACAACGTAATCATCAAATGCTGTCATTAACGAGTTAACATCAATAATCTTATTATTATCATTATCAACTGTTGACAAGTTAGAAACAACTCCAGTAATATAACTATTGTTTAACGATATAGCTTGAGCGCCTGCTTTGGCTGCGTTTGCATCGCTAGATATACTATTTACTGTTGAACTAGTAGAACCTTGAATTGCTCCAAGTTGTTCCATTACTTCACTTGCTGATGGTTTTAACTGACTGATACTAGTCTTGACTTGATTACTTTTTAACGAAGGGATAAGTCCCATTGTTACAAGCGAACAGTGTGATGATAATTCTGAATTACTTAACATACTCTTAACACTATTGCTAAATTCTGCATCGGATCCAAATTCACCTTTTCCGTGTGCATAAAATGCTCCAAATTCCAGTACTGCTTTAGCTTGTGCTGATACTGCTGCTGAACTCTGTGCTGATTTTGTTTCTTCAACTTGTAGTACGTGTACCATTCCAACAAACGAACTACCTACTGTTTGTCCTGAAAGAAGAGACAGTACTTCACCAGCTTTAGCTGGTACGCTTGCTGCGGCTGTAATTTCTTCTGGTGAATTCATTTTATCAGGCATCAACGCATTCCATGCTGTTACTGCTTTTATTGGGTCCATTACAAACGGAGCAAATACTTCTGATATCTTATGAGTACACGTAGCTGTAATTACTAGTGTTCCTGCAATCTTATGCTTTGAAGTTTGAGCAAGTGTTGAACTTTTTACTGATCTAGCTACACTAGCACTAATCTTTGGGCCAAATATATATTTGACACTTCCAGATGCTGCTGTAGCTGTTGCTTCGGCGTGTGCGCCTGAATAATCATCTTCGTTTTCGTTACGAATAAATTGAGCATCAGTAATCATCGTATCTGAGCTGAGTGCTAATTTTTTAATTTGGGATTTTTCCCAGTCTATTGGACTCTCTGGGTGAGATTGAATTGTTCCACCTGCTTTGTGTGCATCTGATTTAGCTTTCTGAATTAAAGGCTGTTGCTTTAATACTGCAGCACCATACTCAGTTGCGGCTTGGGTTAAACCTTCTTCTGTTTTAGTAATTGATTCAGCAAACTTTCCCAAAGCTCCTTTGGGTACATTTGAATTTATCATTTCTTGCATAGTCATATCTAACTTATGCTTTGAAGTAATTAATGCATTTAATTTTTCTTCAGCTTCATTTACTGGTTCTTGTTGTTGTGCGATTGTATTCAATAGTTTAATTTGATTTGGGTCAACTATGTTGCCTAATACTAAACCTGAATCGAAAGGGATTGTTGACGGCATATGATTTTCTCCTATTCATTGCGACATATAAAGTTTATTATATACTGTGTTATTAATTATAACAATTGTATTTATGATGGCAAAGGTGAACGGATTCGAACCGCTAATTTTGGATTTGGAATCCAACGTGTTACCATTAACACTACACCCCTATAAAAAAAGCCCCCAACACGTTAATGCTAGGGGCTTGTAAAAAATAACCTTTTGATTAAAGTTACATCAAGACACACCTAGACATTGCTGTCCAGCACCAATAAAATGATTGTTGTGTATTCTTGTGCATTGGGTAATTCCTGTTGTTGTTATTTCTAGTATGTATTAACTATAACATTATTATTTATCTGTGTCAACCGTTTTCAAATAAAATCTGCGGAATAACACTTTTCTTTTTTGATCTAATTTTCGTTCTGCGATTAGTTGTAAGTATCTCATTAACGTGAACTTATCCATAAACACTCTCCTAATTAAAGTTAAGTGCGTTCCTTCGCTATTGCTACTTCCGTCCTGCGTCTGGATGAACGACACATGTATTTATGACACCGCAGTCAATAAAACAGGCCCCGAAGGACCTGTTTCAATTTTAATTCTTCTAGTAATTTCTTACTGGAAAGAAAGGTTACCTGCGTTAACACCAATTTTCGATAGGTAGTCAGCTGCGTTACCAAGTGATGAAGCCTGGTTGTTTAGCTCAACATAACCATAACGTGTCATGAATGACACTGTTGGTTCGAAAGTTGATGGGTCAAGTACTGTGCCTGAAGACATAAGTGGGATGTATGGGCAATAGAATGCTGCCGCATCAATTTCACCGTCGCCTTTATAGCCAACTAGTACTGGTGCATTATCTGCAGCATACTGGTCAACAAAGACACGCATAGTGTTGTTTAGTGTTCCAACAAACTTAGTGTTAGTAGGTGCTTCAAAAGGACCTTCAGTTGTTCTTGCGAACGCTGATGTAGTCGCTGATTGAAGTACTGTTAACATAGTTGGTGAAATAACAACGTAGTTACCTGCGCCACGTCTTGTACGTGTAGCAATGATGTTAGCTGAACGGTTAATTAGAACCGCTAATGCCGCGTGTTGGTCACCTACGAAAGTTGCAGTACCTGATACTGCGCCTTGGTCATATGTGTCAACAGCTGCGCCAGCTAATGTACGTAGTGAAGTAAGAACTTCTTGGTCGATTTCAGCAGTAATTTCTTGTGCAAGTGCTTGCATAATTTCTGCTTCAACGTCCAAACCGTGCATTGAATTAGCATCTTGTGCTGCTTCAAAAGTCCAACGTGCTGATAGTTTACGTGTTTTCGCTTCTACTGTTTGCTTCAATACTTGGATTGATAGCTTACGTCCAGCTTGTGCTTCAAGACTTGAAGTTGAGCTTGGTCCGCCAGTTGATGCGTCACCTGAGTAACCTTTTGCAATAGCAAATGGTGATAGTGCTTCGTCGCCGGCTGCAACGCCTGCGCCTGCTTCACCATAACGTACTCTTAGTGTATGGATCTGTCCTACTGGACCAGTCATTGGCTGTACGCCAACTAGTTCGTTTGCAATAACAGTAGGCATAACACGGCGGATTACTGGTAAAATCACTTTGTTAAGTGAAGCTACGTTGCCTGCCATTGTTGTTCCTGCTGCGGCTGATTCTGAAAGATAGTTCTTAGTGTTTTCTAGAACTGATTCCATTACAACCTTTTTGTTACCGTCTAAACCGTCTGTTAGGGCGTCTTTTGTTACTGCCCAGTTTTCAAATAGATTCTGTGTCATTGGGGAATTCTCCTTAGTTGATTCCTGCTAACTTTTTAAGGTTAATAATTTCGGCTTCACTTTCAGTTGCCTGAATAGTTGCGGCCTTGTTACCTGTAATCTCAGTCTTCTGAGATTCATTTAGTTTCTGTGATTTAACAGATGTAGTAGATTCACTAAGTACCGTTGGTAGGTATTTGTTGAATTGTACTTTTAATTTACTAGTGCTTACGCTCTCAAGTAAATTTACCATTAATTCGCGTTTGTCTTTTGATAGTGGTGACATAAGGTCTGACATTACTGTCTCACGCTCACGACTCTCATTAATCTTTGTTACCTTTGATTCAGCAAGAACGATTTTTGATTCTCTATCTTTAATTTCTTTATGTGATTCATCTAATTGACTCTTCACATTAGAAAGTTCTTTAGAAAGTTTTGAAATGTGTGTTCCCTCTGCTAGGTGAGAACCCATAAATTCTGCTGCGAAAGTTTCGAACAACTTACGTCCAAACATATTTTCTTTAGCAGTTTTAATATCTTCTTTAATCTCAGTAAGTTCAGTTGAGATAGTGTTCTCAACAATACTTGCTAATTTTGTAGAAGCTTTGTTTATGAATTCAGCTTTAGCTGATTTAATCATTTCTTTGCCTTCTGCAACAAGTTTTACCTTTTGTTCAATAAGGTCTTTCTTGTCATTATGGAATTCATTAAGTTCTGAAGTAAGTTGTTCCATCACAAAATCTTCCAGCTGCTCGAAGTTTCCTTCTTGTAGCTTTCTGTCTTTGCGTAGTTCTGTAATTTCCTTGTTAAGTGTTTCCATAACAAACTTATCAAGCAGATTCGCATGCTCAGCAATTTTACGCTTATACTCAACTTGAGATGATACTGCCGCTTTTTTGTCCGCTGCAAATTCTACTAACTCTGATTTGATCGTATCTGATACCATCGCGTCAAGTGCTTCCACCATCGACGTTTTATCAGTTTCGTATCTGTTAGCGAATTCTTCACGTAATTCGGCAGTGATCTCTTCACGAGCTTCACTTAATTTTACTTCCCATGCCTCTGAAAGTGTCGAACGCACTTCTTCTGATAGGACTTCTGAACTTAGGAGTTGTTCTATTGCATTAGCCATTTAGTTTCTCCTAATATCTAGTTTTTCAATGAACTGTAGTACTTCCTTCTGGAGGTACACCTCAGCTATTTTGTCGTCATTTACTGCGGTTGCAACATCGAGTAAAATGTTCCCACGTTTACCGTTATTCATTATTTGTTCATATAATGTATTCGGGTAAGCATCTGGAGCACTTGGATTAGCAACTATATCTACTGTTTGTATTTCAAAGTCACTAACATTACCGCCCTCTGTTACGTTTCCACTACCTCTTGACGAAACGCCAAGTTTTACACCATTCTCTAATAGGGTTTTACAAATATTTCCCATCGGTGTAGGTAACAGTTTTAAACGACCATAACCGTCTTGACCGTCCATCCACATTTTCTCTATCATATGGGACACACGATCTAAATTTACTTGCAAATCATCTGGATGATCTGCTTCACCTAATACTGATAAACCCGAATCTAATCTTTCTTGGATGTTCTTGACAGCCTTTGAAATTTCATTTATCGGATATACCCGCTGATTCTGATTACGCTTATCTCCTTGTACAAAGATACCTTGCATAAACAGGTCTTTACCATCCTGAGAACTCTCAGTAATGATCTTCGCTTGTCCATAAGTTAGGTTCTCTTTAAGAGTCAACATAATTATTCAGCCTTGCCTTTTTTCTCAGCGCCGTGTCCAGCTGGGTTTGCTTTTAATGCCGCACCATCACCTGGGTGAGTTACGTTCATTGCTTTAGCATCGCCTGTTAGACCTTTGTTAGAGCCGCCTTCAGATTTTTTAGACATATCAACTGCTTTTCCGCCCATGTCGTTTTTGCCTGCTGTTGGTGATGATTTACCATCATCGCCTGCTGGCATATCAACTGGATGTATTTTGCCGTCTTTGCCGACTTTAGTTAAATCTGCTGCTTCTTCAAGCTCTTCTGAATCATCTGCGTCTGCATCTTTATCTTCATAAAATGCTTCTTCCATCTCTGGTTCCATGTCATCCATTTCTGGTTCCATGTCCATAGCTGGCATCTCTTCTGCTGGTGCTTCATCGTCGCCCATTATTTTGGCAAATTCTGCTTTAAGATCTTCTAGTGCGTCTTCGACGTTAACTAGCTTATCTTCAATTTCTGAATGTTCTTCTTCGTGCTCTGACTCTTCGCCATCACCGTCGAAATCCATTTCGCCATCTTCATCTGATAATTCCATTTCAGCTTCTGGTTCTGCCATGTCTTCAGCTGGAGCTTCGTCGCTCTCTGCTTCGCCATACATTTCTTCAGCTTCAATTTCGTCATCATCTTCTTCGATGTCGTCGATAAAGTCGTCAGCTTTTTCTGAGCCGATCGCTTCATCTAGTTCTTCTTCCGCTACTTCATCTTCTACAACTTCGTCTGCTTCAACTAGGTCGTTCCAAATTTCACGTGCTTTTTCTACAAAAGCTTCATGTAATAAATCCGAAGCTTTTGCTTCTTCGCCATTAACAAGGCTTTCAATCACTTTAATATAACGTTCGCGAGTACTCATTTGACATTTCTCCTTTATCGAGGTTATAACACATGTATTTAAGAGTTCTTACCCTTAACCAATACTTAATACAGAAAAAACCGCGGTTTTGGTTCGCCACGGTAGTTATTGAGCAATATTCGCTGTATTATAACTTATTATAATGTTATTTATCTATTCTGCGTCTTGACTTGCACCATACTGTAATTGTACGTCTTCTACTTTAGAAGTGTGCTCTGCTCTAGCTAGTTCACGTCTGTTTCTCATTTTATTGAGATGCTTCAACGTTAACCGTGGTCTGCGGGTGTCGTCAATGTCCCATTTGTTAAAGTTATCTTCTTCGGCACTTTGTGCCAGTTCATTAAACCTCATCGCTAGTTGCTCCCATATCATCATTTAACTCAGGTCCTGCTTCTCCACCGCCCAAGTCGTCTGGTGCATTTTCTGCATCAACGTCAGTTGGTTGGAAACTCTCTACATCGGATCCTCTTATACCCAATGAGCCTAAGTCGCCTGTTGCTGTACTGTTCGGCATATTGCCTACTTCGTTTTCTTCTTTCCACAGTCTATCGTTCTCAACCATTTCTTCTTCATTAAGACCTAAGTACCTATCAAGTATGAATCTTCTAGATAGATATGGAACACCTTCAAGCTGACCAAATAGTGTAGCTCTCTGTGCGTCAATCTCAATCGTTCTGTATTGTGAGAAACTTTGTGGTTCTGTAAATTGTAAATCAAATAAGCTGGCACTTACTTCAATGCCTCTGTGCTTACAAAACATTTTAAATTCTTTGTCTAGTGTAGGCTGTACTGTAAGTTGTAATCGTTCACAATACTTTGCAAATCTAAATTCTTGTATCATTGCTGTACCTATACGTCCATCGTTAAATGCCGCAATACCGTCTTCACTTCCTGTAGGAAGGTACGATGTTGGTACACGTAGTCCACGCATAAGTTTGTTGTTAAAGTACTTTAAATCATCAATCTCACCTAGGTTTTCACCACCCGGTAATACTTCAACTTTGGATCCACGTCCTTCAGCTGTTTGAGCAAAAAAGTAATCTTCCATTATTGATAACGGGTTATAAGCCGCATCAACAACTTTAGTACCACCACCACTCATATTTGGAATACGTGTTTGGTGTACTTCGTTTTTAACTCTTTCAACAAAGCCCATTGCTTTGTGTGCTGGCATGTTACCTACGTCAATATAGAACACACGTCTTTCTGGTGCTCTTTGTACACGATAGATAATAATACTATCTTCTAATAATTCTTTTTGTTTGTATACTTTAAATACTGATTCTAATATGCTGTTACCAAAAGGCCAGTTACTGTTCATTCCATCTGATAAACTAACGTGAACAACGTTCTTAGCATCTACTGCATACTCGTTATTAACACCACTTGAGTTATTAGCATTAACAACTCCACTGTTACCTTTGCCCACTGTATAACCGGTAGTTGGATTAACGGCTGTAGAGTCTGCATGTTTCTTTGTATCTGTTGCTACTAGCATTTCTAAGTTAAGTGCAATGTTCTTAATAACGTACTGATCAATTTCTCTGCCTTCTGATTCGTTTACAATAGCTTTTGCAACGTCACCTGGCTGTACCCATATAAGTTTATATGTTTCTGGATCTCTAATAAAAAACTGATCTCCATACTTAATACATGATCTAAACATAGTAAATATTCTACGTTCAAAGTCGTTAATACTAACCCACTGTCTTAATGCAGTTTCAATTGCACCAACTTCTGAATCTGTAGGTTCTGTTTTATATTTAATTTCAAAAGGAATAGCTGATTCTGGATGTAGCTGTGTACTAAATTCAGCAATAGTATCTAGTGCCGCATTAATTTCACTGTCTTGATCCATTTGATCATATTGTGTATAGCGTTCAACTCTGTTAGGCTGTCCTGAATATACTTCTGGAAGCCAACTTTGCCAGCGACTTGTATTAGCCGATCCGCTAGTGCCGTCATTGACATTATATCTTGTAAAGTGTTTTTTCCAACTCATAGTTTACCTTGCCTTTATATAGTTATATTTATGACTTAACTTAATACTGTTTATCATCTTTAATGATGACCTCTTTTCTTGTCTGCAAGTTCAGCCATTTTCTTATCTTCATCTGCTTTAATTTCCTGGCTCAAATATGCAATTTGCTCTTCCAATAACCTAATTTGTTTCGTAATGAAGTCTTTATTTCGACTTCCACTTTGTATTGTAACATCTTTCTTACGCTGTGTCAACCTGTTAGTTAGACTTACCTTCTCCTGAACATTTGACAATGTAGCTGGATTGTCTAATATAGCTTCAACATTACTACTACCGGTTCCACTTGCTATCTTTGCGTCTGCTGGTATAAAGTCAATTTCACCTGGTTCTGTAGTTGTTGATGGACCACCGTCGTCTATAGTAGCGGTTCCGAACAATTTTAATGCACCATTTTTTACTTTTTCAGAGTTCTTTGCAAACCATTCTGATGTAGCCTCTAAACTAGTTGATAATCTATTTATTGGTAATGTAATTGCGTTTTGTGCTGATAGAAATATCTTTGCCATATCGTTCATAGCTTCTATTGTAGTTCCACTTTGTTCTAATTTAAGTCTAGTTTCTTTGTCAAGTGCGGCTAGCTCTTTAACAGATAGATTTATGTATTGTCCCATGTTCTTCTTAATTTGAATGCCACTGTTTTGTATTGCATTAACGCCTGCCATGATTGTGTTGGCTCCTGCACCTGCTGTGGCATACTTTTTTGTATCCATTTGTTGGAATTCTTTTAGCAAGAAGTTACTTGCTTCTTCTGCTGACATATTTCCAGTGCGTATTTTGTCATTAATGCGATCAAAGAATCCGTCTTTCATTACCTGTTCAAATGCGCCTTTGTCTTCAGCTGACATAGTAGTTCTTATATCAAATTTAGAAATGTCTCCAGAAAACTGATTAATGTTTACATTCATTGCCTCAGCTAATCGTTCCATATATTCTGACCCTTGTCCCTGGTCCTTAATTAAAGACAATTGCTGTAAGAAACTTTCTGCAACGGCCGCTTGTTTGTGCATCCCACCTTCTCTTAAATTCTGTAAGCCGGCTGCTGCAAACGTATCGCTGACTGCTGCCATTTGTCTTTGCAATATGTCGCCTCTGTTTAATGCAGTTAAACTAGCCATCGATGTTGCTTCAACAACTAAGTCTTGGAAACCTTTTTCTAAATTAGCACCTTGGTTTGCTACGCCAGTGCTTATTACACCACCCAAACGTTGAGTTTCAATATATGCCGCATACGAATTCATTAGCTCTGTATTTTTCATACCCAGGTCGCCTAAGCTGTTTGTTGCATCCGAAAGTGACTTGAACATGCCAAGAAATTGTTTACTACCCATTGATACGTCTCCGCCCAGTGCTGTCATTGTTCCACCAAAGTTTTGAATTGTATCTGAGAATGCATTATATGTTATACCAGCTTTAAAACTTTGAGAATATAACTCGTCAAATGCTCCGGCGCTGCTATAAAATATAGCACCACTATCAATCATCTTTTTCTGTACTTCTGCAAACTGTTCAAACTTTGCAGCGTTCCAACCTGCAAGTGCAAGTACAACATCAGAAGCAACATTTAATGCTCCGCCGAATTTACTCATAAATCCATTAAATACCGGAAACGTTTTAGTTAATTGTGATAAACCATCTTTGCCACCGGGTCCTTTTACTTTGTTTACTAACTCATTTACTGCGCCGACCATACTTGACAACGGCTTTTCTGCATCACCAAAGAAGTTAGCTGTCTTAGCGACCGCTCCGGCTGCACCTACGATTACGTTCTTTTTATCTTTAGCTTGATCAGCATTTGCCACTGCGTTTGAGTCAACACCCTTGATGGTTTTAGTAATTGCCGCAATAGTTTCCTTGTCAACATGTTTAAGTTCTTTGACTCCGCCTAGCATTGTATCAGTTAGTACATTTGTACGCTGTAACTGTTGCGCCATTGCTACTAGAGTTGTTTCGCTAGCCCACGCAGGTAAGTCTACTGCTGTTCCGTCTGGTAAAGGTATTTGATTCTTTTTAGCCATTTAACGTCCCCTATTCCCATTGTCTTTTTGTTTGAATTCTGCTTTCTTCTTTAGTAAGCCTGTTTTAAACTTCTGGAGCTCAAGGAGCTCATCTTCCATTTGTTCTTGTTTAAAGTCAATATTTCTTTGTTCAATTTCAGTTAAATCACCATACACCTTTTCTCCATCCTCTCCTGCTTCCCATGGATTTTCTTCAAACTCAGCTAATGTCTCTTGCTGTGCTTTTATCTCATCTAGCCTTATTATAACCTGTTGTATCGAACTGTCAACATTACCTGCGGTTACCATTGTTAATACTGCTTGTCTATTTTCTTTTTGTTCTTTTTCTAGTTCAGCTTTAAATGATGAATCTTGTCCAACAAATTTACTGATTGCTCCACCAAATTTTAATATGCCCTTTGCTAGAAACTCAAAACTCTTTCCAGTAGTTTCAAATCCTGGTGTAATTAATTCTTGTATGTTTTGAAATGTAACTGCAAAGTTATCTATAACATCAATTGAATTATCTGAACTATCAATCATTCTCTGATAATAGCTACTTGATATTAAATTATCAGTGTCTGCATTATAATATGATTTAGGAATAAGTTGAGCCTGTGCTATTAGCTTATTAGCTTCCTGTAGCATTGGGTCTCTACCAATTTTTATGTCTGCATTTCTAATCATATTCAACAATTCTCTCTGTCTATCAACTGCCATCTTTTCGCCAACAATTTTACCGGTTGAAGTATCTTCAACTAATTTAAGATAAGTGGCTGCTACTTCTGGCCCTATGGCTTGTAGCTTTGCATAGTATTCAGAGTTCATATTATTTGCTGCTGATTGATCATACGAGATATCAGATACTGTACCAGTTACGTCTCTGTTAAACTGTTCCATAAACTCATCACCCATGGTTCCGCCGTTAATTACTGCCATGAATCCTACTGTATCAATAATGTTTTGTTGGGCAGCCGCACCTAATTCTTTTGCTATATAATCTGCATTCTGTATAATAGCACCTGTAAAGTCTTCATTTGTACGTGCTTGCTCTCTTAACTTTAATGCTTCCATTCGTTGCATACCAAGTGAATTACCTGTAAACAGTGCAAGTTGATTTGCACTTTCAAAACTTTTCATAACTCTTTGTTGTGTCATTGCATTAACTTCTTCTATTTGGCCTAACTGGTATAGTGCTTCAGTTTCTTGTGTAATAGCTCTAGCTTGATCTTGTACTGACATTCCGTAGTCGTTAAACAGTTTGTGTTTATCTATTGAGTTTATAAATTCTGCAAGTTTATATTGACCTTTTAATACATCGCCACCAGCTGACACTAAAAATGGTTTTGCTGCATCACCTATTTCTGCAAATTCTTTAAAGCCCATTCCAAGACTTCTAATGCTTGCTCGTAATGTAGTATACATATCAATGTCGCCTGCAATACTACCAAATTCAATTAATGCTCTTGAATACTTTTCTTGTTCGCTTAGTAACTTTGCGTACACAGTTCCTACGCCTGTTGCAGCCACAGCTCCGTACAATAGCATTTTACTGCCTTTACCAACTACAGTAGCTACCGCAGCGGCTTTACCTCTAACCGGTCCTGTTAAGTTTCCTATACCAACACCAGCATTATAAAGTAACTTAGCTACTTCGTGTGACATATCTGCAATAGCGTTTGCAGGACTTGATCCACTTGTGATTGATTTTATTGCACTATTAGAAATTTTACCTGCTTCTGCTACTGCGTTTTCAGACAAACTAGCTTTCTTTGATGCTGAGTCTGCTCTACGTGTTGCAATTTTTGCTCGTGCTATAGCATCACCACCAGCTAAAACTGCGGATATCTGGCCTATAGTAATACGAACACCAGTTAGGTTAGCGTTAACCTGATCTAGTGTATCCTCAGTAGCCCAAGGATACTGTTTTAAGAGTGTTGCAAAATATTGTTGCATGTCTGCTGCCATTGTAAATTAACCGATGTTTTAACTATGATAAATACTATTGTATTATACAGTATTTATGCTATTCATAATATATGTATATAATAGGAGAAAAAACACAAATGACAAACCCATTAATTGAGGCATATCGTAAACCAGCGTTATATATTGCTTTGCCAAGTGGCGGTAAGTTTTACAAAACTAAACCAAAACTCAGTATAGACAATGAACTAGCAGTTTACGCAATGACAGCAAGGGACGAACTCATTTCTAAGAACCCAGACGCTTTGTTTAACGGAGAAGCCACAGTAAGTTTAATTCAAAGTTGTTGCCCTGACATTACAGACCCAGAGTCTATGCCAGTTGGCGATTTACTTGTAATTTTAGTCGGCATTAGACAAGCAAGTTATGGAAAAAATATTGATGTAGACATCAAATGCCCAGAGTGTAATTTTGATAATCAGTTAACTATTGATGCATCTATTATGTTATCTAACATGGATACAAGCAAAGAAACAACACATGTTACGTTAGCAAATGGATTCAAGATAGACTGTTTACCATACACGCTACGTGATAGAACTGTATTACAGATACAGCAAATTAAACAAAATAAGATGATTCAAGGACTAGCAGACGAGAAACTAGATGACGCTGGAAGGCAAGAATTGTTCGGAAAAACGTTTGTAGAAATTGCTGAGTTAACTGTAAAACTAATTACTAATAGTATTGTAAGTGTACAGGCTAAAGATACAGATCAAATAACAGACAAGGAACTAATAGGTGAATGGTTGCAGTCTATAACTAGACAAGACTATGATGTTATTAAAGACAAGATAGAAAAACTAAGTGAAAGCGGATTAGAAACTAAGTTTAATGCATCTTGTCAGGACTGTGCTCACACGTGGAAAACTGCTGTTGATTTAGACATTGCAAATTTTTTCGAGGGTTGATATCTTCTCGTCAACCCGAAGAAATACTTAGAATAGTAGAACGTTATCAAAAAGACATGGAAACTGCTGAAAGTAATTATTTAGATATAGTTATACGTAGTGAAGGTACGATTGGTTACAAAGACATCATGGGTATGCCAGTTGACAGTATTAAATTGTTAATTGAGAGAATGAATCACAGAGTTGAAGAAATCAACAAAAACAATGCTAGAGCTGCTCGCCGGTAATTGCTTTATAGTAATCCGCAGGCCAATCGCTATAATAGCCTGTTGTTTTTAGATGCTTACGTTTTGTAAGTATATCACCCTTTAATTGAATAAACACACAGTCAGTAAAGTTCTTTACAAAGTGTCCACTACTACGTGTACTAGTAAAGTACAATAGATCAGGATTAGTAAGCATAGCTTCTTCGCAGAATTTTTCTACAGGGTCTATATTATCTATATCACCCAACCACGCAATACCAATTTCAAATGTATCTCGGTCAAACGTATTAAGTTGCGTTAAGTCTTCACGAGCATCAATGAATTGTATTTTTTGTTGGAGTCTTGCTTTACGTGCATATGGACAAACTGGAAAGCCAGAGTCCTGCTTAGATTCTATGGAAGTTTCACTCCATTCTAAGAACTTGGTAATAAAGTCGGAATATGTCATTTATATTGTTATCTACTGTATGTTATTGTTATCGATGTCTTACGACATCATCAGTATCACATAGCTAACGCTATGTTCACTGTTTATTGCTTACGCTAAGTTAAAGTGTTTAACTGTATTAGACATAAACAATTTTTTTATATCTTACTCTATGTTATTTATATAATGGTTACTTCACAAGATATTTTATTCACACTTAGCCTGTATAGGGCCAAGTGTAAAAAAAACTTCACATAGAAGTCCACCCACAAGTACTATAGTAAACCTAGTTTAACACCTAGGAAGGGCGGTTATGCTGTACCCTTATTACATACTGCTTTATTAACGCAGAAACATCCTTTGCCATAGTATCGACTTCCGGACTATCCTCAAGTTACGAGCGTTCGTAGAGCTTGATCATTTTGATTTGTCAAATCAGTGTATTGACGTTGTTGGCACACCAGTATCCAGCCACACGTTAAATGTAACCTCAAGGTGAGTCGAGCTGTCTCGACCAAACTGAGCCTCAGTGCCTATGTTAGCCTATAATGTTTTAAGTTGTTGTGCCGGTATTTGCGTGACTTTGTGTCTGGGTAACATACGGTCCCGAGGGAGTTGTTATATACACTAATTATACATTGTTTTAATAATCAGCTTCAAACAAGGTCAAAACCTTATTTCTTGTTTTTACTATAACAGAAGAGTACTGTGTTGTCAACCATTCTTAAGATGTTCTGTCAAAATGCGTGAGCTACCTACTCTTACGTTAATAATGCCGTTGTAGTATTCATCGGATTCTAATACTCTACGGTCGAACTGTTCCTTTGCTTCTAAGTAACTTAATACTCCTCGGCTAGGACAGTAGTGTAAAATTTGTCTAGTGAACTTGTTTTCACCTAGTGTTAAGATGTCAGCATTCAAATGATCTGAAGAACCCCAATAGGTTTCCCAATCACTTTCTTTAGTGCCTCGTCTTTTATTCTTTCTTCCTTTAAGCGGTGGTTTAGTTGTTTTAAACCTTGCTAACTTCTTACCTATGTACTTGCGGTCGTTAGTAGTATTTGTAATTAAGTATACAAATCCTTCAACGCCTTCTGGAATCTCTGTGACTACTTTATTATTGTATGTCCATGGGACATTACTTTTCTTCTTTGTACCACTCATTTATTAATCTTTTAATTCTGTCTAATGTATCTATTCCTATAGTTACTTGATCTATTGTATTTGGAGCATGCATTAATACATACTCTGGATTATTATAATCTTCCAATTTTAATTCTCTCTGGTCGTTGTCCAGGTTATGCATCAATTACTTCTATCTCAGTATTAAATGTAGTGAAGCCGTTTTCTTTTGTAACTTGCAATACGCTGTTAACACGGCCTACTAATTCATCACGATGAGATATAAGTAAAATATTCTTATGCCTATCACGTTCCATTTTCTTAAGAACTCCTAATGCACTTTCCACACCTACAGTATCCATTCCACTGTCAACTAGTTCATCAATGCAAACTAAGTTAATAGGGTGATTCATGCTTTCAAAAACATCTCTAAAACTCCAACTAAGGCCAAGTATCAATCTGTTACGTTCACCTCTACTTAAATTGTCAAAGTCTAAATCCTGTCCTAGTTGTGTAATAGTTATAGTAAGATCGCTTTGGAACTGTACCTCATGTGGTAAGCCTAAGCGTGTAATATAATATTCTAGACGTGTGTTTAGGAACTGTAGATTCTGTTCAATAATTTTCTTACGTATAAAACTATCTTTGTTAGTTAACAGTTTTAACAAAAAGTCTTGATGTTCTTTTAGTTCCTCAAGTCTATTTACCTCCAGCCAACTTATCTCTTGCATGCCAGTTTCATTTAATGAAACAATTTGGTCTACATATGGATCTGTTTCTTCGCTAGTTGTTTCTAGTAAACGCTTATTAGATGCAATCTTATTTTGATGTTCATATGCTTCTTTTAAGCTATTATATTCAATACGTGGTGCATCGCCCAACACGCCTACTTCATTAAGTGCAATTTTGTATTCTTCAATAGTAGCATTGTCTTTGTCAATGTGAACTTGACTTTCTGCTACTGCTTCTGTTTTACTTTTAATAATTTTTTCATGTGCTTCGTCATGTAGTTCTTGTCCACATGCATAACATTTTTGTTCTAATGTAGTATCTAGGTCTTCTTGTGCTTTGTCTAAGCGTCTTTGTTCACGTCCTAAACTACTTGTAAGTTTAGCAATTTCTGCATTTAATGTATCTATTTGTGTTCGCTTTTCATTAAACAATGCAAACTCGCCGTGTGCTAATAACTCTGCTTCAATGTCAATATGTTCTAATGCATTAATCTCACTAGCGTATTCGTTTAGCTTATCTTCTTGTTTATTGGACCAATGTGTTTGTCTACGCTCCAAGTCCTTGATAGTAGAACCAATACGATCATTGGCTTCTTGTGCGCCTTTGATACGATATGATTCTTCTGTTACTCTATCCTTTGTACCTTTGAGAAGCTCTTTAAGTATATCAGCTTTCTGACTTAGCTTTGTAATACCTAGTAGCTGTTCAATCATTTCACGCTGATCATTAGCTCGCATACTTAGGAAAGGTTCTGTGTACGTATTTAATGCAACAATGTGTTTAAACATTGTATGACTCATACCAAGCACATCCTCAATAACCTTTTGACTCTGCCTGCCTTCGCCTTGCATCTCATCAGTTACACCTTCGTTACTATCAACATTGTTAACAAGTAACTTGAATATGTTTTGCTTGCGTCCACGTTCAATACGATAACTAATACCGTCTTTATCAAAGTCAACAGTGACTAACATGTTCTTATTATTAGTCTTGTTAACTAAGTTATCCTTTTTAATATTGTACAATGCATTACCATACAATGCATAACTTAGTGCATTAATGATGGTTGTTTTGCCTGTACCGTTACGTGAACCATCTCCACCTAAGTCAATGTTGTTACCTAACACAAGTGTTAGTCCGTGTACATCAAAGTGGATAGCCTGTGTGACGTTACCCACACTCATAAAGTTCTTTACAGTGATATTTTTAATTTTCAGCATGTTTAAGTTGTCAGTCCTGTATAAATGTCTACTAAAATTTCTTTCTTAATAGTATCGCTTTGTACTGAATCAAGTTGCGTTAATACAATTGTATCTACGTTTTCAACTTGTATATCAATACCTTTGTTCCAGTCTTGCGTGTGTTCTTCTTTCTTACTTGGCATAAGAGCAATCTCACGCAAATCATATTGTTTAGCAAATGTTTCTTTAATAAAGTTTGCTTCTTCATATGTAATGCCAACGTCTAAGCTAACACGTGCATACGTTTTGTTAGAAAGATACTTGTCTGGATTATCAATAAGTTTACTAAGCGTTAGTGTTCTATATTTTGGAGCCTCTGGCCAAGCAAGGTATTCAATTGTGCCATCCCAATCTAAGAACGTACAGCCCCTATCATCATCCCATGCATCAGCATAGTTGTGAGGGAAGCAGTTACCAGGATAAATTACATTACCTTTTACTTGACGTTTATGGAAGTGTCCACTGAATACTTTCTCAGGTCGAGAAAGATCTTCTGCTTTAAGTCCACCGTGGTCGGGCATTTGTACAAGTGCGTTCATGTAGAAGCTTGGTAATTCAAAATGACCAAACATATACTTACAATCAATTTCTTTTAGCTTCTTCCACTCATCATCACACAACCAAGGAATAAACGCAATGCCATCTTCGATAAACATACTTTCATTGATCATTCTGATTTTAGGAAAGTCTTGAATCATAGACAAACTATGTATCTCACGTTTCTCTCTATAATACAAATCATGATTACCTGTAATCATAATAACTTCATCAAAGCTATCATTGAGCTTACGTAAATTACTTGTAGTATAATTTAATGTACTAACGTTAATACTTGCTCTGTTATGATGCCAGTCGCCTAAGAAGAAACATTTTTTAATGCCTCGCTTATGTGCTTCGTCTATCATCCAAGTAATGAAGTCTTCACAATCCTGATTATGATGTCTACTGTTATTCTTCATGCCGAAGTGTATATCAGTAAATATTACCGCTTTATCAAAAAACATTTATTCTCCAGTTGGTTGGGTATCTGTGTCTTCTACATCTGTTTCAGCATCAGGTACTTTGTACGTTGTTACTTTCAGTGTAGGGCTTTTTGCTTTAAGTGCTTCTTCACGTGCTTCGTGTGCTTTCCACTCAGCGTTAAACGTTCTAGTATTACTAGGGTTCAATCCTGCTTCTTCAAGGATGTCATCTCTAATATTCTGGCTACGCTTTTCTAAGTTTAATACACGAGTAAAACTATTGTTAATAGCGGCTGTGTAATATGCAAATGGGTTTTGAGATTTAAGTTCATTAAACTGCAAACCAATTTGTGAAAGTTGCAATAGTGCTTGTCCACGCATTTCATCAACATATGTATATCCACGCCAGTTACCACGCATACTATATCTCTCACAAAGTTTAAGATACATACGAGCTAAGTTGTCGTTAGTCTTTCCATGGTCCACGCTAAAGTGTCCATTGTCTCTACCACCGTTCCAATGTGAACGTGCTACTTCTTCTAATGTACCTTCAATCATAGCGTAGTGCTTAAATGGTGGGAAGTTACATTTAGAATGCAAGTCTGCAACAGTCTTTGGTTTGTTTTTTCTAGCTTCTTCTGGTATGTGCTTAAATGTCATAACTCGCATAACAATTTCATTATCGTTAATAGTTGCAGTGTCAACAGCAAAGTCTGCAGCTCTTGGCTTAGTCTTTTTACCTGTTAACCCTTTTTCCCAACGCTTAACTTCTACTTCATGAGCCATTTTTTGTAATCTTGTTGCTCGGTTCTTCTTTGCTTCTTCTTTGATCTCTGAAGTGATTTCGTCTAAGCTCTCAACAATAATATCGTAATGAGTATAGTTGTCGTCTCTTGTCCAACAATAGGACATCTTGCTATTATGTATCTCTCTTAACATATCTTTATTGGTTAAGTAGAATGTTCTCTTTGGTGCCGTCATTATAATATTCTCCTGTTACAGCTATTATACACGGCCTTAGTAGGCTTTGTCAACCGGTTTTATAAAAAGGATAAATACTACGAACGGAGAGTAGTATCATGCTAATTGAACAAATATTAAAAGAAAGTGTCGCTAATATAGCTGTATTTTACGGCGGTCGCTTTCAACCAATGCACCAAGGACATTCAGATGTTTACAAGCATCTGTGTAATAAGTTTGGTGCTGACAATGTATTTATAGCTACAACATTTAGTCAGAAAGCCATAAAAGCACATGGTAAGAACGACTTTAGTAGCGACCCATTTACATTTGACGAGAAAGCATCTATCATGAGTAAGATGTTTAACATACCAGGCGAGAAGATTGTTAATGCTAATCCATACAGACCAGACCTTGCAGTTATAGGAAGAGATCCTGCAACTACAGCAACTATTTTGGTGTATGGTGAAAAAGACGCTAACAGGCTTGCCACAGGCACAGGTTTCTTACACAAACTGCCAAATGATATGGAAGAACTAGTACCAACTGCAAATGACAGAGGTTACGTTTACGTAGCACCATTAATGCAGGGTGGAATGAGTGCAAGTTCCTTTAGAGAGATTATGTCAGGCGATGGTGAAGAAGACGACAAGAAGAAAGCATTTATACAGTTTTTTGGAAAAGATGATCCAAAGGTATTTGGCTTTATTCAGGATAGGTTACGATAATGGCAGGCGTAGAAAAGAAAGTAAGTTTAGTATTAAAACAACATGGTAAGCCGTTTACGTTAGATGGCATACTTTCTCCATTGGCAAACATACATGGTGTAGAGTTTCCATATACTCCTACTATTCAATTTTCACATCAAACATCATATGGTACATACGATGTTGCTGGATCTATATATCAACAAAATTATTACATGAACACTCCAAATCCAAATATATCAATTACTGCTATGTTCTCAGCCAACACAGTAGCAGAAGCACAATACACAGCCGCTGCTTTACACTTTTTTAAAAGTTGTACTAAGAGCGACTTTGGTGCTTCGAGAATGTCTACAGCTGGTACTCCGCCACCCGTATTAAGATTTAATGCGTATGGCATGCTACACGCTTCAAACGTTCCGTGTGTTGTTAGAAGTTTTAACTACACACTACCAGAGGATACTGACTACGTAGATGTGTTAGTACAAGGCGAAACAGTTAGCATACCAGCGTTACTATTAGTATCATTAGAACTAGTACCACAACTTCCACCTAGAAGTGTCAAGAATGACTTTAACATACAAACGTTTGCAGACGGTTCTGCACTCAAAGGTGGCAACCCTGGAGGATTTATTTAATGTCATATAGAACAGATAGCATATATAGAAACACACCAATTATTAATAACCAATTCCTAGATGTACTAGCGATTGATAATATTGATGTAGTAAATACAACCACACGTTCAGTTACAATAGAATTAAGACATGCCAACAAGCCAGACCTATTAGCACACGAGCTATATGGTAATTCAAAACTATGGTGGGTATTTGCATTGTTTAACCAAACAAAATTAGCAGACCCAATATTAGATTTTAATGAAGGCGTTGTTATCCAAGTCCCAACAAGGTTCGCATAACATGTCAAGTGTCAATATAAACAGTAGAAATTTTAATCCACTAAACCTCAGGACCGTTAATGGGCCTGCGGGTGCTTGGGTAGGTAAAACAGGATCAAACGGAGGCTTCACTACATTCTCACATCCAACGTATGGTGTTAGAGCAAATGCATTGAACCTATTTAAAAATCAAGAGAAGTATGACAATAACACTATAGCTAGTCTTATCAGCAGGCATGCACCAAGTAGCGAAAATAATACAGAAGCATATGCAGACAAAGTGGCAAGAGACTTAGGCATAGACAAAAATGCAACCATACCAAATTTACGAGATAACCCTGCCTTTACAAAGAAGCTAATGAAGTCAATGACAGAACACGAAGGCAGTAAAGGAAATGTGTTTACAGATCAACATTTTGAAACGGGTATTGGAATGGCTAATGGCAGTATTGCAACAAATGGTCTAAATTTATCTACACTTCCAACTGATTTTGATGAAGGTCAATTTAACAATGATGCAAACCAAAATAACCTTGGCCAAGGGCCACAAACACCATCTGAAGCAGAGTTTGATGAATCTGGGGGAGCATTAAATAAAGTTACTACTACTCTTCAAAACGTAGCAAAGGATAATTGGATGAGTCTAGTAGATACTCCGCAATATCTGTGGACATTATACATAGTTGATACTGACGTATGGAATACGCCATCACTATTACATGGTAATGATAGTTCTGCAATTAATTCAGGTAAAGCAATAGTTGTTGCACAACAGGGTGTTACTACTCAATTTACATTAGATAACTTTGCAATGGTAGCAATAGTTACACCAGGACAAGCACACGGTAATACTACACCAGGCATTATACAATTTGATCTATTTGAAACATTAGGTTTTACTTTACTAGATCAGATTCTTAAAGCAGGATTAAAGCTAGGACAGCCTGGAAACTTACACGAACAGCAATATATTTTAAGATTAGAATTTGTTGGCAGAGATGAAAAAACTGGAGGTAGTGTTAGATATCCAGGTACTTTCTTTTATCCAATTAAATTAAATCAAATTAGAAGTACAACAGGACCAGAAGGCACACGCTACAATATTATTGCGTGGTCAATTATTAAACATGCACAAACACATGCAGTGTCAGAAGTTGATATTACAATGCAAGGCATTGATCAAGTATCTACCTTTGCAAGTCTATTAGAAACAAACGTTAATAAAGCCCAATTAGATATGATGCCAGCACATTTGACTGACCTGGGTTTTATACCAGAGAAACAAATTAAAGTTAGATTTGGACCAAAAGCCAACCGACGAGGGGTACAAGGATTAGCAAACTTTAACTTAGAAACCAAGCCTTGGGCTGGCGCTGCTAATACAGCGTCCAATGATGGAAAGGCGGTCGATCTTAGTGGTGTCGACGGGCAAACTATAACCCTAGACACTAAAACAGCTATGGGTACATTTATAATACAATCAATAACAAAGAACTGTCCAAAGTTTGCATCTTATGTACTTGAAAATCAAAAGATTGGCGATACACCACATATAGTATGTACGCCTACTGTAAGATATATAACAAATGCTATGAACACAAGGAGAACAGCCGTAACAACTCGGATGATACTTGATGCTGAAAGAGAAGCTGCAAGACCATCAGCGTTAGGTGGTGGTGGCTCAGATGTTGGAGGCGCAAATGCAGTTGGCACTGGCACAGGAGCTGATGCATACAACAAGCCAACAGAAATTACATTTACAATTGAGATTGGAATAAACAGCACATCTCCTGGCGAGAAACATCGAATAACTTTTGCCGATACAAAGTGGCAAGTAGATAAATGGAAAAGATTACCAATTCAAAAGGCATACCAGTATCAGTACACAGGATTAAATACAGAGGTACTAAACTATTCAATTGACATTGAGTCGTTGTACACAGTAGTTAGGATACCACAGGGCGGGTACTATCATGCAGATAAGAAAGAACAGTTTACCCCAACTAATGCTAAAAAGATTACTCCATTCTTAGAAGATATACCATATGACAAGATACCAATAAATTACAATGACATGGTAAAGTATACAGATCAAGCAGCTGGTATACACGAGCAACGAAATAGTAGTAATGAAGGATCTGACGCACTACTTGCATCCATGGCTGGTGATATGGCAAAAAGAGAATATGATGCATACGGATTTAGTATGGAAATAAAAGGCGACCCTTATTGGATGGGCGGAAGTTTACAAGCAAGCGTAGATGGCCCACAACCACCTGACTATACTTCAGAAGATGCATTAATAACTTTTTTACAATATAATCCTAATGCAGAGGACTTGCTAGAACATCAAGAACGCGGCCCAATAGATCTTGTATCAAGTGGTGTATATAAATTAACATCAATTGAAAGCAGATTTCAAGGCGGAAAATTTACACAAACATTAATAGGCTATAAAGATACTACTACAAATAGCTTTTTAATATTACCACAATTAATAGACATGGGAAAATAAAATGGCAGGATATATATTAAATGACGGATACAATGTTTCACGCAAAGGCAAACAGTCTAGTGAACACAATATTAATACACTTAGTGGACTATACATTGGTGTGGTTATGGACAATGCAGATTCGTTGAGCTTAGGTAGAATAACCGTACAAATATCAGACTTTGGATCAAAAGATAACCAACGCATTTGTATGCTAAGTACACCGTTTGGTGGGCACACAGCTATTAAAGATTCCGGAGATGACGAAACTAAAGAATCACAAGCACCAATGAGTTATGGCATGTGGCCTCAGCCTCCAGAGATAGGAACTAATGTCGTAGTAGCATATACCGGTAGCCAGGAACAAGGAATTGTTATGGGCAGTCTAATAGCGAAAGATAGAAACGCTATGATGGGCGGCAAAGCTAGTGGACAGGTTTATGCAGGTACAGATAAGAGTTTAGGACCTATGGTTGATAAAAATCCATACGATCAGAATGATAGTGACACACGACCATTAGATGAATACCAGATGGCTGTACTCAATGCACAAGGTCTAAGTTTAGATTACGTCAGAGGACATAGCCAAAGTAGTGCTAGACGAGAAAGTCCAAGCAAAGTGTTTGGAATAACAACACGTGGCGGCCATGTGTTAACACTAGACGACGGTGATGCATCTGGCAACAGTCAAAACATTAGACTACGAACTAAGGGCGGCGCTCAGATATTAATTGATGATACAAATAATTTTATATTTGTTACAACACAGAACGGTGACACTTGGTTTGAAATGAACGAAAGTGGTAAGCTAGATGTATATGCTAAATCTGGAATAAGTTATCACACAGAAGGCGACTTTAATGTACATGCTAAAGGAAACATTAACATGCAAGCAGAGCAAGGAGTTAATATAAAAAGTTCTGGAGCAGACGGTATTAAGTTAGAAACAAGTGTAGGTAGCATTGATATCTACAGTGCATTGGATATGAACATACAAGCCGATGCAAACCATAATTTAAAAGTAGCAGGAAACATAATTGCTAAAGGAACAAGAGTAGATTATAATGGACCAGTTCCAGCTGATGCTAAAAAGACGGCAATACAAAATCAAAGTGCTAACGCAAGTGTAAAAACTAGTGCCGCAAGCAGAGTACCAGAGAAGCATCCTTGGTTAGGTTCGGAAGGTGTCCAGGAAACATTTACTACTGGTAAAGGGAATACAGCCTAATGGATTTTAAATTAAATAATGAAATCAACACAACCACACTAATTGACTATGGATTGTTTAGTATCATTGACAATGATGCTGTTCGTATACAACAGCAACTGTCTGACTTAGAAGCAAGTGATAAATTAATTAATTTAAAATTAAGGACAATAGGATGGTCTGGAATTAAAGAATTGGTTGACAACACATACATAATCGGGTATGCTAGTAAGAAACAAGAATTAGCAGATGGTGTTGGGATGCTAGAACAAATAGCTTACAACACATGGATTGAAGAGTTTAAAGATACAGAACGTATGTTTAAGAAAAACTTTCCATTACCTACGTTGTCGCAATCACAGTATGATGCATTGTTAAGTTTATATTTCGACACAGGCACATATCGTAAGGTTGGCACAGAACTAAGACAGTTTGAACTTAGTGAATTTATTACCGATAGGAAATGGGATCACGTAGCGACATCAATGACACTTAGTGGAAGCAATAGATTAGTAAGACAATATGATGCAAAGGTATTAATGCTAGCAGATTACGGTACTACTAAAGATAGATCATTAATTAAAGAACAAGGCTTACAAACTTTGTTAAAACGTTATAGTACAATGGGTCTAACTGATCCACAAAAAGCCCAGGCCGAGTATGTGTATTATGCAGAGACAAAAAGATTCCTACCAAACTTAGCTGAGAGTAGAAAAAGAATCTTAGTAAAACAATCAGTTAACTAGTTCAAAACTATTTTAAATACATATATATTCGCAGGGAAAATCTACATTGACAGACTACAGTGTCCTTTTACTTAATGCCAACGGGCAACCTTTAAGCATATTGCCGCTCAGCACAATTAGTTGGCAGACAGCCGTGAAGGCTTTATTTGCACACAAAGTACATACAATAAGTAATTTTGAAAACAAATTCTTAAGGAGTACTACAATAAGTATTCCATATCCTAGCATAGTTATGTTAAATGCTTATCATAGACAGCCCAATAGAGCAAAGTTTACAAGACGAAATGTTTACATCAGAGACAATTACAAGTGTCAATACTGCAATGAGCAATTCTTTGCAGGCGAGTTAACATTGGATCATGTTATTCCTAGATCAAAGGGTGGCAAGTTAACATGGGATAACACTGTTTCAGCATGCGGTCCTTGTAATGTTAAGAAGGCCGATCGTATGATACGACCATTAAACAAGCCAGTGGTTCCAAGCTGGCACTATATACAGAACTCAAACAAGCACCACACTCTGCATATTCCAGACATGTCGTGGCAAGATTATGTAAAATGGCCCGAAGATAAGCTAATTTTGCTTTCATAAACTACAGTTATAATTTTTAGCATAAATAGTTGTATGAACAATATAATTGGATACACAACAGTAGAACAGCCATATACAAGCAAAAACCTATTAGGTATAGATTTAGCTAAACGAGACCTCCTGAATCACTTTGCAATACGCAAAGGAGAGAAGTGGACGGACCCAACATTTGGTTGTGACTTACCGTACTACGTGTTTGAACCGTTGGATACTAATACTACTGAATCTATCAAAGAGGAAGTCTTTGCAGTCATTAGTTATGATCCACGTTTTGAAGTAGAAGATACCAATATAGATATTAATCAGGATAAACACAGCGTTACTATTAAAGTAAAGCTAGTGTATATACCCACTACAACTGTAACAGATTTACAGATAAAGTTCGATAGAGAATTCGAACAGGACGCAGAGTTTTAATCATGGCACAAAAAACAAGACAAAATAAACTTTTTGCGGCAGAGGACTATACAGTTATATACGAGTCGTATGTTAATGCTAACTTCCAAGCATTTGATTACGATACTATTAGAACTGCAATGGTTGCTTATGTTCGCAACACATACCCAGAAAACTATAATGACTGGGTAGAGTCAGCAGAATTTGTATCGCTACTAGATGTAGTTGCACAGTTTGGACATAACTTGGCATACAGGGTAGACCTTAATGCAAGAAACAATTTTTTAACTACAGCCCGAAAACAAGATTCAGTTTTTAAACTAGCAGAGTTTTTAGGATATCAACCCAGACGTAATGTGCCAGCATACGGTGAGATGAAAGTTATAGGAATTAAAACAAACGAATCCGTTATTGGTAGTGCAGGAACTAGCTTAGGTGGAGTAGAAATAAAATATGAAGCTTCAAACAATGTAAGCAACATAGATGATTTTATTACAGTACTTAATGCTACATTAGAAAACAGTAATCAATATGGTAGTCCAAAGAAAAGTTCTATTGTAAATGGAATACAATCAGAATTCTATGATATAAACAATACGCCTAATCAAATTAAGTTTGATGTTCAGGGAATTGTATCAGGTAAGACTGCTACATACAATATCATTAGCAGTGAATTTGATAGTGTCAATAAAGCATTTATGGAAAAGGCACCTAGCCCAATAGGCAGTGTCGGAGTATATTTTAAAAATGATGGCAAGGGTATTAGCAGTGTTAATACTGGATTCTTTATGGGTGTTAAGCAAGGTGCATTATCATTCCAAGACTTTGTTATTGACACTCCAATTGACAGTGCAGTATTAGATGTTACCGCAGAAAATATAAACAACACAGACGTATGGGTACAGAATGTTAATGCAACAGGTAACGTTGTTAAGAATTGGTCTAAAGTTACAGACGTAAACAGTAATGTAATTTATAACAACTTAGCATCAGGTATACGTGATGTATACAGTGTAAAGACTAGAACAAATAATTCAATCTCAATTATGTTCCCATCAAAAGAATTTGGTAATGTTCCAACAGGTACTATTAGAGTTTGGTACAGAACAAGTGCTAATACTACATATGTTGTTAGACCAGATGACTTAACAAATAAAAAAGTAAACATTGGTTACACAGGATTAGATGGAAATACATACACAGCTATTTTATCATTACAATTAAAACAAGCAATTGTTAATGCAACATCAAGTGAGACAATGGATAGCGTTAGAGAAAATGCTCCTAAAAATTATGCTAGTCAAGATAGAATGATTACAGCCCAAGACTATAACACATTGTTATCTAGTCAACAAGGCGGCATCCTTAAACTTAAGAGTGTTAACAGAACATTTAGTGGACATAGTAGATATTCAAAGTTTACAGACCCAACAGGTACATACTCAGATTTATTTCTAAGTGGAAAAGATGCTACAATATATGCATCAGAAAAAGTTATGTCTACTGCTAGTAATGCAACAGACTCTTCTACACAAACATTTGAGAAACATGTTAAACATATTTTAGACAATGACGAATTTATTAACTTATATTATACAAAATATAAAACAGCATTTGAAGCGTTAAGAGGAGAAGAATCTTACACACCAGATTCATTTGTTTGGCAAAGCCCAAGTGAATCAACTAGTGGAATACTAACTGGTTACATTACAGACACTTCAACTCAAATAGCACGTGTTGGTTCAACAGCAAGTACATACATGAAATACATTACACCAGGTGCTTTAATTAAATTTACAAGCAACAGTAAAACCAAATGGGCTAAGGTAGTAGATATTTTTGCAAACGGCTTAGGTATGGAAACAACAGTTGGTGCTCCAACAGGTAAGCGTACAGATGGAACAGGTGCTATTATATTAGATACTGACATTCCAAATGGTTCAACAGTTAATGTTGTATACCCTGGCTTGTCGAGAAGATTTATTAAAAGAGAAAAAGATGTTATTAAATATTACTTAGAGTCACAGCGTGACTTTAGTATAAAATATAATTACAAGAATAAGAGTTGGGATATTATTGGAGCCACAGGCACAGCGGTAGTACCAACAGTAGCTTATCCTACAACATTTAGTTTAGCAGATGATAGTTGGATTCTAAATTTCAAGTTTACCGGATCATCATTTGATATCTACATTAGAACATTAAGATTTAATTTTACAAGTGCTACAGTACGTTTAGGAAACATACAGAACGAATATGAAATTAGTTCTTATACTAAAAAAGCTACACGTGATAAAATTACTGCTATTGGCGTAGATGGAAATGATATTGTTGACATTGGTGATTTTTATGTATATGGTTATGATACTGCTACTGATAATAATTACAGACTATCTCTTATAGATAGCAATGCTGATAGTAGGCCAGATAACCCAGATATATTTTTTGAGACGGTTGGACTTAACAGCGTAAAAATTAATACTGTTGATTACGATGGCAGAAGTAGTTTAAACTTTGACTGGCAACATATTGCGTCAGACAATCAAGTAGTTGATCCTAGCTTTACAAATATTATTGATGTATACGCACTAACAACATCATATGATACTAGTTATAAAAATTGGTTAAAAGGAACGCTAGCTATAATGCCTAAGCCTCCTACTAGCTACGAACTTGGAACACAGTTTTCAGCTACTGGAGAAAAGAAAGCAATGAGTGACACGATTGTGTTTAAACCAGTTAAGTATAAACCAATATTTGGAGCCAAGGCATCAGCAGAATTAAAAGCAAAGTTTAGAATAATTAAAGTTGTTGGATGTAATGTAACAGACAGTGATATGAAAACAAGAACAGTTAAAGCTATAGATGAATTCTTTAGTTCAAGTGTTTGGGACTTTGGAGAAACTTTTTACTTTACAGAATTAGCGGCTTACGTACACAAGCAACTTGTAGGTGTGCTAAGTAGTTTTGTTATTGTACCGCAAGGCACAGGAACAACGTTTGGTGATTTGTTTGAGTACACACCAGAGCTAGACGAACTTATTATAGCAGACGTAACAGTTAACGATATTGATATTATTCAAAACATCACAGACGAAAATATTAGAGCAGGAACATAATTAAATGGCGAATAAAAAAGCAGGTTCATCAAAGGTCCGCAGTATCAAAACAAAGAAGTTTTTACCTCAAGTATTCCAAACTGAATTAAATAATAGTTGGCTTGATAGTACATTAGATCAAATGGTTTCAAAAGGACCATTGGACCAAGTTGATGGATACATAGGTAGTAGACATGGCTCAGAAGCTCAAGCACATGACTCATATGTTGACCCAGTTACAGAAGTTAAACTAAGAAAATCAACTTCATTAACGCCTGGTATTATATCTTATGATAACACTGGAGCTATAACAAACAAGATTACATATGACGATGTAGTACACTCGTTGAATGCAAACTTTAATGAGTACAACTATAACTCAGCATACTCGTCTAATGCATTTTCTTATAACCCGCCTTTTAATATTGATAAGTTTATTAACTTTAATAATTACTATTGGGTTGAAGAGCTTCCAATTTATACTAGTATCTACACAGGCACAAGCAAGAATCCATTAACTGATATTCAAAATACCAATGTATATACATTAGTAGATGACACTAATACAATTGTATTAGAAAATAATATGTTAATTAAGTTTGTTGGCTCAGGCTACGATGTAGCATGTAGAGGAAGTACATATATTGTATTAGGTACAGGTGAAGGAAACGGTGAACATAGGTTTGAACTTTATATTGATTTTAATCAAATAAGAGTTTATAACAGTGTTACAAAACATACACAAGCCAATGATGGTATTTGGGATAACAGCAAAGTACATTCTGTTACACCTAATACAAATAACAAATACTGGCTGGCACCGTTTGGAAAAAGAAATTACGGAGCATTACTTACTGCATATAATGCAGATCCTATAGCAGATAGGTTACCGGTTTTTGATGGCTTTATATTTGAAGATGTAGAATCTAATAAGTCATTGTATAATGAAAACGTGTTAGTTAAGTTCACAGGAACAGGATGGGTTGATGCAACTCTCGATGACTCAGAATCTATTTACGTAACTAAACGTGATGCTACTACTGGCAATCTTAGTATTAAGAAAGTAATAGTAGCAACATATGATAGTGTTAATGACAAGTACACACTTGCTATTGCGTCTGACGCAACACTAGCTGAACGTGCAATGATAGCAAGAGCAGAAACATTTGATACTGCTATGTGGGATTGGATGTTACCAGTAGAACCATTAAAAGATTATTTACTTATTGAGAAACATGACGTGTTTAACACAGCATGGAGTAGAGCAAACCATTGGGTTAACATCAGTGCAATTAATAAATTAAAAAGCATTATGCCTTTCCAAAACTTTGATAATATAATTACTACTAAAAGAAAAGCAATAAGACCTATTATAGAATACACAGCAAGAATAGATTTATGGAACCATGCAAGACATGTTAATCCTGTAAGCCTTGGCACAATAGACTTTGGTGTTAAGACAGGTGATGTGTTATCTGCTATTCCAGTTGGCTCAACATACGTATACGTTGACAACTCAGATACAAAAGTATATACACAGGCAGCAACACCAACAAGTGTTACGCTTGCTGAAAATAATACAATGACAATTAAAGCTGTACTTGATAATACATTAAGTGCTTGGGTTAATGCAGATGTGTATTATACTAACAGTACTATTACTTTAGCACAACAGAAGACAAAGATCAACCAATATCCACTTTATAAGTTTTATGATCATACAGGTAAATTACTAAGCGACATTGCTGGTACTAACTTTAAAGGCGAGAAGATATTTGGATATAAGCCAGGCAAGGGTGCAGTTGATACTGAGCTTGGAATGAAATTAAGTTATAAGGATTCTTTAAAAGGTGCTGAGTATCAATTTCAAAACTTTATACTAACAACTAGATATAAAGCTAACTTCACACAAGCAGAAAATGCAAAGTTAGATTATCATCAGAACCTTACAGGATATAGTTTATATAAGAAACGAAATGTTCTTGAAGGTGTTTATAATAAATCAGATCTTAACTTTGGCGCAAAAGAAACAGTACAGTATAAAATTACAAATCCTGATACTGATTTAGTTATTCCATATGGTCATGGAAAATGGAGACCACATCAAGAAGAATTTAATGTACATCACATTGCTGGTAAGCTAGCTGTAACAAGAAGAAACGTTTCAGACGGAACTGCAATTACATTTACTGGTACACGTGAATATAACATAGGATATTCTCATATAATTAAGTTTGTTAATTCAACAACAGACGCACTTACGTTCATAGCACCCGGAGGCATTGACATTGAAG
>Ga0308015_10000026_pt1 | contig 83796 bp, 73 predicted proteins | sample Neamet231_FD_203128 | JGI IMG/M metagenome (GOLD analysis project Ga0308015, IMG submission 203128) | Marine microbial communities from water near the shore, Antarctic Ocean - #231 | ecosystem: Environmental > Aquatic > Marine > Unclassified | place: Southern Ocean | collected 2014-07-28
TTACTGTTTAAATCTCTGGCCAAGGAAACAGGTCAACCGGTGGCACGTCGAGGTTTACTTGATTGCCGCGCGCCATAACAAAGGTCGGCCTCATCATCGCCGAAATATTTTCAAGAGGATTGCCAGCGGTAGCAACAATGTCCGCATCTTTTCCCGCCTCGATTGTTCCAGTAATATCGGTCAGATCCATAAGGTCGGCGGCGTTGATAGTCGCGGAAATTAGGATAGCTCGCTCGGGCATACCCGCCTCGTTCATCAACACCATCTCGTAAGCATTAGTGCCGTGATCGTTCACGCCGGCATCTGTGCCAAAGGCAATCTTCACTCCTCGCTCATAAGCGAGTCGTAGCGCATTCCTCATGACCGGACCTACTTCAAGGGCCTTCTGGCGAACTGCAGGGACAAAAAAGTCAGGCCGCTCCGTAGCGATTCGCTCGACCGTGTGACCTGCAATTAAAGTTGGAACCAGATAAGCGCCTGTTGCAACAAATAAGTCAGCCGTCTGGGCATCGAGGTAGGAGCCATGTTCGATGGAATCCACTCCAGCTCGTAAAGCGGCTTCCAAGCCGATTTTTCCGTGTGCATGCGCTGCTACTTTTCGGCCCATTGCATGAGCAGCCTGTACCAGAGCGATCTGCTCTTCGTCAGTAAATTGCTGACCAGTACCAGTAGCGGTTTGACTAAGTACGCCGCCGGTAGCTACATACTTTATGTGGTCGGCCCCGTATTTTATCTGTGTACGAACCGCTTTGCGGCATTCGGCCACGCCATCGCAAACACCCGAGTGAGGATGAGGAAATACATCATCGCGATATCCACCACCATCTCCATGACCGCCTGTTGGTGTTAGCCCTTGCCCAGCGGCTTTTATTCGCGGACCCATAACGATGCCCTGATTAATTGCATCGCGCAAAGCAAAGATCGCATTTCGATCAGAACCTACATTGCGGATAGTGGTGAATCCAGCACGCAGTGTCCGCATGCCAAACTCGACTCCCATTAAGGTGCTAAGTTGCGAGGAACGGGTAACTCGAATCTCACGACCGTTCGGCTCCTGTTGACTCAAAATATGCGTATGAGAATCGATGAGACCAGCCATTACGAACTGATCGCTTAGGTCGATCACTCTAGCGTTAGCAGTGCCACTCACCTGTCCGGGCGAGACATAGCCACCGCGCACTTCGACAATCTCATCGTTTCTAATAATAATACTCTGCTCAGTTAGGACTTCTTCACGCGCATCCGCCAGCAGTATGCCGGCATGAATGATTTTCCATTCACCGAATGCTTGCGCATATAAAGCTGTACTGAGAACCATTGAAACCAAAAATAGCGTACTTCTTAGCATGACAACCTCTTCTAAATTGACTTTGTTCTACGTTGCATAATAGCAAACAATACTCTCTATTATCGGCTCAATTTTATATGGAGAAAACTGGCCATGCTCGCCAGACTAAAAGAGTTGGGTTACGACGCAGAACTGTTAAAAGAATAGATTTTTTGACAAGAGTCAGGCTGCCACAAGCAGTAATATGACGCTCAGCGCAACCAACATGATCCCGACGTATTCTTTCGCCGTTATCTTTTCACCGAAATAAAAGTAGGTTATCAGCAGAGTGACAGCGAACTCAGTCTGACCTAGCGTCTTAACTACTGCCGCATCTTGCAGGCTCATTGCCGTGAACCAGCCCACTGAGCCTGCCAAACTGGTGAAGCCAATAAAAACGCAGGATCTCCATCGGGACAGAACCAGAGCAAGTTGATTCCGTTCCCGAATAGCCACAAATAGCAGGCATAACACAGTCTGGATCGCCACCATATACAGCAGTACAGTTGATGCACTAAGCAGCCTCGGCACACCCAAAGATAGAGATGCCTCCCGTATCCATAGCGATGCCAGAGCGAAGCCCAGCCCTGCACCGACGCCATATTTTATACTTTCATTCTCAACCAGATCTTGCCAGCTGACTTTCCAGTTGCTCGCGATTAGGACGCCGACCACTCCTAAAAAGACTGAAAGGTAGGCGATAGAACTCAGTGCCGTCGAAAAGAATACCGCCCCAAGAACCGCTGTTAGCAAAGCCTCTGTTTTCACCAGCGCTGTACCAACGGCAAAGTTGCGCAAAGTAAGCGCCTTAATTAGGAAAACAGTAGCAAATATTTGCGCTATGGCAGCTAGCGTTGAAGCTTTATAAAAGACGGTATTGCCAACAAATTCCTCACCTTGATAAAAATGGGAAAGAGAAAAATAATACCCAAGCGCGAAGGGAAGACCGAATAGGTAGCGCACAAGCGTGGTGGATGCTGCAGAAATGCTTTGCGCAATCTGTTTCTGTGCGGCGGTACGCACCGACTGCATCGCTACTGCCAATAGTGTAAAAAGTATCCACGCTTCCATGGCCGCACTATACAGAAGAGCCACGGGAAAGCCCAAGGCCGACCAGCATTTCAATACAACTTGGCGACTCAACTTTGCGTGATAGAATCAGAACTCACTCCAATCAGCTTTCGATTTTTAGATGGGGATACTATGCGTCAGTACATCAAATTTATTACCGCCGGCAAGCCCATTCTCGTATTGCTTAGCTTGGTTTTTTCGAGCGGCATATTCGCAGCGGACCGCATCCAAAGAATGATCGATATCGGACATGCTCAACTGCAGGTTGAGGTGTGGGGGTCCGGCTCAAGCAAGCAGGAAACCCTAGTTGCTCTGCCCGGCTCAGGCGGAGATTTTTCTCGCTACAAGTCCCTAGCTCCGCTCTTAGCTGATGCGGGCTATCGAGTTATAGCCGTGAACCAGCGTGGAATCATGGGAAGCACAGGCGATTTAGAAGGCCTTACTCTTAATGACTATGCACAGGATGTGGTCGCTATCATCGAAGCCTTCGGGTTAGAGCAAGCCCACCTTTTGGGCTGGGCGCTGGGCAACAGAACTGCACGAATGGTTGCCACAGATCATCCCGAATCAGTTGCAAGCATTTCTCTTATTGCGGCAGGAGGCTTAGCCAAGCCGCTCACGATTCCAGGCGAACTGGGGAGATTGTTGGGAGACGCCACCCTACCTGAAGCCGAAAAATTCGGACTGGCGAGACGCACGTTGTTTTCTCCACACACCGATGATGAGATTGTTCTCGACTACGTGAGAACGTTGAAATACTGGCCTGATGCCCGGCGCTCGCAGAGGGAAGCCAATAGAAATACTCCGCTAGAGCAATGGTGGGCCGGTGGGAATGGACCTATGTTAATCATCCAAGGAGTAGACGACAAGACTGCCCCGCCCGAGAATGGCAGCCGAATGAAACTAGAGTTCGGTGAGCGCATCACGCTAGTTGACCTAGAGGCTGCTGGACATGCCATGGGGCTCGAGAAGCCTCGAGAAACAGCAGCCGCCATCGTCTCTTTTCTCGCGAAACACCCCATAACGGCGGCGAGGTGACCCCGAAAGGCCTCTAAACTAGAGCGCAGTAAACTAGAGTGCGCTAAACTGGCTCTGAATTGCGATTTAAGGAAATAAGTCGTAATGAAGTTCAACGTAGAAAAGGGGCCTAGATTTTGTCAGTAGTATCATTCCAAAAACCAAATGAGAATCCTTCAACGTCCAAGTCAAGACGCAAATGGCTTCGCTTCGTTACTGCTGCAAGTCTTTTCGATGGGCATGATGCCGCCATCAACATCATGCGCCGTATCCTGCAATCCAGTGGTGCCGAGGTCATTCATCTCGCCCACAATCGCTCGGTCCAAGAAATCGTAGATGCTGCCGTTCAAGAAGATGTCGATGCTATCGCCATCAGCTCTTATCAGGGTGGGCATATCGAATACTTCAAATACCTCGTAGACCGTCTCAGAGAATTGGATGCGGGGCACATCAAGATTTTTGGTGGCGGTGGTGGTGTAATCATCCCAGCAGAGATTGAAGAGCTACACGACTACGGCGTGAGCCGCATCTATTCCCCTAATGATGGCCAGACCATCGGTTTACAAGGCATGATCGACGACATGCTACGGCGCTGCCGTGATGGAGATTTTCGCCCCGTCGCTCCAAGTCTAGCGGAACTCAATATTGCTGATAGAATCGCACTAACGCGAACAATTACTGGTATCGAGAATGGCCAATACTCTGCTGAAGAATTAGCTACCCTTAAGGATAAGGCAGACTCAATCGAAGCTACACCCATTTTAGGTATAACGGGAACTGGTGGTGCAGGCAAGTCATCGTCTACCGATGAGATCATAAGACGATTCAGACAAGACAGCGGAGATTCGCTGACGATTGCAGTGCTAGCAATTGACCCTACTAGAAAAAAGACAGGTGGCGCCTTACTTGGCGATCGAATTCGTATGAACGCGATCAGTCACTCCAATATATTCATGCGCTCGATAGCCACACGAGATGCTACCGTAGAAATTCCCGAGAGGTTGAGCGAGATTATCGCCGCTATTAAACTATCCGGATTCGATCTCATCATTGTGGAAACCCCAGGCATAGGCCAGGGTGATGCAGGCATCGTTCCATTTGTTGATACATCTTTGTATGTCATGACGCCCGAATTCGGCGCGGCCAGCCAGTTAGAAAAGATCGATATGCTGGACTATGCCGATATCTTTGCTATCAACAAGTTCGACCGAAAGGGAAGCGAGGACGCACTCAGGGATGTCTGTAAGCAAGTGCAGCGAAATCGCGCAGCCTTCGATCAAATGCCCGATAAGATGCCCGTATTCGGCACTATAGCGTCCAAGTTCAATGACGACGGTATTACTGCGCTCTACCAGGCACTCGTTGTGTTATTGCGAGAGAAGGGCTTGCCAGACTATGCCCAGTCTATCGAGTCACTGGACACTAAAAAATCGACACAAACCACACTAATTATCCCCGCAGGCCAACAGCGCTATCTAGCTGAGATTGCTGAAGTCGTGCGTGGCTACCATGACCAGGTGCAGACTCAGTCACAACTTGCTCGCGATAGGCAGCAACTCACCGCCAGCAAAACCATGCTGGATGCCGCATCAAAAGACAGCTCCGAGCTTGATGAGCTCATAGCACTTAAAGACAATGCTATGGATAGTGAGGCGAAGTGGTTATTGGATGCCTGGCCACAGCTAATCGAGGACTACTCGGGTGAAGAGTATGTCGTAAAGGTTAGGGACAGAGAGATCCGCACCGCACTCACACGTACTTCGCTCTCTGGCACAAAGATTCCTCGAGTAGCTCTACCCGACTACAAAGATCACGGCGAGTTATTAAAATGGCTGCTCTTGGAAAATGTTCCTGGACGCTTTCCCTTTACTGCTGGTGTGTTTCAATTTAAGCGTGAGTCGGAAGATCCAACACGTATGTTCGCTGGCGAAGGCGATGCATTCCGAACCAATCGACGCTTCAAGCAACTCTCGGAACACTCCCAAGCAAAGCGACTCTCCACTGCATTCGACTCTGTGACGCTGTATGGTTTCGATCCAGCTGTGCAGCCGGACATCTATGGCAAAGTAGGTAACTCCGGCGTCTCTATCGCCACGCTCGATGACATGAAAGAACTCTATAGCGGCTTTGATCTATGCCACCCTACTACATCCGTGTCGATGACAATAAACGGCCCCGCGCCAACGATACTCGCCATGTATATGAATGCCGCGATAGATCAGCAGGTAGAAAAGTTTAAGGGCGCGAACGATGCCTCTCCGACTGCCGAGGAATATGAGTCACTAAAGGCGCAGGCACTTGAAAATGTCCGCGGCACTGTTCAGGCGGACATATTAAAGGAGGATCAGGGTCAGAACACCTGCATCTTCTCCACCGAATTTAGCCTCAAGTTAATGGGCGATATACAGGAATATTTCACGGCCAATAAGATTCGCAACTTCTATTCTGTTTCCATCTCGGGATATCACATTGCCGAAGCCGGTGCGAATCCTATCTCGCAACTCGCATTCACGCTTTCTAATGGCTTCACTTTCGTAGAGGCGTATATCGCTCGCGGTATGAAGGTGGATGACTTCGCACACAATCTATCCTTCTTCTTCTCTAACGGTATGGATCCGGAATACACGGTCTTGGGCCGAGTTGCTCGTCGCATTTGGGCTACAGCCATGCGCTTCAAATATGGCGCTAGCGAGCGTAGCCAAAAACTCAAATACCACATACAGACATCAGGCAGGTCCTTGCATGCACAAGAGATGTCATTTAACGATATTCGCACGACGCTGCAGGCATTGATCGCGGTCTATGACAACTGCAACAGTCTACACACGAACGCATACGACGAGGCAGTAACCACGCCTACTGAGGAGTCGGTACGCAGGGCGATGGCTATACAGCTAATTATCAACAAAGAATGGGGTTTAGCTGTCAACGAAAACTCGAGTCAGGGTTCGTTCATCATCGATGAATTAACGGATCTCTTAGAAGAAGCCGTACTTCAGGAATTTGAACGCATTTCCGAGCGAGGCGGAGTTTTAGGGGCTATGGAAACTGGCTATCAGCGCGGCAAGATTCAGGACGAATCAATGTACTACGAGCATCGAAAACACGATGGCAGCCTGCCTTTGATTGGGGTTAATACTTTTCTAAACCCAGAGCCTGAAGCACAATTGCAAATAGAATTAGCACGCTCGACCGAAACTGAGAAGCAAAGTCAGATAGATCGTTTGGCGGCATTCAAATCCAAAAATGCCGAGCACTCTATTGAGGCCTTAGAGCGACTTCGCCGCGCTGCCATCAACAACGAGAATGTCTTTGAAGAGCTGATGGATGCCGTGCGCTATTGCAGCCTAGGCCAGATAACAGACACCTTCTTCGAGGTTGGAGGCCAGTACCGCAGAAACATGTAAGCGTCCCCAATTTTAATGCACAGAACGAATCTTAAGAATCGGGCTTCCTAAACTTCATCACTACTCTGTCGGTTTTACCGCGGACACTTGGATCGCTCATCGGCTTGATTGCGCAAGACATCTGACTCAGCAACGAATTTGAATCCAGCAGAAATTAGATCGCTACGAATGATGCCCGGATCGATCCTGTGCAATGCGTTCGCAACATCCACACTAACACCCGATCCGGCGGCATGATCTACGATATCTAAGATTCTGCCTGGTTTTAGAAATCCTTAGAGTCTCTCAGAAAAATCAGCGGCATCGATAGCAGGCCAGCTAGCCTCTTCATAATATAAGTCGTGGAAGCCCAGAACGAACACAGCCGCATCGTAGTAATTTTCTTCAAGGAGCAATTAATTTGCGTCCATGACAATACTCTGTAAGTTGGAAAATCGATTCCCTTCGAGCCTTTCTTCTACGCCGGCGCCAACAAAGCCATCCCAGCCTCCATTGTTGTAGAGAGTCACCTCGCCATCTACCCCTACAACATAGCTGAGTATTTCAGCGTAATATCCGCCACCTGCAAATATATCTATTACTTTCATGTCAGGTTCTATTCCGAAGAATTCGAGCACCTGCTCTGGCTTTCTATTCGCATCTCTCTGTCTATCCGCCTCTGGCCTAGCTTCGTTGGCCAGTGCTTTTTCTATCGCCGTGTGTCCGTCTGCCAATACCATTCCTGCGAAAATGAAATTCGCTACAAAAGCACCACCTTGCTAATCGTTTTACTCAACAGATTGTTCATCGAAGTTTCTCGCCATCGTGGCCTAGGCGCTGCATTGGCCTAGAGTGTAGCTAACATAGTATGCCAAAGGCTAGAAATCCCGCCCACAAAAAAGGGCGGTAAACCGCCCTTTTTTAGTAGCATTCATTGAAATATCAAGCGAATGCTATTCAGTCACGTTCACCGTGATATAGGCATCGTCATAGAGACCACCATCATCGGCCCGTCCCCATAGCACGTAGGTTCCAGGTTCATCGAAAGTCACTTCCACATCATGCATACCATCTTCTGGACTTGGTGGCGGCATCCAGAGTGTTCCCCAAGGAGAATGTGCTCCAGCACGAGTATCCTCCCATGGCTTAGCTTGCTGCGGGCTGAACTGAACATCACCTGCTCCGCGATAAACATTCCATGACAGGAACAATCCGTTAATTTTTTGGACCGTCACCTTTATTGGTGGCGACATCAGAAGACGTTGGCGAACATTTTCTTCAGTTACAAAAGCAACCGCAAGAGGACCGCCGACAAACTCAGCAAATTCTCTAGCTTGCTCAACTGGATCGGTAGGAGTAGGAATGCCATCGTCGACAACATGAGTGCGCAAAGTCATAGCCTGGCCCACTCTTACTGTACGGATATCATCACCTTGAACCGTAGTTACCGGCGGTAGATTCGCGCGCGATTCAGGGCTACTAGTTCCAGCACCCAGAGAGCCTGTCTCCGATGCAATCACCATATTGTCGACCAGGTAATCGTCCTTTAATGTTCCGTAGGCTTTGCGATCAACCCCATTCACACTTAGCGTCCATACCAGCTCGCGATCACCCCAATCAGAAGGAACCTGAACTTCGAAGGTAAAGCGATTGCGGCGCGGAAGGAAGTGAGTCGGCTGACCACGATCAGAGTCGCCCGGAGAAAACATATTGTTTTCGCCAACATCGACGTTTGGCTCTTCTTCCCAGTTCTCGTTCATGTAACCGAACATCATGTTGAATGTGCCATCTTCGTTTGGCCGCCAACCTTCAAATGCCGGCTCGATGTGCTGACCACTACGGTAGGTATCTGCTGATACCAACGGTGATAGAACCGCAGCACCAAGCGCGATTACGAAAAACCTAAAAGTCTTGCTCGTGCTTCTAATTTTTAAACTTTGCATATCTAATTTGTTCCCTGCAATGCAACTTCATTACTTATTTCTTCGGTGGAATTTACCGGCGCAACAAGTGGCGCCAAACATAATGGACAACCGATCACGTGATCGTTTGGTCCAAGATTTAGTGTCTGACGGCGATTTTCCATCTCTTCGAAAAATTGCTCGTCATCCATTTTTACCCGCATGCCCAAATCGATAAACATATTGGTTACGGATCGATTACCAGACCCCTGCCAATTCCTTGGGTCAGGTACATTGGGGTTGGTTTCAGTATTATTCATGTAACCGACGATGTGGAGAATAGTTCCCTTCGGCAACAGAGGTTGCGCATCGTTATCGTACGCATAGCCACGTACCCAGTTATGGTCATAACCAACACAGGAAAGTGTCTCTACTGTATATCCCCATATCGCTTCAAGACACATGCGCTCGCCAGGGGCGTGCAAATGTGGCTCGAATGTAATGATCTTTAGGTGGTCTTGGAGAACGGTATAGGCATGCAGTTCCTGTGCATCTTCGTTGCCAGCAATACTAATGTCCACTCCATTGCCTAGTCCCAAACTAACGCGCTCATACTTTGGCTCGTAACCAACCGGATGAAAACGAAACCCAACTTCCAAGTGTGCTGTTGTGTCTTTGCCATTCGAATGCATATGAACAGAATCAGAAACGAGGAAGGTGCCAGCTTTAAGTAGACGCCCACCGTCCACATCGAAAATGTCTGCGTTGCGCCCTACTTCATGTACTGGCCAGCCGGTTGCAGTCTCTGCGATACGCTGCCCGTTTTCGTCTATCTCGGCCGTTGACCAGATCATGTGGTGAAATATGTACCTGCCGCCAACGGTGTCTCGACCTGTGCCGGCAGTGTAGTTCACATCGTTGACTTCAACGATTTCCACAGACTTCACATAGCGATCTTGATCTATGGGGATTTCTATCCTATCAATCTCACCCCACCAATCAGGAGTACCTGCTAATTTGGTTACAGCGTTTGTGCTAACAACGAGGTCAGGTTGACCAGCCGTCCACTTCAGATCATCGCTGAAGGCTAGAGCTACAGGCGCATCTGCTGGATCACCTTTGGGCGTTCCACTTCGCGCCCAGATTGAGATAGCTGCGAGCTCTGCATCGCTCAATGACGGGTCGAATTTAAAGTCCTGAATACCGATGTTCTTTTCCATATACCATGGCGGCATCGCTCCTGCTCTATCACGCAGTGCGGTCTTGTATTCGATCAGTCCAGCAAAAGGTGCCACTTCGTCGTATGACACTAGCGGCATAGGGCCGACACCACCAGGGCGATGACAGTTCTGACAGCTGCGCTGCAGAATGGGCTCGATATCCTTGTGGAATGTGACTTGATCCGATTGAGCAGTTGCCAGATTCGGCAAAGACAACACGGATAAAATAGCGAAAGCCTGAGATAGCTTTACCAATTTGCAGAATATTGATCGATAGCTTGTAGTTAACACTGGCGGATCCTTTATTTAGTGGTTCTTTGACCTGTCCTACCCGAGCGGGTAGACAAGTCTCGATTGATCTAGAAAAGTCGTGGAGAACTGTTTATTCAGTAGTGGAATTGAACCAAAATTAGGCGGGGCTGTCTTGTGAATTCTGAACTAATCTTGATGAATTTTAGAGTAGAGCGCTTATACGAGCCAAAAGAATTTTCGAAATTGTTGTATATTGCAGTAATTCGGTACTTTTACCGACTCATTCCATGATTTTTGCTGCTTTTCAGCGATTTTCCCGATTGTGCCTTTCGCAGGACCACTGCTTCAGGTCAACGTCAGCAGCATCGTAAGAGAAGACTACTAGCTGAATAGTCATATTCAGCTCGAACGCGCGACCTAGCTATCGATTATATTGTAAAAGATACTGATGGATTTTGGAATTTCCGGTAAAAATTCAAATACGAGGAGCTACTCGAAATAAATTAGAGTAGAAAGGTACGAGTAATAATCGCAGTAATAGATCAACGTCCTAGACGTGGCGCTCTAGCAAAGACTTTCGCGCAGGCCTAAGTGCGACTTCTAAGTTGACTACCTAACGGTTGGGATAGGAATTCTATCCCAACTGTTTTAGTTTTAGAGATGAAGTGGCTTGAATTTTCGATTTGCCTACTTCGTAAAACTCCCAAGAATCCAGAAATACCTGAAAGCTATAACTTATTTGCAATACCCGCCACACTAATCTATCTTCATTCCGAATGAATCAATTTCCCGATCTAGTTGCGATCCTCGCTTTCTTCCAGCTAATTTTTATTGGGGTCTTTTTTCTTGTTCACAATCAAGGGGTACTTGCGCGACTGATATCTCTGTATTGCTTCTGTCTTAGCGCCTACATGCTAGCGGGAATCCCCTTCTTCTCGAACAATCTACTTTCAATCTTCATACTCTTTAGGTTCGCAACCCTAGCGCCCTTCATTCTCTGGATCATTGCATTCACGCTATTTGTCGATGACGAAAAAATTCATCTAGGCGCATGGCTGGCAATCGTCTTCTTCGAACTTACACGAGGGATCGGAATAGGCATTTTCTACTTGAACCCAGAGACCATTAACAACGCGAGTTTCATAGTAGTACAGATAATCCCCCAGCTGATCATGTTGGTGTTTGCAACACACACCCTATATTTAGCGTATCAGGGATACTCCGTAGATTTATCAGAACAACGCAGGCGTCTTCGGTTTACCTTCTTACTCATCATGAGCATCTTGTTAGTCGTCATCGTTGGTTCCGACTTCATCAATCTGTTCAGTCGATTCATTCTAGAACCGGGCCAAAACCTGATACCTGATGTGCCAAACTATCTGGTATCACTCTATATATTAGTGGTGACATTTCTGTTCTGCCAGCGCATATTTCAATTAAGCGAAGAAGCCACCACGCTTATCTCGACTGGCATTAGCATTAAGAACAGAAAGAGTAAAAATGGCAACTTCGAGACGAATGTCGATCCTACGTTACTCGAGAAGATTGAACAAACGATGAAAGGAGGCAAAATCTACACTCGCACCGGCCTTACTATTGCCGACCTAGCGCAGAGTTTGTCTATTCAGGAATACAGATTGCGACGAGTAATCAATCAGCAGCTGAATTTTAAAAACTTCAATCAATTCTTAAATAATTATCGAATCGAGGATGCATGTATACGACTGCGTGAGACCAATGCGCCGATATCTACGATAGCACTAGATGTTGGATATGTTTCATTATCTGTCTTCAACAAGGCATTCAAGGAGCGGCATAAAGTGACACCTTCGGAATTTCGCAACAGCGAGCGTTCGACTACGTAGATTTCGAGCTGCGCACCTATCCTTAGTAGATTATTAATAGTACATAACGAAAAAGCCCGAGCAATGCCCGGGCTTTTTGTTTAGGAGGTGGAGAGAATTAAGCTACGTGTGCAGCTCTTTCCTCTTCACTGATTTCCTTGATACTCAGCTTGATACGGCCTCTAGCATCGGTGTCTAGAACCTTAACTAGAACGTCCTGCCCCTCTTCTAAATGCTCATTTACATTCTCTACACGCTCTTGCGAGATTTGAGAGATGTGAACCAAACCATCTTTGCCAGGTAAGATTGTAACGAACGCGCCAAAGTCGACGATTCTTGCAACCTTACCATTGTAGATCCTGCCTACTTCGGCTTCTGCCGTAATAGCATTAACCATCTCGAGTGCAGCATCGCGAGAGTCTGCGTCTTCGCCGTAAATGCGAACATTACCGTCGTCATCGATATCAACAGATGCGCCAGTCTCTTCAGTAATGCCACGGATAACTGCACCGCCCTTACCGATAACGTCGCGAATCTTATCTGTATCGATCTTGATCATCGCCATAGCAGGCGCGTTATCAGAAACTGTTTCTCTAGCAACTGAGATGACTTTATTCATCTCGTCCAGGATATGATTTCTAGCTGTATGAGCCTGCTCGAGAGCAATCTCCATGATCTCTTCGGTAATGCCCTGAATCTTGATATCCATCTGCAGAGCAGTAATACCCGCAGCTGTTCCCGCAACTTTGAAGTCCATATCGCCAAGATGATCTTCATCACCAAGGATATCTGTTAGGACTGCAAAACGCTCGCCTTCCTTGATAAGGCCCATTGCAATACCGGCAACTGGAGCTGAGATAGGAACACCAGCATCCATCATTGCTAGGCTGCTTCCGCAGACACTCGCCATGGAGCTTGAACCGTTAGATTCGGTGATTTCGGAAACTACACGAATCGCATACGGGAATTCTTCTTCCGGAGGCATAACCGCAGCAACGCCACGTCTAGCAAGACGGCCGTGGCCAATCTCACGTCGCTTCGGACCGCTCATGAAACCAGTCTCGCCTACAGAGTAGGGAGGGAAGTTATAGTGCAACATGAATGGGTCTTTTCTCGAACCCTGAAGGTCTTCGATAAGTTGCGAATCACGCAGTGCGCCAAGTGTAGTTACAACCAAGGCCTGTGTTTCGCCGCGTGTGAACAAAGCAGAACCGTGAGCCTTAGGTAGAACTCCAGTTTCAACTTCGATTGCACGAACAGTTGTAGTATCTCGACCATCGATACGTGGATTACCATCTAATACTCGGTTGCGTACAGTGCTTTTCTCCAGCTTCGCAAAAACATCTTTTACGTCGTCGGAACTAACACCTGACTCATCGTTAGCTAGTTGCTCAACAGCCTGCGTCTTCAATGCTCCAAGAGCATCCTGGCGAGCCATCTTGTCAGAAACTTGATAAGCCTCAGTAACGCCAGCTCCAACTTGAGCTGCAACGGCAGCAGTTAACTCTTCATTGACGGGCTCAGGCTGCCAATCCCATGCTGGCTTGCCAATTTCTGCCTTCAGTTCAGCGATCGTGTCGACAACAACCTGCATCTCTTGATGAGCATACAGAACCGCGCCTAGCATTTGATCTTCGCTTAGTTGTTTCGCTTCAGACTCAACCATTAGAACCGCTGACTTTGTGCCTGCCACGACCATGTCGAGCTGCGATGTTGCGAGCTCGGTATTGGTAGGATTCAGGAAATAACCAGTTTCGGCATTGTAGCCTACGCGAGCAGCTCCAATTGGCTCTGCGAAAGGTATGCCCGAAATAGACAAGGCCGCTGATGCGCCTATCAAACCTGCAATATCTGCCTGCTCATCTTTATCAGCAGAAACTACCGTACAAATTACCTGCACTTCATTCATAAATCCCTTCGGGAACAAAGGACGAATCGGACGATCTATAAGACGCGATGTTAAGGTTTCATTCTCAGTTGGTCTGCCTTCGCGCTTGAAGAATCCTCCAGGAATTTTGCCTACAGCGTAAGTTTTTTCCTGGTAATTAACTGTCAGTGGAAAAAAAGCCGCGCCAGGGTTGGCTTTCTTTCGACCCACTACGGTCGCTAGTACCGTAGTATTTCCAATGGTTACGACAACAGAACCTGTTGCCTGTCTCGCTACTTTACCGGTTTCCAAAGTGACCGTCTTGCCACCGAATTGAAACGTCTTAGTTACTGGATTAAACATAATATTTTTCCTAATTATTTAATTAGGCGCAGAGCCAACTCATCAGGCTCTGCGCAGATATTTACGATTGATTGTCATCGACAAAGTTAGTTGAACAGTTAACGACGTAGTCCAAGTCGCTTGATCAAAGTGGTATAACGTTCTAAATTTTTGCGCTTCAAGTAGTCAAGCAATTTCCTGCGGCTGTTCACCATTCGGATGAGTCCACGGCGGGAGTGATGATCGTGAATGTGCTCTTTGAAGTGTGATTGCAGTTCATTGATATTTGCTGTCAGCAAAGCCACTTGCACTTCGGGTGAACCTGTATCACCTTCGCTCTGCGCGTAGTCTTTGACGATTGTATCTTTCTGTTCAGCTGATAAAGCCATTTTCTATCTCCTAATATGCAATTAATAAAGTCGCTGAAAAGGCGCGACTACAACTTCCGTTTAAATTCAGAATAACCACGCATATTAGTAGTTACCTGATACTTTCCCTGTTGAATTCTTAGCTTGGCATCGTACACAGTACTCAGTGCGCGACTATTAACCTTCGCGGAGCGACCTTCCCATCATCATCGATACAGCCAATACCGATAAATTGCTCCTCTTCGTACAATCTTACCAAGCCTTCTTCTGGCAAGTGTCTAACCAAAACTGGCTGACCATTCTTGATAAAGCGAGCCGTGACGCTTGGTAGTACAACTTCTGGCAAGTCCGCTACAGCCTTGTCCATCGGAATGAGATGTTGATCGATGACACTCAAACCGCCACTTTCGAACTCCTGCATCAACTTCTGTGTTGTTACGCAGTCCGCTTCTGTGAATGCGCCTGCCTGTGTTCGCCTTAAGGCTATGATGTGCGCTCCACATCCCAAGGACTGACCGAGATCATCGGCGATGGTTCTTATATAAGTACCCTTACTACAGGCGATCTCCAGTTCCAGCTCGTCGCCTTCGAAGGCTGTCAGCTCGATGCTGTATACGGTGATCCGCCTAGCCTCGCGCTCTATAGTTTGACCTTTACGCGCCATCTTATACAGCGGCACTCCGTTTACTTTCAAGGCGGAGTACATGGGAGGCACTTGCTCAATCTCGCCTCTAAATGGTGTCAGCGCCTCTTCAATCTGCAGTTGCGAAATTTGAAAATTGGCACAGCTTTCAAGTACGTTTCCTTCGCAGTCGCCGCTATCGGTTCTAACACCCAGCTTCAGTTTAGCTCGATACTTCTTATCCGAATCCAGCAAGAACTGAGATACTTTGGTCGCCTCACCTAAGCACAGTGGCAGCACTCCAGTCGCTAATGGGTCTAGACTGCCTGTATGCCCTGCCTTCTGGGCATCAAAAATTCTTTTTACTTCCTGCAGAGCTCTGTTTGAACTAATGCCTATGGCTTTGTCTAGTATAACGATGCCATCAATGCTTCTGCCTTTCTTGCGCTTAGCCAATCTGCATCCCCATCAACTCTAACGACAGCAAACTCAAGAATGCGAATCTTGATCAGCTGCTAATGCGCTATCTATCAGGCTCGAAAGCTGCTGCCCGCGCGCTATACTTCCGTCGTAGTAAAAACGTAACTTGGGCACCGAACGAGTACTCAGTCGTTTCGACAATAAGGATCGCAAAAACCCTGCAGCCTTATTCAACGCATCTATATTCTCTTTTATCTCTAGCTTATCAAGATCGCCAGGCTCGGAAAGTGTAGATTCATTTATCTGGGGATCATCGGTCAGGGTATTCAATACCGTCACGAACACTTTGGCATGAGCCAAATCTTTGCTCACCTCTACCCCTGTAACCGAAACCATGCCAACCCGAGGATCGTTTACTTCCATCTGAATTAAGGACGCCAGTTCTCTCTGAATCTGATCAGCTACTCTTTGCACTCTTGGAGACATATCAGCCACGATTAATTACCAGCTTGAGAACTTATTCTCAAAGGCTCCTGGCCACTTCAGTTGTCTCGTATACCTCAATCTTGTCGCCGACTTTAACGTCAGTGTAGTTACGAACGCCGATTCCGCACTCAATGCCGTTTCGAACTTCGCTGGCATCGTCCTTGAATCGTCTCAGTGATTCGAGTTCACCTTCATAGATCACCACATCATCGCGCAGAACACGTATCGGCTTGCTGCGATAGACAGTACCTTCGATAACCATGCTTCCGGCGATTTGACCAAACTTCGGCGAGTTAAAGACATCGCGAACTTCCGCAACGCCAACAATCTCTTCGCGAATCTCTGGCGCCAGCATGCCGCTCATGATCGCCTTCGTGTCATCGATCACATCGTATATGACATTGTAATAACGTAATTGCAGGCCTTCGTTCTCAATAATATCGCGCGAGGACTTATCAGCTCGCACATTAAAGCCAATTACCGTCGCCTTTGATGTGGCTGCTAGGTGCGCGTCGGTCTCCGAGATTCCACCCACACCTGAGGCAACGATGTTGACTTCAACCTCTTCAGTATTGAGTTTCTGCAACGAACCCACGATCGCCTCAAGCGAGCCACGCACATCGGTCTTGATGATGATATTGAAGACACTTAGGTTTTCTTTGCCAATGCCGGCGAACATATTTTCAACTAAGTTCGACTGCTGCGATGCCTGCAATGAATCTTTGTGACGCGTGCGTCTGAATTCCGCGATCTCTCGGGCCTTCTTCTCATCCGCTACTACAACAAATTCATCACCCGCTTCCGGTACACCATTGAGGCCGAGAATCTCAACAGGAATAGAAGGACCCGCGGTTTTAATATTCTTTCCCGCCTCGTCAACCAGAGCGCGGACGCGGCCATATTCATGACCAGCTAATACAGTGTCGCCGGTTTTTAATGTACCGTTTTGCACCAGAACTGAGGCGACTGGCCCGCGTCCTTTGTCTAGCCTGGACTCAATTACTACACCCTGACCGGGAACATCGGTATAAGCCGTTAACTCCAAAAGCTCGGCCTGCAGGCTGATGGCTTCTAGCAACTGATCGACACCCGCACCGGTAATTGCCGATACTTCTATGAATTGCGTCTCGCCACCCCAATCCTCTGGGATAACTTCCATAGCGGCCAATTCATTCTTAACACGATCTACATCGACGCCTTCTTTGTCCATCTTGTTGACAGCTACTACTAGCGCTACACCGGAAGCTTTCGCGTGCTGCACAGCCTCTTCGGTTTGTGGCTTAACACCGTCGTCAGCGGCGACTACTAGGACAACTACGTCCGTTGCCTTCGCTCCACGAGAGCGCATCGCGGTAAATGCCGCGTGGCCAGGTGTATCAAGAAAACTAATCATGCCGTGATCGGTATTCACGTGGTAGGCACCGATGTGCTGCGTGATACCACCGGCCTCGTGCGAGGCGACTTTTGATTTACGTATATAGTCCAACAGAGAAGTCTTGCCGTGATCAACGTGGCCCATTACTGTAACTACCGGCGCACGAGTAATCTCTTCTTTACCCGTATCCGAAGTGATCGATTCTGCCAATTGATCTTCGATCGCATCTTCGGATACAAATTTCGGTGTATGGCCTAACTCTTCAATCAATAATGACGCCGTATCTTGATCTATAATCTGATTGATCGTTGCCATGACACCCATATTGAACAGAGATTTCACTAGCCCTGCTGTCTTAACCGACATCTGCTGCGCTAGGTCCTGCAATGTGTTGGTTTCACCAATCTTGATTTCACGTTTAATAAAATCTTTTGGCTTCTCGAAGGCATGTTGAGTAGCAGATAGACGTGCCTTGCCTTTCCTGCCGCCGCCTCTTCGGCCACGCCCGCCCATGTCTTCAACATCGCCGCCTTCTAAAACGAAATCGTCATTAACATGAATATTTTTGGCCTGTCGCTTGGCTGCCTTATCTTTATTCTTTAGATGATCTTTTTTCTTCTCGCCGGGTTCATCTGAGTCTTTCTTGCCCTGCCCCTTACGCTTCGCACCTGGCTTGTCGTCTCTAGCTGTAGCAGCTTCTTCGGCAGGCACCTCTGGCGCGGCTTTATCTTTGGCAGGAACTTCATCACCGACTTTTTCTGGAGCTTCTGTTGTTACTGTCTCCACAGACTCCGCGCTAGAAGTATCCGTTGCCGCTTCAACATTACTATCTACCGCGGCCTCTTCTGCACTCCCTGCCGCAGCTACTACTGCCTCATCTTCTAATTCTTCTGGCGCATCTTCGACGACAGCGCTGCGTTTTACATAGGTGCGCTTCTTACGAACCTCGACGTTAACAGTCTTGCCCCGGCCATGTGTGGACGCCGCTTTAAGCGTGCCAACTGTCTTCCGCTTGAGTGTGATTTTCTTAGGCGCAGAGATGCTGGCCTCAGAGTCTCCGTGGCTACGTCGCAGAAACTGCAATAAAGTGTTTTTGTCGTCGTTCGAAATCGAATCGTCAGCTTTAGTATGCGACAGGCCTGCCTCTTTTATCTGAGACAGCAGCTTGTCTACCGAGACTCCGACAACTTCGGCGAGTTCACTTATTTTTGCATCTGCCATTCAACTACTCCCATTCCACAACAATAGTATTGCTGTTACTCAAACCATGGTGCGCGCGCGGTCATAATTAGCTTGCCTGCGCGTTCTTCATCCATGCCTTCGATGTCTATCAATTCATCGATAGACTGCTCTGCCAATTCTTCCATATTGAGAATTCCTTTCTTAGCGAGTTCCAATGCCAGCTTTCCATCCATGCCTTCCATATTCAGAAGATCATCTGCGATATTCGCAGATGATAAATCTTCCTCAGAGGCGATAGCCAAAGTAAGCAATGCATCTTTAGCACGATTCCTCAATTCATTCGCGATCTCTTCATCAAATCCATCGATAGCGAGTATCTCGTCGAGAGGCACGTAGGCAATTTCTTCGAGTGAAGTAAAACCTTCTTGCACAAGAACTTCCGCTGACTCCTCGTCGACGTCGAGCTTTTCAACAAACATGTCGATGAAGCTGCTTGCCTCCTGCTGTTGCTTGTCCGCCGCCTCTTCTTCGCTCATCACGTTGATAGTCCATCCAGTTAATTCAGTAGACAGGCGTACGTTCTGACCGTTTCTGCCGATGGCTTGGGCAAGATTATCTTCTTCAACAGCGATGTCCATCGTGTTGCTGTCTTCATCAACAATGATAGAAGCAACTTCTGCCGGAGACATTGAATTGATTACTAACTGCGCTGGATTGTCATCCCAAAGGATGATGTCGATGCGCTCATTTGCTAATTCATTCGAGACCACTTGCACGCGTGAACCACGCATACCAACACAAGCACCCACGGGGTCGATTCGACCGTCATTCGTGCTAACTACGATCTTGGCTCTCGAGCCAGGATCTCTCGCCGCCGCCTTGATTTCGATAATTTCTTCAGAGATCTCCGGCACTTCGATCTTAAACAACTCGATCAACATGTCAGGAGAGGTTCGGCTTAGGAATAACTGCGGGCCGCGCTGCTCTGAACGAACATCGATCAAAAGGGCGCGCATTCGATCGCCCATGCGGAAGGTCTCTCTCGGAATCATTTGATCGCGAGTTAGTAACGCCTCGGCATTGCTGCCCAGATCGATAATGATATTCTCACGGGTAACTTTCTTTACCGTTCCAGCAACAAGCTCGCCAATGCGATCTTTATAATCGCCAATTATAATTTCTCTCTCGGCTTCGCGTACTTTTTGCACGATTACCTGCTTAGCAGTCTGTGCAGCGATCCGACCAAATTCCATATTGTCGATTTTTTCTTCGTATACATCTCCGACAGCGAGGCCTTTCTTCTTCTCTTGTGCTTGCTCGACAGTAAATTGAGAACCCTCTTCCAGATACTCTTCGTCTTCAACCACCGTCCAAACTCGGAAGGAATCGTAGTCACCAGTCTCTCGATCAACTGCAACTCGGCAGTCAATCTCGTCATGATCATTAAGCTTCTTCGTAGCCGCCGCTAACGCCGACTCAATCGCTTCAAAAATCACTTCACGCGAAACACCCTTCTCATTCGAGACGGCATCCGCAACCATTAAAATTTCTTTACTCATCATAACAATGCCACCTTACTCAAAGCTTAGATCCGGATATTAGTCCAGAGCATGGAGTAAAAATAATCTAGAAAACAATACTGGCTTTCTCAATATCAGAAAATTCTAAGTCATACTCAGAACCATCAACCAATAAGCCAACAATATCTCCTGAAACTTTTATTATTTGTCCTTTAAATTTACGTCTGCCATCTAATGGCCGTCGTAACTTTAAATCCACTTCGCTGCCAACATATTGCAAATAATGTTCAATACAGAACAGTGGTCTATCCATACCCGGAGATGACACCTCAAGGGTATATTCCCCGGCAATTGGATCTTCGACATCCATTAACGCACTTACCTGCCGACTGACTTTTTCGCAATCTTCGATCGTGACGCCTTCTTCACGTTCGATATAAATCCTCAGCAGTGAATACTTCCCCTGCTGAAGCAGTTCGACTCCCCACAGATCCAAACCTAACGCTTGAATCGTGGTGTCGATCAATTCTGTTATCAGAGTTACGCTACTGCTCACAACACTTTTTACTCAGCATCTGGAACGTATCCCCTAGATACAAAAAATGGGCCAAAGGCCCACTCTAAGATCTTCTTAGCCGACTCAATCTGAGCAAGCGAGAAGCTTGGTGTTTGGTAGTCCGATCAGGACCGCCATACTGCAAATATTGGTAGCGGGGGCAGGATTTGAACCTACGACCTTCGGGTTATGAGCCCGACGAGCTGCCAGACTGCTCCACCCCGCAACAAATCTAAACTTCGACTTCTGGCTGGCTCCGATCTGACTCAGATCAGAACCATTATCACTACTATTTACCAGCCCAGCGACCTGTGTTCTTATTAATCGGGTTATCCCCGCAACAAATCTTAAACTTGGCTTTGGTTAGAATGATAAATCACCCTACCAACAAACCCTTGTTTTATAAGAAATTTTTCTAAGACAGCAAAGCCACAGGCCTATTTCACAAGGGGAGCGAATTATAAGGACTAGTTGGGGCTAAGGTCAAGGTTTTACGCGGCTTTCGCGGGAATTGAGCAATTCCCGCGGACAAGCGTAAAAATCGGCTTGAGGGACCGGTTTTGAAGGTTTGGTGCCGAAGGCCGGACTTGAACCGGCACGACCAGAGGTCACTACCCCCTCAAGGTAGCGTGTCTACCAATTTCACCACTTCGGCTAATTCTATCAATAATCCTAATTATCGCTGTTTGGTAGGCTCGGCACATCTTCCGCATCAAGAGATGGCTGTGGCGCCTCATCTAGCTGAGGTACATCCGAGACTATCGGAGCTGCTGCTTCCTGCAGCAATGCTTCGTTCGCTAATGGCGAATTCGCCGCGCCACCGAGGCTTGACTGATTCTTCGCAAATACAGCCAGTGAAAGGCTGGTTATGAAGAATATCGTGGCGCCAACGGTTGTGGCCCGCACCAAAAAATTGCCAGTACCAGATGCGCCAAACACTGTCTGGGAAGAGCCTGCACCGAAAGAGGCGCCGGCGTCAGCACCCTTACCTTGCTGCAAGAGAACTAGGCCCACTATTCCAATGGCAACTATTACATGAACTACAACTACTATGGTTTCCATGATTCTTAATCCGCGCTTTTACAAATGGATACAAATTCTTCGACCTTCAGTGAGGCCCCACCTACCAGGCCACCATCTATGTCGGCCTGACTAAACAACTCTGTTGCATTGGCTGCATTAACACTGCCGCCGTATAAAATCCTTATGCCTTTCGCGACAGTCGTATCCGACTTCGCAATGTGTTCCCGCAGCACCCGATGAATTTCCTGTGCCTGCTCCTTGCTTGCCGTCTTTCCTGTGCCGATTGCCCATAAGGGCTCATATGCGAGGACCGTGGATTGTAGTGCTTCTATTCCCGCTGCCTCGATTACAGCATTCAGCTGCGCCAATACAACCTCGGCGCTGATTCCGGCTTCTCGCTGCGCCAATGACTCGCCCACACAGAGGATGGGAATCAATCCGCTTGCCTGAGCCGCCTTGAATTTGGCAGCAACTACTTGATCTGTTTCTGCAAAAAATTCACGCCGCTCAGAGTGCCCTACTATAACGTAGTTAACTCCATATTCAGCCAACATGGGCGCTGAAACCTCACCGGTAAAAGCACCTGCCGGTTCAGCAAATAGGTTCTGTGCGGCCAACTTCAAATGACCAGCAGCATCGCTAGCGCATAATTCAGCGGCGAGGCCTATATGCAGAAGAGTCGGTCCAACTGCTATCTCCACCTTCTTAAGATCTGCACTACTCGCAGCCACACCCTCTATCAACTGCCGTACCTGAGCCGTCGAGCCATGCATCTTCCAATTACCAACAACCAATTTCTGACGCATGCTTACAAATCCAGAAGGGCGAGATATTGAACATTCTAGAACTGCCCGCCAAAACGGGCGCCAATACTAACTAAGATACCGAGGTCTTGCAACATAGTAACGCTGTCTCAGGCTGCCGCTCCAACTTCTTTTTCAACGACTTCTGCCAGCTCGATGGCTAGCTTGAGCACCTCGGCAGCATCCTCGCCCTCCACCATTACCCGCACAACAGGCTCTGTACCAGAAGGCCGTAGCAGTACTCGGCCCTTTGAGCGTAGCTTTGATTCCACATCGGCAACTGCCTTTTGCACTCTGCTGCTACCGGCTATATCTGCAGAATCCGTGATTCGCACATTCACCATGGATTGCGGGTACTTATTGAATTTACTGGTTAATTCCGCCAACGAACGCTCGGTGCGCGAAATTGCAGACAGCGCTTGCAGGGCTGAGACTATGCCATCGCCTGTCGTGGTCTTGTCCAAACAAATAATATGCCCAGACGATTCACCGCCAAGACTCCAGCCGCGCTCGAGTAGCTCTCGCATCACGTAGCGATCTCCTACTGCGCTTCTGGCAAAAGGTATATCAAGGATGTCGAGCGCCTGCTCAAGTCCCAAATTACTCATTGAGGTACCAACGACTCCACCGAAATCAACATTCTGACGACGCCTGTCGCGCGCGATGACATACAGTATCTCATCACCATCGACGACATTTCCCAGGTGATCAATCATGACTACACGGTCGCCATCACCATCGAATGCGATGCCGATATCCGCCTCTTCTTTCAGCACAGTCTCGGCCAACAGCTCCGGAGACGTGGAACCGCTGTTCTCGTTTATATTCAAGCCATCTGGGCTGACACCTATCGAGATAACCGTTGCGCCGAGCTCTTCAAATACACTAGGTGCAATGTGATAGGTAGCCCCTTGCGCACAATCGAGCACGATCTTAAGCCCGGTAAATTTCAGATCTGTATCAATTCGGCTCTTGCAAAATTCGATATATCTGCCCGCTGCATCGGTAACACGGGAGGCTTTGCCTAACAACTGCGGGGATACAGTTGAGATGGGTTTCGAGAGCTGCTCCTCGATGGCAAATTCAACATCATCGGGTAGCTTCGTGCCATCGACTGCAAAGAATTTAATCCCATTGTCTTGATAAGTATTATGCGAGGCACTTATGACTATGCCTGCTTGAGCGCGTAACGTTCGCGTTAAATAGGCAACCGCTGGGGTGGGCATGGGGCCAAGCAGATTGATATCGACACCTGCGGCAGTCACTCCTGCCTCTAGCGCCGCTTCAAACATGTAGCCGGAGATACGCGTGTCTTTCCCGATGATTATCTTATTTCGCGCCCCGCCTTTCTTCGCAAACACGGTTCCTGCAGCCCATCCGAGCTTAAGCATGAAATCGGGGGTTATGGGTGAAGTGCCCACGGCACCGCGTATGCCGTCGGTACCAAAATATTGTTTTTCTTTTTTAGTCATATCGCATCTTACTCGGCGCTTGAATAGGCTAAGTTTACTCTAATTGCATCCATGGTGGCAGCAACATCATGAGTGCGAATTATCTTTGCGCCCGAGGCTAGCGCGAAGGTCGTTGCCGCGACTGAGCCCGCTAGACGCTGATCAACAGTTCTTCCTGTTACCTCGCCAATCATGGATTTGCGCGAGACACCGATGAGTATTGGAATTTCGAGCTCTGAAAAGTGAGCGAGTTTTTTTAGCAGGAGGTAGTTATGCTGAACCGTCTTACCAAAACCAAACCCTGGATCGATCAACAGCCGGCTACGCTGTATACCTTGACCTAAACAGTGCTCGACTCGCGCCCGGAGAAATTCGAAGACTTCCTCCACCACACTTTCATAACTAGTTTGGGACGCATTTTTCTGCATAGTGCCCGGCTTACCCTGCATGTGCATCAGGCAAACCGCCGCCTTACTCGCTATCAGCGCTTCTATGGACCCGGGAGACAAGAGCGCCCGAACATCGTTGATTAGTTCGGCACCACAATTGATCGCCTCTCTCATCACTGTTGGCGAGCTCGTATCAACTGAGATGCAAACATCTAGTCTTGTGCTAATCGCTTTAATGATGGGAATGACTCTATCCAATTCCTCCTGCTCCGATACTGTAGCGGCGCCAGGGCGAGTGGATTCTCCACCCACATCAATGAAGGTAGCGCCATCGGCAACCATAGCTTCCGCGCGGGATAGAGCTTTATCGATATCGATTTTAAAAGAGTCGGCGCCTGATCTTTGCAACTGCGCGCCATCGGAAAAGGAGTCAGGTGTCGCGTTTATTATGCCCATGCATACAGGAGAAGACAGATCGATCTGTCGTTCTCCTGCTGTAAGACTTTCAATCAAAACAAGGGTTTCTTAGTTGAAGAGATGTGGGTGCCTAATGTTCGCTGGCCACGCCATCGATCGTACCAGACTTATCTTCATCTTCGCTCGATGCTTCAGTAGCGCTGGAGCCTCCACTATCTGAACTGCTAGAATCGCTATCCGACCAATCCGCTGGAGGTCTTGGCCTCTCGCCTTTCATGATGTCATCGATCATATCGGCATCGATAGTCTCGTACTCCATCAGAGCGTCTTTCATCAACTCCAACTGAGGCATATGGTCCTCTAAAATCTTCGTAGCCCTGCCGTAGCATTCGTCGATGATCTTGCGTACTTCCACATCGATCGCTATTGCCGTCTCGCCGGAGAAGGACTTCGATTGCGAGGCGGCCGAACGACCTAGAAATACCTCACCCTCATCTTCCGAGTAGAGCAGCGGGCCTAACTCTTCTGACAGCCCCCACTTAGTAACCATGTTGCGAGCCATCTCTGTCGCTCGCTGAATATCGTTGGAGGCACCGGTAGTCACTCCGTCCTTGCCAAGCGTAATCTCTTCTGCGATGCGACCGCCATAAAGGCTACAAATTTGGCTCAAAATAGTCTGCCGACTCAGGCTGTATCGATCTTCCTCTGGCAAGAACATAGTAACGCCCAATGCACGACCACGCGGAATGATGCTGACTTTGTAGACAGGATCATGATCTGGCACCATTCTACCAACGATCGCATGACCCGACTCATGATAAGCCGTATTTTCTCTTTCCTTATCTGACATCACCATCGATTTGCGCTCAGCGCCCATCATGATTTTGTCTTTTGCTTTCTCGAACTCTTCCATAGTAACGAGACGCTTGCCCGCTCTGGCAGAGAACAGTGCTGCTTCATTCACCAAGTTGGCAAGATCAGCTCCGGAAAATCCTGGTGTACCACGCGCGATCACTCCGGCCTTAACATTGTCATTAATAGGCACCTTGCGCATATGCACTTTGAGAATCTGCTCTCGGCCACGAATGTCTGGCAAACCAACCACGACCTGGCGATCGAATCGACCTGGGCGCAGAAGTGCCGGGTCTAATACATCAGGCCTGTTTGTTGCAGCGACAACGATCACGCCGTCGTTGGCTTCAAAGCCATCCATCTCAACCAGCAACTGGTTTAGCGTTTGCTCACGCTCATCATGTCCGCCGCCTAAACCAGCACCACGATGACGACCCACAGCGTCGATCTCGTCTATAAAAATGATGCAAGGTGCCTGCTTCTTCGCCTGCTCAAACATGTCACGCACACGAGAGGCGCCTACGCCCACAAACATCTCAACAAAATCGGAACCCGAAATAGAGAAGAAAGGAACTTTTGCTTCACCAGCTATCGCTTTAGCCAACAAAGTTTTACCAGTACCCGGCTGACCGACCATCAAGATACCGCGGGGAATACGACCACCTAGCCGCTGGAATTTGTCTGGCTCGCGGAGAAACTCTACTAACTCTTGAACGTCCGCTTTCGCCTCGTCTACACCGGCTACATCCGCGAACGTTACCTTAATCTGGTCTTCGCCTAAGAGCTTAGCCTTGCTCTTGCCAAAAGACATGGGACCGCCCTTGCCTCCGGCACCTCCGCCTTGCATTTGCCTCATGAAAAAGAGGAATAGCCCGACGATAATTAATATTGGAAATATGGAGAGCAGTAAATCAACCCAGATGCTACGCTGCTCAGGCTCGTTAGCCGTTACCTCGACATCATTCTCAAATAAGTCATTTAGCAGTTGATCATCACCAATTAGCGGCATAACCGAACGAAACTGCGTGTTATCACTACGCACTCCCGCAATGTTTATACCTGCGAGCTCGACCCGCTGAACTCGGCCCGCGCGAACTTCCCGGATGAATTCGGAGTAATTAATGCTGTCTTCTCTAGGTTCCTGATTAATGTTCTGGAATACCGTGAGCAGGACTCCGGCAATAATCATCCAAAGAATCAAGTTTTTTGCCATATCATTCAAGGGTTTATCCCCCAGTGGTTAGTGAAATTTGTTAGTAGAGGCCTGTTGGCGGTCGGCGAAGAGAGCTCATATTGAGGCTCAATTCTAATGAACGTAGAAAATAATGCACGTGAATTCAGTCTAAGCCCCGAAAACCAGCGGCCAACAGATAGATTTCACTCGATCTCGCCCTAGAAGCCTTGGGTTTCCTGACCTTGACGCTACTAAAACGAATTTTAAGCACTTTTTGCAGATCTTCGTAACCTTCACCATGGAAAACCTTCACAAGGAAGCTCCCACCAGGCTTCAAGACAGTACTGGCGAGGTCTAGAGCCAGTTCAGCAAGATACATTACCCGCGGGAGATCAATGTCTCTCATACCACTCATATTGGGTGCCATGTCCGAAATTACAAGGTCTGCCTGCTGGTCTTTGAGCAACTCTATTAGCTGCTCTAAAACCGCGTCTTCAGTGAAATCACCTTGTAAGAATTCGACTCCAGGCAGAGAGTCGATGGGCAGGATATCGCTGGCTATCACTTGCCCCTTCTCGCCCGCCAGATTAGCGGCTACCTGAGACCAGCCGCCGGGCGCTGCGCCTAGATCGACAATTGTCATACCCTGCATGATCAGCTTGTCTTGCTCTTGAATCTCAAGCAACTTGAAGCTAGCCCTCGAACGATAGCCTTCTTCCTTCGCGCGGCGCACATAGACGTCATCGAAGTGCTCTTTTAGCCATTGCTTGCTGGTTTTTGATCGCCCCATTAACTTGAACCTACTAAATCCCTATCATTACCTTTCATTGCTGTTTCTACGTTTATTAATTACTTGAGTTCCGCTAGAATCCGCTTCCCTCATAGAAAGACAGCTACAAGCCCGCTACGGGACTAACATGGAACTATCATGACACTAAGTAACACGGCCAAGAAACAGTATCGAGCCATCGGTCACAATTTGCACCCGATCGTTACGATTGCCCAAAAAGGCTTGAGCGAGAACATTCGATTAGAACTTGAGCGCGCCCTAACCGACCATGAACTCATCAAGATTAAGCTAGTAGCAGCCGACCGCGATGCCAAGAAAGCACTTGTAGCAATTATCTGTCAGGAGTTTAAATCTGAGTGCGTACAAAGCATTGGCCACACGGCGTTACTGTACAGAAGGGCCAAGAAGCATGATGGTAGATTATCGAACATAAAGCGAAAGGCAGTCTAAAGCGAATCCGTTACTTATGCTCGACCTTGTCGATCTCGTATTCGATATCACCGGCGGGCGCGTTCACCACAATCTCATCTCCCTCTCGCTTACCCATGATGGCGCGGGCTATTGGCGAGCTAACTGAGATCTTTCCTTTAGGCACTTCAGCCTCGTCTTCACCAACAATCTGATAGATCACTGCTTTATCGGTTTCGATGTTAATAAGCTTCACCGTTGTACCAAAGATTACTCTGCCGGTTGCCTCTATTTTAGTGACGTCAATGACTTGAGCATCAGCTAATTTTCCTTCGATTTCTCCGATACGCCCTTCGCAAAAACTCTGCTGTTCTCGCGCCGCGTGATACTCGGCATTTTCTTTAAGGTCGCCATGTTCTCTTGCCTCGGCGATAGCCTTAATAATTTTGGGACGTTGTTCTGATTTCAGTTGGCTCAGCTCTTCGCGTAATCGCTCAGAACCTCCCACTGTCATTGGCACTCTGGACATAATTTTTCCGTTTTAATTTCACTGCACTATAAAAAAGTAGCAGGACTAACAAAATCAGATAGCACGGCAAGAGTGAAAACTACCATTGCCTCAGCATTGTGGGCTAGCCTAATTCAGAGCAGCGTGAAGGTCTTGAATTGTGTATACCGACATATTGCCACTGAAGGATAGTGCTTCGCAAACTGCGAGAGCGCCGGCTACTGTTGTCGTGCAGAACACATCGTGTCTTAAGGCGGTGCGCCTGATAAGTGATGAATCCGATATAGCCTGTTTGCCTTCTGTCGTATTGACGATTAACTGTATCTCATCATTTTTTAACATATCGACTATATGCGGTCTACCTTCGGCGACTTTATTGACACCCGCCACCTCGAGCCCAGCTTCTTCTATAACTGCGGCGGTGCCATGTGTGGCGACTATCGAATAGCCCAACTCAAGCAGCTTCCTCGCCACCTCAGCAATATGAGGTTTATCTGCAGCGCGCACGCTCAAGAAGGCATTGCCTTTTTTCTCGAAAAATTCGCCAGCGCCCATCTGCGCCTTTGCGTAGGCTTCTGCGAATGTCTTACCAACCCCCATCACCTCGCCCGTGGACTTCATCTCTGGCCCGAGTATCGGGTCAACACCAGGGAATTTATTAAACGGGAATATCGCCTCTTTTACAGCAAAGGTCTTTGGAATAATCTCGCTCGTAAACCCTTGGTCCTTCAACGACTGACCGACCATGCAGCGTGCAGCAACTTTTGCTAACGACCGACCGATACATTTTGAAACAAACGGTACTGTACGCGAGGCCCGAGGGTTTACTTCTATAATATAAATCTCACCATCCTGATAGGCAAGCTGGGTATTCATCAATCCGATAACGCCCAACTCTAGCGCTAGCGCACTTACTTGCTGGCGAATCTTGTCCTGCACTTGAATTGGCAGGTTGTAGGGCGGCAAGGAACAAGCCGAATCACCAGAATGAATGCCTGCCTGCTCGATATGCTGCATGATTGCACCAACGACCACTTGCTCGCCGTCGCAAACCAAATCGACGTCTATCTCGATCGCTGCACTCAAAAAGTAGTCGAGTAACACAGGGCTGTCATTGGATACCTTAACTGCATCGTGCATGTAACGATCGAGCTCTTCTTCGTTGTAGACGATCTCCATGGCACGCCCGCCCAGCACATAGGAAGGTCGCACTACCAATGGATAGGTAATTCGTTTTGCCGCTTCGATGGCCTCTTCAACGCTTCGTACCGTGCTGTTTGGTGGTTGTTTCAGGCCCACCTTCTCGATTAGCTGCTGGAATCTTTCTCGATCCTCAGCGCGATCGATAGCATCGGGGCTGGTGCCGATTACCGGAACACCAGCTTCTTCTAATCGTTTCACGAGATTTAGTGGCGTCTGCCCACCAAATTGAACGATGACGCCCTTAGGTTTCTCAAGCTGCACAATCTCGATGACGTCTTCGAATGTCAGCGGCTCAAAGAACAGGCGATCTGAAATATTGTAGTCGGTAGATACAGTCTCGGGATTGCAGTTGACCATGATGGTCTCGTAGCCGTCCTCACGCATAGCTAGCGCGGCGTGCACACAGCAGTAATCAAACTCGATTCCCTGCCCGATACGATTAGGCCCGCCGCCTAACACCATAATCTTATCTTTACCGGAAGGCATTGCCTCACACTCTTCTTCGTAGGTTGAGTACATGTAGGCTGTCGAAGAAACGAATTCTGCAGCACAGGTATCTACCCGCTTATAGACGGGGCGAATGCCCAATTCATGCCGTTTCGATTGAACAGCCAGCTCCGGTATTTCCAGAACCTGACTCAAGCGCATATCTGAGAAACCTTTCCTCTTGAGCTTGCGCATGAGGTCATAATCGACTTCATCGAGAGTCTTCTCTGCGAGCATCGTTTCATCGTCGATTAGGTCTTCGATCTGCACGAGGAACCAGCGATCAATCCCGGTCAGATCGTGCACCGTGTCGATAGGCCAGCCCGCTCGGAAGGCATCTGCGATATACCAGATTCGTTCTGCGCCCGGCTCGGTTAACTCTCTCGTTAAAATGGCCTTGGCATCACTTAGCTTGAGGTTGAGCACTGGATCAAAACCACACATCCCGACCTCAAGCCCGCGCAGCGCCTTGTGCAAGGATTCCTGGAAGGTTCGTCCAATCGCCATGACTTCACCAACCGACTTCATCTGAGTGGTCAGGCGATCATTCGCTTCTGGAAATTTTTCGAAGGTGAATCGAGGAATCTTGGTAACAACATAGTCGATAGACGGCTCGAAAGATGCGGGCGTTGCGCCACCGGTAATTTCGTTTCGTAGTTCATCGAGAGTAAAGCCTATTGCGAGCTTCGCAGCGACCCGAGCAATTGGAAATCCAGTCGCCTTCGAGGCAAGTGCTGAGGAACGTGACACCCTTGGGTTCATCTCGATGATAACTAGACGACCGTCCGCAGGATTAATACCAAACTGAACGTTGGACCCCCCAGTTTCTACACCAATCTCTCGCAAGACGGCGAGCGAGGCATTCCGAAGAATCTGATATTCCTTGTCGGTCAGGGTTTGCGCAGGAGCAACGGTAATCGAATCACCCGTGTGCACACCCATAGCATCGAAATTCTCGATAGAACAGACGATGATGCAGTTGTCATTCGTATCGCGCACCACTTCGAGCTCATATTCTTTCCAACCGATTAGCGATTCGTCGATTAGCAGCTCGTTGGTGGGTGACAGCTCCATGCCGCGCAGGCAGATCTCATCAAACTCTTCCTTGTTATAGGCGATTCCACCACCAGTACCACCCATGGTGAACGAAGGTCTAATGATGCAGGGGAAGCCAACTTTTTCGAGTGCTTCGTGCGCCTGTTCCAGGTTACAAGCAATACCATGCTGAGGCGTTTCCAATCCGATTTTCTGCATAGCCTCGTCGAAAAGTTCTCGGTCTTCAGCCTTGTCTATTGCATCGCAGTTCGCGCCAATTAGCTCGACGTTGTACTTGTCCAAAACGCCGTGACGGTTTAGGTCCAATGCACAGTTGAGCGCAGTCTGCCCGCCCATGGTTGGCAGAATAGCATCAGGTCTTTCCTTCTCGATAATCTTCTCGACCATGCGCCAATTGATGGGCTCAATGTAGGTGGCATCAGCCATCACCGGGTCGGTCATAATAGTGGCAGGATTAGAGTTAACTAGAATGACTCGCAGGCCTTCTTCCTTTAACGCCTGGCAAGCCTGTGCACCTGAATAGTCGAATTCACATGCCTGCCCGATAACGATAGGGCCGGCTCCTATGATTAATATGCTCTTTAGATCAGTTCTTCGTGGCATGGTCGCGTTGTCTGTACCTTGTAGTTAGTTCTGCTTTGCAGTCACGGGTTTACACGTTTTAGTCGAGAATGGTTAAACTATTAATTCTGATTGGCCATCAATTCAATGAAATAATCGAACAGCGGTGCCACATCATGTGGACCTGGGCTTGCTTCCGGATGACCCTGAAACGCGAATGCTGGCTTGTCTGTGCGCTCTATTCCCTGCAAGGAGCCATCGAATAAAGACTTGTGTGTTGCTACTAGATTGTCAGGAAGGGTCTTCTCGTCGACGGCGAAGCCATGGTTTTGGCTGGTAATCATTACCGTGCCATCTTTTAGGTTTTGTACGGGATGGTTCGCGCCATGATGGCCCAAAGACATCTTCACCGTGCTTGCACCGCAGGCTAGCGCCATTAACTGACAACCCAGACAAATGCCGAATAGTGGAATACCTGCTTCCAGGAACTCCGATATAGCCGCGATGGCATAGTCGCATGGCTCAGGGTCGCCCGGGCCGTTGGAGAGGAAGATTCCATGAGGCTTCATAGCGAGCACCTCGCTCGCCGGTGTCTGTGCAGGCACAACCGTTACTTCGCAGTCGCGATCGACCAACATACGCAGAATATTGTTCTTAACGCCGAAGTCGTAGGCAACGATCTTGAATCGGTTATCGGAATCCACTTTGTATCCGGACTCTAAGTCCCAAACACCGCCCTTCCAATCGTAACTTTCTTTAACGCTGACCTCTTTGGCGAGATCCATACCTTTTAATCCTGGGAATGCCTTGGCGAGTCGCAATGCTTCGACCTCACCACCCGCTTCAAGCGCTGCACCAGCAAGAAGGCAGCCGTTCAGCGCCCCTTTATCGCGAAGCAAGCGCGTAAGACGGCGCGTATCGATCTCGGCGATCGCGACAATATTTCTAGCTTTCAGGAACTCATCAAGTGACTGCTCATTTCGCCAGTTGCTTGCCAGTAAAGGTAAATCGCGAATAACGAGACCAGAGGCCCAAACCTGGCTGGACTCATTGTCTTCTTCATTCGTGCCAGTGTTGCCGATGTGGGGATAGGTGAGAGTGACGATCTGTTTAGCGTATGAAGGGTCAGTGAGGATTTCCTGATAGCCCGTCAACGAGGTATTGAAAACCACTTCGCCGCTGGAGCTTCCCTGAGCCCCAATTGCAATACCATGAAATACGCTACCATCTTCTAATGCAAGTACCGCTGACCCAGCCACTTTTTCTCCTAAACTACCTTCATCATTCTACTAATTTCGGGCGAAAAAAAGCGGAATGAAGAATCTCCTCACTCCGCTTTTTTAATCAATTTGTAATTTTTTCAGCATAGTCATACTGAGCGAGTATTCTATAGACACATGCCCCATCTTGTCTACGTCGAACTGTCTAAAAATCTAGTGAGAAGTGAAAAAAATCTTCGATCTTCAGCTAAATTATTAGGGTTTCATTAGCCATGAGTTATGCAAACCTATTCAAGAGGCGTCAACTTTTTAGCTCTGATGCTAACTGCAGCTAAAGCTCCAACACATCCTGCATCGAATAAAGACCACTCTGCTTATCCGAAATCCACTTCACCGCGCGGACGGCGCCGCTAGCGAAAGTCATTCGACTGCTGGCCTTGTGTGTTATCTCGACGCGCTCACCTAGACCCGCGAACGTCACCGTATGCTCTCCGACAATATCGCCAGCTCTTATTGTGGTGAAACCGATTGTCTTGCGATCTCTTTCTTGGCTGACTCCTTCTCTGCCGTAGACTGCGCACTCATCAAGATCTCTATCTAGAGTGTCAGCGATAACCTCACCCATCTTCAGAGCGGTACCAGAGGGCGCATCCTTCTTAAAACGGTGGTGAGCCTCGGTGATCTCTATATCAACTTCATCCCCAAGTACTCGTGCTGCTTGTTCCAATAATTTGAGACAGAGATTGACACCCACACTCATGTTAGGCGCATACATAATAGGGATATTTGCCGCGGCCTCTTGGATGGCTTGTTGCTGAACGCTAGACAAACCAGTTGTGCCTATTACCATAGCCTTGTTACTCGCCTGACAGTGAGCGAGATGGCTCATCGTCGCCTCGGGCGAAGTGAAATCGATAAGCACGTCGAAGTCCGACTCATCTGGCGTGAGTTCAGCAGCTGTTTTTACGCCGATAGCAGCCCCAATTGCCAGTAGTCCAATATCCACACCCAAAGCTGGATCGTCAGCAAGCACTGTGGCTACTGAGACACGCATTGTGCTGCTGTTCTGGCTGACTGCCTCAACGAGAGTTCGACCCATACGGCCGGCAGCACCAACGATAGCGACTTTTAACATAGTTCAGTCCTGGAAATTTTAAAGGCGTTCAGTATACAGCGGCTCTGGCACAAGCTAAACCTTGATGCAGCTGAGATGCTTTCCGCTGGGCCAGAATCAGCCTGAGCTTTCCAGCGCAGTAAAACACTTGAGGAAGAGTGCCAATTTAGGCAGACCCTTTGCGCGAAGGATCGCGTGCTGGTGAAACCAAAAAATACTAGCCGAAATGGCCATATCAATGGCATCGTCGCACCCATGGAGCTAGGCAATATGATCCTCGTTGGCGAAAAGGACGAAGACCTGAACTAGTTCGCATCCATATCCTCAGAGAACCTTGAATAGGTAATCTAAGCGACCCGTGAATTTACAGGGCTGCTTAGAACTGCTCCGCCTTCATTGTCATAAGGGATTCCGCACCACTACTAATTTCAGCCAACAATGATTCCGTTCGCGGCAGCAATCTCTGCATAAAGAATTCCCCAGTTTTAACTAGAGCATCGGTGTAATCTGCATCAGCTGACCCTGAATTTTGATCTGCTAATGCCGCCGACAATATTCTCTGCCACATGAAGCAATAGAGCACCAAACCCATTAGCTCCATATAACTATATGAGGCTGCGCCAACTTCATTCGGATCGTCGCTGCTTCTCGCTAACACCGTTGCAGTAGCCTCTTCTAAACGTCCACGGCATTCCTCGAAAGCCACCAGATAGGACTGCATCGCATCGACATCTTTCTGGCTAGCGACAAACTCATCCATCTCGCTAGATAAAATTTGGAGCAGCTCGCCCTTACTACGCACGGTCTTACGCCCCATGAGGTCAAGCGCCTGAACACCATTCGCACCCTCGTAGATTTGCGCGATTCTTGCATCACGAACATTCTGCTCTAGCCCCCACTCTGCAACATAACCATGGCCGCCCAGCACTTGCTGACCCAGCACGCAGGCTTCAAAACCGCGGTCTGTGCAGTACGCCTTTTGAACAGGAATGAGCAGTGCTACGAGCTGCCCAGCCTTCTTCCGAGCAGCTTCATCCGTGTGGAACCGAGATATGTCCAACTGACTCGCCGCATATAGAGATAGGGCGCGCCCCGCTAAAATATTAGCCCGCATCGTCAACAGCATTCTTCGCACATCAGGATGCACAATGATTGGATCTGCATTCAGACCCGGCTGCAAGGCTCCTGTCGCGGCTCTACCCTGTACTCTTTCCTTCGCGTACGTAGATGCTAATTGGTAGGAGCTATCGGCTAGGCCATTACCCTGAAGTCCCATCGATAATCGCTCGTAGTTCATCATGGTAAACATATGAGACAGGCCCTGATTTTCTTCACCAACCAAGTAGCTCGCGGCCGAATCGAAATTCATTACACAGGTCGAGGACGCCTTGATTCCCATCTTGTGCTCTATTGAACCGCAGGCTACGGTGTTGCGCTCACCGGTTAACATTCCCGAATCGTCGACCAAGAACTTGGGAACCAGAAATAGCGAGATCCCTCTCGGGCCTGGGGGCGCATCTGGTAATTTTGCTAGTACCAGGTGAATGATGTTCTCGGTAAGGTCATGTTCACCGGCTGTAATAAATATTTTGGTGCCGCTAAGCAGATAGCTGCCATCGGCTTGCAGTTCGGCCTTAGTCTTAATCATCCCAAGGTCGGTTCCCGCGTGAGGTTCGGTTAGGCACATCGTGCCGGACCAATTGCCGGAGTACATTTTCGGCAGGTAGCGCTGCTTCAATTCATCGCTGCCATGATGGCTCAGAGTTAGCGTCGCACCAGTATTGAGAATCGTATAGAGCGCGAAAGAGGAATTGGCAGCAAATAACATTTCTTCAATTACAGCAGACAGCATCTTAGGCATGCCTTGACCACCGTAATTCACATCGCCAGTTAGGCTTGGCCAACCTCCTTCAGCAAATGCCTTATAGGCTTCCTTAAAACCCTTTGGTGTAGTAACTGTGCCGTTATCAAAATGGCAGGCTTCAGCATCACCACTGGAATTAATGGGAGCGAGCAACCCTTCTGCTATCTTTCCTGCCTCTTCGACAATAGCAACGATCAGGTCATCGGTGACCTCTGCCGTGTCCGGCATGCTGGCGAATAACTGATCTACATTGAATACATTATTTAAGAGAAACCTGATATCTCTTAACGGAGCTCTATAAGTAGCCATTTCTTTGTTCCCCAACAAAACTTTACTATTGAGATGTGATTATAGGGGATGCTAGCCATAACAGGTACTGCGTTGTTAGGCGCAAATTTTGGGAAGCGCTTAGCGTCATCTATACTTTGACTAGCAGCCAAAGGGCTAGATAAGCGACTCACTGTTTGATTCAACGTTGAGGAGAGAGCTCTTCAAATGTTTTATGAGCTAAAACAGTCGATCCGCTGCGCCCTAAGCAGAACTCGAAACACACAGCCGCAAACTTCGATGTGTTCGGCCGCCGCCAGAAAGGCAAACTTGCTCAAGGCATCCCGAGAATGCTGCGTTACAAGAAAAAAAATGCGAGGAAGGTTGTACCTAAAACTGGTACTTAATAGACCCATAAGCTACCCGACCATTCTGATCCAGAATGCGCGTAGTAGAATTTAGAATCTGTGCAGTCTTCTCATCGAAGATATTGCGAATACCAAACGAAATTATTGCACGGTCATGCAAACCGGTCTTCACACTGTAGCCGTACTCAAAATCGAAGGTAGTGATGTTATCGACTAACTCGTTTATTTCGTCCATGTTCAATTCACTAATATCTTTAAATGAATCAAAGTAATTAGTTATAGCACTGGCCGTGTGATTTCCGAATTGCCAAGAGAGCATCAGACTACTCTGCAGTTCTGGGCTAATCAGCCGCTCATCTATTTCGGTGATGTCGGAAGTGGAGAAGTCTATGAGCACGCCTTTGTTCTCGAATTCCTCAACATAGGTTGTTGTGGAACTGAGGGTAAACTGACCGAAGCGATTCGTATCCCATATGTAGGAGGCGCCCAGATCAAATCCGTTCGATTCGACATTGGTTCCCAGTAGTGGGTTGTCTATATTGAATTCTGTGATTGCCGAATCATCGATGTATAGATTAGTTAGCCCGCCCTGCCAATTGTTATTGGTCGCCGGTGCCTCATCGATCTGCATTTTCCAAGCATTTGCACTAACGCTCAATCCAGCAATAGGCTCAATCTGCATGCCCAGATTGAAGTTTAAGGCATCGTCTACAACAGCGCCTTGAAAGTCTTTCTGCTCAACATTTCTGGCAATGCTCAAAAATGGCGCCTGCTCATTCAATATAGAGCTGGGTGCTATGCGGAAGATGGCGTTACCTGACTGGTTATCTGCAGGTTCATCGATGAAGGAATAACCATCCTGAGCCATAGCGGAAGAGCCCATGAAGGCTAATCCTAGTAGCAGCAAAGTGATCGCCAGCGCATTATGTTGATGGTTACTTTTCATTACTCTTAATCTTTTCCAAAAACTCTTACTGGTTAGGAGCTCGAGCATCTACCCACAGCTACAATTACTCCTCAAGCAACTCTGGCATCTTAGCACCATAACGGGCCAATAAGAATTGATTTGTAACTAGAAACCGATGCCATACCCGCATGATATTGATGCCCTTACATGTCGCCTCATTAAGATATTATTATTTATATCAGTAAGTTATTGCCATTTAAGCTAGTAGGTGCACATTCTCGACGTGGGGTAGTGCAGCCAGAAGCTGGGCGATATTTTCCGAATGCCCAGGAAGGACCATTTCAGGGTGGATCTCCGCGAGCGGCATTAATACAAACCTTCTTTGCGTAGCTCGGGGATGAGGCAGTATTAAGCGGGAACTTTCGAGCTCTTGATTTGCATATGAAATGATATCGATATCCAGAGTGCGAGCCTGATTCTGCTCGGCGCTGCGCTGACGACCATAATCGGCCTCAATGCCCTGCAAAACCGCCAAAAGCTGGCTAGCAGAGGTCTTCGAGGTTAAACGTAGAACCATAGCTGCGTTGATGAAATCGCCGGTACCCCAGGGGCAGTCTATCGGCTCACTGAGATACAGAGAGGAGGCTTCGGCCTCGAGGCTAATACGTCGCAGACTCTCCATTGCAGCCAGCACGATCCCTCTCGGAGAAAGATTCAAATAGGGCAGATTCGAGCCTAGGCTGACCGCTACCGCTACTGAATTGCTATCGGTGGTATTGCTCAGAATGCTCATGGACCGCTTCAACGAAATGGGAAACATGGTCAGGATTTACCCCCGGAGTGATTCCATGACCAAGATTGAATACATGACCCTCGCCAGAACCGAAGCTCTTTAGAATAGTTGCCACTTCTTCACGAATGACCGCGGGAGATGCATAAAGAATAGAGGGGTCCATATTGCCTTGCAGGGCAACTCGGCCTCCAACCCTTACTCGGGCGTCCCCGATTTCTGTCGTCCAATCCAAGCCGATTGCATCGCAACCTGAGTCGGCAATCGATTCAAGCCACTGCCCGCCGTTCTTCGTGAACAAAATAACGGGAACGCGCCGGCCCTCATTTTCTTTCTGTAGCTTACTGACGATCTTCGTCATGTAGTTAAGAGAAAATTCTCGATAAGCGTTACCGCTTAGAATTCCGCCCCAAGTATCAAATATCTGCACGGCTTGCGCTCCGGCACGGATCTGCGCATTCAGGTAGTCCGTAACTGAATCTGCCAATTTTTCTAATAACAAATGCATGGCTTCAGGATTGTCATACATGAATTGTTTAGCGAGTCGAAAGTCTTTACTCCCCCCGCCCTCGATCATATAGGTCGCCAAGGTCCAAGGGCTGCCAGAAAATCCGATCAGCGGTACTGTTCCATTCAATTCTTTGCGAATTACCGACACCGCATCTGTCACGTAGGACAACTCATCCGCAATATCGACATCGGGCAACTGCTCAACATCCGCCGCCGATCGAATCACCTTATGAAACTTTGGCCCCTCACCTTCGGAAAAATACAAACCCTGCCCGAGCGCATCGGGAATCGTAAGTATGTCTGAGAATAAGATGGCAGCATCGAAGGGGTAGCGCCTCAGTGGCTGCATGGTGACCTCACATGCTAACTGGGGCGTTTTACATACCGTTAGGAAATCACCTGCCTGTTTGCGCGTAGCTCGGTACTCCGGCAGATAGCGGCCTGCCTGTCGCATCATCCATACAGGGGTAACATCTACCGGCTCACCTAACAGGGCTTTCAATAGTCGGTCATTCTTTAAAGTCACAGCTTACTCAATTAGCTTAACGAGGTGAGGGCATCAGCAATTCCGACGCCGGATTGGAAAGAGCACAAGATTGCTCAAGCCAGAAAAAGAGGCCAATTTTACACGAGCCGCACTTATTCACAATCCAGACAGCGAGTCAGACTGCTCCTGCGTCTTTCGTGCTATTCAAAAGGAGTTGACGTACTCGCTACTTTAAAGATACCAGCTTGGAATCTAGCAGCTGAAGGATGTCAGTTTGAATCCCGGCCACAGATCGCACCCATGGTTCATTGGCGCGCAGCTTGGCCGGAAGAGAGGAGATCGCTCGAGCGGCCTTATCTCTATCATCAAAGGCAGCGAGCACGGCTACGAACCAAGGCTTGCCTTGATAGCGTGTTTCGAAATAACCAGCAGGATGATCACCATTCAATTGCTTAACAAATTCGCTGATATTCGCTTCCGAGTGAGAGGCTAAAAGTTGTACGGCATAATTCTCAGGGAGCGCCTGAAGTAACTGTTCCACAAATGGCGATGCTGTTGCTATCAACGCTGTTTCTTCAACTACCGCAACATCGACAATCGGCTCCGCCACTTCAGCAGGGACAACTATTTGAGAATCGTTAATTTCGGCGCCATTATTCGCTCCAGGAACTGATTCCGCGGCAACGACCTCTTCTATTGAAGCTGTGGCTACTAAATTCGATTCATCGAAATCCGCGACTTCAGACACCGGCAATTCTTCTACCTGAGCAATGACCACTTCAACTGCAGCCGGTTGCGCGGGCACAGCAGCAGGCAACTCAGTTACCGGCTCAACTTCGATAACTTGTGTTGCCTTTGGAGTCACCGCGACAGTAATAGGTATAGACTCTGTCTCGCGCGGGCCTGTATCCCAAAAAAGTAGCGTCCCGGCTAGCAGCACAACCAGCGCGGCAGCAGCAAACCAATACCTAGACTGAATACTGACTACTGGACTTCCCTTCTCCTCCCGATCATAACCCTCTAGCGCTTCAATTGTTTCGTGCTCATCACCTTGCGCAATTCTATCGCCGCTATAGATCGGAGCTATGTCCGCAAACTCATCGGGTTCGCTAACGGGCGCAGCTGCGTTTAGAGCATCAACAACTAGGCTGTTAATCGCACCAGGCATGCCGTGTGATGACTTATGAATGGCACCCACGATGCCACTGTCAATTGGTAATTCTTTTGTGAATCTGGCTGTCGCCAACTTGAAGCGAATATATTCTTGGGTCTCGTCACTGGCAAATCCATCCAGCGGAAAAACAACAAGACGCTCCTGCGCATCGATAGTGAGCGTGCTCTGCAGCAGGTTATCGAGTTGATTTTCTCCAAATAACAATGCATGGATATTCGAGTCGACACAGCGCTCTAATAGTTTCGTGAGCAACTGCAATACTTCGGCACTGAGCTCGTGAGCATCATCTATTATTAAGATCAGCGAGCGTGCTTCCAGATCGAGCTCCGCAGCATAGCGGCAGATCTGCTCTACCCCAGAATTACTATCCAAACTACCCGTGGGCTTAAATTCTAGGGCGTCCTGCAGTGTCTCTAAAAATTGGTTTTGATTCATGAATAAAGTAGCCGCTACCTTTACACACACCGCTTCCTCAGCGAATCGACCACAGAAATTTGTAGCAAGAGTAGTCTTACCAGCGCCCAAGGGCCCGGTAACGGCAATCATAGCGTTACTGTAAAGAGAAAACTCAACGATCTGGTCAAGTAAATTTTGACGTTGCCCACTGCAATAAAACCCGCGGTTCATGGCGCCAGGCGCGAACGGGTCGAAGTCAAGATCTAGCCATTGGGCATATTTATTCATAGTCATCTACGCTGCCTATCTGCTTACTTACAGAGATTGTCGCCAGCGGTTAAGGTGCTCTCGAGTAACGATGGCTCAATATCTCCATCGACTACGCCTTTTCCTATCGCTTTCAGGAGTACAAACCTGATTTTTCCCGATTCCGCCTTCTTGTCTGACAACATTAAATCCAAATATTGCTCTACTGATATATCGGCAGGAGGAAGCACCGGCATACCAAAATTTTCTTCTAAGACTGCACGAATCCGCTGCGCGACCGCTAGGTCAATCCAGCCCAGTTTGTGCGACAGGTCCGCCGCCATCACCATACCCATAGCCACGGTCTCACCATGCAGCCAATTCCCATAGCCGCTTGCGGTTTCTATCGCATGACCAAAGGTGTGCCCGAAGTTAAGCAGAGCTCGAACCCCCGACTCCCTTTCATCCGTCGCCACAATTTCCGCCTTAATCTCGCAACAGGTTCTAATTGTCTGCGACAACAGCGCTGAATCAGACTCGCCAATGCCTTGGCTGTTTACCCCAAGCCAGTCAAAAAACTCAGCGTCATAGATGAGCCCGTACTTGACCACCTCTGCAAGACCCGCTTTCACTTCGCGTCGCGGCAAAGTACTCAATACATCAGTATCAGCTAGCACACAGAGGGGCTGATAGAACGCGCCGATCATATTCTTACCCAGAGGATGGTTCACCCCGGTCTTCCCTCCTACCGACGAGTCCACCTGTGCCAGCAGCGTGGTAGGAATCTGAATGAAGCTAATTCCTCGCAGATAAGTCGCAGCTGCAAACCCTGTGATGTCGCCCACAACACCGCCGCCTAGCGCAATTAACAGAGTATCCCGGTCGTATTTACCGGCAAGTAACACGTTGTAAATATGGCTTATAGCATCGAGGTCCTTATGCGCCTCGCCGTCTGGAAGAACGATGTCTAGCACATCCTGCCCAGAAAATAGCTGCTTCGCCTTATTCATATAAAGAGGCGCAACCACATCGTTACTGACGATAACTACCCTGCTCTTTCCTAGGTACGGCGCTACAAGCTGTGTCTTGTTGAGTAAGCCCCGGCCAATGAAGATTGGATAGGATCTTTCACCTAGGTCAACGTCTACAGTAATCATTATTCTCTATTCCAGATTTTGATTAACGGCTCTTTGCAAAAATTATCCTGCTTTCGAGCCGTCCAATTCAACTTTTAGATGTTTACAAATTTCCTGACTAACGGTCTTCGGATTTCTTCGATAGGTATCCACAACCATGTCCGCAACTTCTTGGTAAAGCGGCTCGCGGATTTCCATCAACTCACGAATTTTCTGCTCAGGGTTAGGTGTTTGCAGCAACGGTCTTGTTTTATCGCGACTCGTTCTTTCTACCTGCTGGCTTATTGGTGCGCGCAGATAAACTACGACGCCTCTAGCCTTCAGCCATTCACGATTCTCGGCAGAGATGACAGCGCCGCCGCCGGTCGCCAACACAATATTCTTGTTCTGAGTGAGCTGCTCGATCATTCGCGTTTCACGAATCCGAAATCCACTCTCGCCTTCCATATCGAAAATCCAAGGTATATCGGCCCCAGTAGATGCCTCTATTTCACGGTCGGAGTCGAAAAACTCCAGACCAAGCGAATCGGCAAGTACGCGGCCTATCGTAGTCTTACCAACACCCATTGGCCCAACAAGGAATAAATTTCCAGAATAGCTCATACACTTACACACTCAGACTTCAGCTTGCTCGTCACTTGGTTGACTCGATAACATAGGAACTACCGAGACTGAATCACCGATGCACGGTAAACGCCGAATAATTACGATTAATCTAGGCAGGAACAATTAGGTTCCCTTTGCACAATTCTATACAAAGGGACTCTAATTTCTCGACCGACTTACTGATGCTAGTTCAGCAGAGAAAAACACTCTTATCTAACATTAATTTTTGTGATGATCTTCGGCGTTATAAAAATCAGTAGCTCAGTTAGACGACTCGCATTCGCCGCGCTTAAACATTCGGCCAATATAGGGAAGGTCTCCAAGAAAATGTCGACCCCTAGCATCGTACTGGCTTTCTTGCCAAAATAGCTTAGTGCGCTAATATTTTTTAGCTTTTCAAGCACTTAGAAACCCCTAAAAACTTCTACTTTCGGCCAACTTCCTAGAATGAGACGATTGTCTCGACTCCTTATACTGCGAATCAATGAATCAATTCCATACTAGGCCTAAAAAATATTACTCATGGTAACAAAACTTAGCTAAACCATCTGCAAATTTCAATGTTCCAGATTTCAGTATCGGCCGACAATAAATTTTTTATAGTTATCAATTGATTATCAGACTTTCAGAACAAATAACTTTACCATTAAATAGTGCAACAAGCCTGCACGCAATTCTTTGATTCAGGTCACGTTTGCACCCCCGGCCAATCGTTTAAAGCGCAGATTAGCTGCGGTTTCTGGCGATATCGAATAAATTTAGAGGCAATTGCTCCTCCGACAGTAAAACTGATCAATATTCGAGCAGACTTACCAACTATAACTCTTCGAAATTCTTTTCGAGAGACTCCGCTGCCATCAACGTATTCGTACCCTTACTGGCATAGGGCCGGCATTAAATTCCAGAATAAAAGGGCATTTTTGGATGCCGAGTGTATAATAATTATTGCGGTCTAAGTCCTATATCAAGCGGCTGAGTCCAATTGTGAGGCTCAGCGCTCGTTTGTCCTCTTAATTCGAGAGAAATGCCTCAAAGTCGGTGGCTAATCTTCGAGACTCATTTGCCTGTGCAGATCAAGATACAGAAAATTTTCAAATGGGCAGCCACTATAGCGGTAGCTGGGATGGCTGGCGCGATGATGGTAGCTTCTGCAGCCTATCTCTATCTAGCGCCGCTACTTCCGGCTGCAGAGACCTATAGAAACGTTCAGCTGGAAACACCGCTACGAATCTACACCTCCGACAGACGCCTAATCGACGAAATAGGAAATCGGCGAGATCCTGTGGACTACACAGACATTCCACCCTTACTTACAGATGCACTCATAGCGACGGAAGACCTGCGCTTCTATTCTCACCCCGGTGTCGACCTCCAAGCCTTGCTGCGCGGACTGTACGGAATTATTCGTGGGGTCAATCTGGGCGGCGGCAGCACCATAACCATGCAGCTTACGAACAACCTTTCGTTCGATAGCGACAAAGTCTACCTGCGAAAGATCAAATCGATTCCCTTCGCCCTGCAGATTGAAAGAGAGCTCACTAAAGAAGAAATCCTAACGCTGTATCTAAATACCGCCTACTTCGGAGCCGGTGCCGATGGCATCGGTGCAGCCGCCTATGTTTATTATGGCAAGGAAGTTGACGAGCTCTCACTAGCAGAGGCTGCCATGATGATCTCATTGCTGCCCTGCCCTTCTGCCTGCAACCCCTTGAGCAACCCAACTCGAGCGATCGACCGCCGCCGAGTCCGACTCGCAAACATGCTCAGACAGGGAATGATCAATCAGTCGGAGTTTGCAGACGCCGATCGCTCGCCAATCACTGCTCAACGTCGCAACCGTGATATCGAAGTATCAGCACCCTATGTCGCGGAAATGGTGCGCCAACAGTTATATGACGAGCACGGCGAAGAAGCTTACAGTCAGGGCTTTGAAGTGGTAACGACTATCGATGGCGACAAGCAGCTTACTGCCAATAAAGCGCTAATCGATGGTTTGGAGAATTATTACGACAAGCGACATGGATATCGAGGCGCAACCGCAAACTATCCCAAGGAACTCTATGTAGACGAGAACGGAGATGCGAAAGAGGCTTGGGCAAAAGAACTGCAACAAGTGTCCGTAATCGGAAACCAGCATCCTGCAATCGTCACGTCTGTGGATGATCTGAGTTTCGAGGCTGTTCTAAAGTCCGGGCAAACTACAAAAGTCGAATGGGACGGTATTAGCTGGGCCTATACATTCAATTCCAGAAATGACGCCTGGCCACCGCCAGATATAGCGGGCGATGCGGTACAAACAGGGGACCTAATTCGCCTGAAGAATATGGATGGACAATGGCAACTTGGGCAAATTCCGGACATACAGGGCGCACTTGTATCCATGTCGCCCAGCAATGGCGAAATCATTGCCTTAGTTGGAGGCTATGATTTTCGGCACAGTCAGGTAAACCGCGTCATCACCCCTAGGCCTCCGGGTTCAAACTTCAAGCCCTTTCTCTATGGCACTGCGCTCGAGCAGGGCTATTCGGCTGCAACGACCATCAACGACGCACCCATTTCTCGTGGAGGCTATCGACCAAACAACTATGAAAACAATTTCCTAGGCCCTATCACTCTGCGCTACGCCTTAAAGGAATCTCGGAACGTGCCTGCAGTGCGATTGTACGATCAAGTCGGAGATGACAAGGTACTTGCGTTCGCGGCTAAGTTTGGTTTTCAAACGCAGAACTTTCCACGCAATGACCTCACTGTTGCACTCGGCAGTCAGGACGTTCAACCACTCGAAGTGGTTACTGCCTACTCAGCGATTGCGAATGGCGGCTACAAAGTCGAGCCCTGGTTCATCAAGGAAATTTCTAACCTAGCTGATGGAACTGTATTCAAAGCAAAGCCTATAACAGTCTGTGAAAACTGCCCAACTACATCGGATGATGTCGCAGCTGAAATAATCCCAGCACCACGAATCATAGACCCGCAGGTCGCATTTATTCTGAACTCTATGCTGCGCTCCGTCATCGAAGAAGGCAGTGGAGCGAGGGTCAATAGAGAACTAGGCCGCGGCGACCTCATGGGCAAGACCGGCACTACGAATGGACCGCAGGAACTGTGGTTCTCGGGTTTCAATAGAGACATCGCTACCACGGTATTTATCGGCTTCGATCAGCCAGAGCCGCTAGGAGAGAGAGAGCAAGGCGCAACGATTGCCGTGCCCATTTGGATCGACTTCATGAAGGTTGCCTTGGAGGGTATGCCTGAGAATACAATGAAACGCCCCGATGGAATCGAAGATCGCCTCATCAACAAGACAACGGGAGCACCCGCTACGCCGGGCGAACCTGATACGATATTTGAGTATTTCAGAACACAAAACGCGCCGACAGCTGACGGCGCGTTGTTACCAAGTATTGATCCTGCGGGTGAAGAAAACGAGGAACTTTCTACGGAAGCGATCTTCTAGGCTATCTTTAGCATAGCTGGTTTAAACCTAAGGGGTTTAAACGCGTCTAGCACCAAATCGCTTCTTAAATCGATCTACTCGACCACCGCTGTCGAGTACCTTCTGCTTACCCGTATAGAACGGATGGCACTGAGAACATACTTCAATAAGAATGTCCTTGCCCAGAGTGGACTTGGTCTCGATTACATTGCCACAGCTACAAGTAGCTTTCATGGCTTCATATTTTGGATGAATTCCGGGTTTCATGATATTTCCTCTTAGTTAATGTCGCCACGGCAGTCGTTTGTTCGCTGCTGCACCACATCTGCTTTTAACCCAGATTCGCCTATTTTGTGCGGCATACCCACCTGGGGGCGTGCATTCTAACAGAGGAGGGGAAAGACGCAAGTAGCCTACCAAAGAGAATGTAGAGGGTGTAGGAAGATAATAAGTGGCTAAATTAGATAGTGCAGGCTAGCAGGACTATTCGCGCAACTGACGATGGTTTTTCACCACCTCTGCCATGATCTTACTGAACAGTTCCGTAACTAGTGCGGGGTTCAGATTGTACTTCTCGCAGAGCGCGCTCAGTTCGGCAAGCTTCTCGGCTTCGCGATTGGCGTCGACCGGCTCAAGAGCCTGACTTGCCTTCAATAGGCCAACCTGATGAGTAGACTCGAAGCGCTTCCCAAGCAGCTCAACCAACTCCCGATCGATAGCGTCGATATGTTCTCTCGCTGCGAGTAATTCTGCCGGTGGGGGCTGCGATGTCATTATCTTATCCTTGCAACGATTCTTTAGCCATCGCGCTCGATGCAGGACGGAAACCCCCTGAAGTATAAACTATCAGGATAGCGGCGCAAGGCACGGGAAGGTTCGAGTGCTTGGGTATCTAGCTCTGTCCCCAGCCAGCCTGGCCCTCAAATCTGCAGTGCGTGTTGTTTGCGAAACCTTTTAAACTTACTATGCGATTTCGATCAAGCCACTTTATAATGTCACCCCAAAACTAGTGTCATCCAAAATGTCAGCCGAAGCTAAAGCAAAATACCGCGGCAAAGTCTTACAAGTCGCCGTCCCCTCTCCACTGCGCAGAGTCTTCGATTATCTCCCTTTGCCACAGCAACAAACTTTGCCTGAGCCTCGAGTCGGAATTAGGGTGAAGGTTTCATTCGGCCGGCAGCAACTAATCGGCATTGTAGTAGCAGTCGTCAATAACTCTACCTTAGAGAAGGAAAAACTAAAGCCCATCCTCGCCTCGCTAGACAGCGAACCGTTACTGAACGATGCCGTTTTTAAATTACTTCTCTGGGCTGCAAACTATTATCAACATCCACTAGGCGAGGTCTTTGCTGCTGCACTACCAGCCAAGCTACGCAATGGCATCCCGCTGCGAGAAACTAGTAAATTCTGGACCGCCAGCGAATCCTCGACTGAAGAAGAAAACTCACTAAGTCGCGCAGTGAAACAGAAAGCCTTGCTTAGCTTTATTCGTTCGGCAGGAGAAGTCACCGAATCCAAATTGCGAGAAGCCGGATTCAGCAAGCAGCCGCTAGCGCAGCTACTGCAAAAGAACCTGATTGAAGAGCATTCGCAGACAAAGGCAGCCGCAGCTCCTTTCGAACCGCTTGAGACAGAGTCAAATTTCGATATCGAGCTGAACGAAGAACAGCTTATCGCCGTAACCACAATCAGCAAAGCCTTGGATCAGTACAAATGTTTCTTACTCGATGGCATCACTGGCTCTGGCAAAACCGAAGTGTATATGCGCATCATGCAAGAGCAGTTGTCTAAGGGGCTGCAGTGCCTAGTTCTAGTGCCAGAGATCGGCCTAACTCCGCAGACCATTGCTCGATTTAGGCAGCGCTTCAAGTGCGCTGTGGTGAGCCTGCACTCGGGCTTAAACGAGACCGAGAGAATGACGGCTTGGTCGCAGGCCAGAGATGGAAGTGCTGGCATAGTGATTGGCACGCGCTCCGCCATTTTCACACCTCTGGCAAAACCTGGCTTGATAGTCATCGATGAAGAGCACGACTCCTCTTTTAAACAACAAGACGGTTTTCGCTACTCAGCACGTGATCTCGCAGTAAGCAGAGCACGACAGGAAGGTATTTGCATCGTTCTAGGTTCGGCAACGCCAAGCCTTGAGAGTTTGCACAACGCACGAAGTAATAAATTTGTTCATCTGCATCTAACCCAGCGCACAGGCATCGATCAATCTTCCAAGATGGAAGTCATCGATGTTTCTCGTGAAACGATGTGTGATGGTTTCTCAGAACAACTGCTGTATAGAATTCGCAAACATATACAACAACGCAATCAGGTGCTCGTTTTTATCAACCGGCGAGGGTTCGCGCCGATACTGAATTGCCAAACCTGCGGCTGGATTTGTGAATGTGAAAACTGCATCGCGCAGTTTACGGTTCACGCAAACCCACCCAGCATTCGTTGTCACCATTGTGGAGCGGCAGCTAGACTGCCTCGCTCATGCCCCAGCTGCAAATCGAAGGACCTAAATACCATGGGTATCGGTACGCAGCGAATCGAGACATTCCTGCAGAAACAATTTACGGACACACCAGTAATTCGAATCGACCGCGACTCGACGCGCCGCAAGAACAGCCTAGAAAAAATGCTGGAGGAAATTAACAAGGGTGACCCTTGCATCTTATTGGGTACTCAAATGCTCGCGAAAGGACATCACTTTCCTAACATTACCCTGGTCGCCATACTCGATGCCGACTCTGGCTTATTCAGCGCCGACTTCCGCGGCCAAGAACACATGGGGCAGACCATAGTGCAAGTCGCTGGCAGAGCGGGTCGAGCAGATCGTCCCGGTGAGGTTATAATCCAGTCACGCCATGCTTCCCATGAGACGCTGCAAAGCTTAGCCAATAAAACCTACGCTGAATTCTCGGAGAGTCAACTGAAGGAGAGAATGGCCGCGCAGTTACCGCCATTCTCTCACCTATGTTTGTTGAAGGCAGAGGCGAGTGAAATGCAACCGGCACTGCAATTTCTCGATGGAATAGCACAGTTTTGTCAGAGCTTCTCTGCACACAATTCCCTACCTATCGAACAGTTGGGCCCACTTCCTGCACCTATGGAGAAAAGAGCGGGCAAGTACCGTGTGCAGTTGCTGCTCAAAACCGATAAACGCGGTAACCTGCAGGCACTGCTTTCTTCTCTATGCGCGGAGCTAGAGAGCATGAAACTGCCAAGATCGGTCAGATTCAGCATCGATGTGGACCCACAAGATCTAGTCTAGAGCGACTCTGAATAATTCCGGGATCGGGAAATAAGTCTCTTGATTCGACTATAGCTTACCGGCAGACAACCGATAATGGAGGTGACGCAAAGTTTTCTCGCCATTATTACTATTTAAAACAATAACTTAAATTAGGGCCACGGCCTATCGAAGCCTTGCTAGAGTCATGACACAAGATTTTGCCAAAATTAAGCCGGAACCGCTCTTAGAGCGAAAAACCGTTGCCACCCCGCCCGCATGGTCCCTGATGTTCACCGGGGTGATTGTAGGACTGGCGCTGGGTGTGTTCGGCTGCTTCCTATTCTATCTTTCAGGAAACGTCCCGCCGCTGAATATCAATCAGCCGGCTGCCAACAATACGCCCCCCGCAAACCAGCCACCCACATTAACGGCTCCCGAAGAGCCCGCAGAGGAAGAGCTGCAACTCGAATTCTATACCGAGCTACCCGCCTACGAAGTATCCGTAAATGCTAATCCAGTAGAACTGACAGCGCAGCAGGCTGGAATCGCCGAAGTAGTCTCTGAATTAACGGGATTGGAAGTGGCAGATACTCCTGCCGAAACTGAAGAAACCTTCGATCCAGGATTCATCCTGCAATCCGGCGCATTCCAGCAATTCGATTCAGCTCGAACTGAAAACGACAGGCAAAGACTGATAGGTCTCGATGTAAATATTAAGCAGCAGGAATTGCTTGGACGTACCCTCTATCTGGTCCAATCTGGACCCTATACCAGCAGCAGTCTATTGAAAGAGGCAGAGCAGCTCTTGAGAGCCAATAATATCCCCAGCCTACGCATGACCATTCAGTAGCTAGCAGGTCACTTCTCACGCACAGCGCGCTTGAATTCCCAAGGTCTCACCCCATATCCTAAGCTTGCGCGCCAGATTCCAGCCTTTGATTATCTCTGGCCTGTGATAGCCTGAGCGAGAATCAGTGGCATTTCTAATCACCACCCAATTCTGACGCTCTATGGGAGCGTCAATCGTTTAACGAATTTGCTCAACACACGGCTTTTTGAAACAACCCAAGAAACAGGATATCTGCTATGGATCAATACAGAGGCACCACTATCGTGTCGATTCGCCGCGGCAATAAGGTCGTGATTGGAGGCGACGGACAAGTCTCTCAGGGCAACACTGTTATGAAGGGCAATGCCCGCAAAGTGCGACGCCTTTACAAGGATCAAGTCATTGCTGGCTTCGCCGGCGGTACCGCCGATGCCTTCACTCTATTCGAACGCTTCGAAGAACAACTCGAAAAACATCATGGCAAACTAACACGTGCGGCGGTTGAACTAGCCAAGCTGTGGCGAACAGAGCGCTCATTGCGCAGACTCGAGGCTTTGTTAGTAGTAGCTGACAAAGAGTCCTCGCTAATCATTACCGGTAATGGAGATGTTATCGAGCCTGAAGACTCGCTCATGGCGATTGGATCCGGAGGCCCTTATGCGCAGTCTGCAGCAAAAGCCCTTCTACAGAACACTGATCTTAGCGCTACGGAAATAGTCGAGAAGAGTTTAACTATAGCCGCCGATGTTTGTGTCTTTACAAACCATAACCAAACGATTGAAGAGTTAGATATTTCCCAGTAGCCCTAGGCTAACAGTAACTTGAACAACTAAACTGATGATGGCCCAATCGAATACAGGTATTGAAGCATGCCCACAATGACACCCCGCGAGATCACTTCTGAGCTCGACAAACACATAGTAGGTCAGGCTGCCGCTAAGCGCGCGGTAGCGATCGCGTTGCGTAATCGATGGCGTCGTATGAAACTCAACGCTGAACTTCGTGAAGAAGTCACACCAAAAAATATTCTCATGATCGGACCAACCGGTGTTGGCAAGACCGAGATAGCACGGCGCCTCGCCAAACTCGCTCAGGCTCCCTTCATTAAGATCGAAGCAACGAAGTTCACCGAGGTTGGTTATGTCGGGCGTGATGTCGAATCGATCATTCGCGATCTTGTCGACATTGCGATCAAGATGATCAGAGAAACTGAAATGCACAAGGTGCAACGCCTGGCAAAAGACAAAGCCGAGGAACGCATCCTCGACGTGCTCTTGCCACAGGCGCGCACGGAACAGTCGTCGGAACCCAGTGACGGCAGTGATAGCAGCCCACCAGATTCGAATTCAGCCGCTCGCCAAGTCTTCCGTAAGAAGCTACGCGAGGGTGAACTCGATGACAAAGAGATAGAAATCAAGATCAGCGAGGCCCCGACTGGAGTCGAGATCATGGCGCCTCCAGGTCTGGAAGACATGACCAGCCAATTGAAAAGCATGTTCTCGAATATGAACAGCGGTAAGAAAACCGCGCGGCGCCTAACAGTTAAGGCCGCCTTGAAGGTCGTGAAAGACGAAGAAGCATCTGCGCTCGTAAATGAAGAAGAGATTCGCAATCGAGCGGTGGAAGCTACCGAACAGACAGGCATCGTCTTCCTCGACGAGATTGACAAAGTGACCAATAAACACGACCAAGGCGGCGCAGGCGTCTCAAGGGAAGGCGTGCAGCGAGATCTGCTACCACTGATCGAAGGATCTACAGTCACAACCAAACATGGCAGCATAAAGACAGATCACATACTATTTATTGCATCTGGCGCCTTTCATCTAAGCAAGCCTTCGGATCTTATTCCTGAATTACAGGGACGACTTCCAATTCGAGTCGAACTCGACGCGCTTACGGCGGATGACTTCAAGCGAATTCTGGTAGAACCAGATGCCTCACTCACTGAGCAGTATCAAGCGCTACTCGCGACCGAAGACTTGCAAGTATCGTTCACCAAAGACGGCATAGACAAGATCGCAGAGATCGCATGGCAGGTTAACGAACGCACCGAGAACATAGGTGCTCGGCGCCTGCATACGGTAATGGAAAGACTGTTAGAAGAAGTTTCCTTCTCTGCGTCCGACATTGCCATTGGTGACAACAAGGAATTGGTGATCGACAGAGCCTATGTCGAAAAGCAATTGGATGAACTGGCTGAAGATGAAGATCTGAGTCGCTACATCCTGTAGATTTCCGAACAAGTAAATTTAATAGCCGGAACTTTAGATGGCCACAAATGCACCAACAGATATTAAACTACATAAGAAGTCGGCGATGCTCGAACTGGTGTATGCCGATGAAGCGTGCAATACCTTCAGCGCTGAATTTCTGCGCGTACATTCTCCATCTGCTGAAGTGCGCGGGCACGGCAAAGGGCAGGAAATTCTACAAACAGGAAAACGTCATGTGAAGATCGTCAATCTTGAGCCGGTAGGAAACTATGCCATCAAGCTCAGTTTCAGTGACGGCCACGATACTGGCATCTATTCCTGGACCTATTTGAAGGAACTGGTAGGCGAGCATGACGCCCTCTGGAATGACTACCTGATGAAGCTGGATGCGGTAAAAGCAAGCCGAGAACCATTGCCAGAGGGTACGCGAGTGATTAACATCATGCCCTCAGTAAAAGATTAGCTTCTCGACACTCACTTTTAGGCCATAGCGAACGCTCATGAGTAATACGACAGAGTCCGAAGATACAACCCATTTCGGCTACGAAGAGGTACCCACAGCCGAGAAAGAGCAGCGTGTGGGCCAGGTATTTCGTTCGGTAGCGAAACAGTACGACATAATGAACGATGTCATGTCGCTAGGCTCCCACCGGCTCATCAAACGATTCACGATCGAGCTAAGCGCTCTGCGCAAGGGGCATAAGGTTTTGGACCTCGCTGGAGGAACCGGCGATTTCAGCATTCGTTTCTCGAGCATTGTCGGCGAGACCGGCCAAGTAGTCCTCGCCGATATCAATGAGGCGATGCTACAGGTTGCCCGAGACAGAATCATAGACAAGGGGCTCGCCTCGAATGTCGACATCGCGCAAGCTAACGCCGAACATCTACCCTTCGCTGATAATACATTCGACTGCATCTGTATCGCTTATGGCCTTCGCAATGTCACGAACAAGGAAGCCGCTCTAGCATCAATGGAGCGAGTGCTTAAACCAGGTGGGCGCGTGCTAGTCCTCGAGTTTTCCAAACCTACTAATTATCTAGTAGGCAAAGCCTACGATGTCTATTCGAAATTGTGGCCTATCGCTGGCAAGGCTATCACCGGAGATGCCCAGAGCTATCGCTACCTAGTCGAGTCGATTCGCATGCACCCCGATCAAAAGTTGCTCTTACAAATGATGCAAGATGCTGGTCTTACTAACTGTAAATATCATAATGTAATGGGTGGCGTTTGCGCGATCCATATTGGCTTCAAGTCAATCTAGACCTACGCCAGACTTACCTTGATCTAAAAAAACGAAATCACTGGAACACAATTGAATCAGTTTCTTGGAAGCCTAGCCCTACTACCAGTCGAGAAAATATTGAATGCGATTGTCCGGCGCGACCCGCATATTGCAAAGAAGCTCGTTGCATTCGATTCGAAATGTATCGAGGTCGTAAGTCTCAGGCCGGACTTTTCTGTCAGCATCCGCTTCGAAGATGACACAATCAAGCTCAGCGCCATCGACACCCAAACCTTAGGCATACAGGCCGACGCAACAATCACGGGCAATGCAGAAAACCTGCTTGGTCTGCTAACCAAGAAGTCTGACCAAAGAGCACTGGCCGACGCCGCAATAGACATATCCGGCGATGCGACTCTCGTGCAGGATTTACACGTGACAATCGAATCGCTAGATGTAGACTGGCAAGACTATCTAGCCCCGATTCTCGGCGATGTGCTCAGCAATGAGCTCGGCGAGATCCAGAGCAATGCGCGAGACTGGAGCAAGTCCACCGGCACCAGCATGCATCGAGATGTTCGTGACTATCTAAGCGAGGAAGCGCGTCTAGTACCCAGTGAGCTAGAGGTCGATAGCTTCTCAAATCGACTAGATCAACTGCGCTTAAGCATTGACCGAGTTGCCGCTAAAACAGAATTGCTCAAGCGTCGCTATTCCCTACTCGCAGAGCCCAAATAACTTACTAAAAACAATCGCTTAACAACTGTTCCCGCTTGTTAGAGCTGCCCGGCAGTGGTATCTTTGCAAACCCTCAGATCAAGCAGAGCATTGTCCGTAGCCGTGTCATATCTTCCCCGACTTAATTCAGTGCTCAATGTCATCGCGAAATACCGTCTCGATGAGTTCATGCATGGTCAGCCGGGCGCTCGAAGGCTAGGTCTGCTTCTGCTGCCCTATCGACTCGCTTGGATATTTAGCTCGCAAGCCTCGACCCACAAGAACGTACGACTTCGCAAAGCGATGGAAGAACTCGGCCCTATCTACATCAAGTTCGGCCAGCTGCTTTCTACGCGCAGAGATTTCCTCGACATCGAGCTTGCTGACGAACTGCAATCTCTTCAGGACAATGTGCCACCTTTTTCATCACCTTCGATTCATCAGCTTATCGAAGAATCGCTAGGAGTTACGGCAGAGTCAATTTTCAGCAGTCTCGATAGTGAGCCATTCGCCTGTGCATCGATAGCTCAGGTTTACAGGGCGACCCTTCATACTGGCGAAGAGGTTGTAATCAAGGTAGTCCGACCAGGCATCGAGGAGGTCGTAAGCGCCGATATAAAATTGCTGAAATGGATCGCGAGCCTCATCGAGGCGCGAACAGATTTAGGCAAAAAACTGCATCCGGTAGAAATTGTAAATGACTACGAAAAAATCATTCATGATGAGCTCGATCTACTTTCCGAAGCAGCCAATACCTCGCAACTAAAACGCAACTTCGAAAATTCTCCTGCCCTCTATGTACCGAAAGTTTATTGGGACTACTGCAGCAAGCGAATCATGGTAATGGAGCGCATACACGGCATTCCAGTTGCGGACGTCGATGCACTCAATGCACAGAATACCGATCTGAAAAAACTCGCAGAGACAGGCGTCGATATTTTCTTTACGCAAGTGTTTGATCACAACTTCTTCCATGCGGACATGCACCCGGGCAATATTTTCGTTTCTCAAGAAACGCCACAAAACCCTAAATACATAGCAATCGATTGCGCGATAATCGGCAGTCTCACCAAGGACGATCAGGAATACCTAGCGAAGAACTTACTCGCGCTCTTCAGGCGCGAATACAGAAAAGTTGCCGAACTTCATGTTTCCTGCGGGTGGGTGCCAAGGGACACCAAGATACATGAATTCGAATCGGCAATACGCAGTGTCTGCGAACCGATCTTTGAAAAACCCTTGAAAGAAATTTCCTTCGCAAATCTATTGATACAGCTTTTCAGGACCGCAAGTCGTTTCGATATGGAAGTGCAGCCTTCGCTTGTTCTGCTGCAAAAAACCTTATTGAATGTTGAAGGCCTCGGCCGACAACTCTATCCCGATCTCGACCTTTGGACGACCGCCCTTCCCTATCTAGAAAACTGGAACAAGAGACGGCTGAATCCATTCACGCTGCTAGGCAGAATTCAGGAAAACATTCCGAATTGGATTGACCAGCTACCACAGCTTCCGCAGCTCTTTATCGACGCAGCTACCGAAAGCAAGCAGCTTGGTGAGATCAATGCGTCCCTAAAGTCGCAGCAGAAGCAAATCATGCAGAACACTCAGCGCCAGAATCGCAAATTCCGCTTCCTTGGCACAGCCCTAGTCGCTGCCGCTGCTTTTAGCCTCATTCCAGGCCTCCATGAGGCCATGATAAACCTCCCTCTAGCCACGGTATCCCTAGCCTTGGCGGGTGTTTACCTTTTGTGTTTTAGACGGTGAGGCTGCATAATCAGCCGATGACTTCCTATCTTGATCAAATTCAATGGAATGAACAGGGCTTAGCACCCGTAATCACTCAGGATGCGGGCTCTGGGCGAGTTCTCACGCAGGCTTGGGTCAATCGAGAGGCACTGAAAACAACGGTTACTGAGGGGCGCGCTGTATACTGGTCGCGCTCCCGCTCAAAGCTCTGGAGAAAGGGTGAAGAATCCGGAATGGTGCAGAAGCTTGTAGAAGTTCTGCTCGATTGCGACAATGACTCACTCTGCTACCGAGTTGAGCAAGTAGGTGGAATCGCCTGTCATACTGGACGGGAGAGCTGCTTTTATAAAAAGCTGACCAATGATACCTGGGAATCGGTTGATCCAGTATTGGTTGATCCTGACCAACTGTACAAGAATCGATAGCCATGAGTGACGTACTAACAGAATTAGCTGCAATTTTGGAACAACGTAAAAAGTCTTCCGGTAATGATTCCTATGTTGCCAGCTTGCACGAAAAGGGTCTTAATAAGATCTTAGAAAAGATTGGCGAAGAAGCAACTGAAACAATCTTGGCCGCTAAGGACTTCGGCGAAAAAAGAGAGAACGATTCGAAGGCAGTTATTAATGAAACTGCAGATTTGTGGTTTCATACGATGGTTATGTTGAGCCATCTTGATTTGACACCGCAGCAGGTGTTGGATGAATTGAAAGAGCGCTTTAATATATCCGGCCTTGCAGAAAAGGCATCTCGACAAAACTAGTTACCGCTACGCACAACACTGCGTAGCAGATTTGGAGGTTTATCATGGGTGGAATAGGAATTTGGCAGCTGTTGATTATTTTGTTGATCGTAGTTATGCTTTTTGGGACGAAGAGACTAAAGAATTTAGGAACAGACCTCGGCGGCGCCTTGAAGGGTTTTAAGACAGCCATCAAGGAAGACGAAGAAGAGCAGACTACTGAGGTCGATGACGGCGTCATTGGCGAAACCATAGACGCCACTGCCGAGAAAGTTGAAACCAAGTAAGTAGTCTCCGCACTGTTTCCCGATGCTGCGCGCATCGCATCTCTACTCACAGGCTTGACCTGTGATTCCGGTTACGCATTATGTTTAACATCGGCTCATTCGAAGTACTGCTGATATTTATCATCGCACTGCTAGTGCTTGGTCCAGAGCGACTGCCTGGCGCCGTGCGCACAACCGGATTATGGATCGGTAGGTTTCGTCGCAGCTTTTATAAAGTGAAAAACGAAATCGAAAGAGAATTGAACGCAGATGAGATTCGACGCCAGCTCCATAATGAAACCGTTATGGCTGAGATCGAAGACGCCAAGTCGAACATCGAAGGCGTAGCAAAAGATACCGAGAAGTCAGTTAATAACATCGTGAATTCAGCTAATTTCGACCCGGGCGCCTCTCAAGCGTCGCTAGATACCGCCAAAAAAAATAGCATCGCGGAGAGCGCCGCCGTAGAGTCTCTAGCTAAGAATGACAAGTCGCTTACTGGCGAATTGAAGGACATGAGCAATCAGGTAGAAGAAGTAACCAAGCAAATTTATAGCGGCGGTAAGAACCCCAAGCTAGCCGATTCTGACAATCCCGCTGACTCCCTTGATACTAAGAAAGAAAATGGCAACAGCTGAAGAACAGAAAGAGTTAACACTCATCGATCACCTGGTTGAGCTGAGAGATCGAATTCTTAAAAGTGTTATAGCGATAATACTATTCTTCCTGTGCTTGTTTTACTTCTCCAATGACATCTACACCTACGTTGTCGATCCCTTGATCCGCGCTTTGCCAGAAGGATCTACGATGATAGCAATCGACCCCACGTCTCCATTTTTCGCGCCTTTCAAGCTCACGTTCTACGTTTCATTTCTTCTTGCGGCACCCTATGTGCTCTATCAGCTGTGGTCGTTTATAGCTCCAGGTCTTTATAAGAATGAGAAAAGTGTCGCGATACCACTTTTCATATCTAGCGTTCTGCTCTTTTATGGTGGCATTGCGTTCGCTCGTTACGTCCTATTTCCCTTCGCCTTCGCCTTTTTTATATCGGTAGCACCTGAGGGCATCTCGGTAATGCCTGACATCAATAGCGTCCTCAGTTTCGCTCTTACCATATTCCTAGCGTTCGGCATCGCCTTCGAGGTTCCTATAGCGGTGTTCATACTGATCTGGACAGGCATCGCAGAGCCAGATTCTTTAGCCCAGAAGCGTCCTTATGTAATCGTTGGCTGCTTTGTCGTAGGCATGCTTTTAACACCGTCCGACCCATTCACACAGTCGATGCTGGCAATACCGATGTGGCTGTTGTTTGAGGTAGGAATAATTGCAGGGCGCATGGTGAAGAAACGCGAACCTAGAGATGAAGCAGACGCCTGAGATTAGGGCTGAACCATCCGATAGCACCTCTGGCCTTTGGGCCGTTCCGAGATCAAGACATTTTTCCGGATTAATTGAATTTTAATTCAGCTCGAATTTCATAATTAAAGTGAATATTTTAGCCTGCTATTTTCCCAAAACTCATATTTAAAGATTTATAAAAAATTAATAGCATGTAGGATGACCGGCTACTATACACATGGGATTTATTATGGATTTTTTTCATAGCATACCTAATGCAATTAAATACCTAATTTGCATTTTGTTTATTCTTGCTTTTTTAATATTTATTTTTCTCAATTTCTCACCTGTTTTTGGCGCGTCTCCAGATAAAGATAGTAAAGAAATTATTGAAAATTCAAAAAACTTTGTTACTGGCAAGTTTCTCAATTTAAAATCAGATTATAAAAACATATCATCTCTTTCAGAATCTTCCGATAAGAACTCAACATTAATGAGCTGGATAGCTCCACCTAAAGATAAAAACCCTACGGCCCCTCTTCCAACGATTCAATTTCATGGAAACACTTTAACCGAAGGCAAGTTTGTTTGGCTAGGACACTCCACACTACTAATGAATACGGCGGGTCTAATTGTAATGACAGATCCCGTCTTCAATAGAGCTTCTCCGGCGCCCATTTTTGGGAAGCCTTTTGACTATGACAACCCAATAAATATCGATAACTTACCAAAAGTTAATGCTGTCGTAATTTCTCATGATCACTATGACCATCTTGATTCCAAGGCAATCAAAGTTCTTTCAGAAATTGTTGATCGGTTTTTTGTACCGTTGGGCGTTAAAGCTCATCTAGAAAGATGGGGGGTTGATGCAGATAAAATCAGCGAACTTGATTGGCATGACAGTGAGGACTATAAAAATGTTGAATTTACCTTAACACCTGCCCAACATTTTAGTGGTCGAGCGCCGGGAAAATTAAACTCAACTTTGTGGGGATCATGGATAGTTTCTTCAGAAAAAGTAAAGGTCTACTTTAGTGGAGATGGCGGCTATTCAGAAACATTTAGAGAGCTAGGTGAACGATATGGCCCTTTCGATATAGCCTTTGTTGAAGGCGGCGCTTATAACGCAGACTGGTCAGAAATTCATATGTTTCCCAATGAAACCGTTCAGGCCAGTATTGACTTAAAAGCCAAAGTACTTTTCCCAATTCATTGGTCCAAATTTGACCTATCTATTCATCCTTGGGATGAACCAATAATCCACATCACTAAAGAGGCCCGTAAAAGAAATGTCAATATTACAACTCCAATGATTGGTGAAGTATTTGACTTAACCAACTTACCAAAAAATCCCTGGTGGGAGGCGCTTAGAAACTAAGGCGAAATCGAGTTCGATATTATTTTGAATCCTCTGATAAAGAGGTGCTATAGAATTACTCAGAGATGCCCAAGTCAGACTTTGAGAATAAACGTGACTGGCCCATCGTTTTCCAGACTAACTTGCATGTCTGCGCCGAACTTCCCCGACCGTACAAATTCATGCTGCTCGCGCGCGGCTTGTTCTAGCTTGTCGTAGATTGCTTCAGCCTCCACTGGAGGTTTTGCAGTAGAGAACCCAGGGCGAAGCCCTTTCTCTGTCTCGGCAGCGAGAGTAAATTGCGATACAAGCATTAGGTCACCGCCGATGTCCTTTAGATCGAGATTCATCTTCCCGTCTGAGTCCGCGAAAATTCTGTAAGCGAGAATCTTGTCGAGCAATTTCTGCGCTAGCTTATCGTCGTCTTCTTTCTCAATACCAATCAACGCGAGTATGCCCTGACCAATATCGGCATGCAGCGTGCTATCGATATAAATTTGCGCCCAATTGACGCGCTGAATAAGTGCAATCACATGATCCCCTAGGTCGTTATCTTGAAGCTAGCATTAGCGCATCTCAATCAAAATTTTCGAGCTGCTTCGCGATGTCTGCAGTGGCACGTATCAGAGCATCCACAGTTCCAGGTTCGGACCCGGAGTGACCTGATTCACGAACTATGTGAAGCTCCGCCGTAGGCCACAATTTATGCAATGCTAGTGCGTTTTCGAGAGGGCAAACCATATCGTAGCGGCCGTGAACAATTCGACTGGGGATGTCACGAATAAGATGCATATTTTCTAAAATTTGATTCTCGTCAATAAAGCCCTTGTTCATGAAATAGTGACTTTCTAAACGAGCGAGCGCGAGTGCTTTGTGCGGTTTGGTAAACCTTGCCAGTGCTTCTGGGCTTGGTCGCAGCTTAGAGCAGTTCCCTTCCCATACCGACCAGTGCTTTGCTGCTGCCATCCGTGCAAGCTCATCATCGCCAGTTAGCCTTGCATAATAGGCCTTCATTAAATCGCCGCGTTCATCAATAGGGATATGGTTAACAAACTCTTCCCAACAATCTGGGAAAACTCGCCTTGCACCATCCTTATACAGCCAATCGAAATCACACTGCCTGCAAAGAAAAATACCGCGCAGAATAAGCCCGAGCACCCTAGCCGGGAATGCCTGTGCATACAGCAGGCTCAGAGTAGAACCCCATGAGCCACCGAATAACACCCATCTATCTACGTCGAGTAACTCGCGCATGACTTCGATGTCACAGATTAGGTCTTGGGTCGTATTGTTTTCAAGCTCGCCGTGGGGGGTCGAACGACCGCAGCCGCGCTGATCGAAGGTAATAATGCGATAGACACTAGGATCGTAGAAACGGCGGGAACTCGCATCACAAGCTCCACCGGGGCCGCCATGTACGAACAGGATAGGTATGCCGTGGACATTACCTGACTCGTCGACATACAGCTCATGCTTGTCTGAGACTTTTAACTGGTGGCGTTTATAGGGTTTGAGTTCGGGGAAGAGAATCTGCATAGGACAGGCCTAATTCTAGCTAAAGTGGCATGCACGCTCTTCTACAAGAGCGCATTTAGCTATGTTAGGCCAGTAAGCTGCGAGACGCTAGCGCGCTGCAGCTCCACGGCCATGCCGCTTACGCTCATTCTCAGTAAGCAATTTCTTGCGCAGACGAATATTCTCAGGAGTCACCTCAACCAATTCGTCGTCGGCAATGAATTCCATCGCCTGCTCGAGCGTATGTGTAGTTGGAGGCGTTAGGACGATATTTTCATCGGTTCCTGAGGCGCGCACATTGGTCAGCTGTTTACCCTTGATAGGGTTAACAGCCAGGTCGTTTTCGCGACTGTGTAAGCCGATGATCATGCCTTCGTAAGTCTCTACGTTAGGCCCTACGAATAACTTGCCACGGTCCTGCAGGTTAAATAGCGAGAAACCAAGCACCTTACCCTTCACCATGGAGACTAATACGCCTCTGGTGCGCACAGCCAGATCCATATCTTTGTAGTCGCCGTAATGATCGAATACGTGAGTCATCAAGCCCGAGCCCGATGTCATGCTTAAGAACATAGAGCGAAAGCCAATCAATCCACGAGTAGGAATCAAGAACTGCAGGCGTACTCGACCCTTGCCGTCTGGCAGCATGTCCTGCAAGTCTGCGCGGCGCTGACCCAACTCTTCCATAACCGAGCCCTGATGTTGATCATCGCAATCCACGACTAATGATTCGACAGGCTCTTTCAATACTCCACCTTCTTCATGAAGAATAACTTCTGGCCTAGACACCGCGAGCTCAAACCCTTCTCGACGCATGCTCTCGATCAACACCGAAAGATGCAATTCTCCGCGACCTGAGACTTTGTATTTGTCCGGTGTCTCGCCCTGTTCAACGCGCAACGCAACGTTGTAGAGCAACTCTCTCTCGAGTCGATCCCTGATTTGCCGAGTAGTAATGTACTTGCCTTCGCGTCCTGCAAACGGCGAATCATTTACCTGAAACGTCATGCTGATCGTCGGCTCATCTACAGACAGAGGCTTCATCGCTTCTGGATGATCCGGGTCGCAAAGTGTGTCAGAAATATTTAGCTTATCGACACCGGAGATACAAACGATCTCTCCTGCCTGAGCCTCGTCTACATCGATTCGTTCCAAGCCTAGATGACTTTTAACCTGCAGTATCTTTCCTTTGCGGGACTTTCCTTCGTGGTCGATAATGACAACTTGCTGATTACGAAACACCTTGCCGCGTGTAACACGGCCTACACCGATAACGCCGACGTAGCTGTTGTAGTCCAATGCACTAATCTGCATCTGAAATGGTCCATCGATAACAACATCCGGCGGCGGAACTTTATCAACCACTGTTTCAAAAAGCGGCTCCATGTTGTCCGTCATCTGATCCATCTCATGGCCAGCGAAGCCCTCTAGCGCTGAGGCGTAGATTATTGGAAAGTCTAACTGCTCGTCTGTCGCGCCCAGCTTATCGAATAGGTCGAAGACTTCGTTGACCACCCAATCAGGTCGTGCGCCATGGCGGTCGATCTTGTTTATCACTACGATAGGATTCAGGCCTTGTGCAAATGCCTTCTGTGTAACGAAACGAGTCTGCGGCATTGGCCCGTCGACGGCGTCCACGAGCAGCAGCACACTATCGACCATCGATAGCACGCGCTCAACCTCACCACCAAAATCGGCGTGGCCCGGCGTATCCACAATATTGATGTGATAACCATTCCAGTTGATAGCCGTGTTCTTCGCTAGAATCGTGATACCACGCTCGCGTTCCTGATCGTTCGAATCCATCATTCGCTCGACATTCTCGCCGCGTGACTCGATAGTTCCCGATTGATGAAGCAGCTTATCAACCAATGTAGTCTTACCATGGTCAACGTGCGCGATGATCGCAATATTTCGAATCTTCTCAATCACTGTAGTTCCACCTAAATATTTAGCCTACAGCCCCCAGTGGAGAAGTAGGGTGCAGCTCTGATCTCGTCATAGTTCGCCTCTACAAATAGATAGATAGGCAATAAAATAGACGTAGAGCGGCTGCACAAAAGGCGGCGAGTATACACGAGAAGGGGCCGAATGATTAGTAATCTAGGGGATTTATTTGGCTTTTAGGCCGGTGATTCTAGTGCTTTTTCGACTTGGCTAGCTCCAAAACGGCGACATTGGCAAAGCCCTCGTCCATTAAGTTGGCGGCATGGAGGCGACTCATCATGCCCTTCCCGCAATACAGGAGATAATTCTTGTTCTTGTCTAGGTCTGCGAAGCCGCTGCGTAACTTATAGAACGGGATATTTAACCTCTCGCCTGGCTGGTTTTCCCCTTCTAATATCAGGTCCTTAATCTCGGCTTCATCTGGATGGCGAATATCGATAACCGTGCTGTCACTATCAAGCGTCTCCACGATTTTGACCTCTGCGGATTCGCCATCTAGATCAGCCACTAGGTCAGTGATGAGCTGATGCTTGGCGCTGCCTATTGCGGCATCCAAAACAGCGAAGTCGAATCGAGTCTCTTCGCGTTCTATCCGATGCAGTTTCGCGCGCGTGGTTGGTTTGTTCGAGATGACGGCGCAGTACTCCGGTATGCCTTTGGAGAATTCTTCGGTGCCAATCACTCTGGCTGTATCGATAATTTTCTGTTTGTCGGTTGTCGCCAGCGGCCGTAAGACCAAGCAATCAGTTACCGAATCGATAACTGCCAGATTGGCCAGGGTCTGGCTAGCTACCTGCGCAACGCTCTCCCCCGTCACAAGTGCCTCTATGTCCAGCCCCGCTGCAATCTGCTCGGCAGCTCGCAGCATCATGCGCTTTAGGATGACCCCCATCTGCGAGTTATCCACCTTGCACAGTATTTCCTCCACCACACCCTCAAAGGGAATAGAGATAAACTTCACTCGATGTGAGGAGTGATACTTCATCCACAAGAACAGGGCCACCTCTTTCACAGCAAGTTCATGCGCCCTGCCACCAAGATTGAAAAAGCAGTAGTGGGTTTGCAGCCCACGTTTAATACACAGATAGCTCGACACAGAAGAATCAAAGCCACCCGAGATAAGAGACAGTACCGAATCCTGGCAGCCAAGGGGAAATCCACCTAGACCGACTCTGGAATCGCGAACCATGAAAACTGAGTCATCGCGTACTTCTATCAAGACGGTGACATCTGGATCCTTTAGCCGCACTCCCGCCGCCTCAGTCCGAGTGTTAAGCCCAGCGCCGACATGGCGCTCAACATCGGTAGATTTAAAGGAATGCTTGCCATTGCGTTTGCAGCGAACCGCGAAGGTCTTACCCACTAATTTTTCACGGTAGTACTCCAGCGCCAGATCTAACATGGCATCTAAGTCCGTGCGGGGATACTTGTCCACGTGGAGAAACTTCGCGATACCAGGCGTACAAGCCAACCTTTCACTTATCTGGGCTATGACCTGAGGGTTATCCGTCGAGGTTGTGACTTGTAGATTGTCCCACTCCCCTGCAACAGAGACAGCAGGATCATATTCGGATAGAACCGATCGGATGTTCTTACGTAGCTGACGAATAAAGCGCCTACGTACTGGGCGGGTCTTGATGGTGATTTCGGGGAAAAGCTTAACGAGGAATAACATCTTATCTCTATCTACTCAGTGGTCGACCCGATTCGAGACGACGTTTTATAGGTATGCAGGACAATTTGTCAGGTATCAGCAGGAGCACACCGTTGTCCCTGTTGAGAAACACTCTAATTTCGCACCATTATTGTGCAGATATTTTTGTTTTGCTTCATATTGGTGCGGTAGCATTTTTATTTAACCTGGCTGCCCAGTAAAAATAGGCCTTTGCAGCGATACCAGTAATGGCATATATTTTGCTTTTCCCCCTAGCACACAAGACAAGTCGCGGAAGTATAGTCGATTATGCATCGGATAACTTAAACACGCAGCGCCTTGCCAAAGTGATAGCAAAAGCTGGTAGGCTCTCTCAGCTTCGCCATGTCGGTATAAGGTAATAGTGCTATACCGCGCGGCACGGAAAAATGAGCACAGGTCATACATTATTATGTAGTCGATATCGATTAGGAGAAAAGGATAGAAAATGAAATCAAAATTAGAATACATCTGGCTTGATGGCTATAAGCCAACTCAAACCCTACGCAGCAAGACCCAAGTACGTGACAATTTTGACGGCACTCTTGAAGCATGCCCCGTGTGGTCATTCGATGGCAGCTCTACGCAGCAAGCCGAAGGCAATGATTCCGACTGCCTACTTAAGCCAGTAGCGGTCTATCCCGATCCCGACCGTGCTAACGCCTACCTAGTAATGACTGAAGTGATGAATGCCGACGGCACGCCACATTCATCAAATGGGCGCGCCACTATCGATGATGATGATTCTGACTTCTGGTTCGGTTTCGAACAAGAGTATTTCCTGTGGGATATAAAGACTAATCTTCCTCCGGGCTTTCCTTCAGGCGGCTATCCTGGCCCTCAAGGCCCCTATTACTGCTCTGTTGGTGCCCAGAATGCCTTCGGCCGCGACGTAATCGAAGACCACATGGACCTGTGTCTTGAAGCTGGGCTCAACTTTGAAGGCATCAACGCTGAAGTTGCTGCTGGTCAGTGGGAATTTCAAATTTTTGCAAAGGGCGCGAAAAAAGCTGGCGATCAAACTTGGATCGCAAGATATCTGCTAGAGCGCACAGCTGAGCGCTACGGCCTGGCTATCAACTACGAGCCCAAGCCACTAGGTAAAGATCTAGACTGGAATGGCTCCGGCATGCACGCTAACTTTTCTAACGGCCCTATGCGTGATGACGGTGATGAATCTATTTTCACCAAGATATGTGAAGCCTTCAGTAAGAATATCGATAGGCATATCAGCGTATATGGCGCAGACAACGACCAGCGATTGACAGGTCTGCACGAGACCCAAGCGATCGATGAGTTCAGCTACGGTGTTTCTGACCGCGGCGCCTCAATTCGCATTCCAATTGGCACAGTTGAAGATGGATGGAAGGGACGTCTAGAAGACAGACGTACTGCATCGAATGCTGACCCGTATAAGGTCGCAGCAGCTATCATCAAGACTACGAAGGAAGGCTTGGCTTAAGCTAAGAACCAGCGTTACCAAGAAGCCTGGTCTTTTGACCGGGCTTTTTTGTGTCTCTAACACTTGCAGCTCATCAATGTGCGCACTATTATGGTGCATGATTTATGCCTATCTTGCCTCATTTTGCACCCCAGCTCCTATGCAGACCTCATAAACAGCACTATTTCCGCTATGCATCTCTTGGTTTGGATATTGCATGGCTGGATAGGAGAAGCGATTCGAAGAGCAAAAGTCTGTCCCCGGCTAAAGGAGTGGCTGAGTGCCTCCAACGCCAAACCATCTAGTGAGAAGTAGTAATCGTGACTCTGGACAACGTACATAAGCGACTGTTAGACAACCAGAAGACTGGGGTTGTGGTGATGGATAAAGACCTGCGCCTACTCTATCTGAATGTCGCTGCTGAGAACTTGCTGGAAATTAGCGTCCGCAAGGCCAACAGGCTATTTATTGGCGACGTGCTAATCAAGGCAGCAGAAGACATAGGCGAGATGCAAACAGCCCTAACCAACAGCCATAGCTTTACCAAGCGCCAGGCGCAACTGCAGCTGATGCATGGAAAGACTGTGGACGTAGACTATACGATTACGCCATTCACCGAAGACGGCGAGCAGCGCGCGCTGCTGGAGATCACCTCTCTAGAACACTCCTACAGAATCAGTCGTGAGGAGTCCCTCAATAGCACACACGCAACGACGAGAGAATTAGTAAGAGGCCTCGCGCATGAGATTAAGAATCCGCTAGGCGGCATCCGCGGCGCGGCCCAGCTTCTAGCGGCGGAACTGGATAACGAAGATCTTGCAGATTACACCAATGTGATCATCAACGAAGCTGATCGCCTGCACAAATTAGTAGACCGGCTGGTTGACTCTAGGCAGCCACTCAAGATGCAGCCGATCAATATCCACGAAGTTTTAGAGAGAGTTAGATCTCTGGTACAGGCCGAGATAAGCGGAAACAGCATCGACCTTATTAGAGACTATGACCCTAGCATCCCCGCCGTTTTTGCCGACTCTTCGCAACTCATTCAAGCAATGCTAAACATCGTACGCAACGCAATGCAGGCTCTGTTTAGTCCGAAGGTGGAGCACAATCTCGGACGCATCCATCTACGCACCCGAATCATTCGCAACGCGACAATAGGTACCAAGTTTCACAGATTGGTTGCTAGCATAGAAATTATCGACAACGGACCAGGAATCAACCCAGACATGATCGGTTCCATTTTCTATCCGATGATTAGTGGACGCGCCGAGGGCACCGGACTCGGCCTTTCGATAACACGCTCTATTATCAACCAACATAAAGGGCTCATAGAGTGCGAGAGCAGACCTGGCGCAACCTGCTTTACAGTGCTGTTGCCACTCGCACCTGCAGGGTGTTAATAAAATTTTGAAAGCACACGTTTCATAATTAGTCTAATTCAGGCCGCAAGCCTAACGTTTCAGAAGGTAGTGTGATTTATGAACTCAAGTAATTCTGTCTGGATACTGGATGATGATCGGTCCATTCGCTGGGTGCTAGAAAAGTCGCTAGGCAAGACTGGCCTCAATACCGAATCTTTCGAGAACGGTAACGACCTACTGCATCGTCTCGAGCAAGAATTGCCAGACGCAATTATTAGCGACATTCGCATGCCAGGAATTAGCGGGCTAGACTTGCTGTCTACTCTCCAGGAACAACATCCACAACTTCCTGTCATCATCATGACGGCACACTCAGATCTCGAGAGCGCTGTTTCATCTTATAGCCGCGGCGCCTTCGAATACTTGCCTAAACCATTCGATATCGAAGATGCTATTGCGATGACGAATCGTGCACTCGAGCACGTGCGTGAACAAAACGAAGAAAGTGGCGTGACTGGCAAGACTGAATTAGTTAAGAGCCAGGAGATAATCGGCGAAGCACCAGCGATGCAGGAGGTATTCAGAGCCATCGGCAGGCTCTCACAGTCGAATATCTCGGTACTCATCAATGGCGAGTCGGGAACCGGTAAAGAATTGGTAGCACGCGCCCTGCATCAACATAGTCCGCGCAGCGGCAAGACTTTCGTACCACTTAACGTCGCCGCAATTCCTAAAGAACTCATCGAGTCGGAGCTCTTTGGGCACGAGAAAGGCGCATTCACCGGCGCTACCTCTCAGCGCACCGGACGTTTCGAACAAGCAGATGGCGGCACTTTATTTTTAGATGAAATCGGCGACATGCCCGCCGAAACACAGACACGATTATTGCGCGTGCTTTCCGACGGCGAGTTCTATCGCGTAGGCGGGCATACTTCGATTAAAGTGGACGTAAGAATCATCGCGGCCACTCATCAAGATTTAGAGAAGCTGGTAGAACTGCATGAGTTTCGCGAGGATCTCTTCCATAGGCTGAATGTTATTCGCATTCACATACCACGCCTAAGCGATCGGCGCGAGGACATACCCAAACTCGCGAGCTTCTTCCTGCATTCTGCCGCGAAGGAACTTGATGTAGAGCCTAAAACACTTAGGCCAGAAACAGAGAAATATCTTACCGGGCTCAACTGGCCAGGCAATGTACGGCAGCTGGAAAACTTCTGCCGCTGGATTACTGTCATGGCATCGAGCCGTGAAGTCTATCTAGCTGATCTACCACCGGAGTTAGCTGCACAGGAAACTGTCATCAGTCAGAGCGGTGACTGGACCGAAGGGTTGCATCAATGGGCGGACCAGCAGCTCAGCCTAGGCAACGTAGGTATTCTCAATCAGGCTACGCCCATGTTCGAGCGCACGATGATCGAGATAGCCCTGAAGCATACGGCCGGTCGCAGAAGAGATGCTGCGAACTTGCTTGGCTGGGGTAGGAATACCTTAACTAGGAAAATTAAAGAGCTAAGCTCCGATGAAGAGAAGCCGGAGATTCCCGCGGATTAAGTGCACCTTTTTAAGAAGATGCACTGCAAAGCAGTGCTGCTTTAGAGCGTAGGCCCTATGTAGATTCCCTGCCAGTTGATCACCCTATCGTGACCTCTATAACTATCAAAGTTAATCTGACCGCAGGGGTTGTTAACATAGTTCCCATCTTCAATCTCGTCTAGGACATCGATCTCAACAGTTGACCGCCAGTCATAGGATAGAAAGTTTAGAGGATACGGTAAATCCGGATCATTCAAGTCAAACTCTACTCAAACACTACCCTCTAAACCTTCGCCTGGGGCGGAAGTAATCAGCGGCCGGTCATCGTCCACATTATCTAAATTCACATCAAAACCGGATGCCTCGCCAGTTAGCCCGCCGCTTATGCTGATAATAATATCGCTGTTGGCAATTACTGAATCATTCTCGATGACAGTCTCGCCGTCATCCTGACCATCTGCGTCGCTGTCCAAAGCATCTTCCCAAGAGTCGTCAACGTAGAAGGTCGAGCGCATTGTCGATCATCAATCTGCCATAACGAAAAGTTTCATTTGCTACAAGCGCCACATCATCCGCGAGAGACCCCATCCCATCTATGTCTAATTCCAAAACAGATCCGTCGCTATCAGATGTAGTCAAGCCAATGCTGAGAGTAGTGTATGGGCCATCCTCTGATCCATCAGCCTGCCTGTTAAAGACTAAATTTCCGCTCAATAATCCAATGCCTCGATTTACATCGGCGGCTCCCACGAACGGTCATGAAGCACCGAGAGCGCTCGCACCAAGGGCCTGACCTGGCTATAGATTTTGCTTGTTTCTTGAAAAACTGCATTATCGTCCTTTCATAATTGCGGCAGGGTTACTGCCATTGCCTACCGCCTGAAGTCCGCAAACCCGAAGGGGCTGCTTTCTTTTCGGAGCTAAAAAATACGGCCTTGCACACAAACACGTCCAAAACTTTAAGGAAGTTATAAAAGAATATCGTTTAAGCCACTAAATTTTAAAACAAAATGCTGCAATCAGTGGGATAAACTAGGGATAATATGAGTAGGCTGGGAAAAAGTGCTTGCTCAGTCACAATTCCTCGGGCAAAGCGGGAAGGTTTCAAATAATCAGGCCCCTAAATAGCCTCGATTGTAATAATCGTCAAGTGAACACTGTCTACTAAACTGGTGAATTTTTGATCAACATCGTGCTTTTTGAGCCTGAAATACCTCCAAACACCGGAAATATTATTCGTTTAGCTGCAAATACAGGTTCACACCTGCACTTAATAAAGCCCTTTGGCTTCGATCTCGATGATAAGAGAATGCGTCGGGCAGGTCTCGATTACCACGAATTTGCTGGTATTTCGCAATATGACCACTGGCAAGATTTCATGCGCCAGCAGGGTGAGAATAGGCTAGTCGGAATTAGCACCAAAGCCACAATGCACTACAGCCAATGCCGCTTTGAAGAGGGAGATTTCCTGATATTTGGGCCGGAGACCCGCGGTTTGCCTGATAAGATCAGAAAACAGCTAGGCCCCGCGAACCTTCTGAGAATACCGATGTTGCCCGACAGTCGTAGCTTGAATCTCTCCAATGCCGCAGCGGTCGTAGTCTACGAAGCCTGGCGTCAACTAGGCTTCGCTACAGGTAACTAAGCTTCTTAGTTTGCCAGTTCGGGTGCAGGAGCTTCGCCGTTAGCGTTGGCCTCTGCAGCCTGTTTTTGCTGCATATACAGCGCGTCAAAATTGATTGGCGCGAGCATGAGCGCAGGAAAACTACCCTTTATCACTAGCGAATCGATAGCCTCTCGAGCATATGGGAAGAGAATATTTGGACAAACGGTGGCCAATAACTGCGCTAATTGGACATCGTCGAAGTCTTTGGCTGTGAATACGCCACCCTGATGCACTTCCACTACGAATCCCGGCTCCTCTTCGATGGTCGCCTCAACTGTAAGCACCAAAACCACTTCGAAAACACCATCCTGAATCTTGGCGTTCTTCGTCTTAATATCGAAGTTGATTTTCGGCTGCCATTGCCCCTGAAATACCTCAGGGCTGCGTGGAGATTCGAATGAGGAATCTTTCAAATAGATGCGCTGCAAGGCGAATTGTGGGCCCTCGGGCTGGTCTGCAGCGGCTGCTGCTGCAGTTTCTGAGTTGTTTCCTTCGTTCTCTGCCATGATTAATCCTATATATTTACAGTCTTATTTACTATCAATTGTAATTGCGCTTATCAAATCTAGACGACCAATGGCATGGACTGAGCCTTCCACTCGGTCACGCCACCGGACAGCTTGTAAACCTGCTCGTGCCCCGCCTCTTGAATCTTCTTCGCCGCCTCACCAGAATGCTGGCCTAACTTGCAGACCACTATTACCGGCTTTTCCTGATGCTTCTTCAACTCTGTTATCCGCTGATCTATTTTCGCGAGAGGAATATTAATAGAGTCTACGATGTGCCCGGCTTCAAATTCCTTCTTGTCACGGACGTCCACAACTATGGCATCGCTACGATTGATTAGCATAACGGCCTGCTGTGGACCTACACCCTTGCTGCCAGTACGCTGATGATAGAAGACGATAGCCGCAAACGAAACCAACCAGAGGCTGGATAGCAGCAGGTGATTGCCAATAAATTCTAAAAATTGCGCCATTATCTTCTCAGTATTTCTAAACTGGCTCGCGCGCCAGGGGCTCTATCTGATTCTATTGCGCACCTACCCAAGCTTGAGCGCCACCGCAAAAAAGGGTGCAAGTATACACGTGTGCTGTGGCTTTAAGAAGGTCTCAGGCAGACAACTCGAGCTTCGAAGTCCTCTTGCCAAATATTGATAAGTAGATTACTCGCATAGCGCAAGCTTCTCGCTATGAATATCGCTTTCAAGGATAATGATGTCTTCAGTTAGCGAGCTAAATACAGGACTTAGAAGCACCACATGAGCGATATCGACAGTAGTAAGAAGAAGACCGCACTGCTTTTAATTTTGGATGGCTGGGGCCATCGCGAAGAAACGAACAGCAACGCTATCCATAGCGCGAAAAGCCCAATGTGGGATTCTCTGTGGGATGGCAAGCCACACACCCTGATCGATACCTCAGGCGAGTCGGTCGGGCTCCCAGCGGAGCAGATGGGTAATTCCGAAGTAGGCCACATGAATCTAGGCGCTGGCCGAGTTGTCTACCAGAGCCTAACTCGAATCGACAAAGACATAGAAGAAGGCACCTTCTTCTCAAATCCTGTTCTGACTGGTGCCGTGCAGAAGACTATCGATGCTGATTCAGCGCTGCACATTTTCGGACTTATGTCCGGCGGCGGAATTCACAGCCACGAAGACCAAATTATAGCCATGATCGAACTCGCAATTCGAAATGGAGCGCCTAAAATATTCCTGCACGCATTCTTGGATGGACGCGATACACCTCCGCGCAGCGCACTTCCCTCTCTGCTTCGAGCGGAAAAAACACTACTAGGCTCTATCAAGGGACGCGTTGCATCAATCTGCGGCCGCTTCTACGCGATGGACAGAGACAACCGCTGGGACCGTGTCCAGCCAGCCTACGACATGCTCACACAGGCTACAGCAGATTTCCGATATGATGATGTTAGCGCTGCGCTTGCAGCGGCCTATCAGCGCGACGAAGACGATGAATTTGTACAGGCAAGTCTGGTAGGTTCTGAATCCGATGCTCTAGCAACAGTCTCCGATGGCGACGTGGTAGTGTTCATGAATTTTCGCGCCGACCGTGCACGAGAAATTACTCGAGCATTTGTTGGTGATGATTTTGATGGATTTCAGCGCAGCGTTAATCCCAAGCTCAGCGAATTCGTAATGCTGACCGAGTACGCGGCAGACATTCCTGCGAGCTGTGCCTACCCGCCAAATAAGCTCGACAACGTGCTTGGACAATATTTAGCCGATCAGGACAAGACTCAATTACGCATCGCGGAAACTGAAAAATACGCACATGTTACCTTCTTTTTTAATGGTGGCCGTGAGGAACCATTCGACAATGAAGATCGCACTTTGATTCCATCGCCCGATGTAAAAACCTATGACCTGCAGCCTGAAATGTCTGCCTTCGAACTCACTGACGCACTAGTAGCCGCGATACGCTCACATAAATATGACGCGATCATCTGCAACTACGCCAATGGCGACATGGTCGGACACACGGGCGATTTCGATGCGGCGGTGAAGGCAGTAGAAGCTGTAGACAAGTGCCTAGAAAAAATCGTAGCTGCGTGCGAAGCAGCAGGTGCCGAACTACTGATCACAGCAGACCACGGCAACGTGGAGCAGATGCTGGATCCGAAAACCAATCAGCCGCTTACCTCTCACACCAGCGGCCCCGTTCCTCTAGTGTATGTGGGCACTAGCGGCCGACAATTCATCAGTGCTGGCAGCCTTTCAGATCTTGCCCCTACGCTTCTCTCCTTATTAGACATGCCAGTACCGATCGAAATGACCGGAAAAATTCTTCTATACTAAGCTAAAATTCCGAGTTAGCGAACTAAGCGATAACATAGCCTTCGATGAAACAGTTACTGCGTAAAACTAATTTGGAATTGAAGTTGGCTCTGGGATTTTCGGCTATCTTTTTTTGTGCCTGGGCATCTCTTCCAATCAATGCCGCGCAGAGCAGCGAAGAAGCGCGACAAGAACTTGCCGCAGTCGGCGACGCGATTGGTGAAATTCAATCCTGGCTCATTGAAGCCAAGTCCACGCAATCAATCGAGATTCGGAACCTGCAACAAGCAGATTTACAGATTTCAACATTCAGCCAATCAATTACAGCAACTCAAGTAGCCTTGACCGAAACCGAATCTGAAATTGCATCCCTCTCACGAGAAGCAGACCAGTTAAGTATAGAAAAATCAACGCAAAGTAAAATTCTCGAACAGGCTATTCGCACCGCTTACATGTCAAGCAATCAAAGCGCCATAGAACTCCTGTTAAACCAAGAAGACATTTCTAAGAGCGCGCGCATGCTCCACTACCATCGACTTTTTACAAAGGCACAGCTGGACAGCATCGCATCATTTCAGGACACCCTGGACGAAGTTCAGACGGTCAATCAACAATTAGAATCCAATGCTGCCGGTCTCGAACAGGAACAACTAACGCTGAGTAATTCGCAGCAAAACCTCAATGACTCGAAAATCGAGCGCGAGCTTGCTCTCAATCAATTGCGCGCCGACATTGCATCACGCAGTTCCCAGCTAGAGCAGCTAGAAATCGATCAGGCGCAATTACAGGCGCTAATTAAGCAAATCAATCGCGCTGTCGCTGACATTCCGGCGGCCATGCAGCGCTCGCCATTCGATTCGCAACTCGGAAAGCTTCCAATGCCCGTTACTGGCCAGATTATTGATCGCTTTGGCACACGCTACGGCGAGGGAGACCTGAGGCGGCAAGGCATCACTATAGCCGTGAGTGAAGGCACTCCCGTTCAGGCGATTCATCCTGGGCGCGTGGTCTTCTCAGATTGGCTAAGGGGTACAGGGTTGCTGGTAATCGTAGACCATGGCCAAGGCTATATGTCTCTGTACGGCGCAAATCAGGCACTGTCGAAGCAGGCTGGCGATTGGGTAGACACCGGAGATATTGTGTCAACTTCGGGCATGGCCAATGAACTGACAGGAAATAGCGGAGACAGCCAGGCCAGCTCAGGTATGTATTTCGAGATACGCCATCATGGCGAGGCTCAAAACCCAGATCAGTGGTTCTCCGATTGAAATATTCTCCCCGATGGGCTGTTCTCGTCCTATGTGAGGACAGTCTCATCGAATTTGCCTATTAAGGAATAAACTGAAACACTAGGATTCATCGTATAAACAGCTACCAAAAACCGAAAGACAGTCATCTCACATCGCCAAATCGGGCTCAACAAGCAAAGAATAATCAGGATTTAGCTATGAATTTTGCCCCATCTGCATTACCACTTTTCTCAGCGAAGAAGCTACTATCTGCATCAGGCGTAGCAAAGCTTTCCCTATCGCTGCTGCTAGGGTTGGTCCTACCAACACAGGCGAGTGCGCAGGACCGACAGGAAACATTGCCGCTTCCCTTGAATGAAGTAAGAATGTTTACCGAAGCCCTCGACCGCATTCGCATGTCCTATGTAGAAGAGGTCGACGATCAGACGCTATTGGAAAACGCAATTCGCGGGATGCTCGCAGGACTCGACCCGCACTCCTCCTATATGGCAGGCGAAGATTTCGACCTACTAGAAGAATCAACCACTGGCGAGTTCGGCGGGCTAGGCGTGGAGGTTGGACGCGAGAATGGTTACATTCGAGTTATCAGCCCTATCGACGACTCTCCAGCTGATCGCGCAGGCATCAAGGCTGGCGATCTCATAATTCAAATAGACAGCAAACCCCTTCGAGAAATGTTGCCCGAGGAAGCGGCGCAGATGATGCGTGGCGCACCAGGTACCGATGTCACCGTTACTGTTGCCAGAGAAGGGCAAGAGCCTTTCGACGTTACTATAACGCGCGAAATCATCGCCATCGCTAGTGTGCGCAGCCGAATGATAGCTCCGGGCTATGCTTACTTACGCATCTCGCAGTTTCGCGTCAACACCGGCAACGAACTCGAAGAAGAAATCAAAGAATTGACTGCAGAAAACGAAGCCATCGATCAACCCATCAAGGGCATGGTATTAGACCTACGCAACAACCCCGGCGGAATACTGCAGGCTTCTGTGGGTGTGGCTGATGCATTCATCAATGAAGGGCGAATCGTGTACACCGAGGGTCGGCTAGAACAGACCGGTCTAGATTTTTCTGCAACGCGTAAAACAGTGGCCGGCGACGTGCCATTAGTCGTTCTAATCAACAACGGCTCCGCATCCGCTTCAGAGATTGTAGCCGGTGCTCTACAGGATCATGGCCGCGCGATAATCATGGGCACACGGAGCTTCGGCAAAGGGTCCGTCCAGACCGTATTGCCATTGGACGATAGGCGCGCGATAAAACTAACAACTTCTTTGTACTTCACGCCAAGCGGTCGATCGATTCAGGCACAGGGCATCGAGCCGGACATCCTCGTTGAGGAAGCATTCGTTACGCGGCGCTCACGCAGCGTAATGCAGTACAACGAATCGGATTTAGATGGTCACTTGGAAAATGGTAACGGGCCAAGCACAGAGAACGAGAGACTTGCCCAGGCGCTGGTTTCAGCAGAGGAAGTGTTAGTAAATGACTACCCATTGAACGAGGCACTAAATGTACTTAAGGGCATCAATGCGTTCAAGCCAGCTCGGGCAATCAACACAACGGGCTCTTTCGCACAGAGCGATATAAACTAAATTAGTTTGGGAAGAGCTAGAAGTTTAGTGCAGGGAATTGAGGCCTAAAGTCGAACTTCGATTCCCTTGTCCGCCATGTACTGCTTCGCTTCCTGGATGGAATATTCCTGGAAGTGAAAGATGCTAGCAGCCAGCACCGCATCGGCCTCACCCTCCAACACACCATCTACCAAATGCTGAAGATTTCCCACACCACCTGACGCAATTAGCGGCACCTGCACCGCACGACTTATTTCACGGTTGAGTTCAAGATCGAATCCAATCTTAGTACCATCTCTATCCATGCTAGTTAGCAATATCTCACCTGCGCCAAAACTCACCATGCGCTTAACCCACTCAATGGCGTCAATGCCCGTTGGCTTGCGGCCACCGTGAGTGAATATCTCCCATTTTAGCTGCTCGTCATCGATAGATACCCGTTTGGCATCGACCGCGACCACTATACATTGTGAGCCGAAGCGTTGTGCTGCTTCACGAACGAATTCGGGGTTGTCGACCGCTGCGGTATTAATGCCAACCTTATCCGCGCCAGCATTTAACATGGTACGAATATCTTCCAGCGTGCGTATGCCGCCGCCAACAGTTAAGGGAATAAATACCTGGCTGGCAATCGCTTCAACTGTGTGCGCAGTCGTCTCTCTTCCCTCGTGGCTGGCAGTGATATCGAGAAAGATAATCTCATCCGCACCAGCATCGCAGTAGCGCTTGGCCACTTCAACAGGATCGCCCGCGTCGCGGATATCGAGAAACTTGACGCCTTTTACGACGCGTCCATTCTCGCAATCGAGACAGGGAATTATTCGTTTTGCTAGAGCCATTGCAAATTAGTCCGGCTGGTTAATTTCTTCGTCACAGAGTTGCTGTGCGAGCGCTAGGTCAAGGCTACCTTCATAGATTGCCCGTCCAGTAATCACTCCTACAATCCCTCCGCCTGCTGAAGCCTCGGCGGCCTCACGAATCGCGGCAACATCGGCCAATTTACTAACCCCACCGGAGGCGATAATCGGAATAGGCGAATGGTCAGCTAACTCCTTCGTCGCCTCGAGGTTCACACCGTTCATCATTCCATCACAGTTGATATCTGTATAGACAATTGCCTCGACACCAAAGCCTGCAAATTTTTCCACAAGAGTTACAGCGGAAACATTAGATACATCTGCCCACCCTTCTGTGGCCACCATGCCCTCAACAGCATCGATACCAACAATGATTTTCCCTGGATAGGCTGCACATGCCTCTTGCACGAACTCGGGCTTCTTCACCGCTTGCGTGCCAATAATTACATAACTAACACCAGCGTCTAAGTAGAACTCGACGTTTTCCATACTGCGAATGCCGCCACCAATCTGGATCGGCAAATCTGGATAGGTTGCCGCAATCTTGGTAATAATCTCAGCGTTGACTGGCGTGCCTGCAAAAGCACCATTCAAGTCGACGATATGCAGGCGTCGCGCACCTTTAGCCTGCCAAATGCCGGCCATGCTCACAGGGTCATCAGAAAAAACGGTAGAGTCTTCCATGCGCCCCTGCTTAAGGCGGACACACTGGCCATCTTTCAAATCTATTGCTGGTATGACTAACATGTCATTGCTCTTAACTCGTCAGTTAGATTATATCTAAGGGACTAAACCGTCCCATCCCACAACAGAAAATTGCGCAGTAAGGTTAGGCCTACTGTTTGACTCTTCTCGGGGTGAAACTGGACTGCAAAAATATTATTATCAGCGAGTGTGGCGACGAAGTCATTTGAGTAGCTCGCCGTTCCTGTGACCATACCCCGCTGCTGCGTCTGCACATAGTAGCTATGGACAAAATAGAAACGGCTATTGTCTGGCACGTCTTTCCACAAAGGGTGGTCGACGGTCTGACTTACTTGGTTCCACCCCATGTGCGGCACTTTTAAACGCAGCCCATCCGCATCACGAAGATCGTCACCAAAATATCGAACCTCGCCATCAAGGAACCCCAGACATTCGACGCCGCCATTCTCTTCACTCGTATTCATTAATGCCTGCATGCCGACACAGATGGCAAGTACAGGTTTCGATTGAATGGCGTCTTTAACAATCTGATCAACATCCAAGCGCAGGATTTCTGCCATGCAATCACGAATCGCGCCAACCCCTGGAAAGATAACGCGATCAGCGCCGGCTATCACATTCGCCTCCGCGGTCACGACAACTTCAACCTGTTCATCTAATTCGCGGCCGACATGTTCCAATGCCTTCGCAACCGAATGCAGATTACCCATGCCGTAATCAATTACTGCGATCTTATTCATCTTAAGACTAGTCAAGGTTAATTCGATTAGCGTGCTTTAAAAAAGGAGTTGCCGGCAAGACCAAGCAGTCTTATAGCGACCCTTTAGTAGATGGAACAACACCTTCTTGTCGAGGATCGGCTTCGACTGCCATACGCACAGCACGACCGAAAGCCTTAAATATAGTCTCGATCTGGTGATGTGCATTCTTACCACGGAGATTGTCGATGTGCAGCGTCACTAGAGAGTGATTCACAAAACCCTGAAAGAATTCGTGAAACAGATCAACATCGAATGCGCCTACGGTGCCTTTGACGAATTGAACATGGTAGTCCAATCCCGGTCGGCCGGAAAAATCGATTACTACACGAGAGAGCGCTTCATCGAGTGGCACATAGGCGTGTCCATACCGGCGAATCCCAGTCCTATCTAGAGCCTTATCGAAAGCCTGGCCCAGCGTGATACCGATGTCTTCAACCGTATGATGCGCGTCGATCTCGAGATCGCCCACCGCCTTTACCGCAATATCTATTAGCCCGTGCCGCGCTATCTGGTCCAGCATATGGTCTAGAAACGGTAGCCCAGTATCGGCTTCAAGCTTGCCTGTGCCATCGAGGTTCACAGTTACCGAAATCTGTGTTTCCTTGGTATTGCGTTCTACTGATGCTGTTCTCATTAGTTCGGTCACTATAGTTGAGATTGCCAACATGCGGGCCTGTATAATCAAAGCCGCTGCTTGCTAGTTAAGGGGGTTTTACGTCCCGCTGGAAAGAACGCATTATAATGCCCGCTCTAGCGCAATGAAAGCAGCAACTATGGGCAATTCAAGGCCCGCCTCGCCATATAAGCTCCATCGTGCAAGTGACAAGTCAATCCGTTAAACTAGACGGCCCGCAGGGCATGGAACCACTAGCCTTGGTTATTTGAGAAATCAGGCCGGATTGAGCACCTCAAACCACCATTATTGGGAATAAATGATAAAGAAACTCGCCAGATTGCTTCTTGGGCTAATCCTTCTATCAATAGTTGCAGGAGTAATCCTGCTAATGTCCGTGAATACGGATCAGAATAAGGCAGCTATTCAGGCTGCCGCCTTGTCCAGCACTGGCTATGAGCTCACCATCGCAGGGGATATGGACATTGCGTTTTCCCCCAGCGTGACCTTAACCCTCAATGATGTTCGGCTCAAAAATCCGGCTTCACCTCAGGAACTTGCCTCCACAACGGCAGCCTTTCTTCAGGTAGATTTGCGCGCATTGATCTCGGGTGGAATTTTTATCCGCGAGCTGTCTATGGATGATTTTCATATCAACTATTACATTGACGCGCTTGGAAAGAGCAATTGGGATGTTGAGACTCCCCGTTTCAGTAACAATACCAATTCGACCGCCCCGGTCACGCAGTCCACTCAACAGCAAAGCAACCTAGCCTCCGCCGATACAAACTCCGATATCGTCTCGGTTTCCTTCGAGCGCCTCAAGATCGACAATGCCAGTATCGATATCCAAGACCTGTCACAAGGCCTGCGTTACAGCGTCAGAAATCTCAACCTTACTAGCAGCAACACCAACATTGAAGGCAATCCATTCGATGTCGATGTGAACTTCACCTTCCTAAACAATGGCATGACCAAGCCTATAGCGATGGGTTTGAGAGGCGACATTACCGCCGACATAAATGCAGGCAACATCGATGTACAGAATATCAGCTTCAACGTCACTCCGATGTTATTGCAAGGTGATCTGCACATAAGCGGACTAAACGATGACATCACGTTTGACGGCTCTGTCTCCTCAAACGATTTCGATGTATTCGGTCTGCTACAAACCATTGGAATTAGAGAAAGCGACCTCGACGCGACCAGCTCGCTTTTTTCAATTGCAGAAAAACCACAGGCAAGCGTTGCAGCAAAATTTAGCGGTGACGAGTTCGGCATCAAAATCCCAATGTTAATTGCACAATTGTCTGAAAGTGAAATCGAAGCCGAAGCCGAGATTCGATTTGCTGCCAATTTATTGCCAGCGAATATTAGTTATAAAGTAATTAGCAACCAGATCGATATTTCGCCCTTCTTAAATTCAGAAGCTGCAACAGCCGCTAGCAACGGGGCAACCATAATAGAGACTAGCGATGTCGTTATCGCCACGTCTGCCCCAGCAACGAACACTGAGATCCCTATCGAGCTGCTCAACTCATTCAATGTTTTCGGCTCGATCGCCATCGAATCAGTAGTAGCGAATGATCTGCTGTTTACCGGCATCAATGTTTTTACCAATGTCGAAGACGGCGTGCTCGATATCGAGCTACAACCAGTTGCAACTTTTGAAGGTAGCGTCGCCGGCAACATACGAGTTGACGGCCGCAATGAGGAAGCCATGCTTAGCACGCAGCTAGCCATAAGCCAATTGAACCTCGCAAACCTAACGCCCAGCGTGTCTCGGCTCAACTCAGTAACCGGAAACCTAGACGTCGAAGTTGACCTTACTGCCACGGGGCAAACGACAAACGAGATGATGGATTCACTGAACGGCTCCACTGCCTTTGAGATTACCGAGAATAGTGTCGACATCGGCGTGATAAAGCAGGTGTTCACTGCGATTTCTGCCCTTAGCCCCAGCGGGGGCGCTATAGAGCAATGGCCGGACGTTATTCGCTTCGCTGAGCTTAGCGGCTTCATCCTTCTCAACAGTGGGCTCAGTGAGAATCAGCAGCTCAGTCTACGAATGGATAATTTCGATATTTCAGGAACCGGCGGCATAGATCTGCAGCAGAAAGACTTCGACTACGATCTGCAATTCAGCGTCCTCGGCGAACCCTACCTGCAGACAATACAAATAGACGAGCTTTATCACGCCGTATCCTGGCCGATAGAATGTGCTGCAGCTTTCGAGGACGAGGTTAACCAATATTGCCGCCCTGACTTTACTCAGGTTCGACAGATCTTTACGCAGCTAGGCACAAACGCTGTGATAGAGCGGCTCGATGAAGTCATCAGCGATCAGCTTCCGCCAGAAGTTAGTGATGGTGTGCGAGGCCTGCTTCGTAATCTTCTCAATTAGCAATTCAATCGAATCGGCTTATGCCAAGTGCTAACCCCCCCTTCGCAAAGCAACTCCTTCAATGGTTTGATAAACACGGTCGTCACGATCTACCGTGGCAAGCCGATCGCACGGCCTATCGCGTATGGATCTCAGAAATAATGTTGCAACAGACTCAGGTCAGTACTGTCATTCCCTACTTCGAGCGCTTCATGGACCGGTTCGCAACAATTCAGGAGCTGGCCGCAGCGCAGACGGATCAGGTCCTCCATCTTTGGACAGGACTAGGCTACTACGCTCGGGCGCGCAATCTACACAAAGCGGCCCAGGTTATCGTAGAAACCAACGACAGCTCATTTCCAGATACCGTTGAAGGCTTGATGGAACTAGATGGAATTGGGCAATCCACAGCAGGCGCCATCGCAGCGATCTCCATGGGCGTCCGTGCTCCGATTCTCGACGGAAATGTAAAACGTGTCTTAGCTCGATACCACTGCATTTCCGGATGGCCCGAACAATCCTCAGTAAAGAAACAGCTCTGGGAAATCGCAGAGTCACTAACGCCCCACGAGCGCGTAGATGACTACACACAGGCGATCATGGACCTTGGCGCAACCGTGTGCACTCGCAGCAAGCCCTCATGTAAGGACTGCCCCTTCCAACTAGATTGTGGAGCCCATCGACAAGATCGCGTTACTGAATTTCCTGGTAAGAAGGTAAAGAAAACCCTACCGATTAAGTCTGTAGCGATGTTTATTCTGCAGAACGCGCTTGGAGAAGTGCTCTTAGAGAAAAGACCTGCTACCGGAATCTGGGGATCACTCTACAGCCTACCTGAGTCGGCAGAACCGAGCTCTACACCTAAGTTGGTGGGCGCCCCTATTGATAACAGGGCGGACAACGCGAGCGAAGAGCTGGAGAAAATTCGCCATAGCTTTTCACACTACCACCTAGACATTACCCCAGTTCGAATACTAGCCACTAAACTGGATGAAATAGCGGAAACCGATCGCTGGCTCTGGTACCCTTTAGACCATTCTCTAGAAGTTGGATTGGCAGCTCCGGTAAAGAAGCTTCTGTCTAAATTAGCCGAAAAGTCCTAACAATTAGCGCAGCAAACATCGAGAACAGCTATGTCACGCATGGTCCATTGCAAGAAGCTCGACAAAGAACTGCCCGCCCTGGCAGCACCTCCCTACCCCGGCCCAAAGGGACAAGAAATCTACGAGACCGTGTCACAGCAAGCCTGGGGTGAATGGCAGACCCAGCAAACCATGCTGATCAACGAAAAGCAGCTCAATATGATGAATGCCGACGACCGCAAATACCTGCTTTCGGAGATGAATAAGTTCCTTAATAACGAGGATTTCGACAAAGCCGAGGGCTACGTACCCGAAAGCGAGTAAATTAGCCACCTCTCTTGACTAAAAAGCTCAGATTCTATTTAATACGCGGCTTGCGTAAAGTGGCGCTTTTCAGAATCTTACACAGATTTTGAGAGTCATGAGCCAAGGTGAGATACCCAGCTTCAACGAAGTATCACCGAGCGCAGCAGATCAAAAAATGCCCAGGTAGCTCAGTCGGTAGAGCAGAGGACTGAAAATCCTCGTGTCGGTGGTTCGATTCCACCCCTGGGCACCAA